>Ga0163144_10002915_pt1 | contig 39023 bp, 23 predicted proteins | sample OliLak19BULKMAT1_FD_123175 | JGI IMG/M metagenome (GOLD analysis project Ga0163144, IMG submission 123175) | Freshwater microbial mat bacterial communities from Lake Vanda, McMurdo Dry Valleys, Antarctica - Oligotrophic Lake LV.19.BULKMAT1 | ecosystem: Environmental > Aquatic > Freshwater >...
CATAAACACACCTTCCATCATGTCACCATCACTCACAATGGCGTAGGTGTTGTGGTCTACGATATTTTGTCCGTCACGATTAAACGTCTTGGCTAAAAAGGCTTCTGCCAACGCAAAACCCACCGCTGTTGCCCCCCCTTGCCCCAGGGGTCCCGTTGTGGTTTCTATGCCGGGCGTGTGCTTATATTCAGGATGCCCGGGCGTTTTGCTTCCCCATTGCCTAAAGTTCTTGATGTCATCCAATGACAAATCATAGCCCGTCAGGTGCAATAGTGAATAAATGAGCATGCTGCCATGCCCTGCGCTTAGCACAAAACGGTCACGATTTGCCCACGTGGGGTTAGTGGGGTTGTGGCGCAAATGGCGTGTCCAAAGGGTGTATGCCATCGCAGCCGCGCCCATTGGTAAGCCCGGATGACCACTATTTGCTTTTTGAACAGCGTCCATAGAGAGGGTGCGAATGGTATTAGTGGCAAGTTCTTGTAGTTCGGGTGATGTAACCACGCTTTTTTTCCTTTATAATCTTGGATTCAAAACGTTTGCGATTATAACACATTAACCAGAGAGATTTGCACCATGAGCGATAACATCAGCAAAGCAAAAGCCCTAATGGAAGCCGATGACTATGAGGGCGCAATTGTACTCCTTAATGAAACCATTGAGGCAGACCCCAACAACGCAGAAGCCTATTATCAGCGTGGCATTGCGTACATGGATGAGGACAATTACCGCGCCTCCCTCGCCGATTTAGACCGCGCCATCCGCCTAAGCCCAAAAACAGCCGTGTACTATGTGGGACGCGGACAACTGGATGCTTATCGGGGCGCATATCAAGACGCAATGAGCAACTTCAAACGCGCCCTAAAGATAGACCCCAACTGTGCGCTGGCATACGGGGAACGGGGCGACCTTTATGCGCGTAAAGCCGACCATAAGCGTGCGCTAGAAGATTATGAAAAAGCGCTAGAGCTGGATGATACCTTGTATGAAACGTGGTACAGCCGTGGCATTGCCTACAGCGACAAGAACGACCACAAGCTCGCCATTGAAAGCTACGACCGCGCCCTTGCCCTAAAGCCCGATTACGCCGACGTTTACACCTCACGCGGGGCGGCATGGTTTTATGAAGACGACTACAACCAAAGCCTAGCGGACTTTGATAAAGCCATAGAGCTAGACCCCGAAGATGCTCGCGCTCTTAACAATCGTGGCGTGCTAAATTTTGTGCTAGACAAAATCGAAGCATCACTTGCCGACTATAGCAAAGCCTTTGAAATTATGCCCAGTGAAAAATTGGTTGTTGGTGGGATTGCGCTCTGTTCAAACCGCTTAGGCAAAACAGATGAAGCGCGTCAATTGTGGATGCAATTGGTTCAGCAAGAACGCCGTTGTTTAGATGCCGACTGGGTAGGGCGTGAGTTTATGTGGCCCCCCGCGCTGGTAGAAGAAACGCGCAAGCTCATTAAATTGCTATAAAACGATTTATGTAGGGGCGCAAGGTCTCGCATCCAGCCCTAACTACAACAAAAAAGGGCGTGGCTCATCACGCCCCTTGTTACCACTAAAAACGGTTTCGTAGGGGCGCACCCGTTGGGTCGCCCATATAGTATGCCCCTTAAAGCTGAAAGTTCCCTGTGGTATACACCACTTTTTGGCTGTAGTTTTCTACAAACTCCAGCAAACGAGTATGAACGTCTTCCCAGTCGCGGCTTTTAAGAATACTTCTGATGTCCTCTAGGTCATCCGCCAGCATCTCTGCCATAATGCGCGGTTCGCCACTATCAGTGGCATACACAGAAAACCATGCGCCAATAGTACGAAGCCCTAAGCGTTGGGTGGCGGGCACCCATTCACGCACCACAAACTCAAAATATTCTTGGTCGCGGTCTGGCAAAATATCCCACTTCATAATGAGCTTTACGCTATCTGCCATTGTTACTCACGTTCTCTTTTACTTTTGCGGATTAAGAATAACAACACGCGGTTGTTCGGGAAGCGTCGCTGTCGTCACCTTTAGCACGTCCTCTTCTTGCACTTTGCTTACGCCCATTGCCTTCAAAAACTTCTCTACAGGGTCTAGTTCAAAGCGCAAGCCCTCTATGGCGTAGTGCATAGGCACAATGTAAAGGGGTTCAATTAAGCCAATTACTTCGGCAGCCGTTGCCGCCTTTAAGCCATTGCCACCGCCCACAGGTACAAGTAGCACCGTTACTTCGCCCATAGCCTCTATCGTCGATTGGTCGGGGACATGCGATAAATCGCCTAAGTGCAGTACCGTAATGCCTGTATTGTACTCATACAAATAGGCAATGTTAGAGCGTACCGTGTGCGCCTCAATATGGTGCATGGCAATGCCCGTAATAAATGTGCCACTCACTTCGTATTCACCCGCCCCATGCAAAACATGGCTTGCGCCCTTAATATTGTCTACTGCGCTATGTCCGTCACCATGATGGCTAATGGTCACTACATCTGCTTTTAGCTGTTTTGGCGCGGGGATCCCTATCGTGTCACTAAAGGGGTCTGTCACGATGGTGATTTGATTTCTTTCTGTTAAACGGAAGCAACTATGCCCGTACCACGTAATATCCAAGTTTGCACCTTCTCATTCGGTTAAATAGAACAAAACCTGCCCTTATTATAGCGCATGAACGCAAGGTTTGTAAACGAATAAGCCTTAGAAATACGAACACATTTTCTATTTTATAGTGCAGCCGCTGGCATCGTTGCTGGCTACTTCCACACCCGAAGGGGGGCGCAACGCCTCTAGGGATGATGGAACGGCTTCTGATAGGGACGATGGCAAAGCAAGCGTGGAGGGCTTATTGCTATCGTTTAGCTCCATTAGCACGCGCTCACGATGCTCAAGATTGGCAATATCAGCTGATAGCACCAATTGCACAGCACAAGACTCAAGCGTTTCGGTGTCTTGGGCTTCTTCACGGTTAAGGGCTTGCACGCTGGCAATGACCGTAAGCACAACCATCATCACCACAAAGAAAATTAACAAACCATAGAAAAATCGCCCAATAGATTGATTGTTCTCAATAGGTTCCACATCTAGCATAAAAGTTAGCCTTTCTTTTATTCTGGGTACGAAAACGGTTGTAATCTGATAAAACATAGAAACCTTAACGCAAAAAGGCACGAACTCATTATAATATGAAGGGAGAGTTACACTAGGTGTCTATTTTAATGCTAACGATTGTAGCAATTGATGACGACCTGCAAAACCTTGAGTTGGTGAAGGCTTTGGCAGAGTCGATGGGTTATTATGTGATGGTTGCCCAAAGTGGGGAGGATGGGAAATTGCTCATTGAGCAAGTATTGCCCGCACTCGTTCTCCTAGATTTGCGTTTACCCGGTGGGATGGACGGCTGGCAACTTGCCACAACCGTAAAAGCTACCCCCACAACGGCACACATCCCTATTATTGCGATGAGTGTTGCCATTAATGCTGACGACCAACGACGAGCCAAAGAAGCGGGTTGTTCGTTGTTTCTGTCCAAGCCGTTTCACCTTAGCGCGCTTCGCAAATACATCAAACAATTTGTTGAAAACCTATAGAATGCTTAAATACTTGCAATTGATAACAGTGCCAACGGAGACAAGATTTGCCTCCGTTGGGTGTTTAAGAGCGTTGTACTAACGCGCTAGGCTGTTTAGGATTCAGTGATGGTCACTTTAATGACTTTATCGCCCTGACGAACAGCATCAACAACCGCTTGGTCGGCATCACTTTTCACCTTACCAAACACACCATGCTTGCCATCCAACCAATCTGTAACCACATGCGTAATAAAAAACTGGCTACCATTGGTATTAGCACCGGCATTTGCCATGCTAATCACACCCTTGCTGTGGGCAATCGACAAGGACGACTTTTCATCATCCCAACGATAGCCAGGACCGCCACGACCATCACCATCTGGGCATCCGCCCTGAATCATGAAGTTGGCGAGAACACGGTGAAAGTTTAGCCCATCGTAAAAACCATCGCGTGCCAAAAAGACAAAATTATTAACCGTAAGGGGGGCTTTATCGGCATAAAGGTCTAGGTTAATGGTGCCTTTGCTGGTTTCAATAGCTGCACTATATGTCTTTTTGGGGTCAATGACCATTTCAGGGTATGCTTTGTATGACTTTGCCATAATTGGTTTCTCCATTGGATTGAATTGTGTTAGGTTTAAGGTATTGTAGCAAAATTTTCTAAAATGCACGAAAGCAAAGTAGCGCAAGATGCGTTATACTTAAGTATGATAAACAAACTTTATGCTTTATCCATCGGGGTGTTGCTATAATTGGGAATAGTCTTTAGCAAATTTATGATTCGTAGGGCGTATTAACGATGCACATTCTTTATATTGAAGATGACCCAAATAACCGAACACTGGTGAGACGCATTTTGATGTCGGAGGATATGGCAATAGAAGAGGCAGCCAACGCCCGTGACGGCATTGCCAAAGCCATAGCAAACCCCCCCGCCTTGGTGCTAATGGACATCAGTATGCCAGAAATGGACGGGCTAACTGCCACTAGGGAAATTCGCAAAATTCCAGAAATTGCTCATCTGATTGTGATTGCCCTTACCGCCAACGCGATGACGGGCGATAAAGAGATGATTTTGGAGGCAGGTTGCGATGGCTATATCAGTAAACCAATTAATGTGGATACATTTATAGACGAACTTAGAGAGTATCTTAGGTAGGTGGGAATGGCAAAAAACCCGATTGACCCCAGCGAAGCGCATGTTCTTGTTGTAGAAGACAACGTGCCAAACTTCGTACTCATTGCGCGGTTATTGGCGTTTATGGGCGTGCAACGTTGTGAATGGAAAACAAGTGGTTGGCAAGTGGTACAGTTTGCAGAAACCTTGCCCCGTATTGACCTTATCTTGATGGACATTCGTTTACCTTATGAGGACGGCTACCAAGCCCTACAAAAGGTACGCAGTCATCCACGCCTTAAAGAGGTTGTGGTATGCGCCGTCACCGCAGAAGCCAGCGAAGACCAAATGCTTCGCGCCCAAAAAAGCGGTTTTGATGGCTTTCTTGGCAAACCCTTAGACCCTGACCGCTTTCCTAGCCAAATTAAACGACTTTTGGCGGGCGAGCAAGTATGGGAATGGCAATAACCCGCACGGCAGTTTCGCCAAGCAGGGGCAACAACAAAAAAAGGGAGAACAAATGACGGACGCGATTCTTGGGCTGTTAAGTCGTTTTAGGCGTGAAATGCCCGATACACTAGGGACACAAGAGCTGTTGAAGTTGTGTGCCGAGCGCACCACAGAAACCCTACCCTTTATCAACGTGGTTACCTTTTATCAGGTAGTGCGCGGTGGGCTAACGGTGTGGCATACCTCGCAACGCGACGACACGGCATTTATCTCCCTTAGCAAAGTGCCTCAATACCAGCGTGTACTAGAAACGGGTGAAGTAGACTACGCGCACCCCCTTATTATCTTTGGGCTACGCTCTATCTCCAAGCCCTTTGGCTTGCTAGAGTTGCGTGTTGATAGCGGTCATACCCTCACATCAGATGAAATAGACTCACTTAGCCTTATCGCACAGCAAGTTGCCCTTTGGCTAGATAATGCAGTCCTAAGGGACTTGCTGCAACGCCAAGTAGAAGCCTCTAAACAGCTAAGTAACTGTGACAACATTGCCCAAGTGGCGGCGGTACTGGCGCGGACATTTCATCAGCCCGGTCAGTTTGTGAGCGTTAATGTGTTTGAAACGAACGAAAAGAATGAGATTACGGGCGTGCGCGTGGTTGGCACAGCCAACGCCACCCAAGTGTATGAAACTGATGATGTATTTGCATTAGGCAAAGACATAACCAACGTTCAAAACACGCTTATCATTCAAGATGAGCTATTGATTGCTGATGTTGATACCGATGTTTTTAGCGAGTCTGCGCGTCAACTCTTGCAGAAAGTAAAAATCAAGTCGGCGTATCTAGTGGCGCTTAAAGCCGAAGGTCAAATCGTAGGCTTCATCTCTTTTAATGATACCCAACGAAGCATTGTGCTTACAGAATCCGAGCGCACCGTATATCGCTCGCTTGCAGAGCAAGCCTCAATTGTGATTGAACGGCGCAACCTGCTAGAACAAATGCTAGAAAGCATTTCCGAGCTACAAACCCTATATGAAATTTCATCTGCCCTCACATTTGCCCTCGATTTACCACAAATTTTAGGGGTGATATATGGCATTTTTAGGCAAGGCCTGCGTAGCCTTAACCTGTTGGATATTAGCTATGACAGTAGAGGCTTGCCCACACAATTTCTCTTGCGTTACATTGTTCAGGGCAATGGCGAAGTACAAGAAACCAACCGTGTGCTGTATGAGGGCGCAACGCCGGAACAACTTGAGGGCATCTTGCAAATTATGCAAGAGTCGGGTGGGCAAATTGAAATCTTTGAAGATATTGAGAACGAATTAGAAGTAACAAACCGCGCCATGTTCCTTGCCGATGGCATTAAGAGTGCGGCAACTATTCCACTCTTTGATGAAGGGATGCGTGTTTCACAGCTTTCACTGACGTATAACGAGCCACGCAAATTTAGTGAAAGTGAAAGACGGCTTCTTAACAACATTCAAGCCGAACTGACGTTGGTATTGCAAAATCGTCGCCTTATTTCAGAAACTCAAAAAGCCGCCCTGCGTTCAGAAGAGCAAGTGCGCCTTTTAAGCATCCTAAACGACATTACCAACGCAGCAAATGTCCAACAAGACGAGGCGCAATTGCTCTCTTATGCCGTTAAAGCCCTGCAAGAAGCCACAAAGACCGACCACGTGGCAATTAGCTTAAGTGATGAAACGGGCAGTTTAGCGCGTGTAACGGCAGAATACCCACAATTTGGGCATGTTGGGACGCTAATTACACCCGATGATTCACTCAACGCCTATTTAAGGGAACAACGTCGGGTCTTTACCGCCCGCGACCTAGAAAAGACAAACGAGCTAGATGAAAAAACACGCAACCAACTCTTGTTGATTGGCATTAAAGGCTTGTTTGTTGTGCCAATGTTTAACTCGCAAAAACAGCTCATTGGCTCTGTGAGCTTTAACATGATGAAGCCCATCCAAGCCTTTGATGAGCAACTGGTGGAGCTAGGCTATACGATTGTGTCGCAATTGTCATTAAGTTTGCAAAAGCTGCGCCTTTATGCTGATTCGCAACGCCAAGCCACACAAATTCAGCGCATCAACGCCTTCGGGCAGTCCGTACAAGCTACCCAAGACCTATCAACGATTTTGGGCTATGCTATGGACACCCTACAAACCATTACACGCTATGACTATGCGGCGGTGTATGTCTATGACCGTCAGCACCATGTGCTAGGCATGATGTCTCGTAGCCAACACGGTGACACCACCATTTTTGACGCACCGCAGCCCGTCAAAGAAGGCGTGAATACGCTTATTTCACAGGTGTGGAGTGACTATGAAGCACAACAAGTTAACGACCTAGACGCGAATACCCTTTGGAATCACCCTCTGCGTGGTGTGATACGCTCGGTGATCGCACTACCATTGATGAGTAGCGGGCGCAGTTTTGGCGTACTAGAAGTGGCGCAAAATATCCCGTCTGCTTATAGCCTCGCCGATATGGGTGTGGTACGCCAAATGGCGAACCAAATGGCTGTTGCGCTAGATAACGCCGATGCCCTGGTGCGTAGCCAACAACAGACGCGCATTAAGTCAAGAGCCAACGAAATTACCGCCCAATTGCAACAGCAAATTGACATGGAAAGCATGTTGCGCGTAACAGTGCAAGAAGTGGGACGTGCGCTAGGGGCAAAGCGTGCGCGAATTCGCTTAGCAACGTCCATTGACAGCCCAAAGCAGGAGACCTAAGCCGATGCGCCCATTTGTCCAAAACCTGTTCTTAAACACAGCAAATTATCGTGAGCGCGTGCAACATGACCGCGCTTTAATGGTGTATGCAGTCATTTATGGGGGTCTGCTGGCATTTACACTCTTTGCCTTCTTCTCGCCCGAGTGGTACACCACATCGCCTGATGCATTACCGCGTGTGTCAATGATACAAGTAATTTCATATCGTCCAGACGTGATTATCTTTTTGGTTGTGCCGTATTTAATCGGCTTGGCAAGCGTCTTAATTAACCGCAGTGGACGCTTACAAGTATCGCGCTGGATGGCAACCGCTTTCATCTATATTACGGCTATTTTGCCCATCATCATTATTCCTGCCAGCAACTTTAGCGTGTCCATCTTTGTTGTAAACTTGGTGATATTTGCATTTGTCACTAGCCTGCTTAACGACACCACAGGGGTTTTGGTGGGGTTTGGGCTGGCGTATGCGTCTTACATTACCGACCCCGGCGAGATACAACCCGCGTTTTTTATTACGTTTACGGCGCAAATGTTCGCCATGATGATTATCGCCTATTACTTCATCCGCTTCTCAAACACCATTCGCCTTCAAACAGAAGAAATTGCTGGCGTAGAGCGCGTAAAACTAGCAGAAATTACCCAAACCATCACGCGCATTGGCTCGGAACGCTTGTCTTTGGATGAGTCGTTAAACAAGTCCATTCGCATTTTGCAAGTTAATTATCCGCAGTTCTATCATGTGCAAGTCTTTGGTATTGATAGTACGGGTGTTCAAGCGCGGTTGGTGGCGAGTACTGGTGATGTGGGGCGCGTGCTATTGTCACGCAATCATGGGCTGGCGGTGGGTAGCCTAAGCGTGATTGGGCAAACGACATTTAAGGGTGAACCGATTATTGCCTATGCCAACCAAGTAGGCACAAGCTATCGCCCCAACGACCTCCTAAGCCAAACGAAAACCGAAGTTGCGTTCCCGATGCGTATTGGCAACCAAGTGATTGGTGCGCTGGATATGCAAAGCTACGATGATCTAGCGTTTACCACCAATGACGTAGCCACCTTCCAAGCCCTAGCAGATAGTATTGCGTTGGTCATGGACAATGTGCGCCAATTTGATAATGCACGCCAGCGCGTAGAAGAAAACCAACAACTTGCCGAGCAAGCGCGTAACGCCCTTGCCGAAGTGCAACGCCTTAACAAGCGTCTTATTGGTCGGGCATGGTCGGATTATCTGCGTGACCAACCCGAATCTTTGGGCTTAACCTATGATCTAGAGTCGGGAGCTGTTAGCCAAGAAGCCGAATGGACATCGACCCTAGAGCAAGCCATTAAAGGTACAGTGATTGTGCAAGAGGATAACATCGTCTCTATCCCGTTGGTAGTACGCGGGCAAGTGATTGGTGCAATGGAATTTGAGCTAAGTGAAGACGGTGAAATGAGTGCTGATGACATTGAAATGCTAAAAGAAGTAAGTGAGCGTTTTGGGCTGGCAGCCGAAAACACGCGCCTACTAGAGCAAAGCCAACGCTCTGCCCAACGTGAAGCCCTAATTAACGTGGTGAGTAGCCGTTTGCAAACCACCAATAACGTAGAGGCAACACTGGCAGAAGCCGCCCGTAGCCTAAGCGAATTGCTCCAAGCCGAGCGCGTTGTTGTGCGCTTGGGCAAACCTAATATCACCACCGCCCCTTTAACATCGTCAGGAGACTAAGCGACCATGACCCTGATTGAACGTACTGTCTTACGCGACCCCCTTCTTTCATTTGAGCAATTGCGCCTGCGCTTTGTTCAGATGGTAACGACTGTGGGCTTGATTTTTCTGATTGTGGACGGCGCAAACAACTACTTTAGTGGCGAAAGTGTGCAACTTTCTGTACCCATCTTTATTACGTTGTTTGCGGGCTTGCTGTTTTTTACCACGCGGGGCATCGGCACATTCTTGCTTTCGGACATCCTCATTATCACAATTACCTTTGCCACATTGGTGCAAACACAAGTGCCTTTGGTTGTGGGGGTTTCTGCGCTGGCTTGTGTGGCAAGTGCCATGTTTGGCGGGAGGCTCCTTTATATTGGCGTTATTGCCACCATTACGGTGCGTGCCATTACACTAGAGGCAATACTCTTTACCACCGACCCCTCTTATGATTTCTTTCTAAATACCCTGCCTTATACCACAGCACTTATCGGCTTTTCGTTGATATTGCGTGTGTTTAGAGCGCGGTTTCAAGAGTTTATTCTAAACGCACGCCGTACTTCTGATTTACTGTCGGCAAGTGCAATCATCGGGCAAGTGATTGGGCAGTACCTAGACCTCACCCCCCTGCTCAACCGTTCTGTTGAAATTGTGCGCGATAGGCTGGGCTTTTATCATGTGCAAATCTTTCTTGCCGATGAGTCCAACGACTATGCTCGCTTAACCGCCTCTACGGGGGATGTCGGGCGCGTGCTACTAGCACAAAATCAGCGTGTTTCGGTGAATGCCAATACACTCATCGGACGTGCATTACAAGCAGGCGAGGCACTGGTAGCGCGTGAAACAGCAACCCGTGAGGACTTTACATTTAGGGACTCGTTGCCCAACACACGCTCAGAATTGGTTGTTCCTATCGTAGATGGGGATAAAATCATCGGCGCATTAGATATTCATAGCATGAGAAGCAACGCCTTTAACCGAAATGACGTGCAAGCCCTAGAAGTCATGGCAAACCAACTGGCAACCGCTATTCGCAACGCACGCCTCTTTGAACGCCAAGAATCGACTATCCGTGAGAATAAACGCCTGTTCTTAGAATCCGAAACCAACCTGCGCGAAATTGAACGCCTGAATCGCCAGCTTACCAAGCAAGCGTGGGATGAATATCTGCAAGGGCGCGGTGTTGTAAGTGGGGTAACGTGGACACAACGCGAGTTTAAACCTGGCGCAGAATGGACACCCACCATGATACAAGCAGCCCAAAGACGGCGCGTGATGACCATCAACGACACCAAACGCGGACGGCGCACCATTGCCGTTCCTGTGGAGCTACGCGGCGAAGTGGTGGGTGCAATTGAAATTGAAACCACCGATAGTAGCTATGCCAGCGACACCGCCGACATGCTACAAGCCATTTCACAACGTCTTGCCGTTAGCCTAGACAACGCTCGCCTGTTTGAAGAAACCCAAGAAGCCACCGCACAAGAACAGCGCATTGGTGAAATTGTGTCGGGGTATCAGTCAGCAGATAGCATTGACGAACTGCTACAAATTACCCTACAGGGCTTAACAGAAGCACTAGGCGCAGAAAAGGGCATGATACGGCTAGGCAACTTTGTCAACCCGAACAAGAGTGCAAGCACAGCTAACGGGCATGAGGGAGACACAACCTAATGATAAGACGTTTATGGCTGTTTGTTTCTATACTGCAATACCCTTATACAAACCCAGTAGACCGCCAACAGGCGCGCGACTTATTGCGTACCATGCTGATGTTTGCGCTCCTGCTGGTATTGGGTCAATACATCCCGATTGCGGCGGGGGTTTATGGGCTTAGTGACCTTGACCCCATCTCGTTTGGTTTACCCCCGATTGTGGTGGTGGCAACGGTCATACTCATTCAAACAGGCAGATTACGCTTAGCAAAGCAGTTCTTTGTGGGTGCGCTCATCATTTTAGCGTCTGTCTTATATATGGGTGGCTTTGAAAACTTGGCGTTTACAGGCTTCGTTATTCCCATCATTCTAGCAGGCACGCTTTTAGGGCGACGCGAGGTTATTTTAGTCAGTATTATCGTGGCGATTACGCTTGCCATTGGGGCGTTTGCCCAGCCCACGCTCCTCATCCGTGTGGATAACCCGCCCTCTGTATTGCTGCCGCTGTATGCCATCCTGTTCTTTATGGTGGCTGTGCTAATTGTCTTTGGCTTAAGCCCCCAAAGCATTGCAGAATCGTTTGTTAATGAGCTACGCGACCTACGCCAAGTGGTGAATGCCACGCAGTTTCAGTCTTTAGGGCAAAGCGAAAGTGAGCTGTTAGCAGATGTGTTGCGTGGGCTTCGCAAGGAGTTCGATTATCGCGCCTCACATATTTACTTGCTAGATGACCAACATCGCCAAGCCACACGCTACTATATTGGGTTTGGTCTCGATACCCTACAAGTGGGCGAAAACCTCGACATTAGCACCCTTAATGCCATTGGCGAGTGCTTACGCACAAATGCTGTCATTTTGGTAGACGAAACCAGCTCCCCAGCACGCCGCCGCCACCTTTCGGCGGGCTTAAAGGGTGGGCTAGTGTTGCCATTACGCTACAATAACGAAGTCATTGGCGTACTAGACCTACAAACAGAAACCGATGACCGCTTTAGCAGTACCCAAATAGAAGCGATGGAAGTTTATGTCAGCCAGCTTGCGCTTGCCATTCAGCGTAACCGCCTTTTGCGCCAACTACGTGAGGACGTTAGCGAGCAAGAACGCCTTATCATTAAGCAACGCCAGCGCGTAAAAGAGCTAGAACAAGCGCAACAAGGCATTACCACAAACTGGCAAACGTTCTTTGAGCAATATACCAATGGCACGTTTGGCTATGATGTCAGTGGCGATGGTTCGGTGATGACTTATGCCCGTGACCTGCCCGATATTGTGCGGATGGCTCTTGAAGAAGGCGAGCTAGTAGTAACGCAAGAGAACGGTCAACAAGCCGTTAGTTTGCCCGTTTTGCTTCGTGACCAGCTACTGGGCGCAATGTCATTTAAGCTCCCGATGGGCGTAACGCTAACAGAACGCCAAGTAGAGCTATTGCGTAATGTGGTACAACGTTTGGGGCTGGCACTAGAAAATAAACGTCTCTTTGAGCAAAGCCAAACACAAGCCCAACGCGAAAGCAAGGCAAATGCCGTTGCTAGCACACTTCTTAGCTCAACAGATATTGATGATGTGCTACAATTAGCATCAGAAACATTCAACGAAGCACTAGGGGCAATTAGCACACAAATCTTCCTACAACCCCAGTTGACCGAGCGTAAACCAGAGGAAACGTCATGAACCGTCAGACGCTCACATTCCCCATTAGCTTAAAGCTCCTCATCGGGATTTTGGTGGCGGTAATTTTACCTGTGGCAGTGGTTGTTGCCCTCTCAATTGAAGGCAGTAACCGCAACACCATCAGCAATCTACAAGCCTATGTGCAAGAAAATGGGTTGCGCCGTCAGGTAGGCATTACCGAAACATTTAACATTGTAGGCGCACAAATTGAATCATTTGTGAACAATAATATCAACCGTAGCGTGCTTTCCTCCGCGTTGCGCATTAGGCAAGGCACGGCAATTAATAGCCAAACCGTGAGCGAAGTAGAGGCGCGCGCCGAAGAAGCCATGCTGAACGGCTTGCTCTCTGACCAACGACGCTTTATTGAAAGCGTGTGGCTACTTACCCCTGAAGGGCAAGTGGTTGCTCCGGCTGCGAGTCTAAACAAAACGTTGCCGTTTAGCCTGCAATTCGAGCAAGAAGACCGCTCGGATGTGTTTTTATCTGCGGTAAACCTTACCGTCAATGACTCTATCACGTTGGTGGTTGCCAACCGTAATGGGGTCGTCAACTTTGAAGTAGCGCATGTCATCTCGGATTCCAGAAACAATATCGTGGGCTATTTGGTTGCCGATTTAAGCCTTGATAACATTATTTTTGCTAACTTACGCAATACCAATGAACTCTTTCCTGCTTATAGCTTTATGGTGATGCCCGATGGCTCCTCTGCGTTGCAATTGCTGGACGTAAGACGGCAACGACTGGTCTTTACCAATACGGTGGGGGTAGAACGCGCCCTTAATGGCGAGCCAAGTGCCGTGTCCACCTATGCCACAGGCGAAAACTCCGAGCGAAGCGTCATTGGTTTCTTCACCCCACTCGAAGTCTATGGCACACGCTTTGCCTTTGTGACTGAACTAGACACCTCTATCGTTGCGCTTCAACGCAATACCTATATTACCCAAGTAGGCTTTCCTGTGGGCGTGGGCTTGTTTGCGTTAGTGCTTGTGATAGTCATTTTCCTCAATCAACTTATCACGCCCCCGCTTAGCCAACTGCGCGAAGCCATGCGTGCCATGATTGGGGGGGTCTATGATGTTCCTGTTACCTCTAATGAACGCGGTGATGAAGTAGGCATGTTGTCAGTGGCATTTATTGACATGCGCGACCAAGTGAATCGCCTCATCAAAGACATGACACAACGCCTAGAAGACCGTAACCGTGATGTGCGCGTTACCCAAGACATTAGTCGCGCTGCCACCGCCGAACGTAACTTGCGCGTTTTGCTAGACAAAGTGGTAAACTTGATCGTCCAAAACTTCCCTAATATCTATCACGCCCAAATTTTCTTGGTGGATAATGACGGTGAATATGCCGTCTTGCGTGCCAGTACCGGCAAAGCGGGGGAGCAATTGCTTACACGCGGTCATCGCCTTGCCGTAGGTAGTGTTAGCGTGATTGGGCAAGTCACCGAGCAAGGGCAAGTGGTGGTAGCGCGTGATATTTCTGCCAGTAACGTGCATCGCCAAAACGAATTTTTACAAGAAACCCAAGCCGAACTTGCGGTTCCATTGCGCCTAGAATCTAAAGTTGTGGGTGCGCTAGACGTACAAAGCAAGCAACACGATAGCTTTACTCCCCAACAAATTGAGGCGTTACAAACATTGGCAGACCAAATTACCATTGCCATTGAAAACACGCGCCTTTATGAAGAATCACAACGCTTGCTTGCCAGCCTAGAAGTAGAAAAAAGCGAGCGCACACGCCGCGCATGGCGCGAGTATATGAACTCGCAACGCAAGAACCAGCTTATCAGCCAATACGGCAACCCCACTGGCTATGATGGCACAGACCTTCGTCAAGCGGCTCTCTCTAGTGGGCAATCTGTGGTAGGCGAAAAAACCACCCGAAACACCATTCCCTTTGCTGTTCCCATTCGTTTACGTGGGCAAACGCTAGGCGTCGTAGAGTATGAACTCACCGAGCGCGATTTTAACTACAACAAAGTATTGCTGGCAGAAGAACTCGTCAGCCGTCTCGCCATTAGTCTTGATAACGCCCGCCTGTTCCAAGGTAGCGTACAATCGACAGAACGTGAACACCTTGTGAACGAAATTTCGTCCAAGCTTACCAGCCAAACCGAAATTCAAGACATTATCGAAACCGCCCTGCAAGAAGTGGGGCAAGCCTTACGCACACCCAAGGTTGCCATTCGCTTTAATGTGGCATCTAAGGGCAAAGGTAGCCCTAAAAATGGGCATCATACCAATGGACAGTTGCCAGAAGCAGATGACAGCCCAAGCAAGCATCCCGAAAATACCGCCGAAAATAACAACGAACACAACGGCAAACCAAGAAGTGAGGGGTAAACAAAGATGACGGCGAATACCTCAAGAGCCTACAACGCCTATAGTGAACGCTTGCTTTCGTGGATTGTGCCATTTGTTGCAGTGGTGGTTGCCATTGCGTCTATTGGTACGATTATTAGCACGATAAGCAGTGGGATTAGTCAGCAACGTGCCACCCATAGCAACGCCCTAGACCGCGCAGATCTTGCACTTAAAAACTACCTAGAGCCAATTTTGCGTGAAACACAAGCCATCGCCGCCAACGCTACCCTAAAGAACTTTATCAATGGGATTGGCGAAGCACGTGAAGCCACATCCCAAGCCCGTGAGTTTATCGCGCAAAATCCCACTGATATTTTGAGTGTGCGTTACATCAATAGCGAGGGCAATGTTCAGCTAGAAGTGATAAATTCGCGTGGGTTTTCCCAAATTACCACAGAACTTGAACTGGGGCTAAGAAGCAATAATTATCGCACCAATTCTTACTTTGTTCGTGCCACCAGCACCGATATAGGTGGCGTGGTGATGAGCAATTTTTCGCTTCAGCGTGACCGCCGTAATGGGTTATTAATTGCGCCTCCTCGTGGGGTTGTCAGCCTGTTTGTGCCTGTGCTGGTTACTGCAAACCAAGTACAAGGCGCAGTTCAAATTGAACTAGATACACAAGACTTTTTGAACCTTGTCAACCGTGCCGAAATTAACTTCATTGACCCGCTAGACCAACGTCACGTTATTTTGACAGCAGGAAACAACTTGATATTGGCAGATAACACTGCCTCTAACCTGCAATACTTTTCCGACATTGAATTGCCATTAGGCAACACGGGCGATAGCGAGCTTTATGGGTCGCTTGTACCGTACTTAACGGTATTACGCCCCACAAACTTTGTTGCAGACCATACAGGCACAAACGTTATTAGCGGTCGCACTATCATCATTCCTTTAGGTGACACTAGCAATAACCCCTTCCGCCTCTTTATTGTAGATAACCTTTTTTCGGCATACCGTTCTGAACTTTTAACGGTGGCAGTAGTGGTGCTTTCGTCACTCGTGATTGGTTTCTTGGCGGGGGTATTCTTGCGGTGGGCAGTGGTGCGGGTGCTTTTCCCAATCGAACAAGCAGCCGATGTGATTACGCGCATTGCCAATGATGACGCGCCTCAAGTGGGTGCTATGGGGCTGACATCTTCGCCCATTGGTGAAAGCGTTGTTCGCATTGCCAGCCAGCTAGAAACACTTAATAAGCAATATCAGGAACAGGTAGAACGCCGTAACCGCGATTTACGGGTCGTAGGGCGCATTGGCTATGAAACCGCCACCCTACGCGATTTAGAAGTGGTTATGAAGCGTGCGATTAACCTCATTTGTAATGAAATGGGCTTTTACCACGCACAAATTTTTGTAGTAGACGAAGTAAGTAGCATGGCACGCCTAACGTATACACGCGGTGAAGCCGGCGTAGAGATGCTGGCACGCAACCATCAACTTGCCATTGGTTCGCCTACCGTTATCGGTACAACCACAGCCAAGCGTCGCCCTGTTATCCTAAATGACGTAAGCGACCCTAGCAACGAAGTCCAACACGGCTTTAACCCCCTGTTGCCCGAAACCCGCGCAGAAATGGCGTTGCCCCTGATTGTGGGTGAAACCCTCATTGGCGCACTAGACATTCAAGGCAAAACAACGGGCGTTTTCTTGCCACAAGACTTGCCCACATTTGAATTATTGGCGTATCAAATCGCTATTGCCATTTACAACACCCAGCTTAGAACACAATCTGACAAGCGTATTCAGCAAATTGACCGCCTTAATCGCCAGCTTACCCGCGCTGCATGGGAAAATGTTAGCGATAGCATTCAGATTGAGGGGCAATATGGCGCACCTTCCTCTGAAAAGGATAGCAAGGCGTTTGCCCCTATTTCCATTCGTGGTGAAACCATTGGTGAAATTGAAGTGAGTCTGCCCGAAGGCGACCTAACAGACGGCGACCAAGCGGTTTTACAAGCCATTGCCGAGCGTGTCTCTATTGCTATTGAAAATGCGCGTTTGTTTCAAGAAACGCAAGTTAGCTTGGCAGAAACGTCCACACTCTATGAGCTTAGTCGCCAACTGAACGAATCACTTACCCTAGAGGATGTACTGTATTCCATTGTTACCGCCGTTGCCCCTGATGCAACGGGCAGCCAAATGTGGCTGATTGACGATGACGAAATGGGCATTAGTGCAGAAGTACGCCTTGCGGTAGATTTGCCGTTCTTAGCGACACGCCCAGCAACACCGATTGACATCAACACCGCCCTCAAAATAGATGAGTTTGAGCTACTGAAAAGCTTTGACACGCAAAAAGCAACCCTCATCGGCTATACTGAGGGCAATGAAAGCATTGATGCGCCCCTTTCTCAATTGTTTACTTACTTGGGGGCAGAGTCGGTTATTTTAGTGCCGCTAAATATGCGTGGTGCGTGGAAGGGCTTCATTACGATAGAGTTTCCCACACAACGCGAGTTTGGTGAACGCGAACAGCGCGTATACGATGCGTTGGTGGGGCAAGCGGGCGTTGCCGTAGATAACCGCCTACTGCTACAACAAACCGAAGAAGCGTTGGCACGCAACGAAAAGCTGTATTCGGCAAGTCGTTTAATTAATACTGCGCGGGGCTTATCTGACCTTGTGTATGCTGCCGTAGCCACCACCAGCGACCCCACGCTTAACTTTTGGTTGGGATTGCTAGAGGGTGATGCCGACGTAACGGGCTGGCGAAATAGCGTGCGCGTAGTAGCTTATAGTGATATGGGCAATGTTATCGAATCCAGTAATGTGTTGCCACTTGTTGTTGACCCACAATCGCCATTGCGTATTCGTGAACCCGAAATTGTGACGGCAGAAGATGCCATAAGCCAGCCAAACTCTTATGCTGTACAGCGTATGCAAGAAGCCAAACAAAGTTTTATGGCAATGTTCCCGCTTTATATTGATAACTTGCCTATTGCGCTGTTCTATATTGTGTCTAATACGTCCCACGAACTGTCACAAGAGGACTTCGACGTTTATAAAGCCCTTACGGGGCAAATGAGTACACAAATCCAAAATCGCCGTTTGCTAGAGCGTACCGAAGCCGCCCTCAATGAAACCCGAAGGCTCTATGTGGCAAGCCGCGCGATTGCTTCGGCGCAAGACATAGTGACCCTTTACGAGTCGTTGGCATCGCATGTGGCAGCCCCCTTTGCCCAAGCAACGGCATCACCACCGCTTAATGTCACGTTGTCGGTGTTATTGGCGCGTCCTTTGCCATCTCCCACCGCCCCCGAACTGGAATATGTGTATCAGTGGTCATCTGATAGTAGCCTACGAACCACCTTGCGCTTAGGCACTAGCCTTCGCCAAGCCGATGTGCCTTTGGGCTATATGCTAGAGCAATCCGACGAGAACGCACTGGTATACTCTAATGTGCGAAATATAGAGAATGGCGCGTTGCGCAGCCTTCTAAGACAAGATAGCTCGGTAGCGGCAGTTATAACACCGCTTCAGGTGCGCCAACAATGGTTTGGGGTGATGATTTTGCACGCCGACAAAGCCAGCATCATCACCGATAGCTATGTACGCTTCTTGCAAGCCGTTGCCGACCAAGTAGCGGTTGCCATCGAAAACCAAAACTTGCTTCAAAACAATATCTTTGAGCGTGCCAATCTAACGAACATCCTCTCGACATTGCCGGCGGGCGTGCTGGTGCTAGAACCTAGCACCTTTTTACCACGCCAAACCAATGAGCGCATCGAAGAACTGCTGGGACGCAAAATAGACATGAGCAAGCCCTTTAGTGCAGAGGGCTATGCGCTGTATCGTAACGAAACGCACACCCTTTATCCCGATGAACTGTTGCCCTTCTTTGTGGCACAAACAGAAAATCGTGCGGCGTTCTCGGATGATGTAACGGTGGTCAACGGCGATATGCGGATTGACTTGCTGATTAATGCCGCGCCAATTTACGACAATAGAGGCAACATCACTGCCATCGTAACCGCCTTTCAAGACATCACGAACCTTCGCAGTCTAGAAAACACGCTCCAACAAAACCTGCGTGAAACGGTAACGCTGTATGAAACACAGCTTGCACTCGCCAAGAGTGAGGTTGTCGATGAGATGCTCGATACCCTCATAGAGCAACTAACACTGCAACAAATGGGGGATATTTACATCGTACTTACCGATGAAGAAGGGGAAGAAATTCGCCTGATGCGCCAAACAACCGATGCCATCATGGATGCCGAACCCCTTCGTTTCTTGCTTCAGCTGGAGCCTGTCTCTATTGAAAGTGTCTCTAATTCTAATGTGAGCGATGACATTCGTGCCGTTTTAAGACAAATGGACGCAGAATCGGCGTTTGTGGCACCCCTTATCGCAAAAATGCGTACTACCCCTTTGGGTTGGCTGGTCGTCACTCATCCCGAACCCTATAAGCTAGGGATAGACCCACAACGTATCCTTACCACTATGGCGGATATGTCGTCTACCGCTATCGACAATAATTACTTGGTCGCATCTACACAAATTGCCTTGCAAGAAACGGCATCACTTTATGGCGCAGCCAGTAGCATTAACCGTTCTAGTAATCTGCAAGAAGTGGCTATCGCCATTGAAACTTCGCTAGATTCACTCCAAGCGGATATGTTTGCGGTGTATGTGATGATTGAGGGTCAGGTGCAGGTGCTTGTGTCTCGTAATTTTGAGGAGGCAATTGCGAATGGGCTAGACCTAGAAGAGCTGGTCACCGTTCCCCTTCGTGATGATGGCAGTGGCATCTACGTCGTCGATTTGATGCGTAGCTCCATTGGTCGTATCGAGCGCATGTTGCTAGAATCGGGGCAAATTAGCACACTTGCCATTGCTAACTTACGGATTAAAGATGAGCAAGGCGGACGCATCTTTGTCGGTTATCATTCACAGCACACGCTCAGTGTTGGCGAACAACGCTTCTTAACCACAGTTTCCGACAGTGCCAGCGTGGTTATTAACAACATTGTGTTGCTAGAAGAAATTCAAGGCTCGCTTCAAGAAACCAGCACCATCTATCAAGCCTCGCGCGCCCTGACAGATGCCAGCAATCCCCTAGACGTTTTGAACGTTATTACAGACTTCCTCATTGACCCATCCATTGACCGCGTGATGATTTTAATGCTCAATCGCCCACAATGGGATTCTGTGGCAGCACGCGCCGAAGTGGCAGTGATGTGGCAGGTAGACGGCAAACGCGACCTAATGGGCATGGAACTTTCCGCAGAAACCTTTGGCGCATGGGAGCAATTGTCAACCGATAGAATCCTTTCGTTTGACAACATCAACGACCCCGACAGTGGGTTAAAGGGCAAGGCGTATAACGAGTTTGCCAAGCTAGGCGCAAATAGTGTGGCGTTAATTCCGTTGCGCGTTCCTAGCCGTTCCATTGGTGTCATTTGGCTTAGCCGTAGTATTCCCGCGCCCTTTATCGACCGTGAATTGCGCGTGTATCAAGCCTTTGCCGAACAAACATCCCTCTCCCTAGAAGCCAGTCGCCTGCTTGCTCAAACAGAACGGCGTGCAGGACAGCTAGAAACCACCACGCAAATTGCCCAGCGCGTGGGGCAAATTATTGATATCGACCAATTGTTACCCCAAGTGGTTAATCTCATCCGTGACCAATTTGGTTATGACCACGTTCAAGTTTTCTTGATGGACAACAAAAACGACTGGGCGATACTACGCGCTAGTACCGGTGATGCAGGGCGACAACTGTTAGCGGTTAATCACGCCTTACAAAAAGGCTCACGCTCGGTCATTGGGCGTGTAACCGAAACTGGCGAAATCACGCTGGCACTGGATACCGCAGATGCTAACGTTGTCCACAAGCCCAATCCTTACCTGCCCAATACGCGCTCCGAGTTAGCGTTGCCTCTTATCATTCAAGATCGCGTCGTGGGTGCGCTAGACGTGCAATCCAACCGTTCTAACGCCTTTGAGCAAGAGGACATCCAAGCCCTAACAGCACTGGCAGCACAAATTGCCATCGCTATCGACAATGTGCGCCTGTATGACGAATCTCAAAGCCGCGCCAACGAACTCGCCTTCTTGTTTGATGTGACAACGGCAGCAACTGCCGCCGACACGCTCAAGGACGCGCTCCAAGCCATCACAGAGCGTTTGGCAGACTCAATGGAAACACTGACGGCAGCCATTTACTTGCCCCAAAAGTACACCGATGCAAAAAAGAATGTCAAAACGCTCATGAAGCCCACCGCGTTGGTGGGGGGTGACCAACCCATTAGCGAGCTATCCGAAGTGGCTGTGGGTGACAGCGAAAACCTAATTGGCATTGTGGCAAGCACCTTACAATCGCAAATTGTGCCAAATATCGCGCGCGAAGTGCGCTATGCTCCTATTAGTTCTGCGGCACAGTCCGCTATCATGGTACCCATTAGTAGCGGTAGCGAATTGGTGGGGATGGTTATTTTAGAGGACGAATCGCCGAATGCCTATGACAACGACACCCTAACCCTAATGCTCACGCTTGGCGGGTCTTTGGCAGCCGTTATCCAAAATACGCTCCTTGTAGACCGCCTACAAAGCTCCAATGAACAGCTTCGGGAAATTGACCGCCTTAAAAGCCAATTCTTGGCAAACATGAGCCATGAGCTACGCACACCGCTTAACAGTATCATCGGGTTTAGCCGTATTATGCTCAAAGGCATTGGCGGTACCCTAAGCGAACTGCAAGAGCAAGACTTAACGACCATTTATAACAGTGGTCAGCATCTTTTGCGCCTCATCAACGACATCTTAGACCAAGCCAAAATTGAAGCCAATGAGATGACCGTTAAGAGTGCTTACTTTGATGTGAAGCCCACCGTGGAAGGGGTTAAATCCATTGCCATCGGCTTAATGAAGGACAAGACGCTCCAACTGATTGTAGAGGTTGCGCCTAACATGCCCCAAGCCTATGCTGATGAATTCCGCACACGGCAAATTTTGCTTAACTTAATGAGTAACGCCATCAAATTCACTGAAGAAGGTAGCGTTACCTTGCGCGTTTATGCCACATCGTTAGATGATGGGCAAACAACGGTTATCCGCGCCGATGTCATTGACACAGGACATGGCATTGATGAAAAAGATATGCCCATCTTGTTTGAGCAATTCCGCCAAATTGATAATTCACTAACGCGCACTGTGGGCGGTACGGGCTTGGGCTTGCCCATCTCTAAAGCCTTTGCCGAATTACAGGGGGGCAGGCTGTTTGTCGAGTCCAGAGTGGGCGAAGGGTCTGTATTTAGCGTCATCTTCCCCACAAAACCCCTTGACGGCAAACAAGACGACCAAAAGCCCCTAGTAAGCGCCGATGAAACAAAGCCCAACGCGGACACCGCCGTGATAAACCGCAAGGACATCATGCGCCAAGCCACACAAATTATGCCCACCGTCCAAGCCATGCCTACCAAGCGCGAAGTTTTGCTGGTTGAGGACAACAAGGACGTAGTAGACCAATACCGCCGCGCCCTACAACGCGAAGGTTTTGACGTACAAACCGCCGACCATCCATCTTATGCTGAGGCGATGGTGGGGCAAATGCGCCCCACTGTCGTGGTGATGGATGTCAACTTTGCGGCGGGGCAAGGGTGGGCAATCCTACAAAACCTTAAGCGTCGTGATGATACCTCTGATATTCCGATTGTTGTCAGTAGCCTAAGCAATGAAAGCGAACGGGCAATAGAGTATGGTGCATATCAGTTCATTCAGCGTCCCTTTATGCCCGATGTGCTGGTAAAAGCCGTTCTACTAGCCGAAAAAGAGCAAAGTGGCGATAGAATCCTCATCATTGATGACCAACCCGAAGCCATCCGCTTGTTAAAGCAATTGCTTAGCCAATACGGGAACTATCGCGTGTATGAAGCCGAAAGTGGTAAAGAGGGCATTTCATTGGTGGCGCGTCGCCGTCCTAGCCTCATTATCCTAGACCTGCGGATGCCCGACATGGACGGGTTTGCGGTATTGGATGAACTGCGTGCTAACCCCGAAACAGCCAGCATTCCTGTCATGGTGGTAACGGGTGACGTTGACCTTGCCATAGGAGAACGTGAGCAACTACAAAATATCCGCGTTGTTCCCAAGTCGGGCATTAACGAAGAAACGTACAACGTATTCTTGAATGACGTAAAAAGCTCCCTGACTAACCGCAACCGCTAAAACAAAAACTCGCTCATTGTGTAATGAGCGAGTTTTGTGTTTAATTTTACCGTGATTGCTAGTTGTTTTTTCTTGAGGGCTTCGCCCTCAAACACCCACAAGGGATTAGTACCCCTTGACCCTTTTCTGCCCACTTTTTGCAAAAAGTGGTGGCGTTTGGGTAAAACCCTGTAAAAGTCAGGGACTAGCAATCAGGGTAATTTTTAATTTCGCAAGGGTAACCCAACGGGTGCGCTCCTACTCAATCACCTGATACAGCAAATCCAGCACCACGTCGCGCACCATATCGCGGTTGTGGGTGGTACAAGGGTGAACAGGAACATCCCGAATCCCTAGCCCCAGCTGAATATCTCTTGGATTCCATGCGCGAGGGTGGTCTTGCTTGGTTGCTGCCACCACCAGAGGCGCGTCCTCATGAAAACCGCGTACCGTGTACAAGATGCTTAAGAATTGCCCAAATTGCTGTGGGCGCGTGCTATCCACCAAAATAATGTAGCCTGTCGCACGAATTTTACTAATAACATCCCGCAACCACAAAAAATCAAATTGCTGCTGGCTTGGGGGTTCTAAGAAATGCAAAATAAGCGTGGGGTCTACGCGCACGCGCCCAAAAAACCAACTGTTGTTGGGTTCTTCTTGCCATTCTGTATACTGACTGATGTTCTGAATAAATTGTGTCTTGCCTGATTGAGTTGAGCCTGCCACCACAAGTTTGATGACTTTGGAAGTTTGCTTTTGTGGTTTAGGGTGATGACGCTGTTCCATGATATGAAGTTTTCCCGATAGTGACCACACCGATACCCTAATCATATCCTAAAATAACAAGCCTGACCAATCCATTAAACTAACTCATTTTGTTAGAAACTTGAAACAAGTTAGCAATCATAGTGTATGGTCAAATGAGAAAGTCATTAAACTTAAGGTATATTGTGAGTGGTGTTTAACGAGAGACCCTGCCATGCCTAGCTTACAAAGCCTAGAAGCCAAAATTCAAGAAGCCATTCGCTTAATGCGAACTGCGCCCAACGCAGCCGAAGCCTGCTTAGAAGATGCCATCAGTGACCTTAAGCATTGGCAAGAACAAACGGCAGAAATGGCAGCCCTGAATCAACGCGTGGAACAACTGTCATTGGTGCTTCAGGTTTATGATGAACTTACCAGTCACCTTAGCATTGACCATGTTGCCATGCTGGTGTTGGATGCGTCCCTACGCCTGTCACAAGCCAATGGGGCGTTTATTGCCTTGCGCCAAAGCGGTAGCCCGTTTGTAGTCCACCAAACCATTGGTGATTATGACCTGCCCGATGGGGGCGTTTTGAAAGACGGAGAGACACTAGCGCGTTTAATCCAAAATCGCCGCCCCTTATTGCTTAAAGAGGATAGCGGCTTTACAGATGACCTTCCTGCCCTTAAGAACGTGCAAGGAGCGCGGTTGCTAATGGCACTGGGGGCGCAAGAAAACCAGATTGGCATTTTGTGCCTAGATACGGCGTATCCTGAACGCTTTACAGAGGATGTGCTACAGCTTTTAGAGCTTTTACGAAGCTATCTGGTCATTGCGCTCTCTAATGCGTCCTTGTATCGCCAAGTGCTAGACCAACTGAGCGAGCTAAGAACCGCCCACGAGCGCGTTGCCAACCTTGAACAGCTTAAAACAGACATGATACGGTTGGCATCCCATGACCTTAAAAACCCTCTTAGCCTTGCCACAGGCTATTTGCAAATGTTCCAAATGGAAAACCCACCCCTTCAAGAACACCTAAACGACTATTTATCGTCAACCCTCAACGCCGTATATCGTATGAATAGTATCGTGGACGATATTTTATCTTTAGAGCGCATAGAGCAACTTGCCGAAACCGCCCTGAATGAAATTGTGAACCTTGCGCTACAGGCACAGCATGTCTATACCGACCATTTGGCAGAAGCCGAACAAAAACAACTTTCTTTTGTTTACGAAAGCACGCTAACCAATGCCTATGTCACCGCCGATAGAGTGCAGCTGATAGAAGCCATGACAAACTTAGTGGGCAATGCCATCAAATACACGCCCGAAGGCGGGCGCGTGGTGGTTCAGCTTACACGCAGCGACACGCACTATCAGTTTATTGTAATTGACAACGGCTTTGGGATTCCTATAGAACGCCAAGACCGCTTGTTTCAGCCGTTTTACCGCGTACAAACCCCCGAAACAAAAGAAGTGCATGGCACAGGGTTAGGGCTACACCTTGTTAAAAACATCGTGGCACGTCATCAGGGCAAGCTCATTTTCTCTAGTGACTATGGCAAAGGAAGCCACTTTGGCTTTGAGCTGATGTCGCTCTAATTTTCCTTGTCAATAACCAATGATAAATACCCGTTGAGATTTGTCGCTTTTTTGTTTGCAACTTTGTCAATAATGTGTTAAAAATTGTGGTATGGGAATCCATTTCCATAAATTACTTCATACGGAGGAGAATAGTAATGGTTAAACGTATTTCTGTAGTACTTCTCGCATTGGCGATTGGTGTTGTGGCTTTCGCCCAAGATACCGCCCGCCCAACGGGCCCCATTCTTCAACGCATCGTCGACCGTGGCGAACTTATCTGCGGCGTGAATGCAACTCTACGTGGCTTTGGCTTCCAAGATGCCAACGGTCAATTTAGCGGTTTTGATGTTGATTTCTGCCGCGCTCTTTCTGCCGCCATCTTTGGTGATGCCAGCAAAGTGCAATACCGCCCTCTAGCTGCTGGTGAACGCCAAGCCGCTATCCAATCAGGCGAAGTAGATGTGATGATTCGCAACACCACCAGCACGCTTACTCGTGATGTGGATTGGGGCGCAACTTTTGGACCCACAATCTTCTATGATGGCGCAGGCTTTATGACCACCGCCGCCATGGGAGCTATGGCTTTCACAGACCTAGACGGCACCACCACCTGCGTTCAAAGTGGGACAACCACAGAACTCTTTGTGACCGACTACATCAGCGTGAATGCTCTAGACATTGAAATCTTGAAGTTTGACGATGCCAACGCCACATGGGAAGCCTACCTTGCGGGTCGTTGCGAAAGCTGGTCAACTGACAAAAGCGGTTTGGCGGGTTTTCGTAGTGGCGCAGAAAATCCTGCCGACCACGTTATCCTTCCCGACACCATCAGCAAGGAACCTCTTGCCCCTCTAAGCCCAGAAAATGACACACAATTTGCCTCTTTGGTGTCTTGGGTCGTCTACGGCATGATTGAAGCCGAAGAAAGTGGCGTAAGCAGCGAGAACGTAGCTGAATTTGTACAAGCTGAAGGTGAAACCCCTGAAGATTACACCGTTCGCGTTCTTCCTACCGTTGCTCGTTTGTTGGGTCAAAACAACAACAACGCCGGCGTATACTTTAACCTTTCCAACGACTTTATGGTCGCGGTACTTAGCCAGGTAGGTAACTACGGCGAAGTTTATGTCCGTAACCTAGATGCTCTTGGCTTGGTACGTGAAGGTTCTGCCAATGACTTGTGGACACGCGGTGGCTTAATCTATAGCCCCCCATTCCGCTAAATCGCTGGGGGGCAATTGCCCCCCTTTTTCTAAAATTGATCATTAAGGGCATAGCTTCTATGCCCTTAACCTTGATAGCACATGGTTAAAAACACTATGATGGAACTGGATAGAAACCAAGCAATAAGACCACCCCTCTCTCTTTTTCAAAAAGTCTTAAGTTTTTTTAGAGATGTGCGCGTCATTCAGGCAATCACACAAATTATTTTCACGGTTGCTTTCTTTACCGCCGTCTATACCCTGTCTACTAACGTCTATAACTCGTTGATTGCACAGGGGTCTATCCCTTCATTTTCTTTCCTTAGCTCACGCGCAGGCTTCGACCTACTAGAAACCCCTGAATGGTATAGTGCCGAGTCCACCTACTCACAAGCCTTACAAGTGGGCATCATCAATACCTTGCGTGTGGTGGTGATTGGGTTGGTTCTCTCTACAATTTTGGGCGTTCTAACTGGGATTGCGCTTCTTAGCCGAAACTGGTTGGTGCGTAATTTAAGTTCGGCATACGTCGAGATTTTACGCAACACACCCCTTTTGGTACAACTTATCTTTTGGTACTACGTTTTTATGCTAGAAGTTTTGCCCCGTGATGGCGACGACCTCACCTTTCCCGCCGAGGGCATTGCTGTTTTCCCCTTACGCGTCATCCTCTATCCCGTCTTGTGGCTCATTATTTGGGCGTTATCGCGCCAACGGCATACGCTAAAGGGCATTTTAACGGGCGCACTATATGGCGCAGTCCTTATTGAACTGGTGCAATTGTTGCTAGGGTATAGCCCCCTCTTATTTGTGGGCGTGGGCTTGGTGGGTGTGGTAGTGTTTGCCATTGGTTTTACCCAGCAAAAAGCCGTTCCTAGCGTGATGCACGGCGCGTTTGTGGGGGCGGGCTTGGTGGCTGTGGGGCAAATGGCGTTGGTGGCATTGCTTGGCACACTTACCAATGCCGAGATTATTGCAGCAGATGGCGCACTATGGACACCCGTTTATTCGGTACTTTATTTGTCACGGAAAGCCGTTGCCATTCCCGAACTCATCCAAACCGTCTCGTTTAACTTTTGGTTTGCCATCGTGGTGCTGTCAGCCGCCGTGGCAGCAGGGACGTTTGTTTACTTCAGTGGCGTTATCGAGCGCACCGGGCGTAATATCCCACGCTTTCTTATCGCCGCAGGCATTGTGCTAGTGGGGATGCTGTTTGGGTGGATTTTTGCCAGCAATGCCCCCGACACACTGCTTGCATCGCCTATTTGGTCGATCATCACCACGCTAGGCTATGGCGTGTTACTCATCGTGGTGCTGTTTACCATTGTTGACCAAGCATCCTTAAGGATGACAAAAGGGCTTTCTAGGCTTATTCGCATTGGTCTAATGGTGGCAGTTGTGGGTGGCGGAAGTCTCTTATTGCTTCAGCAGGTGCAAGCTGTCCTCGCAAACCCCGTTCCCAATACCTTAGAAGAAGGCTTTGTTTTAGAAAACAATCGCCCTGTTGAAATTACAGAACTGCAAGAGAGTGGGCGTTTCTTAGCACGTCACGAAGCCCAAGTAAGCCAACAGCCGTTGGTGGTGGGCATCCCCATTAAGCGTGGCACACGCTTTCAACAAGGCGTAACGCTTTCGCCTGAATATCTTGCGCTCACACTGGGCTTGATTATTTACACATCGGCGTTTATTGGCGAAATTGTGCGTGCGGGTATTCAAGCAGTGTCGTTTGGGCAATTTGAGGCGGCGCGTGCGCTAGGCTTAAATGGTTCACAAACCCTACAAATGATTATCTTGCCCCAAGCCCTGCGCGTCATCATACCGCCGCTGGGCAATCAATACTTAAACTTAGCCAAAAATAGCTCTTTGGCGAGTGCTATCGCGTTTGCGGATGTGTACAGCATTGGACAAACAGTTATGAATCAAAGTGGTCAATCCATACCGGGCTTCTTCCTCATTTTAATTACATACCTGATAATGAGCCTGATTATTGCCCTTTTGATGAACGTGGTTAACAGTCGCTTCCAGCTTGTCACACGCTAAAGGGGAACCAGATGACTGACAACTATACCGAATCGAAGACAGCCGTCTATTATGATGCCCCACCTGCCCGCCCCGCCCCCGTTAATCAAACAGGGACAATAGCATGGGTGCGTAATAACCTTATCAAAACGCCCACTGACATCTTTTTAACGACGCTGTCAATTTTTGTGGTGGCGTATTTGGTGATTACTTTTTACCAATGGGCAACCCAAAGCGCGAATTGGTGGGCAATCGGCTTTAACATTCGCCAATATATGATGGGTGGCTATGAACAAGACCTAGAGTGGCGATTGGTGTTTGCCGTAGTGGGTACAGCCTTCTTGTGTGGCATTGGCATCTATGTTTGGCTAAAGCACCTCTCACGGGTACTCATTTTGCTCACGATTGCGCTAGTGGTGGTACTCTTTGCCATTCCCCCCTTAGTGCTTAGCACTATCAGCCTGCCCAACACCTACATGATGGCGGGCAATGCGTTTTCTGTGGGCAATGTAAACGACACCCCACGCCCCGAAGTGGCTTTTATTGCCAAAAAAGATGAAAACATCGTCATTAGCAAAGCCAATATCACGAATGACACAGAGCTTGTCAACATTGCCTCTTTTATGGATAGACAATTATCCAGTGTGCGCTCTACCACCGCAGACCGCTTTGTGGCATTAGCCCAACAAGCCGACCTGCAAGCACAGCTAGATAACAACGCAACAGCCGCCATTCCACTGCTAACAGAGGCACAAAAAACACGCCTAGAAGCCGACCTCACGCGCCTAAACGTAATTCCTTCTGTTACAGAAACGCTTGCCCTCAATCAAGCCGATGTCACCATCGAAATTTTAGACGGTACAACGTTTGAACCCATTAAAGAGGCGGCAATACTTAACGAAAGCCGTGAAACCGCTACGTTTACTATCCCGCAAGATGGCTGGTATATCCTACGCAAAACCACGTCTGAAGGCGAAACAAGCATGAGTATCCTTAGCATCGATGGCATTTACCCCATCTTGCGGACTTCACGCCTGCAAGCTGGTGGTGGATTTGTCAGTAACTATGTGCGGATGACTGATGAATATCGCACAGAAGCCCCTATTCCGCGCGTGGGTGGCGTGGATATGCCCTTTATTGTAATTAACGAAAATCAATATCGCGGTGACCGCCCCCTTGATGCTTACTTGCGCGTTTATCTGTCACCCTTCCTACAACGGCATGCGCCTAACTTAGGTATTTTGATTACGTTTATCGCGCTGGGCTACGCGCTGGGCAGTTTGCTCATGCGCTTCTTGGGTAAAAAAGATACTCAAACGTTTGCTAGTTATGCACTCATGTCCTCTACGGTTCTCATTTGGGTGATGGCAGCCGGCTTTAGTATTCCAGAAATGCTCAACCTATCGCTGTTATTTGGGGCAGTGGCGTTCTTGTCGGTTGCCTCACGCATTGGCGCAAAGTTTGGGCGAAGTCTCATCGGATTTGGCTTGCTCATTGCGGGCATCGCTCTTACGATGGCAATGCCGTTTGTGGTGTTCCAACCGCACTATGGCTTTGGCATTTTGCCCGTGGTGAACTTGTTCATTGCGTTGCCTGCGTTCATCTCGTTTTGGATTGGCACGAGTAGCTATGGCATTGCGGATGATGCCGAAGAAACACGCGCTGTTATCGTTGGTTCTCTGGTAACGCTCTTGTCCTTCTTCTTGCCCCTTGTTTTGGCATCCACTGTGCTGCCCGTCAATGGCGATTATAGTAGCTGGTTCTTGCGCCTAAGTGACCAACGTAACTGGGGTGGTTTCTTACTCACCATCATTCTTACACTGTATGGCATTGTCGCCTCGTTCCCCATTGGGGTATTGCTGGCATTAGGGCGTAAGAGTGCGCTTCCTGCCGTTAAATACGGTTGCACGCTGTATATCGAGCTAGTGCGTGGTTCGCCGTTTATCACGGTGCTGTTCTTTGGGCAGTTGTTCATCCCCCTGATTGACCCCACGCTGGCAACAGTGCCGGGAACAATTCGCGCTCTTGTGGCAACCATTGCCTTTAGTGCGGCGTACCTTGCAGAAAATGTGCGCGGCGGCTTGCAAGCCTTACCCCCCGGACAAATGGAAGCGGGTAAAGCATTAGGCTTATCGGGCTGGCAAGTGACGTACTTCATCACGCTTCCCCAAGCCCTTAGAACCGTTATTCCTGCGCTAGTGGGGCAATTCATCTCGCTCTTTAAGGATACGTCTTTGGTGCTTATCGTGGGCTTGATTGACCTTACAGGCTATGTCAATTCCATGGTGGTACAACCCGAATTTACAGGCACACGGCGCGAGGGCTTGATGTTTATTAGCATTTTGTACTTTGTGTTTAGCTATGTCATGTCCTATGTCAGTCGCCTCTTAGAGCGCAGTGGTAGCGGTTCAGTTCGCCGCATTTAACGTTAGAACACAGGTTGAGGAGAAAAGTTCATGTCTAACCAACAACACAGCACAGGCGATGCCATTATCACTTGCAGTAACTTGAACAAATGGTATGGTGATTTTCATGTGCTAAAAGATATTAACATGACGGTAGGCGAGCGTGAGGTGGTGGTGGTGATTGGACCCTCTGGGAGTGGTAAAAGCACCCTCATTCGCTGTATCAACCGCCTAGAAGAACACCAAGAAGGCGATATTATTGTAGATGGTATTTACCTTACGAATGACGTAAGCAACATTAGTGCCATTCGTAAAGAAACAGGCATGGTGTTCCAACAGTTTAACCTGTTCCCACACTTAACCGTGTTGGATAACGTGACACTGGCACAACGCCACGTGCGCCGTCGTCCCAAAGCAGAATCCGAAGAAGTGGCGATGCAATTGCTAGACCGTGTGGGCATCCCTGACCAAGCGAAAAAGTATCCCGGTCAACTGTCAGGTGGGCAACAACAGCGCGTTGCTATTGCCCGCGCCCTTGCCATGAACCCTAAAATTATGCTCTTTGACGAACCTACATCGGCACTAGACCCCGAAATGATTAAAGAAGTGCTGGACGTAATGAAAGAACTCGCACGTTCTGGTATGACCATGATTGTAGTAACGCACGAAATGGGCTTTGCCCGTGAAGTCGCTGACCGCGTTATTTTTATGGATGGTGGGCGCGTGGTAGAAGTGGGAACGCCCGAACACTTCTTTGAAGATCCCCAACACGAGCGCACAAAGCTCTTTTTATCACAAATTCTCTAGCAGTTCAGGGGGTAATGCCCGCGCATTGCCCCCTTTTCCCCTCACAAAAGCCTTTTCTTATTACAATTCGTTACAATTTTATAACGCCCCTCACACTATTTAGACTATTTTACAAGTTCATAGCAAAACATAGGCTATAATTCTAAATGTCGGGATATAGAAAAGTGGCTTATGGATTGGCAGACAGGTGCTTCACTTCTTTCAATTTTAGCAGGTAGCTTGGCGTTGGGGCTGGCGTTTATGTCATGGCAGTACCGCGCCCTACACGGTACAAAACCCCTTATGGGGATGGCATTGGCTATCACGATATGGGCGTTGCTTTATACTCTGGAACTACAAGCAGGCTCTGACCTTGACCGCCTTGTCTTTTGGAATAGAGCCAAGCGCGTGGGCATGGTGTTTGTCGAATTTTGGGCATTGCTCTTTGCCATAGAATACACGGGGCGCAGTTTATCGCGCACGCGCTATTCTGTTATTATCTTCATCCCTATAGTTTCGCTGCTAATCGGCATCTTTAACCCTTATAACCTATACTGGGAAAGCGTATCAGTGGCGTATCAGGGCGGCTTAAGCTACCTACAAACGCAATCAGGCGTCTGGCGTTATGTTCACCTTATCTATCAAGTGTTAGCGATGTTCGCCGCTGCGTGGATTTTCATACGACACGAAGGCGACACATGGCAACGCATCTTGGGCAGCGGGTCTATGATTTTGCCCATCATCGTACAAATTTTATTTTTGTCCACAGGCTTCTTTGTTGATTTATCACCCATTGCCTATTCCGTTAGCGTAACGGTACTGGTGTTTGGTGTGGTGCAATTGGGCGTGTTTGATGTGCTACCCGATGCCTATAGCACCGTCATTACCAATCATCCTGATGGCGTGCTGGTGCTAGACACGCGCAACCGCATCTTGATGATGAACCCCATCTTTAGCAAAACCATCCGCAAAGACATTAAAGATGTCATTGGCTTGCGCGTGCAAGATGTATTCCCCGCAGAAGCTCTTTATATCGAATCAACGGCGGGCAACCTGCTAGAGGGTATTATAGAAATTAAACGCCGAAACAGGCTGGTTGAAATGCGCATCATTGCCCTATATGAGGGAGCAAGAGTTAAGGGGCGCGCGTTCATTTTTAGGGACATTACCGCACGCCAAGAAGCCGAAAACACCGTCCGCGAAAGCGAGCTACGTTATCGCACCCTCTTTGACCAAGCGCGTGATGCTATTATTGTAGAGGACAAAGAACTGCATATTGTGGATGCCAACCGCGCCGCTACAAGGCTTTTAGGCTATAGCTATGATAATCTACTTAAGATGAATATGCGCCAGCTTCAGCCCACCCACGACTTTAGACGTGACACGCCCGCCGGTGGACGATTTGAAGTGCAAACCGTCCGTGAAGATGGGGTAGAGCTAGACGTAGAGCTTACACTTGCGCCCATTCCAATGGGTGAGCGCGTGCTATATATGTCCATTATGCGTGATGTTACCGAGCGCAAGCGCACCCAACGCGAACTAGCACAACGCGCCGAAGAACTCTCTAAACTTTATGAGCAAGTGAGCCTGCTAGAGCAATACAAAACCGACATGATACGCATGGCAGCCCACGATTTACGCCACCCCATCAGCGTGACACTGGGCTATTTAGAATTGCTTCAAGACCGCAATTCGGGGTTTACGCCCACCCAACAACGCTATATAGAAGCCATTCGCAACGCCACCCACCGCGCCAACCAAATGCTCTCGGACATTCTTTCGCTAGAGCGCATTGAAGAACAAGCACAAAACGCCACCCGTGAACGCTTTAACTTTCATCGTATCTTGGGCGAGATTATTGCCCAATACCGTGACCAAGCCCTTAATAAAGCCCTACATGTGCAAATTGACGTTGCCGAAGATGAAACGCCATTTGAAGTCATTGGCGATTATACACAAATGACAGAAGCCATCGGCAACTTGCTGAACAATGCCATTAAGTACACGCCAGAAGGCGGAAAAGTATTTATTCGGCTTCGTGAGGATGCCAATTACTTGCACTTTGAAGTACAAGATACGGGCTATGGCATCCCTAAAGAGCAACAAGAACGCCTGTTTCGCCCGTTCTATCGCGCCAAAACAGACGAAAATAGCCACATTGACGGCACAGGCTTAGGCTTACACCTTGTCAAAAACATTGTAGAGCGTCATCATGGGTCTATCTTGTTTTATAGCGAATATGGCAAAGGGAGCTTGTTTGGGTTTCGCTTGCCGTTAATCCCCGAACAAAGCACTAGCCCTTAGGGATGGGGTCCGCCTAGAAGTGGTATTGGGGCAAGAAACGCTGGATTACTACCCTATTGAAACGTTCTCGCTGATTTCTTATGTAGAAGGCTAGGGGCGTGCCTGCCTTCTACAAGATGAGGTTGGGGAGTTTATTCTACTAAGAACGTACCGCCGGGGTCTAGCACAATGGGCTGGGCTTGCGTGTTACGGTGTACCAGTTCTGCCCAATGTGATACATCCGCACTAATGGCAGAAAAAGTATTATAGTGTATGGGCAACACATAACGGGGCTTTAGCAGTTGGATGGCGCGGATGCTATCTTCTACGCCCATCGTATATTTATCGCCAATCGGCAAAAACGCCACATCCAGCCCTTCTTCGCCAATGAGTGCCATGTCCCCAAACAAGCCCGTATCACCCGCATGATAGAGCGTTTTTCCGCCCCCACGAATGACGAAGCCCATTGCCTGACCCCCATAAGAGCCATCAGGCAGGGACGATGTATGAAATGCTTGTGTCCACTTAGCATGAAGAAATTCGCCACGATACGTACCGCCTACATTGCCCTCAAACGTCTTTTCTACGCCTTGCGACTTTAGCCACCGCGTAATTTCGGGCGTACCCACTGCCACAGCCCCCGTCTTTTTACAAACGGCAGGTGCGTCACCAATGTGGTCGCCGTGACCGTGTGTAATAAGCACCACATCCACAGAAGGTAAATCATCGACTTTCATGGGTGAAAGTGGGTTATCGTTCAAAAAGGGGTCTATGATGGCGCGTCTACCATCAATATCAAACAAAAAAGTAGAGTGTCCGAGCCAAATAAAGGAAACTGACATTTATATTAAGCCTCACATTTTTAAGAGGAATCTATAGGTTTATTGTACACGAATAACGCACCCCCTACCGTTAATTTTTACAAACCAGGCATTTTTGGAGATTCTTCTGAACTTCTCTTCATATTCTTGCAAGAAATGGCTGTTATGATGGAAGGAACGTTTTTATTTAAGGGGGTAAGGCTTATGAACTTGCAAATTACATCGCGCCCATCGTGGCTGGTTGGGCTGGGCGTGGGTGCAATCGTTGCGCCTGCACTCATTGCGCTTTTTTTCTTGGGTGAGCGTATTGCGGGCTTACCATTTTTGCCGTTTGATGTGTTTGATGCTATTGCACGCACCCTGCCAGGCGGTGTCATTACGTTTGGCATAGACCGCATGATTGACGTGCTGACGCTACTAGGCTTGGGTGCAAACCTAGACACGGCTGCCAAAACTGCCGAACACATCATCGGGATTGTCACATTTGCTATTTTGCTTATTGTGTTAGTGGGTGCGCTGTTTGGCTTACTTAACCGCCTTAATGCCCCTTACAAGCGTGTTGCGTTGGCAAGCATTGTGTGGGGTGCAATGGTGGGTGGGCTTTTGGTGCTACTTAGCCTTGCCATTAACCGCAGTGCCACCGCAGAAATCACGCTTCAAATTGTGTGGATACTGCTGCTGATGGTCGGTTGGGGCATGGTGCTAGGCAATGTGTATCAAGCATTGTGTCAGCTTGCCCCCGTAGAAGGAGTGCCCAAAGTAAAAGTTGAAAGCATCGACCGCCGTCAATTCTTGGTGCGCTTGGGTGGAGCAACGGCTGCCGTTACCGTGTTGGGAACAGGGCTTGCCGAATTTTTGAACCTTACGGGCGGTGGTGATGAACCCCAAAGTGTAGGCACACCTGATGAAATGCTAGTAGACGGCAAGGGCAACCCCATGCCTAACGCCAATGACCCCCTTCAGGCGGCACTAGGCACACGGCGCGAGTACACCCCCGTTGCAGAACATTATCGCATTGATATTTCTAGTCTGCCCCCCAGCATCGACGGCGACACCTATCAATTGCCCATTGGTGGCGAAGTAGAAAACCCCGTCACGCTGTCCTTAGCTGATATTCGTGCGCTCCCTTCGATTGAATCATTCATTACCATGTCGTGCATCTCTAATCGTATAGGGGGCAACCTGATTAGTACGACTAAATGGACAGGCGTTCCCTTCAAAGAAATCATCAATCTCGTAAAGCCAAAAGAAGGCGTGGTGTCTGTGATGATTACGGGTGCCGATGAATTTGATGAGTTTGTCTCTTATGACTTGCTTCAAAGCGATGAGCGTATCATGCTGGCTTATGAATGGGACGACAAACCCCTTGCAACGCGCAACGGATTCCCTTTGCGCGTTCATGTGCCAGACCGCTACGGCATGAAGCAACCCAAGTGGATTACCAACATTGAATTTGTGACGCGCAAGGGCGAAGGCTACTGGGTACGGCGCGGTTGGTCAGAAGAAGCCATTGTCAATAGCACCAGCGTCATTGATACGGTTGCCGCCGATGCCGTCTTTAAGCGCGGTGGGCAATACTTTGTGCCGATGGGTGGCATTGCATGGGCAGGTGCAAAGGGCATTAGCAAGGTTGAGGTACGCGTCAACGAAGGACAATGGCAAGAAGCCCGCCTCCGCGCCCCATTATCTGATAGAACGTGGGTGATTTGGCGTTACGACTGGGCATTTGCCGAAGGCACACAGCGCGTTGAAGTGCGTTGCTATAATGGCGAAGGAGAGCTACAAACCGACCAAGTAAACTCCCCACGTCCTGATGGCGCAACAGGGATTCACTCTAAAAACGCCACCCTTAGCGCAGCCAACCTAGAAGGCGTATAACACCTAAGGGTTCGCGCTTCTCATCAAACGCTATCGCATAAAAAACGCCACAAACCTCTTGGTTTTCGTGGCGTTTTCTTATATAATCAAGCATTAAAAATAATTCAAATAGACCACTTATACAAGGATGACCACATGGCAACTCAAACCAAGCCCACAGGGGCAGAAAATGTCCTATGGGATTTATCTGTTCTGTATACAAGCCTTGATGACCCCAATATTGAAAAAGATACCACTGTTCTACGCCAAATGGTGACAACGTTTGTAAGTGAACATAAGGGCAAGCTGGCACAAATGAACGGTGCCGATTATTTAGAAGCCTATCAAGGCATGGAAACCATCTATGACCTTTTTGGCAAGCAATATACGTTTGCCAGCCTAAACTTTACCACCGCCAGCACCGATGCCAAATGGGGCGGTTTTATGCAACGTTGTGGCGAGTTTTATAGCGAAATTCAGCAAGAATTGGTGTTCTTTGAGCTAGAATGGAACAATCTGCCCGAAGAAAAAGCCCAAGCCGTACTCAATGACCCCGCCATTGCCCCTTATCGCTATCATTTAGAAGTGACACGCCAAAACAAGCCCTACCAGCTTAGTGAAGCCGAAGAACAATTGCTTATTGCCAAAAACGTGACGAGTAATGACGCATGGACGCGCCTTTTTGACCAAATTATGGCAAGCCTAGAGCTAGAGTTTGACGGCGTAAAAATGCCCATGCCCCAAGTGCTTTCCAAGATGCAGGATGAAAGCCGTGAAGTCCGCATTAAAGCCGCCGAATCCATTACTAACGCGCTGAAGAGCCGTAACATGGAACTGACGTACATCTTTAACACCCTGCTTGCCGATAAAGCCAGCACCGACAAATTGCGTGGCTATCCCTCATGGATTACATCCCGCAACATCAGCAACCAAGCCCCCGATGCCGTTGTGGATGCGCTCATTAAAACCGTCACCAGCAGTTACGAAATTGTGGCACGCCACTATAAGCTAAAGCGCGTGCTATTGGGCTATGACGAACTCTTTGACTATGACCGCTATGCACCACTGGCACTTAAGCAAAGCGAAGGCTTTTATACGTGGGAAGAAGCCAAGGACATTGTGCTAAAAGCCTTTAGCGCATTTAGTAGCACCATGGCAATGACAGCCTCCCACTTCTTTGAGAAAAACTGGATTCACGCCCCTATCATGGCGGGCAAACGTGGGGGCGCATACGCCAGCTATGGCACAAAGTCCACGCATCCCTTTGTGTTTGTCAATTTTACCGGCACAGCCAATGATGTGATGACACTGGCACATGAGCTAGGGCATGGCATTCATATGTACCTTGCCGCCCAAAACCAGACGGTCTTTAGCATGTATACTCCCCTGACCACTGCCGAAATGGCATCCACATTTGCCGAAATGGTGGTGTTCAACGACCTTATGGAACGCGAGAGCGATAACGAAGTGCGCTTGGCGATGATTGCCAAAAAAGTAGAAGATAGCTTTGCCACCATTTACCGCCAAGTAACTATGAACCGCTTTGAAGATGCCATGCACAACGCCCGCCGTAACGAAGGTGAGCTAACCACAGAACGCTTTAGCGAACTGTGGAAGAACACCCAACAAGCCATGTTTGGCGATAGCGTTACCCTTCGCGAGGACTATCATCTGTGGTGGAGCTATATTCCCCACTTCTTGCACACGCCCGGTTATGTATACGCCTATGCGTTTGGCGAATTGTTGGTGATGTCACTCTATAACCTGTATCGCAAAGAGGGTGAAGGCTTTGTACCAAAGTATGAAAACTTATTAGCTTCGGGCGGAAGCAATTACCCCAACGAACTGCTAAAGCGCGTGGGCGTTAATTTGGATGACCCCAACTTCTGGCAAGAGGGTGTTAATGCCTTACGTGAATGGGTA
>Ga0163144_10002917_pt1 | contig 39018 bp, 38 predicted proteins | sample OliLak19BULKMAT1_FD_123175 | JGI IMG/M metagenome (GOLD analysis project Ga0163144, IMG submission 123175) | Freshwater microbial mat bacterial communities from Lake Vanda, McMurdo Dry Valleys, Antarctica - Oligotrophic Lake LV.19.BULKMAT1 | ecosystem: Environmental > Aquatic > Freshwater >...
AAACTGCAAACTGCTGATTTTGTTGAAATTCTTATATTTGGTGAAACTATGTATGTCATGGCCCATGCCATGGAGCAGATGCACGATATCATAATTTTCAAAAAAATATTTAATGATTTCTATGCGCTGAAAATGGGGAAAATCATCCGCGTCCTGGCCGATAATAATATCTTTGGTAGCATTTTTGCAAGCAATATTCCGATTTTTTGCTTCATTATTATTACCGTCGGCGAGTATCATTTTTACTTTAAAAGGCCATTCTCTTGTTTTTATGCACTCTATGGTTGCTTGAGGTATATTTTTTACCCCCGATAAAGAAATGACAATTTCATCGGGAAGAACGGTTGAACGTTCTTCAAAATATTCAATCAAACTATACAGATAATGGGCATGGGTACTGTGGCAAGGAATTACTACCGATGTTGTTAAGCGCAAGCGGTGTGATCGCTTAAGATCTTCACCATTACGCGGTTGTATGGCACTAAGAGAGCACAGCGCGCTCAGAGAACTTAAAAGAAATATTATATACCATAGGTAATCGTTTATTTTCACCGTTCCTCCAGTTTTTGATAGCATACAAACATATTTTACTATGCCTGTCTATAAAAGCTGGTAACAGCTTAATTACTCAACTTCAGGATATCTCGTGGGTGATTTCCGAAAATGAGCCACTCTTGGGTTAGAAACATCCATTTCTATGGTTTGCATAAAAATGCCTTTTTCATAGCCGCCCCTTCTTTGATGGGCAGCTTTTTGAGCCGCAGCCACTTCTTGTGGCGATATTTCATAGGCCTTATAAAGGCCATCAATCAGTTCAAGTACGTCGGCGATTTCTGAAATGATATCATTTCGCTCAACTGCTTCTTGTACTTCATGAGCCTCTTCAATCAACTTTGCTTTTAAGGCATCTTGCAGCTCGGTATTGTTCAGCAATTTGTAGTGCGTAACAATGCCTTCGTGGTTCATACTTTCTACCGTTTTATCGCGGGAAAGTTTATTACAAACAAATTTTATCATACGCAGTTTTTATTTCTCCTCACGTTTTATACAATTAACAATTTCATCAAATAACAATATCAGAAAAATCTTTAGAAATCCTTTTCATGGCTTCTCGGTAACTAAGCCCCGAAAGTTGATCTTTCTGCTGCTCAACAAACGCATACACGCGACTTTTTTCAGTTTTAGCATACTCCCGCAATGCCCACCCAATCGCCTTTCGCATAAAAAATTCTTTTTCATACGAACGCTGTAAACAAAAAGAAAAAAGTCGCTCTGCATCGGTGTTGCTTTTAAATTTATTTTGGCAAATCACCGCCGTACGCCTGATCCACAAGCTTTCGTCAGAAATCCATTGTTCAGCAATTGGCCACATTATTGATGGATTTTGCAACAACACCGTACCCACAAGGTTGATAGCTATATCATCTACAAAGTCCCACCAGGAGCCCTCGCGGATCATTTTTTCATAGAGCGGCAAGGCCAACATGTTATGATATTTTTTATACGTCCGCGCAATATCTATGGCAGCATATTTTTCTTCTCGATGCGGCTGGCGCCATAACGCGTCAACAACTACTAAATATTCTTCTTGGCTCTGAATCACGTTTTCTGCGAGCACTTGCTTGATGATAATGCGTCGCTCGGCGCTTTTAACGCCATAAAAAGGCATGGTTGTTTTCATATAAGCTGCCATTGCCTGCGCGTTGGTTTTGTTTTCAGCTGCTTGTAGCTTGCGCTGTATAGCGAGGATGATTGGATGTTGTTTTGACATGTTTTCTGGATAAATTTTTTTAGTTAACAAAATTAATTTTTGGTAACAATTTTTTCTAAATTTAAAATCTGTGGATTATTTTTTGCAGCTGGACGAATGACATACGCAATTTCTGGCGCACAATCAGCTTCATAAAAACCTATATGCTTATAAAATCCAATCGCGTTAACATTAAAACGTCGGGTTGAAAGCGCTATGCGATCTGCATCTTTATAAAAGTGTTCGCTATATTTAACAAGTGCCTTGCCGATGCCCTTTTGATGCTTGCTCGTATCAACCGCTAAATGATGAATGTAAATTGTTTTATTTTCTCCGCAATAACATGCAAGCATGTAGCCGAGTATTTCTTGCTCTTGCGTAGCCAAAATAATATCAAAATTTAACGCATTTATACTTTTCCGATCAGCATCAAATAAGCTCTGCAAATAATCTGATGTTGTATTAAAGCTGCTATTAATGTCTTTAATATCTATATGCTTATAGGCTTGCAAAAAACTGATCTCAAATAAATCTTTTAATTGTTGCCAAGATTGCTCATAAAGAGCATCGGTTGGAATTACCGTAATTTGATAGGCATTCACAGAACAAATTAGACTGAATACTATTGAGAAAAATAACCCTTTGAAGAATTGCATAGAGCACCTCATTGTTGTAATAATATGTTCATTAATTTTAAGGCAAAATAACCCGATTAGCAAAGCTGTTATTTTTTATTATTATTACTAGTTTGTTACTAAAAATGTTATTTTTTGACAAATAACCATCATTTGCATATAATTACAATTAGGACAACAATAACAACTTACTCCCGAGTCAATATAACTTCTTGTAATATTAGTTTTACCAGCACCTATTAAAAAATATCTTTAGCCCCTACCTTTTACCGCCCGTTAGTACACCAAGACCATTCAAAAGGAGCAAGATCATGGAACCATTAGCATTTAAAATAAGACCCCAAAATTTATCTGAATTTATCGGCCAAGAACATTTAGTGGCTGAAGGCAAGCCTTTACGAATTGCTTTAGAAAAAAAGCATATCTTTAGCTTTGTTTTATGGGGACCCCCAGGCGTTGGTAAAACCACCCTTGCGCGTATGTATGCCCAGGCTGTAGATGCGAATTTTTATGAGCTTTCTGCGGTATCTGCTGGAAAAGAGGACATTCGTAAAATTATCCAAAAAAAGGATGGCGAAACCAAACCAGCTATTTTATTTTTAGATGAAATTCATCGATTCAATAAAGCACAGCAAGATTTCTTATTGCCTTATGTGGAATCGGGCGTTCTCACCCTGGTAGGAGCAACTACCGAAAATCCTAGCTTTGAGATGATCCCAGCATTGCTTTCTCGTTGTCGAGTATTTGTACTTAAGGAATTATCTGAATCAGCGATGATCGCCATAATAAAACGTACGGGATACCCTATCGACCAAGAAGCCCAAGAATGGATTGTGCGCATGGCCAATGGTGATGCACGTCAAGCATTAAACGTATTGGAAAATACTGCTATTTTGTACAAAGAAATCACCTTAGAAAATCTAAAGAATTCCTTACAAAGCAATTATTTGCGCTATGATAAAAAAGCGGAAGAACATTACAACACTATTTCAGCTTTTATTAAATCAATGCGAGCGAGTCAACCTAATGCAGCGCTTTATTATCTTGCTCGTATGGTTCAAGCGGGAGAAGATCCTATTTTTATCGCAAGACGTATGGTTATTTTTGCTTCCGAAGATGTGGGATTGGCAGATCCTCACGCCTTAACTCTAGCAAATGATGTCTTTAAAGCAGTCCAAACTATCGGCTATCCTGAATGCGCTATTAATTTAGGGCACGGCGCTTGCTATTTAGCACAAGCACCAAAAAGTCGAGCATCATATTATGCATATTTAGCCGCAGAGGAAGATGTGAAAATGTTAGGAAATTTACCAATACCACTTCACATCCGCAATGCACCAACTAAGCTCATGAAAGATCTTGGTTATGGAAAAGGATATGAAAAGTATACTCAAGAAGATTTATTACCTGAAAAAATAAAAAATAAACGCTATCTCGAGGATCAATAATTATTTAAGAAGGTAATGAGACCTATGAGTCATTATTTTTCTTTTTTAATAAAATCTGCGTGAGTGTTTTGCCGCTCTTAACCGATCTATTCCAGGAAGCCGGCTTACGCCCTTCATGGTGAGCATATTCATCTTCCATCTTTATTAATATCCAACGTTGTTTTTTGCTCAACCTAACCAATATATACCCGCCTTTTAATTTTTCACCTTCAAGCCATATAAGCATATATCCTTGTCGTAATGACTCACTTAAAGATATATCTTCACCTTTATGATTTTTCATAAATCCTGTATATAACCCTTTTTCCCAAACCATAACAGGCCCCGCCCCGTAATGCCCTTCAGGAATTATCCCTTCAAAATGCCTATACCAAAACGGATGATCTGATACTTGTATTGCAAGCACAGGCTTGGAAGGTGCAGAGGGAAGTTCTCGTAATGCCCAGGACTTTAATACTCCATCAATTTCCAGACGCAAATCGTAATGAAGGTGAGATGCTTGATGTTTATGAATCATAAAAATAGGTTTTCTTTGGACCATTTCGTTTTCCCCTTTTTTAAGAGAACATAAAATAAAAACCCAATCACATATGTCTTGCACTCTATCAGTAGAAAAGTGCATACTACAAAAAATTATATACGGAGGAAAATATGAAAGCTATCTGGACTGGTTCCCTCTCTTTTGGGTTAGTGAATATTTCCATTACCCTGCATTCTGCTATAATGCCGCATTCTCCCGGCTTTACCTTATTATGCGACACATGCTTTACACCCATTACCTATCAAAGATGGTGTAGTTCGTGCGACAAAGATGTATCTTGGCAACACACGGTAAAGGGGCTCAAGCAACCAGATGGCAATTACTTTATTCTAACAAAAGAAAACTTAGAACAATTAAGACCGGGAAAAAAACAATATATAAATATGCTCCAATTTGTTCCTAAAAATGAAATTGAAATCATTTACCTTGACGCACATTATTATGTTGCTCCCGCAAAAAAAAATGAAAAAGAATTTTATCTCTTTCATCAAGCGCTGGTAAATAGTGGCCTTGTTGCAATCGGATCGTTTGTAATGCATGAAAAAGAACATATTTGCGCTATCATGCCCTATCAGGAGATTCTGTTATTAAATACCCTTAATTATGCCTATGAAATCAAAGACGCTGCGCAATTGACTATTGATCAAAAAAAACCGGCAACAACTACTCAAGAACTTGCATTGGCGGAAAAACTCATTAAACAATTTACCCGCAAAAAATTCGACCTTTCCCAATTTAAAGATACTTTCAAAAACAAACTAACGGAGATGATTAAAGCTCAGAAGAAAACCGGTAAGAAAATTGCCAAAAAAATTGTTCAAAAAAAAGCTAACGATAAAGAAGCTCCATTACTATCAGCGCTAAGAGCAAGCCTTCATAAAAGGCCCAAACCAACAAGTCAATCAACCGTTTATGCTCGAAGCAAAAAGTAACTACTTAAAACGCATACCCCCAACGCAAAGCTGCCCATCTGGACGCTACCGTTGCTCTATACATTGGGCCTGCTGGGGTAGATTGTTTTCTTTTCATACGAATATTCACCAAAAACTCCAAGCAACAGACAATCTGCGAGTAGTCCATTAAACCGGTATACCAATAAGCCGATACCACCACCCTTGATTATGCGAGTAGCATACGGTGAATTGTTGTGTTGATGAAAGTGGAAATAGCGAGGCCCGACTGCTATAAAATAGTGAAAACGTTCACAGAAATTAAATGTCGGTTTTAAACCAATATAAGTTTTAATGGATTGTTATTGATCTGAGTAGATAGACGTAATACATATTTGGGACGCCGCCTACTTCGCTCTTTTCGACATCGCTTACGCTTTCGTCGGAGCTACGAAGGGCATACTTCGCCATTCTGCTAACAAGATTTTATTTGTAATACTGCCAACCATTAAAAAAATGGCTTCAGCCATACGAGCCTTCTACTACGCTAAAGTTTCGAAGAACGCGTTGGCGAAGACTGGCGTCCCTAAGGGGATTCGAACCCCTGTTTTTGCCGTGAAAGGGCAACGTCCTGGACCAGGCTAGACGATAGGGACAAACTTAGTTAATTCAAAGCCATTATTAGGAAAGAATTCACGTGGTGAATCTTGCAAGCGATGACTGGCTTGCCAGGCGAAGCGTGCCAAGCCAGAAGGCCTGGATACGCGAAGACTGGTGAGCCGCGCTGGATTCGAACCAGCGACCCTCAGATTAAAAGTCTGTTGCTCTACCAACTGAGCTAGCGGCTCGCTAAATTAAAATTTTCAAACTATGCTTATATACAATACAAATCCCCATTATCTTTGTCAAGAAAAACGCTGCCGATCCCTGAATTTTCGTGCCAAAATGCCGTGCGGCCCTATAGTTTGCAATTATCAACTTTACCCACAGCGCTAGACAAGCTCACAAAATAAAAGTTATGGTAGCTGCGATAGAGTAACCTTTTGGTACCATAAGGAATTGCTATGAGCATGTCTTATAAAACTCTGACATTACTGTTTCTCTGGTTCTCTATTCCCCTCTACGGCATGCATATAGTCATACCCAAAGACCAACTCTCACACGAACAACAAGCCGCTCTTATACGAGTTGCTTCCACCGAAAGTTTACCAGAAAAAGAAAGATCAAGTTCATGGTGGTGCTGCTGCAGAAGCAGAAGAGCAAAAAGAGTTACCGTAGCCGTTATGCTTGCTGGCACACTCGTAGCACTTACCCCTGTTGTTACCGATGTAATAAAAGGGATCAAAACAGTAGAACGCGTAGAGGGCACGGTAGATAGAATTGAAACCGCCCTTGCCAAGGCCGAGCAAGACCTAGCTGATATTCGCGATTTTCTGAATAGAACACACAGCAAGCAACCGTAAGCTCTCTAAGCCTTCCACGTACTAAACAAGTGATAAATAAAGCTACTCATAACGCAATAAATCAACAGACCAATAACGTCAATAATAGTGGTAAGCAACGGCCCCGCGGAGCGCGCTGGGTCAATATTTAAGCGTTTCAAAATAAGCGGCAAGCAACTACCCAGGCTGATAGAAGCAAGCACAATCACAAAAAGTGAAACGCTCACTGCTATGCTGCCAACCAAATCACGATGCGAAAGAAAAATACGTCCAAAAGAAAAAATGCCGAGCAGTAAAGCGATAGCAAGCGCCATGAAAAACTCTCGCCTAATAAAACGACGGCTATTGCCATCATTAATTTCACCGGTTGCTAAACCCTGAATAACCAACGCAGATGTTTGACTACTCGCGTTACCACCAGTTGAAGTTAACATCGAAATAAAATAGAGCAAAAAGCCACACAACAATGGCTGATAATGCTCTAAAATTAAGCTCGAAAATGTCTGCACCAGCAACAAAACAACCAAAATAGAACTACGCTGATACAACAGCGTGGCAAACGGCGTTTCAAAATAAGTATGCTCAATCGGTGTCATCGCCGACATACGATAAATGTCTTCCCCTGCCTCTTCTTCAATAACTTCTACCAACTCTTCACTGGTAATAGCCCCCAAGAATATATTTTCTTGGTTAACTACCGGTGCATTACTGAGACCATAGTGAACCATTTTTTGCGCAACTTCTTGGCGGTCTTCATTCACATTCACCACCAGCTCGTTGGGCCGTAAAATTGAAGCAAGTTGTGTTTTAGGGTGCTTTAATACTAAATCTTCTAAATTAATATGCCCCACCAACTCATTGTTATGGTTAACCACATAAATAAAATGGTGCAAATCACGCTGAGGCTGCAATCTTTGCAAAATCTGAATACTCTTTTCTACCGTAAAATCCTGCATCAGCGTCAACACGCTAGTATGCATAATATCACCGGCAGAATCTTCACTAAATTGCAATAACGAAAGAATCTTCTTTTTATCTTTACGCTGCAGGAGCTTTAGATATTTTTCGAGCTCTTCATCAGAGAGGTCATCCAAAAAGTCAGTCAAATCATCAACAGAAAGATGGGTCAATATATAGTTTCTGTCCGCTTGGCTGAGCGAAGCAAGTAGCTTAACTTTTAATGAATGGGTTAAATCTTCAAAAAGCGCTAACCGCATAGGGGGTGGCAACAAATCAAAGACAGCTTCCGCATCTTCAACTTCAAGCCGCGAAAGAAATACCGCAATATCCGCAGGATGCTGCTCCAAAAGTTCATGCAAAAGCCCCTGACCCAATTCCGATCCAGGGTCAAAAACTAAGCCTATATGTTCTACGAGTTCGTCAAAAATTTTTCTCGTTTTCATAGAGCCACCCACTTTTTTTTGCTTGCAGTTAACCCGGGCAAACCGCGCCAGCACCGCTTTTCAATTTGACTTTAATTATTCAAACTATACTATTATTAGTATACAGGTTTTTTCTTTATATTTAAAACCTGAAAACAAGAATCTTTCATCTCCTAGGGTATTTCATCATGATTCCATCTCAACACATTCCCCCAGGATCATTACGTACCATAACAGCTATGGCTCCTGAGCCCCAACGGCTTGATGTTACGTTATATCAGAATTTTCCCCAATACTCCCGTACCTATTTTCAGAAGCTTATCGAAGATGGTTGTATTCAGGTAAACGGCAAGCTTATACTGCGTCCAAGCTCATCGGTAGCACTTAATGCCTCTATTCAGGTGCAGTTCCCCGTGCCGCCATCGCCAGTATTACGCTTGCAAGAAACAAGCTCTCTTGATGTACAGGTTGTTTTTGAACATGAACATTTTTTGGTTATCAATAAACCGGCCGGCCTTACCGTACATAGCCCTGGCGCCAAGAGCACCGAAATTACCCTGGTAGATTGGCTTATTAGCTATTGCCATGAAATAGCAGGTGTAGGCGTTGCGGAGCGCCCTGGCATTGTCCATAGGCTCGACAAAGACACTTCTGGCTTGATGCTAGTCGCCCGTAATAATTATTCCCATAAAGTTTTTGGCGATATGTTTAAGGGCCGCCTTATGAGTAAGCAATATTCGGCCATTGTTACCGGCCACCCCCAGAAATCAGGCACTATTGACTATAAAATTATGCGACACCCTAATAATCGCATTAAGATGATGCACCACCCTGAGCGGGGCAAGCACTCATTGACCCATTTTACTGTTGAGCAGTATTTTGACGGCCACGCGCTGGTTAATGCGTTTCCGGTTACCGGCAGAACCCACCAGATAAGGGTTCACCTTTCTGCTCTTGGCCATAAGCTTATTGGTGACACGCTTTACGGCAAACCGTCAAGCCTTATTGGTCGCCAGGCGCTGCATGCGGCTGCGCTTGCCTTTACTTTTGAGGGTAAAGAGTACTCGTTTACCCAACAACCCCCTGAAGATTTTAAGCGCCTTATCGCTGCGTTACAGAGTGAAAAATAGGGCTTTTGCCCTATGCCCTTACCTGTGATACCCTAGTAATAAGTAAAAATAGCTTAAATACTAGGAGAGCAGCATGGACTATAAAAATTTACTTTTACTAACCTTGGTCTTCTGCTTTAGAGCTGTTCCAGCTTCTGCAGTTTCATTTTGGGAAAAAATTCAGGCTGACCATACCAGAAAAGAGCTATCCTCTGAAGCACGCACGGCTATTATTTGCGCAAAACAACAAGGTGCCACGGGCGTTGCCGCGCTTAGCTTTACTACACTTGCTGGCTATGGCATCAAAGCCTTGGTTGGTAAATACCAAAAACGGCCATTAAGCTTCACCAAAAAGCATAAGGCTTTTGCATCTGTTGCAACTGTTTTGGGCATGGGCGCACTCTGGTTGTATAAAAACTTAAGTGCAGCGCTCACTGAGCCTGCTCAGTTGCCCGCTGCAAATACGGCCACACCTCAGGCTGCTCAACAAGATCGCTCCTTGGTAGACCCTATCGCTGAAGGAAAACAATTACTAGCCGACCTTGCCAACTACCCGCATAAACAACCGGTTTTAGCAGATTTTCACGATCCCAATCCCCAACCTTTTTATGGACAAGAGCTCACTGCTCGATTAAGCAATTTTGTTAAACAATATTTTGCCCTGCCAGAAATTAAAGATTTTATTGCAAAATTACCTGAACCAGAAGGATGGGCTACTCCTGAAGAGTTTTTACAAGTACAAGCCCGACAAAAAACATTTACCTTTGACGAGCTGCCTGAACTGGTAAAAATAGGAATAAATTTACGCAGGAAATTAACTCAAGAGCACAATACAGCAATCAATTTACGTTGGGAACTGTACAAAACGGGAACACCGCAAAGCCAATACATACCGCCGCATCCACGGAACATTTATCTGCGGGGCTTATTCGACGTTTTCGACCAAAATAAATTTAATAACCTGATTATTAAAGAAAAAATAGCTTAATACCGGAGAGAGCCGCATGAACTATAAAAATTTACTCTTACTAGCCTTGGGCATCTGCCTTGGCGCATCTACTGTTTATGGGCAACACCTGTCATTTATTAAACGAGTCATTATACCACGCCTCGATTACGCCAATTTTAATAACCAAGACAAAAAAACCATTCTTACTACTAAGAAAAACTTTTGGGGTACGAGCAGTGCCGCATGCTTTGCCATACTTGCTGGTTATGGTGTAAAAGCCTACAAGGGCCAGCCCTTGAACCGAAAAGATAAATTCGTTGCTTTTGATGCAATGCTTGGCGGTGTCTGCGGGTTATGGCTAGCAAGAGACTGCGACCGCTCTATAGAAAACATACGCGTTGCTCAAAAGGCCCATCGAGTACAATTAGCTGCTGAGCGCAAACAACAACAAGAATTGGCTGTTGAAATGAGAATTACTCAAGCAGTAAAAGACGCGCTCGAACAACGGGACCAGGAATACAAAGCACGACAAGATGCTATCGCCCTTGCTGAGGCTAAAAAGCAGAAGGCTGCAGAAGATGCTGCCGCTCCGCTAAAACATGCCATGGCAGAAGGAAGACGGCTGATACAAGCGGTAGTGGCAACCAAGCAGCCAGCAATGACCGATGCTGATATGGCAGAACAGCAGCTTAATGTCTTTGAAGCTGAAAGATTTTTCTATTATGGAAAAGAGCTTACCGAAAAATTGACTTGGTTCATATTAAGAGAAAACCCTCTTACGGTTAATCCTGAGTACCAGGAAGAACTCACAAGGCACCTCGATACAGCCAACAGGGACCCCCGTGAGCTTGTATGGAGCGGAATCTCTGAGCCAATAAAAATAATATTAATCTTATATAGTGAGCTGATGAAGAATGTTCTCCATGCATCACAGATAAGCCAAAATGCTCGTCTTAGCGCAAGAATACCTTGGGGCCTCATGGAACGAAGCGACATCGGAAGCCTCTATGAAAAAATACGCTGGAACCCTGCTATTTTTAGCGAAAAATTATTAAGCGTAGAAGAAAACACCTTCTTGCAAAAACTATAAAATTAAATATTAGGAGTAACGCCATGCTGCATTACAAAAATTTTATACTCATTCTAACCCTATGTATGGGCGGATATGCCCCTACAGTAAAGGCCATGTCATGGGTAAAAAAAATAAGAGCTGATCATACCAACCAACAGCTTAGTGAAAAAAGGAAGAAGGCCATTCTTATGGCAAAAACACAGGCTTGCCACGGCATTGCCGCGTTCGGCTTTGGTACCCTTGCCGGGTACACCGGCAAAGCTCTGCTCAATTGGCGCCGAGGACAACCTTTCAGCTGCCCTGCAAAACATAAATTTATCGTTACTGCCGCAACGGCGTTAGGCTTTGGTGCCTTGTGGAAAGCGCAAGAATTCAAAGGCCTTGAAAAATTAGCTGTTGAGCGTAAAAAACAACAAGAACTTGTGCTGCCAGCAGATAGAAAAGATACACCACAAGACACTAAGCAAGAAGAAGCAGCCGCAGCGGACCAAACTCCCTCACCACAAAAACTTATCGATGATGCACGGCACACAGCGTGGGGAGAGTATAGTCATGAAAAAGCAAACACTCTTTTAGTTCAGCTTGATGAAGCCCTCAGAGCAACCCCACAGAACCAACGGCTCGACACAGCGTATGAAATATTGCACTATGCGCAACTGAGACAAATCCTGGTATATCCTGTTCTTGATGCAATCAAAGAGTATCAGTGGTTAAATTTGCAAAAACAATATACTGCAAACCCTACCGCTGAAACCGCACAGGCGATCAAAAGACTTTGTGAACCATATCAAGCCCTTTTAGCGCAAAACAAACAGCATTATGTTATTAAAAAAATTACCGATCTATTAGAAAACGCCGACTTTAAAAATATCATTGCTGCAGCCGAAGCAAAACGGGCAGAAGAGGTAGCAGCCTGGGAAAAAAGACGTTTTGAAGCAAGCTCCGAAGGAAAAGCTGCGCATGTACGCGCACAACACGAACCGGCGATGACAGCTGCGCTACAAGCACAAAATGCCCTATTTGAGCCATTGCAAAAACTAGGGGCCTTCCTAAACCAAGATAACGTGTTCGCTGCACGGCAAAAACTGCAATTAGATAGACAAATAACTCAAGCAACTATGATATTCTTAGCGGACGTACCGAAACTGCCGTTTATTAACTTCTATAATGATTTAAAGAAAGATATCGAAATCTGCAAGGCCTATGCAAACAATGGGAGCAAGCGCATGGGGTTATCACTTAAAAATAAAATTGATGGCTTCGCCTGGTGCCAACAATTGATGGATTTTGACCTCCAGCTCCATCGCTTTTTTTCAGACGAGTATCTTATTGCATGGCGCGACTACCATAGATACGAGGAAACCGTGCCAAACGAATTAGAGGAAACTAAGCGCGCATTGGAGCAGGCAGAACTTGCCCTTTCAATCCCCGAAGAAAATGCTAAAAACTTATCCAGATGGTGGACAGCTTTCGACCAGCGAGTTAGCGGCCGCAGCGATTATAGCCCCTACGGAGCAGCGCAAATGGTGCAACAGCTCTCTGAACAATATAAAAAAGAGCTCGAAGCTGCCGTTCAAGAAGGCAACCGTGCTGCACAAAAATATCTAGCGCGGTTACAAGAAAGAGAATATCGCAGAATTATTGAGCGAGGCTTCTAATGGCACATTACAAAAATTTTATACTCACTCTGACCCTCTGCCTTGGCGCATCTACTGCCTACGCTGCAGAAATGTCATGGTTAGAACAAATGAGAGCAGACCCTACCAGCAAAAAACTTACTACTCATGAAAAAGTTGACGTTCTATTAACCAAATCAGAATTCTATCTCAATCTTTCAGGGATCTCGCTTGCTGCACTCACCGGCTACGTATTGCGGTCTATTGTGTACGACAAACAACCCAAAGATATGGTTACCTTTTTTGAAAAAAATAAACGCCATTTGTTCGGCATTACTGCAGCGGTCGGTACACTTATGTATACCAGAAGAAAATCAACCGCACTTACTGCCCAGGCCCAACTACTCTTAGAAATTAAAGAAAAAACATTACCTAAAAGCGAATAATCAAACAATGCATTATAAAAAATTTATACTTACCCTCACCATCAGCCTCGGCGCATCTACTGCTTGCGCGGCAGAACTTTCATTGGTTGAAAGGCTTAGAGCCGACCCTGCCAATACCAATTTTACTCGACACCAACAAAAGACTATTGTCGCAACACAAAAAAACGCTTGGCGATTCGTAGGCGGTGTCAGCTTGGGAACCCTTGCGGGTTACGGTGTCAAAGCCCTTTTCAACAGAAGCCAAGGTCTATCTTTTAGCTTTCCAAGAAAACATAAAATCATTACCGCAACTCTCGCTGCTGTGGGTATAGGCGCGGCGGTAAAAGCAGGCCGGGTAAAGCTACCTGCACATGCACCCAAACAAAAAGCTGCACAACCTGCCGATAGAAAAGATGAACCGCAAGAAAACAAGACCGATTCTGCTCAGGCAGCGGCCGCTGCAGAAGCTAAAAGAATTGCTGCAGAAAAGCCAGCTGAAACAAAAGACGCACACACCACCTTGCTTATTGAACGACATCGATCAGCAAAAGAAGCAATAGTTATGCTGCCGCATGTAAGCAAAGCCGCTCTTATTGCCAAGGGTAAAAACTTGTTTTTTGAAATAGTGCACGTTCAAGAACCTGTTATTCCTGCTGATCGGGCTACTGACGAAAATAGAACCTATGCTTTTTATGGTAAAGACCTTACCAAGCAGGTAACAATTTTTATTAATCAATATTTTGCACAGGAAGAAGTTATATCAGAAATCCAAAAGCTTACGACCCCAGAAAAAGAAACAATTGCTCCTCAAGAATTATCGGAGCTTACGGTACTCGCAATGTTCTTTTACGCACAGTTGCATGCAAATGAACATTCAGGGGTCCTTTGTCCCAGCATACAACAGTTACGCCAACTTTTCGTACATGGACAAATCTATTCAATAAACCTAAGGGTTGGGAGGTACTTGGAGCCTCGCGAGGAGGAAGAGCGATGCCAGTTCTATGATATCCAGACCAATCCATTCTTCAAAGAATATGCGACCTTTCAGCAACGATATGCACAACAACAAGCTGATACTCAGATAGAAGCTGAACAAATAGCCCTGGCTGAAAATACAACCAATTATACTGACGACTATATACAAAAGCTCTATACCCAAGCACAGGTAATAGATCAGGCTGATATATGGGACCATGCCAAAGCAAGTCACTTGCTCCAACAGTTGAACATTATAATAAACAACCTCAAAACATTACCGGTGACTAAACCTTATTTAAAGAACAACGTAGAAACTGCCTGGCGCTTGTTGCAAATTGGTCAATTAGTACATCTTAGAATACCTGGGCTAGGGCTCACCAAAGCCCTTGATGCTTATGGTATACAACAGAAATATCACGCTGCTTCACCAGCAACAAAAGCTGCTGTCGCCAAAGAGGTTCAAGAGTTTTTTGCGCCTTATAAAGCCGCCCTTGCCAACAATGTGCAACATTATGCCGCTCAACACATTATTGACCTTTTAAACAACATGGACCACAACCTAGATTTTTAAAAATTGGAGACCGCTATGATACGCTCTAAAAATTTTATACTCATCCTGACCCTCTGCCTTGGCGCATCTACCGCCTGCGCAAAAATGTCATGGCTACAAAAAATGAGAGCGGATCATACTGATGCGCAACATAATACCACCAAAAGTAAGCGGGACATTACTTGGACAAAATTTATGTTTTATCGAAAGATAAGCCAAGCCAGTTTAGCAACCCTTGCAGGTTACGGCATAAAAGCAGGGCTCAATAAACTTCAGGGCAAGCCATTTTTATTCCCAAGAAAGCATAAAGCTATTGTTGCGGCGGCAACAGGCCTTTTGGCTATAAGTTTTAAATGGGGAATGGATTTTCAAGACCTTTTTGAAGGCTATCAAGCTACCTTAGATGAAGAAAAATGGGGGCTTAATAAACCAAAAGATGACCAACAAACAGAGGTAAAAACAGAAGCGCAACGCGCCGAAGAAATAAAAGCACAACAGGCCGCGACTCAGGAAGTAAAAAGAAAATCTGCTTTAGATAACCTTATTAAAGAAGGCAAAGGCCTGATTCTCGAAGCGGTAAAAGTGAAAGAGCCGTTGATTAAACCTCAGGACGTCAATGATCAGAATCAAGCATCTATTTATTATGGCTATCGCCTTACTCATGATTTAGCCAATTTCATCCAACGCTATCTTGAGCTGCCAGAAGTTCAAGCCGAACTTACAGCGCTTCGCGAATCAACAAAAGAATTCTTCATATGGGAAGAACTTTCCGCCCCCACCCAAACAGCAGTATTCTTGCTCCATATTATCGAAGGCTCAGGCGAAAAAATTACAGACTATTATCTTCGCAATGCCCATCTTGAGGAAGCCAACAATAACTATAAAGATCAATTACTGGATGGCCTTTATCAGCTGGGACTGCCTATGGTAAAAAAAAATATACAGGGAATTCATAACAAGTTGATCGGAAACCTTAATCTAGACGAAGAAATTGCTCTGTTTGCTACAGAAAATAATCCATTTTTCCAGCAGTAATAAAACTTTAAATTAAAAGCTAGGTAAAACCATGACCAAAAAACTTATACTGTTACTCACCATAGCCACGCTGAGTGCGCAGCAAGTGCACACCATGTCATTCCGACAAAAGCTTATGGCTAACCATACCGATGCGAAACATAGCACCACCGAAAAACGGGATATTGCACTCGCAAAATCAGACTTCTGTGGTGGCATCATGCTAACCAGCCTCGCAACACTTGCAGGCTATGGCATAAAGGCTGTCTTAAATAAATCTCAGGGAAAACTCTTCAGCTTCCCAAGAGGCCATAAAGTTATTGTTGCTGCGGCAGCAGGCCTTTTGGCTATAAGTACCAAGCGGGGAATTGATTTTCAGGATATTTGTGACGAACATGAAAAGACGTTACTTCGCACAAAAAAAGCAGAACGTGAAGAAAAAAAGGCTGCCGCCAAAGCGTATAACCCACTTACCGGCGCAACTTTTGATGCGCCATCAGAGCCGGCTGACCTTTCTACGCCAGAACTTATTATTGCTGAAAGCAAAAAAATAATTAACGAGCTTGCCGCCAAACAACAACCACTTTTGCCAGCATCTGTTATTACCAAAGACAACATGCAATTTGCTTACTTTGGCAAGCAATTCAACGACCGCTTACAGCATTGGGTGGCCCGCGCCAAAGCTGTGCCTGAGCTGACTGCAGAACTTACTCGGCTCCTTGCGCAACCACAAGTTGCATGGAACGAGCTTTCAGAAATGGCTAAAGTAGCAGTACTGCTGACCCGTATCGGACAACAAAAAGTTATACAATTGCAGCTATTGCATAAGACTGGCGATTTTAGCTATGACCAAGTTTCATCAAAAATAACTTCCGGGATTATCTGCACAAACCACATGGAGTTATTATTTTACCCATTAGCAGACGCTCTGCGGCTCTATAAAAAATTAGAAAAAAACATGAACCCTGCGGAGCTCCAAGCTCTACTTACGGTAGAGGGCAATCCGTTTTTAGCGACGGCAGCTACCACTCGTCGCGTAAAGCAACCAATCATGCCGCGACAACTCCAATGGCGACATACACCAGCAGGAATCCGCGCTGAAGGCCAACGCTTGATACATGCAGTGCAAAATTGCGATGAACCATTAGTTGCTCCTCACTATATTACGCCCTACAACAAAAACGCCGCCTATTTTGGATGGGATTTAACCCAAGAATTAATGGCGTTTATCAATCACCCGCCCTTTGGAACACTTACACTCGATGCAACCCTGGGATGGGAAAACTTATCTGAAATGACTCAGCTCAAAGTGACTCTTTACCATGCTTTTAGCCATCTCCTGGTAAACGATCAACTCAGCGCAGCTAACCGTGATGAGATTACGCACAACAGACAAATGTTGCTTGACCGTGAGCCTGGGCTTGATGCATTATATAACCGCCTCAAAGCAACCAATGAACGCTGCTTTACCCCTGCAGGAAATCCGTTTTTACCACCGGCATAAAAATTAAAATTAAAAGCTAGGCAAAACATGGCACCCTACAAAAACTTTATCCTTATATTCAGCCTCTGCATTGGTGCCTACACACCTTCAGCGATGGGCATGTCATTGCGACCACGCAAGCAATACAGCAGAGCAGAACACAAAACTATTACTGATGCCAACAAAAAGGCTAACAATGCCGTTTTAGCACTCAGTTTGGCTACGCTTGCTGGCTACGGCATCAAAGCCGCTGCTACTAACTACCAAGGGAAACCTTTCAACTTCCCCAAAAAACATAAATGCATTGTTGCGCTTGCAACCTACTTAAGCCTTGCTCTTTATTTTAAGGAATATCGCTTCGCGGGCAATCAGGCAGCAGAACAACAAGAAGGCTGGGCTACTTCGGCAGAGGGTATTCGTACAGAAGGCAAACGGTTAATACAGGAAGTGTTGCTGACTACCCAACAAGTGCTGCGGAGAGGAAATCTTCCGCAGAACCTAAATTATGCTTATTTTGGCACAGAACTCACCACTGATTTAGTAAATTTTATTAATACGCGACTCGAAGCCCAACAATTAACTGAGGCTATGACGTGGGAAGATTTATCGGAAATTACTAAAATAAAGGTAACTCTTTACCAGACCTTGGTAGGGCAAGAAGGGCACCCGATGGCCAACATCCTTGACAACCATCCTGAAGGCATTCGATGGCTCCAGGGTATGCTAGAAGCAAATAATGCAGGGATTGGTGCACTTTATCACCGCCTCCAAGCAACCAACGAACGCTGCTTTACCCCTGCAGGAAATCCGTTTTTACCACCGGCATAAAAATTAAAATTAAAAGCTAGGCAAAACCATGACCAAAAAACTTATACTGTTACTCACCATAGCATCGCTAGGTGCACAACACGTACAAGCAATGTCCTTTAAACAAAAATTAATGGCCAACCAGAACAATACTCAGACAAGCCACACAGACCGTAGGGCCATTATTGCTACTAAAAAGAAATGGTACTCCTGGCAAAGGGCACTCAGTTTGGCAACATTATCGGCTTACGGCATAAAAGCCGCGGTAACCCGCTACCAAGGCAAGCCCTTAAGGCCTTCTAACCTGCACCAAGGCATCATCGCCGCAGCTGCGATTGCAGCACCTTTCGCGCACTGGCAACTTTTACGGCTCGACCAAGATTTACCGCGCCTTGAAAGTTCAAATGACCTTTCTTCGCCCGCAGCAATAATCGCCACCGGCAAAAAGTTAATCATCGAATTACAAAGCGTTACGCAAGCAGCCATCCCCGCCAACCAAATAACACCAAATAATGGATTTTTTGCTTATTGTGGTAAAAAACTGACCACCGATATGCGGGCCTTTGCCGCTGCATACTATGGCAATCGGGAACTTAACAGCCAAGCACAAATTACCGAACTGCTTACCCAAGAGCACATAGTCCTGACAGCAATTCCTGAGCATCTGCAGATTATAGTTACTATGCAACACATCTTAAAAACTATTAACAGAAAAGAAGGGTTCGTTTCTAACAATGCTCACTTTATTATGAACTTCCTTAACGCCCCCCGAGCATCACAAGGTACCCACGACCTGGAAGACACCGTGTTAGATGATGGTAATCATATGCGGATAGAAGTACATCAGCCAGTCGAAGAACTTCGGGCTAAAATAGCTTCGCAATCACAAGCTTCTTTCAGGCAGCCGTTTCGGGATAGAAAAAATTATTTTGACCCAAAGCATAACCCGCTCTTGAAGCGATAAGCTTCCTAAGAACTAGAAATTTCTTGTAAAAAATAAAGGGCGATGACCAAAAATCATCGCCCTTTATTTTTTAACCAACGTAAATCGCCACAATTTTTCGGTGGCTACCGAAATACCAATCCTTGGCCCAGCAACTATATGGTACCCTTCAGGGATATCTCCTTCAATAATAAATAAAGCCCCTTCAGAATTCATTAAACTTGTTCCATTATGTTCAAGGCTAATAGCACAAGCTTGCGTCAGCTTACCCGGGCCATTACATAATATTTTTTCGGCCACGGGCCGTTGCTGCAACATTAAATTTTTACCAATTTCTGGTATAAGTTCCCGAATTAAGGCCCCCCCAGCGACCACGTGCGGGGCCCGAGCAACCACATTAAAACAGTAATGCATCCCATACGAAACATAAACGTACGCATGGCCCACCGGGCCAAACATCGCAGCATTTCTCTCAGTTTTACCGCGGTAGGAATGGCTCGCCGGGTCATCTATCGTATAGCTTTCGGTTTCAGAAATAATAGACACTATATACGCGCCATTCAACACCCGGACAAGGCGCTTGCCAAGTAACGCCTGAGCCACGGTTACGGTATCTTGTTGATAAAATTTTGGAGATAAAAGCTTCATAGTAAACAATCGAGTAAAGTGACAAGCTCCCCTAAGTATACTAAAAAAAATTATATGTCAGGTATGGTGATGGCAAAAGAACAGTCTTAAGGGCATTATTTGAAGCTCAAAAAGGCGGCCGATTCCCCTGGGAACGCAGTAAATACTAACTCATAGACAAAATATATAAGAAGGAGTTTACTGCCCTTTGTATTTTTAAACCCAAGCATGCTATAATCAACTTAATAAAAATAAGACTTATTACCGAGGACGGCGATGCTGACACGTGTTAAAGGTACCCACGATTTCTTGGATCTGACGCTGCTGAATGCCTTCTTGGAAATTACCAAAAAGCATCTGAGCGCGTACCATTTTACCGAAATTGCTACCCCTATCCTAGAACCAACTGAGCTGTTTCACCGGTCATTAGGGCTAGAAACCGATGTCGTCAGCAAAGAAATGTATATCCTCCCTTCCCGCACAGCAGAAGATGAATCTATTTGCCTGCGCCCGGAAGTTACCGCTTCTATTATGCGCGCATTTTTGAATAATAATGTCGCCCAAACCCCCTGGAAGGTGTTTACTTGGGGACCGATGTTCCGTTATGAACGGCCACAAAAAGGCCGCTTCCGGCAGTTTCACCAAGTCAGTATGGAAATTATTGGCTCAGCCAGCATCGCGCAAGATGCCTATTTCATCACCATGCTTGACCGATTGTTCACCGAAAAATTAAAACTTTCTACCTACGGCCTGCTTATTAATTTTATGGGCTGCAGTAATGACCGTCAGGAATTCAAAAAAGCGCTCGGCATTTTTTTAGAAGCACATAAAACTGAAATCTGCGCCACTTGCCTGGTACGTAAAGATAAAAATAGTCTCCGCGTTTTTGATTGTAAAAACCCGGTCTGTAAAGAATTGTATACCAAAGCACCGGTCATTACCGATTCACTGTGCACCGATTGCGTCATGGAATGGCAACAGCTACAACTCCTTTTAGCGCAACTTTCTGTTTCTTATTCCCACGCACCAACACTGGTACGCGGCCTTGATTATTATAGCAAGACAGTTTTTGAATTTGTCAGTATCGACCTTGGGGCACAAAATACTTTTTGTGGTGGCGGACGCTATAATAGTTTAGCTAAAGAGCTCGGCGCTGCCGAAGATCAACCTTCCATTGGCGCTGCTATCGGCATAGAACGCATACTTATGATGCTCGAAACCTCTGCAAGTTTAGTTTTACCGCAACCACCACGCTTACAAATAATTATCCCTTTAAGCGATGCGCAAACAGCTCTTGCTTTGCAACTTGCTGACACGCTGCACGCACAAGGGCTCACCACCGAAGTACTGGTTGACAACAACTCTCTAAAAAGCAAAATGCGCCATGCCAATAAGCTCGGTGCCCGTTTTGTTATTATGATCGGTTCTGACGAACAGGCTGCCGGCACCGCCATGGTAAAAGATATGGTTATCGGCACAGAAATTGCTCTTAAGCAAACAGAAGTCGCGACCTACCTTGCCATAACCAAAGAACCGGTGGCATAATGGCTGGCGTTGCCCACGAATTTGCGCTTTATTACCCCGACCTGCCTACCAAACAGACGGCAAACTATGCCCTTAAAGCAGAAGAGTTAATGCATCGGATCAAACAAGTTTTGCGCCTTGTCGCGGAAGATGAATTGGTGCTTTTTAACGCAGAATGCCACGCAACGTTTAAAATAACTGCCATCACCAAAAAAGAAATTTTAGGGCTGCTGGGCAAGCCGGTGTGCAATGCCCAATTTTCGCCACATATTACGGTGTACTTGCCTATTTTAAAGCGTGTTGCCTTAGAAGAAGCACTTTACGCCGCTGTTGAACTGGGCGCACAAGCCATACAACTTATCAGCACACAAAAAACACCCCCCTTGGGGAATAAACAGGAGCTTGAACGGCTCAATCGTATTATCATTGCCGCTGCTGAGCAATCAAAAAACTTTGCTGTTCCTAAACTCTATGCGCCCGTACCGTTAGCCCATGCCTTAGCACAAGCCAACAACAAAGCAGCCAAAGTTTACGCTGACGCTACCGGAACACCGCTCTTAGAAATTATGCAGCAGATAACAACAAAAAAACCGGCCGACCTCATATTCATGGTCGGTCCGGCTGGTGATTTAATTGAAGAAGAAAAACTGGCAGTCATAACTGCTGGTTTTGCCCTGTGCGCCTTAACGCCGACCGTATTACGGTCACAACAAGCGTTAGCTCTTGGCTTGGGGGCCTTGCGGGCTTTGCAGTAATCGCTTTGCAGCATCGCTTAATGTTTCTACTTTGCCACCCGAAATAGATTTTTTAGATAATTTTTCTTGCTTATCTGTCGCTGCCAATGTATCGGTATTTCCATCAAAATACTTCTCAAAAATAAATTCCATGGCAACCAAGGCAAAAAACTTCGCCGTTGCACTCCGCGAAAGTGAAGCGCTTGCGCCGTTTCCAGCAGATACGGGCACGGTTATTGCTAAAGTCATAGCAAAGAATAATAATTTTTTTACCGAGTATGTCATGGTGCTCATTTCGAGTGTTAAATCCAACATTTATATTTCTATTCAAGTATAGTTAAAACTAGTTTTTAGTCCAGAAGGTTCGCAAAAATCGCCGTGCCACAACTATTTCTCTACTGAATATTGCCTTCAGCTGAAACTGGGTCACAACATTCTGCCGTCAGCATCTGATATTCTTCAGTAGATTGCTCAGAAAGCACCGTATCGAGAGGAAACGCCACCACGGGTATTCGTTGCGCCGCACTATCTTTACAAGCTTGATGCAAGCCATGCACGCTCAACGCCAATTGAAGAGTATTGGTTGCCAATGATCCTACAGAGCCCTTAGTAGCACCCCATAATCCACTTGATAATGTCCGATTTTTAATATCATCAAAAAAATACACCCCTGCAGACGCTGCACTCAAAACAGCAATCCCGGTATCAGCTACCGCTGTCTTCATAGATACTATTTTTGGCTTAAGCGTAGTAGCCGCAACCAACACAAAACCAGCAATATTAATCCCCAAAGAAGCATATGCTTTTACTATATCTTCTTGAGTTGGCACTTCCTTACGAGACAAGTCTTCACAGGTACCTATTGCGTAGCCAAGGCTCATCGCAGAAACTAAACCTGGGGCATATCGCCAAAATAACCGCTTTGCACCCTGTTTAGCACGCGCGCAGCGGGAAGTCTGGCCTACCTGCACGTTCATGCCAAAAACCTGGGGTACCAGAGATAACGTTATAAGGGCTAAAGAAATTTTACGTAACATAGGGGGGGTACTCCTGCTGAAGGTAATTTATGCACATCAACTCTCATCTATACCAACCCAGTATACCAGCTATAAAATTAAGTTACAAATGGTCAATTTTTTAAGCAAAAAATCTAAAAGTTCCTGCATCGATCGCTTCAAATGGATTTTTTACGCAAGCAAGGCGAGCCGTTGTAGTAGTAAGTGAGCAACTTAATCTTCTTGATCAAGCGTACCAGGGAACTCCCCGCTATCAGCACTGCCGCTACTTTCAAGCCCTACATAGTGGTCAGAAGCAACGACTGGTGTTAATAATTTCTTCAATTTTGTAGCAAGGCACCATGTGCTCACAGAGCAAGCAAACCCTACACCATTAAATGCGGCTGCCCACGCAGCAAAACCGGCAGCATTCTCCCCGCTCACTTCAGGGCATTGTTCATTCCTAAGGTTTGCGCGCGAAAAAGCCAAAACACTCATCACCTCGCCAGCTCCAAAACCAACCATACCCACAGCAGTTACTTTCTGTATGGTAGTAAGTTGTTTTACCAAAACCTGCCGCATAGAAAATGCAACGGAACTATAGCCACTCAATATCACCAATAATATTTTCTTCATGAGATATTCTCCATAAATTTACGCTTCCTCTACCCGTACCACCACCGCCATGGGTTCTTGCAAGGGGCCATTATCCATTTCAACATCATCCAGTAATTCTTCATTTTCAGGATAGAGCGCCTTAAAAACCGTACCATTTACATAATACTGCCAACCAGAAAAAAGAAATGTGGCTCCATTTCCTATTACCTGAGCAACCAACATGAGGGGCCTTTTTTCAGCCTCAACGGTACTACAATAATCAGCAACAGCAAGTGCTACTAACCCTATATTAAGACACATGATCCTACGAGTAGTTTTCTGACTTGATCTATGCGTTGCTCTCCTCAAATCAGCTCGCGCAACGCGCATAGCAAAGATCGTCGAAACACACCCAGAAAAAAATAGAACCATTAAAGCTTTTTTTAGCACCACACGCCCCTTTATTCTTTATCAAAGTCCCCCAATTTGCGGCGCAAGGAGCGAGCTTTGCGCTCCACCAAGCAACTCGTAAACCAACAGGCAATCGTTCCCAACAAAGTAGCCATGGCTATGGTATTAGTCACCGGAGAAGGCTCACCCCAGGTCGTAATGCTGACTGTTGTCGCCAAACCCCCCAAGCCCAATTTGACCAAATGGCAGTCATTTTTTTCATAGCGCGCTATCCGCACACGTAGTTGCTGTACCCTTGCACACTCGCCTTTATTTTCTGTTTCCATAGCAAAAGCTACCGAAAAACCGCTTATTAACGCAACGGTCAACATTAATTTCTTCATCATATTCGTCAATCTTCTTCCTCGTTATCTAATTTTCGCTGTGCACGGCTCACCCTACAGGCAGCTACCCAACGTTTTGCAAAACAAAACGCAGCGCCCGCTAGAGTAGTCACCAAGGCCCCATCAGTTACTTTTGACAAAGTAGATTCATTTTTAGGGAACCACAACAAACAACCCGTTGCCAAACAACAAACAAACCCTCTATCTCCCCAAACATCGATCGCTTTTTGCTGGCGCAACTGCGCAGCAAGTTCCTGTGGTTGAGCTGCTTGCTGGACCTGGCGCTCCCTTTGCATAGCAAAACTTGCAGACGCACAACCAACAAATAATAGCGCTATTACAGCTTTTTTCAGTATCATAAACCCCTCTCCAAATCTGCCAACTTACGGCGCAAGGCACGCATTTTATGCAAGATCAAAAGTATCGCGCCACAACTGCCAACATAACTACCAAATGCACCAATTGTCATTGCTTGGCCAACACGGGTCCGCCGCAAACACTTTGGCAGATGGACGAGCGTTGCCCAAGAAGCCAAACCACCGAGTATCGCTACCGTATCAATTTTTTCATACCGCTCTATTTGCGTCATGTAACTTTGTCTTTGCTGCTGATACAAAACAACCGGTGTATCATTACTTTTTGCCTGCTGTTGCATAGCAAAAGCTACCGAAAAACCGCTCATTAACACAGCGGTCATCATTAATTCCTTCAACATACTTGTCAATCTTCCGGCTATTACTATTGCTGTACCCGCAATTTTCTCAACTTATTGCGCAAAGAACACATTTTATATACCGTCACCAACATCAACGCACAACTACCACACAAACTTCCGATCGCACCAACCCCCACACGAGTTTGCTCAAAACATTGCTGCGGCGCAACAACAATTGTTGCCAAGGATCCAGTAGCCAATACTACTGCCAATATTCCCATTCTGTCATATCGCTGTATCTGTGTCATAGACTCTTGTATTTGCTGCCGAGACATAACAACGCGGGCACCCCTACTTTTCGCCTTCTGTTGCATGGTAAAGGCCATGGAAGAATAACTCGCCAACACAACCATAATCATAAGTTTCTTAATCATCATCGCTACCTTAATTGCTTTAAAATATACGCCTCTTTTGCCCGCATGCGCCGCCAATCATGGTCCTCAATATGGTCATACCCGAGCAAGTGGCAAACCCCATGCACCAGCAACATCTGCATATGAGCAGCAAACGTTACTCCTTTTTCTGCAGCTTTTTTGGCCACATACTCAGCAGAAATTATAATATCACCAAGGTTTTTATCATCTTCACTTTTGACCCGGATCCGCCGACCAGCCACCAGCTCCGTATGGTACGGAAACGATAATATATCGGTCGCCTTATCCTTGTGCCGATAATCACGGTTATAGGACCGTATGCTGGCGTTGGTGGTAATTAAAATTCCTAGGTCGTAACCAGCATAGTTCAACAGCGTCAATATTTTTTCAGCGTCAGCCTCTATGGCAACCAGATCAATGGCTATTTTCCGCTGACGGTTATGTAAACCTATCATGGCAAGGCAACCGTTGCATACCAACGGCCATCCCGCTCCTGTAATAAAGATTCACCAGAAGGTGCATCCTTTACTTCCAGCGCACGAGTTGCTCCTTTAATAATCACCACCTGGCCATTACAACGGCTTAACGCCTCTGCATCACCTACCAGCACCAACTCAGCAAGCTCCGTTTTTAATGAAAGCTTCTGGTCCGTTTTAAGCCGGCGCACTTCTGCAACAACAGCCAACACGGTCTGCGCAATAGCCACGCTCGATTCTGATTCTGCCGGTTTTTGTACCGTAGCAAACTCAGTCAAATGTAACGAAGCAGCACCTACCGATTGCTTATACATTTCTTGGTAAATAGCTTCCGTTATATGGGGCATAAATGGCGCATACAACTGCAATATACGCAAGCCAACATCTAATAAAGTTCGCTGTGTTGCCGCAATATGCTCAGCACGGTAGTTACCCGGGTTAAAGAACTGGTCCTTAACTAATTCTAAGTAATTATCACACCAGTCATGCCAGAAGAATTTTTCCACTACGTTTAAGGCTAAGCCAAATTCATGCTTATCAAAATAACGCTGATATTCAGCAAAACAGACCGTTGCTTGGTGCTTGATCCAGTTGTTAATGGCATCAGAGTTCTCTGTATTATCAGAAGAGTGCGCCCCCTGAATTGTCTCACCAAAAGTGCCTACGGCACCACGTTCGGCGATGAAGAGGCTAGCATTCCAAAGTTTTACCACCAACCGACCACCAATTTTTAGCTGATTTTCGGAAAACGCAATGTCTGACCCCAGGGTCCCTGATGCCGTCCAGTAACGGATAACATCTGCTGAATATTGGTTCAACAATTGCTCCGGTTGCAGCGAGCTGTTTTCGCGTGATTTAGAAATTTTCTCTTTTTCGCCACTCAATACGTGGCCAGAAATTACGATATCTTTCCAAGGGATAGTTCCATGGTGCATCCATGTTTTGGCAATAGTGTAGAATGCCCAAGTTCGGATAATATCATGCGCTTGGGGGCGCATTCCCATCGGCTCATACGGCCGGTCAAATATTTTAACGTCATTGCCTTCATACAATGCCTTACAAATATAAGGGGTCAGCGATGAAGTGTTCCACGTATCCATAACATCAGTATCAGCAACTATATTACTGCTGTTGCAGCTGGGGCAATTACCTATCGGCGCTGTTTCTTGCGGATCAAGGGGCAACTGCTCACTTTTTGCTAAAATGGTATGGCCGCAGCCCTCACAATGCCAGGCCGGGAACGGGATCCCATAAAAGCGCTGCCGCGAAAGGCACCAGTCCCAACTAATATTTTCTACCCAATTTTTATAGCGCGCTTTCATAAATTGCGGGTACCAATTAATTTCATCAGCACACGCAAGGAGCTCTTTTTTATAAGGCAAAAGCTTTAAAAACCATTGTGGCAACTCTAAAAATTCAATACTATTTTTACAACGCTCATGCACGTTGACCGCATGGGTAATAGCTCGCTGTTGAACTACCAAACCTTCTGCTGTTAAAGCGGCAACGACCGCTTCACGCGCCGGCTTTACTTTAAGCCCTGCCAAAATACCGGTTGTTGGCAACCAACGGCCATCACGCCCCACTGAAGGGCGATACGGCAGATTATATTTTTTATACCAAGCGATATCGGTTTTATCACCAAAAGTACAACACATCACCAGACCGGTCCCTTTATCCATGAGCACCGTTTCATCAGCAAGTACCGGTACCTGGTTGCCAAATAAGGGCACGGTAGCCATTTTACCCGCTAAGCGTTGGTAACGAACATCATCAGGATGATAAAAAATTGCCACGCATGATGGCAAAAGCTCAGGGCGCGTTGTTGCAATAACGATAGATTCTTGGTCTACCGTAAACTTAATATCATAAAATACTGACGGCTGTTCTGCATCATCAAGCTCAGCTTGCGCTACCGAAGTTCTGCAAGCAGTACAGTAGAGCGCCGGCTCATTTTTGCGGTAAACAAAGCCCTTTTTGTAGAGCTCTATGAATGATTCTTGCGAAATGCGACGGCTCATAACATCAATGGTCGCATAACATTTTGACCAATCAACCGAAAGGCCCATGCGCTGCCACAGTGCTTTAAATTGGTCTTCTACTTCCACCGTTTCTTCAAGACACAGTTTAATAAAATCGGAGCGTGAAAGTTGATGCGCAACCACATTTTTCTTTTTTTCTACAAAGCGCTCTGTCGGCAAACCGTTATCATCAAAACCAAACGGATAATAGATAGCAAACCCAGAAAGGCGCTTATAGCGCGCAATAATATCTGTTTGGGTATAAGAAAATATATGCCCAATATGCAATGACCCCGAAACGGTCGGTGGTGGGGTATCTATGCTATAGAGAGGCCGCGTTGCTGTTTCTGTACTGGCAGCTACTTTATAAATATTCTGTTCAGCCCATAACTGTTGAATTTTCTGCTCAACAGCAGCCGATTCATATTTTTTTTCCATAATTTTCTCCTGAGTTCAATAGTAATTTATTGTAACACAGAATTCTCGGGCCGCAGAGTAGGTTTTTGTTCAAGTAATGTTTGGGCAAATATATTACGAAGATACGCTATTTTGGAAAGCCGCTCAGGAACAATCGCCAGCAACTCTTCATCAATATAAAAAAGTTTCTTAATCTGCATTCTTGCCGCAATAAAATTCATAATAAAGCCGGTCGAAAGACCGAGCACCTTTGGCATATAGTCACCACAAACGCCGCAAACCTTACATTTAACTTCGTCAATGCGCAGCAAAACGTGTACCAGCTTGCGATAACGATTCAACGCATCCTGCTCTTCATCAAGATCATGCAAAAATTCAGTCACGGACAAACCTTCACCCAACTTACCATACCGCCGCTGTAACTCAGCGTTTAATTGCTTTGCTAACTGCGACTGAGGGGTCTCGAGTAGCTGCACTAATGACAAATCATGGCGCCAATACGACCAACAACCAACATCATAAAGTCTATTACGCAAGGTAAAAAGTGAATAATTTATATAGAAATACCACAAGATCGCGGCCCTGCCGGCAATCTCTTGCTTGTGGCTTAATACATAACCACCAACACCTGGATCAACTGATTTCTTAGGAGGATTTGCATTAAAAAATGAGGTTATGTACGCCCACAGGCCGCCCGAATTTGGCTCATCTTCTGGTAAAGGGGTAATGCCGTCTGGCCCGCCTTTATAGCAAAACTGCCCCTCTTGCGAAAGCTGCATTACCGTATGCCCCGTAGTACCCGTGTTATACACTTGGACCGATTGCCCCTGCGCTGCAAGAGCCCTGTTGAGAGCCGCTATATTCTGGTTCATCTGCCGCAACAACTGTTCTTTGGTAAGGAACGTGTCTTGATGGAAAATCTTATCCAAAAATCCGGCGTGTGCCCCACTCTGCATAAGCAAAATTATATATAACAGCTTCATACGCCCCCTTAATTTACTAATCTACGATATGTTTCAAAATATCGTAAAGGGGGAGCAATCTTCAAGTGATTTACCGTGTGAGGTACTATGACGCACGGAGTTGCTGCAAGGTCCTTTGTTGCTCAGAGGACCATGGCATCTGCATCGTTTGCTGAAAAAGTTGTTCTGCTTCTGCGGGCCGCTTCATCATGCGATACAGCTGAATCAAATTAGCCCGTGCAGCAAATGAACCCGGGTCAATAGCAAGCACACGCTGGAACCCTATCAAAGCATCATCATACTTTTTGAGTTGTGCGCTACATTGCGCATACATATAAAAACCGTCAATATTATCGTAATCAGCTTTGCAACAAGAATCTTTATGAGCTTGCCATGCGCGTTCATAGTCGCCCTTTTGGGCATAATAAACCCCTAAGTTACGATACGCTTTGCCATAATGGGGCCGCAAAGTTAAGGCATGGCGGAGCAACTGCTCCACTTGGCCATAATCATTTTTTTGCATCAACACCGTAGCCAAATTATTATACGTTTCTGGTTGGTATGGCACTAACGCAATGCTTTTCTGGAGCGCCGTTACCGCCTTATCAAGCTCCCGCAACGAAACATACGCAACCGCTATATTATTATGCGGGTCTGGGTAGGTGGCATCGAGCTGAATCGCTTTACTAAACGCAGCAACCGATTCAGGATATTGCCGTTTTTCGCACAAGGCTACGCCATAATTATTATACGCGCGCGCTTTAGCGGGCGCATTTAAAATAATATTTTCCCAAAAGGCTTCCGGCGACTGCCAAACCGTATTGCGGTGATACGCCGCTAGCCCAAAAGCAGCTAGTAACAAGAGCACCAGCCCTACTGTGTGCACAGCGGCAGCATGCGGTGAAGAAAGGCGCTGCAAAATTTTATCCCACACATACACAACCCCACAAGCAGCCAATAACAAAAGGCCCACTGAAGCGAAATAGGTTTTATAGTCGGCCAAAAGTTCGGTGGAGGGCACAATACTGGAGCGGGGCAAAACAGCGACCAAAAACCACATAACCCCAAAACTTACTAAGTCGATCGGGTTACGACGCAACCGCTTAAACAGCCAATACACCACACAGCAGAGGAATAAAAATGGTAACAATGAATCTGGTGCAAAAAAGCTTTTAGAAAGTTTCCAATCGTAATCAACGCTCATCGACCAAGGCCATACAAAAATAGCCACATAATGAAGTATTACCTTAAATTGCGATATAAAAAATGCATACGGCGTAATTTTTTCAGCCGCGTTGGGGGTAAGCATGTTACCAATATTATTGGGCAATGCCGTTTTGAGCCCTAGAATATTTAAAAAATACAATGGCTTTAAAAGGTAAATATACAGTACCAACACTGCGCCTAAAAATGATAGGTGGAGCCAACGTCGCTGTTTAAAATTGTACCAATTGCCTTGCGCTACAAAAAACCAATCAATCACCATCAGCATAATAGGGGTAATAATAACAATCTCTTTAGTGCCGCAAGCAATGGGTATCAGCGCATAGAGTAGGATGAGCCATACGGTGCGATTACTATAGGTGTAGGCTAAAAAGCAGGCCAACATAGCAAGCATAAATAGGCCGGCTATTCCTTCAAGCTGGCCTTGGATAACATAAGAAACCGTTTGCGTGCTAACTGGGTGTAATAAGAAAAAACCTGCCGTCAGCGTGGCTATCAGCAAGCCGTGGGCTTGTAAAAATTTATTGCGGGTTGCCTGTACTGCCATTAAGCGAATGACCGTAAATACAAAAAGCCCGGTAATAATATGAAACAAAATATTCCCTGCACGGTATAACATCGGGTTGTAATGGCCACCAGCAGGCAACAAACTATAATAAAAAGCATTGAGCCAATAAGAAACCCAGCGAGAGCTTTGTAAAAAAAGGGAAGAAAACGTGTTATGGCGTACGTTAAAATATTTTAAAATATTAGCGTGGTCATCAAATTCAAAGGGGTATGAAAGTGACGGCCAATATACTATGCCAGCCGCTGCTACCAGCACAAGCAGAATACCGACATACCACCACCACTGCTCCTTGAGCGTAAATTTACCCAGTTGCACTGCTCTGCTCCTTTTATAAATAGTTGTTTGCTTTTATGACGCGCCGCTTAGCCTACTCCAGTAAGCACTATCAAGCAAGCCCGTCAAGATTTGCCGAGGGCCCACGGCAGACACGCCCCTTACCCACGACCAAGTTATTGGTCGCCCCGCAAGCCCTGGCCCCAAGCTAACGCTCTTGGCCTTTTGCCTGCACAAAAAATGCATGGTAGAATAATAAAGTTAAATCAAATATAACTCGCAACAGAAATGGGGAATAGTATGACTATCAAAAATATAATCGCCTTAGCTTGTGTTACTTTGGCTACCACCTCAGTACAAGCAATGGAAAAAGCAGAACACAAAGCTAAGGCTGCTGCGGCAAAAACAATGGTCGCTCAACGAGCTGGTCAACAGTTGCAAAAGCTTATGGTTGGCAAAAATGCATTAATCAACCAAGAAAGAGATTCGTTAACTAAAGCAGAGCAACAACAAATAATTACCCAGCAAATATTGCCACTCATTCCTCTATACAAGACTACAAAAAATATACTACAAGTTGTTGGCAAAAAAGCTAAAGACCAGATAGCTTTTGAAGAAGCGTATAAACATGAAATTATGTTCGTTACGCTCTATGAATTATTTATGCAACTTAACATCCCTGCCTTGGGCCGTTTTGTAAGTAACAAAAAACTTAATATCCATGCTTAAAATAAAGCATACCTTTTAAGTTAGTGAGGAGGCGGTCTAAAAAACCGCCTCTTTTGCTTAATTAATGCTTAAAGTATGGGGGCTTTTGCGGTTTCTTTCAGGCTGTGGTACCTTAAAAACAAGCCCTTTAAAAAATATTGTCCAACCTGAGGAATTAGTATGAATTGCAAAAACTTTGCCCTGATAGCATATATAGCCCTTACCCTGGGGAGCAGCACTCTGCAGAGTACCAACTTTGTGAGCGCGCTTTTTAAAGACCATACCAACGCAGAGCTATCACCACAACAAAAAAATGCCCTTATCGGCACTAAAAAAACAACGTACAAAGCCATCGGTGTTGCTGGCCTTTTTGGCCTCAGCTTAAACACCGCAGTAAAGCTTTACAAAAAGCAGCCTTTTGCTGCATCAACTGCCAGCAAAGTTATTCTTTCGGCCACCGCACTTGCTGCCGCAGCATCGTTCTGGAAAAACCATAGCTTAACCTTGGTACCAGAAGAAGTGGCCAAAACAGAGGCTGAAAAAAAAGCTGCTGCTGAAACTGAAGAAGAAGAAATTGACCTTTTTGCTGATAAAAAAGGAGACAAAAAACAGGCCGCTGCCCCACAAGAAGCTGAACAAGAGCAAAAACCAAGGCAACATACCGAAGCAGCAAAACAAGGCGAAGCAATAGCTGCTGAAGTTTTGGCTGGCGAAGGCACTTGGGCTGAAAAGTTAGCAAAAATGGCCGCAAGAGGAGCCGCTGCCGTTGCTAAACCTGCCGCGCAGCCTCAAGTGCCAGCCCAACCTCAAGCTGCACCAGCACAACCCGGTCAAACAGCACAACCACTCTTTGGTGGATTCTTGGGCCTAGCTTTACAGGGTGCCGCTAAATTACAACAAGCAAATGTTGCTGGTATGCTCCCGCAATTTCCAAGAGGCCAACAAGCAGCAGCCGCTGCCGCCGCTCCAAGGGCAAGGGCAACCCCAAGGCGTGGTGGCACCTTAGATGACACTGTAGTGGGCATGGTAACTCCGGAACAGTTAGCCGCAGCACACCGAGCTGAAGCAAAAGCAGCCGCCGCTCGCCAAGCTCAAGAAGAAGCAGAACTAGCTGCCGCAATGGCAGCATCTGCCGCAGAAGCTACAGCACCTAAACGGCAAACTGCGCAGCAACGTGAAGACGCTGAACTGAAAGCTGCTATTGCCGCGTCACAAGCGCCTGCAGCCCCAAAAAGAGCCACTCCTAAAGCACCTGCGCAACCAACAGAAAATAAGCGCCGTTAAGCGCTACCATAAAATATATTGTTAAATTTAGGGGAATTAACCATGTGGCATAAGAAGCTTTTATATACACTGAGCATGTGTTTTGCAGGTTCAACCTTACTCCAAGGCTCAGCTTTGCAGAACCTTTTTGCCGACCATACAAGCAACAGCCACACCCTACAAAAGCGGCAAGAAATTGTTGCCTCAAAAATGAACAGTGCTCGCGGCATGCAATGGGCCGGCGCCCTCGGGCTTGCTAGCTACTTTGGCTATGCAGTCAAGGGAAAGTGGCAGCAGCAACCACTCAATCTTTTATTCCCTAAGAAGCATATTGCTGGCACATCAGCTGCTTTAGCTACCAGCTTACTCGGGTGGTACTGGCAGCGAAGCCTAAAAACAGAGGCTCAGGCTATCAAGCAACAAGACAGGGTCGCTAAACGCGCTGCTGCCGCCAAAGAACGTGCCCAAAAACTTACCGAACAACAGGATGCTGAAAGAAAAGCGGAAGAAGACAATGCCGCTGCTGAGGCTGCTGAAATAAAACGCTTACAAGATGCCCTACAAGCCGCGGCCCAAAGAATTCGCGAGGAAAAACAGGAAGAAGCTGCCGCAAGGGAGCGTGCCCAAAGACTTGCAGAACAACATGCTGCAGAACAAGCTGCTGCAAAAAAAGCAGCCGAAGACAAGGCCGCTGCTGACGCTGCGGAGCTACAACGCTTAGAAGAAGCCCAGCGAGCCGCCAAACACAAGGCTTGGCTTGATGCAATTGCAGCTCAAAATAAAATTGCAGAAGATGCAGCAGAAGCAAAACGTGAAGAAGAACGGCAAGAAGCCAAAAGACGGGCCGATGAGCGAGAAAGAACTTTCGCTGCTTTAAGAGCCGTCGACGAGGCTGCCGATCTTGCTTTTGCTCAACGACAAGCAGAAGCACAAAAAGCTGCGGAAGATAAACGGATGGCTGACCAAGCAGCCGAAGCAAAACGTCAAGAAGATGAACGAATAGTCCGTCAACGAATAGCCGCCGAACAAAAAGCTCGAGAAGATAAAGAGCAAAGGGACGAGTTTGAACACCGCCGCGCTGAAATACGACGCTTAGCCGAAGAAGGACGCCGCATCTTACCAGAGAAACAACGCGAAGAAAAAGCTGCCGAAGATAAACGGGCTGCTGAGGGAAAAGCAGCTGCGGAACCAAAAAGGCTGGCTCAAGAACAAACCAAAATACTACTCGAGGCTTTTGATCCCGTCTTAAAAGAGTGTCAAGATATTGCCCTCCAATTTTATCAGACAGCTCAAATTGCAGAAGCAGAACAATCCGATGGCTTATTGGAGATACTACTTTCGGCTAACAACCTCAGTCGGCTTGCGACTATGGCAGATGTGTACCACAAAAACCAAGCTCCAAAAGACAATACAGACCGAGACCATATAAATCCCGATGTGCTCATAGCTATTGACCATCAAATTTTAGCAATTTTTAGAAGCATCCAGATGGACACACCTCGTATTCCCATTTTGGCATATAACCGTCGATTTACAACCATGCTACAAACTATGCACCAGCATTTTGAAAGTCGCAAAACAGCTGACGCTGATTTGACCAGAGAGTTGGAAACTTTTAGGAAAAATCTAGCAAAACGGCCAACAATAGCCGAAGAAAAAAAGGCTTAGTATGAACTATAAAAAACTTTTACTTACCATAAGCCTAGGCTTTGTACCTCAAACCTTACTCCAAGGTTCAGCTTTGCAAAACCTTTTTGCGGACCATACAAGCAACCGCCACCCGCTACAAAAGCGGGAAGAAATTGTTGCCTCAAAAATGAACTGCGCTCGCAGCATGCAATGGGCTGGCGCCCTGGGGCTTGCTGGCTACTTTGGTCATACCGTCAAAGGGAAGCTACAGCAGTATAAAACTTTCCCAGAACTGTTCCCTCGCAAGCATATTGCTGGTACTTCAGCCGCTTTAGCAACCAGCTTACTCGGGTGGTACTGGCAGCGAAGCTTGAAAATACAAGAACAAGCAATTAAACAAAACAAAGCTACTCAGCACGCTGCTGCCGAACAAAAAGTCCGCGAGGCACAACAAAATGTCGCCGATGCGCGGGAGCGCGCTCAAAAACTTGCAGAACAACATGCTGCAGAACAGGCTGCTGAAGCAAAAGCTGCCGAGGCAAAACTTGCAGAAGAAGGCCAAGAAGCTAAAAGAAAAGCTGATGAGTGGCAAAGGTTTATGGATGAAGTTGCCAGAAAAGATGCCGCAGAACAACAGGCTCTTGCTTTGGAACGGCAACAAGCTGCTGCTGCACAGCGACAAGCGCTAGCCGCACAACAACAAGCAGAAGAGGCACGTCAACAGGAACGTCAACGGAGAATAGAAGCAGAACAACGGCGAGCCGCTGATCAAAAAGCTCGATACGACGCCTATCAGGCCGTGCAAGAAAGAATTCTCTTACACCAACAGCAAGCTGTAGCAGCGCGAGCAAAACTTGACGTAGAACGCCAAGAAGCCAAAAGACAAGCCGACGCTCGGGAAGCAGAAAGAAATCGCCTCTATGCTGAAGAAAAGGCGGCTGAAGCTCGACAAGCAGAAGAAAATCAACGTGAATTTGAACGCTTAGATGCCGAAGCAAAAATCGTAGCCGATTTTATGAGAGAACAGCAAGTTCTGGCAGCCGCTCAAGCCGAACAACAACGCCTTGCTGATGCCAAAGCCAAACGAGACAAGCAGGCCAAGGAGGCTGAAGCTAGAGCCGCAGCTGATGCCAAAGCACGGGAAGATGAAGCAGTAGAAATTAAACAAAAACTTGCCCAAATGAGAGAAGAAGATCAACGCGAAAAAGAGCAAAGAAAGCTTGCCACGGCCGCAGAACAAAACTTAAAAAATTACTGGGCTATAGCAAGAAAATTCTATCAGGCTGCTCAGGTAGCAAAAAAAGCGGACGATGTTGCTACCGAAACTAAGGTTGCTCAAGCAGCAGCAGAAGAAAAAGCTGCCCGCATACCATTATTCCGAGAACTCATTGCATCAGAAGATATTATCCAGCCATTGATAGAGCTTGTGGACCTGTATGAAAAAAACAAAAAAAACCGCGCTGCACTAGCAAAAGCTGACGACGCAACTAAAGATGCCATCGATATAGTAAACGATGAAATTCTTATGATTCTTATGAGTATACGTACCGATATGGTTGATCGTATAACCCCACAAGAACATCGCACATCACCCGCCGTAGAAAGACTATTGTCCGGTATGCAACAGGAAATTGAAGCTCGAATACGTGCTAATGACTTATTCTTCTCCAAATATATATTCCTTAGAAAAACAAACATAATAAATCCACCACCAACAACAACTTCACAGGAAGAACCTGCAGAAGACTGGGGAGATGCAGATTTTGAACTATAAACAACTTTTACTTACCATCAGCCTAAGCTTGGTACCCCAGGCTCTGCTCCAGGGGGCCGGTTTAAAAAACATTTTTAAAGACCATACGAATGCAGCCTATAGTGACCGAAGGCAACGTGCCATTGTTGCTTCAAAAACAGGCTGTGCCCTCACCCTGAAATCAGTTAGCGCCTGCGGTATGCTGGGTTATTATCTCTATACCTTCAGAGGCTCACTACTACAGCATAAAGCATTCAAAGAACTATTCCCTCGCAAACATATCTTTGGCGCCTCCGCGGCACTGGCTACCTTTACCTTTGCTCAGGTTTGGGAACGCCGATTAGGCCGTTGGCTAACAAGGTTAGACAACCGAGCCCGCAGAGAAAGGCAAAACGCTGCCGCACATGCTCAAGAACAGGAACGGAAAAAGCGAGCAGCCCAACCTAAAGATTGCATTATTTGCTTGGAACGATTGCCTGGCAATGACTTTCCCGTATTAACCTGCGGGCACAGTGAATGCTGTAAAGCTTGCATGCTATCAACCTTCGGCCCCGCCCTTGGTGAACGTAAACTTTTTAAGGTTAACTGCCAAACCTTTGGATGTCGCCAGCCAGTAAATGCTGCCGATGTTAACCGAATTATGCCTCCCGAAAAAAGAGCGCAGTATGCGGACCTCATTGAACAAGAGGCTTGGCGAACAGATAACCGCGCGGCCAAATGCCCTACCGTAGGCTGTAACCGCAGATTCCGCACTACTCGTGACCGACAGTTATTCACCTGCCCTTATTGCCAAGACACTTGTTGCACCGCTTGCGCTAAAAAGCACCCTGCCGGCGTGCGGGCTTGCGCCGATGCCGCTCAAGCAGAAGCCGATAGAGCCGCAGAAATTGCGCGCAGAAAAACTGATGCACAGATTGCTGCAGAAGAAGCGGACAAAAAGACGATCAATGCGTCCACCCAACCATGCCCAGATTGTGGGGCCGCGATAGAAAAAGATGGTGGCTGTAAATTTGTGGACTGCAAAAGCAAAAACTGCAATTATGCCTTCTGTTGGCAGTGTCGAAAAGGCCCTTTCCATAAACATGATGCGCATACCTGCATAAATGAAGAGGGCCAGCCCTACTGGAGTACCGACGCATTTAATTAAGGGTTTTTGTTCTTTCTTTACCCCTATGGTAATCTAGAAGATCGATAGAATAAATACAGATTTAGATTTAAAACCACGGGGCTCATGTATGTACTATAAAAAACTTTTACTTGCCCTTGGCCTCTGCCTAGCACCTCAAATTTTACTCCAAGGAGCTGGGTTAAAAGACATCTTTAAGGACCATACCGCCAAAAGAAATGGTAGAGCGCGCTATACTGAACGAAGGCAACGTGAAATTGCTGCCTCAAAAGTAGGCTGCGCCCTCACCATGAAATCAGTTGGTTTCTGCGGTATGCTGGGCTATTATGCCTACGCCCTCAGAGGCAAATTACAGCAGCATAAAACTTTTCAAGAACTATTCCCTCGCAAACATGTCTTTGGTGCCTCAATGTCACTAGCAGCCTTTATTGTGGGCCACAACTGGCTGGGAAGTTTAGAAGATTGGCATGCAAACCTTGACCATCAAGTCCGCAGAAAACAAGAACGAAAAGAACGGGCTGAGAAGGCCGCAAGAGACCAAAAACATGCTGCTGATATTGCACGCATAGACCAAAGGCGCCAACAACGCGAAGCCGCTGATGAAGAACGGGAAAGAGCTCGCCAAGTACGCCGTGACCGCGAAGAGCGTGAACGCAAAAGACGTAACGAAGAATGGGAGCAACAGCAAGCTGATAATGCCGCCCGACGCGAACGTGCAACAGAGCGATTAAGACAACAAGAAGAAAATGCCGAGGCAGAAGCCCGAGCCGAAGAGCAAGCGCGACAAGAAGCAGAAGAAAAAGAAAGACGTGACCGCTTAAACGAATACAACGAAAGAATCCGCAAAATTCAAGAAGCATTTGAGCAGAGAAGACGAGAAGAACGAAGGGCAGCTGAAGCTCAAGCTCGACGCGACGCTGATCGGACAGCAGAAGAAAAACGCCAACAAGACGCCCAAATGGAGGCTGATGCTCAAATGGCCGCTAAATTGCAAGCCCAAGCTGACCAAGAGGCTGAAGAAGCTGAACAGCAGGAACATGACGAAGAAGAACGCGAAGAACAAAGGCGGCAAGCTGCATTCCATGAGCGACAAAAGCAACGCGCGGCTGCGGCTGCTGCGGCTGCTACTGAAGCAAAACAGGCTGCTGCTAAACTTCAAGAGTGTATGATTTGCGCCGAAGAAAAACCAATGACCAATTTCCCT
>Ga0163144_10002920_pt1 | contig 39005 bp, 29 predicted proteins | sample OliLak19BULKMAT1_FD_123175 | JGI IMG/M metagenome (GOLD analysis project Ga0163144, IMG submission 123175) | Freshwater microbial mat bacterial communities from Lake Vanda, McMurdo Dry Valleys, Antarctica - Oligotrophic Lake LV.19.BULKMAT1 | ecosystem: Environmental > Aquatic > Freshwater >...
CATAATTTGCAGAGGAATCAATATTGAATTTACAATTTTCAATTGTGCAATTGTTTCCTTTTACATCAATACCAGACACTAAGAAGCCATCAAAGACACAGCGGCTTATGCTAATATTATTAGCACTAACTGTGATACCTTTATGATTTTCAGCATTGGAAGTCAGCCCTGTAAATACGCAATCTTCAACCACACAATCATCACGTTGAAGAATTATACCTCTTGTATTAGGACCATCTAAAGTAAATTTTAGACCTCTAATAGTAACAGGTCCTACTCCAGGTGGTAGAACCTCAATGGCATCCTTTAAAGTTCTCCAGTTTAGAGTTGCCCCTTGAGGATCGATGCTTTCAATAAGTACGCCACCTTCTTGCAGATCCCATTTGATATTTGCGAAATTAAAAGCACTATGCATGACATAGTTCGCTGGAAGTATTTCAACTGCTCTTAAAAATTGATTATTACCCCCAAAGAAAATAGAACCACTTCCTACATCTGTAGTATTCACTAAAGGACCCAGAGGAGTAAGCGATACGTTAAACAATGTGGGGGAGGTGTTTCTAACGTAATAAATGGTTTCTTCAGCTAGACCTGTTGGTAATACTGAAGTCAAAATAAACGATGTGGCAGGATTTATTATAGTTACAGGATTACTACTTACCGTAGCTGGATTGCTTAAGGTAAGTGTGGTTGCTCCAATACCGATCACAGCGGTTCCAGGAGGTACTCCAGCACCTGTAATAGTCATACCTAGAACTATTGCATTAAATGAAGATACATCGGTAATAATTGGGGAAGCTATGGTGGTAACTCCCGTAGTACCTACAGTCCCAGGACGAAAGAAAATAACATCCCCATCTTCAAAAATATGGACGGCTAAAATCTCAGCAGGAGAAGCTGCTGTAACTGAGCAAGAAAAAGATGAAATACCCTCAAAAGCGTCCACGAAAGCTGTAACTTCCACACCTGGGTAACTTGGAGGTGGTTGAAATGGTAGCTGTGGTCCTACTGTTATGTAAGGGTTACGTGCCGTGTTAAGTCTAGGATCAGCGTTTGTAACATATCTATTTGTAATAGACGGTAAGCCTTGAGTACCTGCTAAAGCAGCTTTCTCAGTGGTGCTAGGAAGTCTGTTGCGTTCATTATTAGATATGACGATCCCAGACCCCGCATCAGTTATAAGTTCTAGTTGAGGATCTTTAGACAAGACATGACTGTTGGAACTAGAGCCATTGGTTCCAGTGGACGTAATGTTTACTGCTCCACCACCAATAGTGGTTGATAATTTAAAAGTGTTGGTAGTAACGTTGACTACATAATATGTAACACCGCTGCTTAATCCACCTGGAAGTGTACCCGAACTAGAAACTGCAACTGGAGTATCATTACGTAAAGTATGACTAACTTTAGTTATCGTATCTGTAAGAATATTAACATTCGAGGGATCGAAATAAAAACCATGAATGTGATTCAAATTGTTGATAAAAACTTTTTGAGTCAATGTCAAATGTTGAAAAGCAATATCAGCATCTTGACTTATCAAAATAGTATGATCTAAAGTCCCCGTCGCAATAAACGGGTTCCAAGCTAAACCATCCCATCGGTATAACAAGTTCAAACTGAGCACAGGTCTTATATCAGAAAGAGTAGGTGACAGTGTGAGAGTTACACCTACAGCGGTTGCAGTAGCTGCAAGATTGATGTCAAAGGAGCTTACACCGACAGTCACAACATAAGAATTTAGAGGAATACCTGAACCTGATACAGCTTGCCCGACTATTACAGAAGTCATAGGGGATACGTTTAGGATTGTTACGGACCCTAAAGTAGTGTCCCCAGTTGGAGTCACAACTAATGGTAGATCTATTACGGCATTAACCGCATCTCTAATTTCACCCAAATCTTGAGCTGGATAATAAACTGGTATGTCTAATTTTAGAACTACGGGGTTCAATGCTGAAGGGGAAGGGGCAGCATCTAAAGCTGCCTTTTGTCCTGGGGTTAGGATTTGCAGTTGTAACTTATCTAAGACATCATCATAGGATTCATTAACACTCACAAAAATTTGTGGGTGGGCGCTCTTAGTCAAGATCTTAACATCTAAGATCTCGACAATGTCTGGTGTGATTAATTTTTCGTTAAATGCCATTTCTCAATCTCTAGGCAACGTAACCTTCACATCGAGAAGATAAGCATTAGCCGTTAAAGTGTCCGCTGGATGTCCACCTAGTCTTGAAACCACTAAAGACATATGAGTTGGGTTTACCGAACCCCCATAAGCTAAAGTCGTAAACGTAAAAGTAATCGCATCTTCCTCCAATGAAGAAAGTCCAGTCCTAGAAGAAACCTGCTGCTGAGAGCTAGAGGAACCAAGAATCCCCGTAACTGCGTCTCTAAATACTGGTGTAACTTCCCATACAGTATCACCACTTGTTAAAGTGGAAGTCCAAAAAACATCTACAGTAAAGCTAGCCGCAGTGTTTAGTCTAGCAGAAAGCTTAATAGGTAATGTGGCCGCTGAAGCAGTAGCTGCTAACCCGTAAGATAAAGCACCCGCTGAAGATATCTCACTTCTAACAACCGCACCTACTGTAGGCTCTAAATAACTATCCAAACTCACTTCAATGTTATCTACACCTTCGACATTGTTAGCTTCAGGTGCTGGATAATTGCTTTGCCAAACACTTCCAGTAGTATTTAACTTAGTGGGTAAAACACCTAAGAAGTGATTACCTTCGATAATCAAATCAGCCCCAGAGATTGCTGGAGTAACTGTAGTGATAAAGAAATTGTCTTTTATATGATCGTTAGTACAGCTAAGCTGTGTTAGCAGGTTAGCTGAAGAACAATTGAATTTATTGTGCATTACCTTTGAACGAGTTGAGGTATCAAGTCGAAGACCTCTAACTCCATTAAAAGTACAATGAAGTATTTTTGAATCAAAGATAGAACTTAAAAATACACCATAATCAGTAGCCGCTACTTGTGCAGTTAAATTGAAAGTACAACGTTCAAGCCTAATTTTAGTCAACAAAGATTGCCCTAAAACCAATGGGGCATTACTTCCGCTCAGTTGGAGGTCTTCAAGACCTGTGTCGCCATTAAGTTTAAAAAGCGTAATTCCTGCATTACCTACTATGAATACTGCACCATCTCCTTGAGTTACTCCCCGTATCTTAATCCCTGAAGGTATTGTGACAGACGTTGCGAAGGTGTAAGTACCAGGCAAAATCTCAAGCTCCGATACATTAGGATCATCTAAAGCTAATAAGAATGGAATTTCAGTAACCCCACGATAGTCAGCATAAGAATCCGTAGGACCAATTGTTCTAATTTTACCTACGAAAGGTTGATTGAAATCTTCAGGTTGGTTTTCTAAATATCTAGTAGAAGCTCCACCGTCATGCACAAACTCTGCACCCATCACAGTATGAATACCAGATCCAGCTATGGTTGCATTAATTAAGGAGCCAGCAGTAGTCAATGATATATTGAAGGTGGTGGCAGTTCTGTTGCGTACATAGTATTTACGTCCAGAAACTAAACCAGTAGGCAATACACCTGTAGTTGTGAATGTAATAAGATTTAGATCACTAAAATTATTTACTACCGATATAACAGCGGGTGAGCCTACTCCAATTATGCAAGTAAGAGCTGAAGAAGTTTGATTCCAAAAATTGTTTGAAACTTGAGCATATTTTACAAGCGGGTCAACTTTTAATTTTGCACCTACAAAAGTGTTATGGTCAATAATTGCATTATCACCACCAACTTTTATATGAATACCGGCTCTTTGCGGGTTAGTTAAACTAAACGTACATTCTTCCACACGACAATTAGCCGCTCTTATCTCAATACCAACCTGGAGCTGATTAAGAAATGAGCAGCGTCTAACTACACTATTAGCTCCATTTAAAATCACACCTATTTGATTGATACTGATTGTAGGTCCTGGTTTGAAAACACAATCTTCAATTAAAGTATTTGGGCGTTCCGATAGAACTCCAGAAGTACCTAAATTATTTAATTCAAAAATAAACCCACGAATAGTTACGGGACCTGTTCCTGGTAATAAAGCTTGAAGACCTGCTTGGAAAGTCTGGAAAGACAAAATAACTGTACCAGGAGTAAAGGCTTCAATTAGTAAAGCCGAGCTTGAGGTATCCCAAGTTAGAATAGCCCCCCCTAAACTAAAAGCTCCTGGTAAGACTTCAATTGCTTTTACGGCTGTAGCTGAACCTACATCAATAGCGACTAAGGCATCCTCAAATGGGACCGCATCAACCCCTGAGAAGGTGGCTAAAGATCCTGGAGGACCGACTGTTACATAAGGATTCCTAGTGGTGTTAAGTCTTGAGTCTTGATTTGTAACGTAGCGGTTTGTAATTGAAGGTACACCTGATGTACCTAACAAAGCATTTTTCTCATCAGAAGTAGGAAGTCGTAAACGCTCTGCCGCAGTGATGATCTGACCTGAGCCTGGATTTACGATCTGGTTTAGAATTGCCAAGTTAGAATGTGTATGGTTATTTGCTAATAAGCTAGATTTTTCAGCAAGTGTAAGATGTTGATAATTAGAATCATTATTCATCGTAGCAGCAGTTAAGCCGGTATGATCCAGAGTACCTGTATGAATAAATGAAGACCAAATTAAACCATTCCAACGGTAAATAATTCCATCGGCTATAACTGCTCTAAGATCCCCAGTTGTATTACCCACAATTGGAAGTAAAGCAAACGTAGCTACGGAGTCTTTTACTTCACCTAAATCAACTTGAGGAATATAAGTTTGAAGATCATTTTTTAAGACAACAGGGTTGGAAGCAGAAGGAACTGTGAGTGTGTTATCAAAAGCAGCTTTTTCTCCAGGGGTTAATATCTGAAGAGAAATTTTAGTAAGAATGGAATCGTAGTTTTCTCTAATTGCGACAAACAAGCTACTATGTGATCTAGTAGCGAGAATCTTCCCATCGAGGATCTCGACTACATCTTCTGTTCTAATTTTGGCGTTTGCAATTGCCATTATGCCTTCCTGATATAAGCGACCTGAATTTTACGTCCTGCTTCAGGTGCTTGAATAAAGGTGATAGTTCCATCTGGAAAGCTATTCAGACCTAAATTTACTATGAAATCAACAGCTTCTCTTTGAACCACACCGTTCAACGCTAGAATGACTGAATCTTGCGAAGTTGGTAAATCCGAAGTTACTAAAAATGGGATTGTAAATACGGTCGTAACACCATCGGATACTGCAATAGTTACTTGTCTCCAGGTCTCAGCACCAATGTTGCCCTCATTAAAGTGAGCCCAAAGAGCTTGACCTGCTGCTGGAGCTAAAGCTCCTAAATAAGAAATAGTCGTATTTCCTAAAGGAACAGAGTAGTCGATATCTTGTGCTTGATATAAACCATCCAAGAAAGCAACCAAAGCAGGCTTGTTTACAAAAGGACTATTTGGAACGCCGAAGGTCTGATTGACACCGTCATAGGTTCCGGTTAATTGAACGACATGCTCTTCAGTACATGCATCACCTTGAGGTAAATACCAAACCCACAGTTTTTGACCTATAGCGGGTGGGGTTAAGAAAGTAATAACCCCATGCCCAACACTTACTGAGTAAGTGAATTTAGTTGGATTTTGGAATACCCCATCAAGCCAAAGCATCATAGAGTTTTGACCAGCACAGGATTCAAGGGTCATGTCAAATATCGTATTTACACCGTTTACAACTCCTGAGGGTTGTTCTTGCAAAGGTAAATTGTTGACTGTGATAACTAAGACAGCATCTTCAACAACTTCTACATCTATGTCAGTAAGCTGAGCAGTAAGACCTTGTGTGAAGTTACCTTTAGGATAAGAGCATGGTTGATTTGCTGCCATAGAGTCTAATGGATGGTTCTCCATGGGGTATATCTGAGACACTATGTAAGGCTCCTGAAGGTTCACAGGTGGAGTATCGAATTGTACAGAATTACCACTATAGCTATTATAAAGCCTTGTACTAACCCCATCTATAGCTATTACAGGAGCATCCCTATAATAAAAAGGTTTATAGGTTAACATTGGAAGTCTGCGTCTAGAATCTACACCACCTTTGAGGTGAGAAGTGGTCATGGACGTACCTGTAATAAAAATTAGTTCATTTTCTTGACTTCCGATATGTTTAGCGGTCACGTTGACAACACCCTCAGCCGCAACCGCTAAAACTACTTTATTCACAATATGATTATCATTAATAACCTTAGCAAGTGCATTAGAATCTAAAAGTCTAGACACATTTGCAGGATATCTATTACCGTAACCGGACAGTTGTTCATTAACCACTAAAGTTACTTGGTTACCGCCTTGAGTCAAACTGTTATTTGACACTTTCTGAAGACCAGATCCCGTAGTAGTAATGTCAATAACGGTTCCACCTGGAACAGTCGTTAATTGGAAATTGTCAGCATCAATTAAAATGATGTAGTAGGGAGTTCCAACAGTTAGTCCTGCTGGTGCAATACCTGTTGTAAAGATACCAACAGCTTGGGCATGATGAAAACCATGGCCGATAAAGGTTAGGGTATTAGTTACAGTGTTGATGTTAGAAGGTAAAAGCACTAAAGAAGTTTCTGCTAAGTAAACCAGTGGCTGATCTGTAGCTCCATCTACAGCATTGAAAGTAATTGCAAACCCTAAACTAAAATTACCAACAACAAAGACATTCTGTAAGTTAGGCAATGAGTTAAGTGCTGACTCTATTTGAGTTGATGTTGCGTTAAATGGCAACACAGCGGTTACTTCGTTCTCAAATCCTAAATAGAAATTGCCGGACGTAGGAACAGAGGAGAAAACCAAAGTTTGAATTTCATCTCTGCTAGCTACCGAATCGCCAAAGATGGGTAAAGTCAAAGCAGAGACCGTATGAGTACCAGATCCTACAGAGGTAATATCAATAAAAGGACCTGCAATTACTGTCGCAAGTTGGAACGTATTTGAGGTTGGGTTAGTCACATAATAAGGTTGAGATGCATTTATCCCACCAGGCATAGTACCTAAGGAATACATAAATATTTTAGTACCAGAGACCAATCCGTGGTTAGTAATTGTGATTGTATCTAAAACACTATCTATATTTGCAGAGGTTAAATTACTCAAAACAGCCGAGACAGTCATAGACAGACCTAAGACTGTTAGAGGTTGGTCATAAATACCCCCACCTAAATATTTTGCTCTAACTTCTATGTGACCAAAACCTAAATACTCAGCGAAGTAAATAGAGCCAGTTGTTGGGTAAGCATTTATAATTGAAACCAAAGCTTGGCTATCAGAGTCTGGTGAAACTCCCACTTTAAACTCTGTAGGTAATGCTCCTTTAGATAAGGTGTGTACACCTAATCCAGTACCTGTGATATCAATCGTTGCTCCACCTTCAGTTAAAGCTAGTTGGAAGGTGTTAGCTGTAGCATTTTTTATAAAGTATCTTGCAAAGACGGTTAAGCCAGCGGGGACTGTACCTGTTGAAGTAATATAGACATTTGTTCCACTTAGCATACCGTGATCTGCTATGTAGATCTCGTCAGTACCTATATTAACTTCGGCAGGGGTGAACGTTCCAATGACTGTAGGCGTTATATATGATGTGTGTAAAACTCCAGTGAAAGTGACTCCCAACCCTACAAAAATCAATGAGTCTGACGCAGTAATTTTAAGTGGATTAAATACCACCCCCCTAGACGTTTGTTTCGCTGCAAACTCTACACCTTTAAGTTTAACCAAATCACCGTCTAAAATTCTGCCAGCGTTCAAAACACTACCAACAGCAAAAGAACCTGATGTGTCTGGCTGTCTGGTTAAATAGCCCTGGTGCCAAGTGCTTGTAGGCACCACACCTAAAAAATCAGCTATTGGATACACTAACCACAAAATTTGACCCGCTTGAGGTGTGAAGGTGAACTTCAACTTAGTGTCAGACTCAAGGATATATTGATTTGAGATGCCTTGAACTAAAACCCTACCGTCTAAGACTGCATACATAGCTTCATGATGTGGACATGGGTAAGGCAATGTAAATGTATTAATTAAACCATCAACAGGTTCTACAGCAGCGGTATGTGCCCAATTAGGCCATAAAGTGTCGAAATGGGCTTCCACCAATTGGTTGGAGGGTGGGACAAATATTTCTAATAACTGACCGGCTTGACTTGGGAAAATTGCATAATCAAGTCTGTAGTCCGTACCTGCAATAGCTTCTGAGAATTGAGCAACGGCTGAGAACGGGTTAAAATTTTTAAATGAGAACAGTAAAATGGGTAATGACCCAACTGCGGTTGTATTCCAAAGTTGGATCATCAATACTACTTGATCTAAATAGGGACCATTGGTGAACGGGACTAAGGCGGTGTTATCACCATCGTTTAATATAATAGTTCCACGTTCTAGAGCTACGTTGTCAGCTTCGATCAACCACCAATGAAGTTTTGCGTTAAGACTATCGATTGGAGCTGTAAACTCAATGATAGCGGTTGCCAAATTGTGATTTCTTATAATGTAATGCGGCTGACTCACTGTAGACGGGGAGCCTGCTGGATCTTCCGCATATTGAATAAATAATTGATAGTTAATATTAACCGCTGCTGTAGGAAACGTAAGAACGAAGGTCGTTGTTGCGAAAGGCAACACTTCGGTTCCGTATTGGTTCACACCAGCATAACTCCCACTAGGAAGTGCAGGGGTTAAGTAATGAAGTCTAGCTTCTTGTGGGTTACCTGGAGAAGCTGGAGGACTTGATACGATAAAACTTACATCTGTAAGTGTTTGATTACCCGCTGTTATTAAATATTCAAGGTTGGCCCCACCGAAGACTTCAAGAGACGAGAAGACGGGGGCTAAAAACGGTTTAGGATCACCGACTGCGATGGTTAAAAGAATTGGACTTGGAGATACTGGTAGTTGATAGATACCAGATCTATAGTCGGTTCCAGTTGAAATGCGATAATCGATTAAATTTCTCAGAAGGAGTCCATCTAAGAAAAGTTTTACGGAACGTGAAGAAGCTGGGTCTTGCGACAAGCTGTAAAACCTGTTGATACCGTCTACGACACCAATTACAGGGCTATCATACACCCAAGCATGTTGATTAAAACAGATATCAAACTGTTGCTCAAATCGTCCAGTTAAGGACCAATCTCTAAAGTTAGTTAGCGGTATTAAATCCGTGTCAGTGGTTTCAAGACCTGGAAAGGGGATTGTATTATCCAAAGAGTATGAGGCTTGGCAGAAGGATATAAACACTTCTGCTTCAAAGGTCATATCGAGTCTAAAAAGTCTAAGAAAGCAATTATCTCCAGTTTGACCTTCTAGTACTGTATTGGCGAAGTCCGATTCAAAATCAAAGACGTGTTGATGAATTCTGTCACCGATTTGAACATAGACAAAACCCTCAGTTACTTCTTTTAAAGAATAAAGTTGGGGTAAATTGTTTAGATATTGAGTGAATGCTCGCCACCTTTCAATTTCTCTATTTGGTAACCATAGATGTGCTTCGTAACCTGAGAACACTTCTTCAGTTCTATATAATGGTGTTTCAGGGGTACCCAAGTTAGTCATGGGGAAGAAGACTGGGTTAGATGCACCAAAAGCGGCTAAAAGTTCTCTTGTACCAGCATCGGTTCCTGGTCGCCAAAGCAAGTTTTTAACTAAGAGTTTATTAGCTAAAACACCTAGAGTCTCAAGATCTGTGGGTATGAAACGGTTAATCTTAGCAATCAGAGGCATTGCCAAAATGTAAGCAACTGACGACTTAATGTTTTCTTCTAAGGTAGTAATGGGTAATAGTGAGTGCTCGGTAATTTCACGAGCTTCAGCTCTAAACCATACTGCATAGTTGGTTACAGCCGCTAAGACTTTACCTACATCTCCCAAACTATTAGAAATAGTAAGAATGCAGGGTCCATAAGGTAAAGGTACTGTTAGTGTATAACTTGTAGACTTAGGTACAAAACCTACTGTGGGCATTGCAGGTACGCCCCACTCTGAAGTGACCTGTAATATATGACCAACTTCGGGAACTACATTTTTAATAATTAAAGAGACAGGTCTGTCTTTAGTGTGTGTGGGTATTATAAGATCGTGGACAAGGTTATCTTGTCCTGGCGGCAAAGAAGCAATTAAACGCTCATAGACCGCTTTATCTTCTCCTAGACTTAATTCAATTTCAAAAGCCATTGTCTACCTAATATTAGGATCTTACAGTTAATTGAGAAACAGTGGATTCAAATTTAGGTAGTTCATTTTTCAATGGTATAATTGTCTCCACTACATTTATAGATTTATATCTTCTTCTAAATTCAAATATTTTAACACTATCAAGTTCTGGAACATTTGCCTGTAAATGTGCTTTTAAGTTATCAGAAGTTAATATCCCAGGAATAAGTGTAGGTTCTATATAACTAGATACTATTGCTGAAATAGAGGACTCAATGGCTGCTACGGATATATTTGGACTATTCTTTATTTTTAATTCTAATCCAACTACAATGGCGAGATCTACAAAAGATCTTGCTAAGATATCAGTTTGAAAAATCGCATCTTCACTAGCAGTAACGACCGCTTGTATTTTATCTAAAAGAAAATTCTTCGAGCCTAAAATATCAATTACATCATTGGCAACAAGTGGAAAGATAAATTCAATTTTTGACTTAGCACGAGTTGATCCTCTAAATTCAGGACTTGAATCAACGACAAAAGTCCAAAAAGCAGAATCCAATACTGCGGAATTGTAAGATACCTGTGATACTGAGGTTACAGTTTTGTTAGACGCTATCTTAACTTCGGTTTCCCCACCAACTGCGAAGTATTCTTCTTGAAAAGTGGTTATATCGAAACCTTTAATACATAGATCTAAAGCTGGACCTGTAGTAGTGCGTCTGAACTCTAGTCTATCGGTTGGTCGTAAAACCTTAATATCATCTATTCCAGTTGGAACAAAGCGACGAGCCAAAGTAGCTACTCCGGTTACAGAATTAAGGTTTATACCTTTAAATTGTTCCAGAACCCTTGTAGCTAAAGCAGTTGATGTTTCAGGTTCAGTACCCCCACTCATCGGTGCCTTTTGTATGACTCCATTAAAATCAAACCCTTGACCAGCTACAATTTTGGTAATTCTTTGTGGTGGGAGGTTGTATAGCGAACCTGGGGCAATCGCTTGAATAACTACTTGGAGTTCAAATTTATTGGTTTGAGGATTAAAATAAGTGTCTGGAAAATCTCCAAACATTATCTTTGATTCTACGGTTTTGAATAGAAATTGACCATCTACAGTGGATATTAAAGCACCAACTGGAATTATAATGGTAGAACCAGAAGTTGGTGGAGAATCCCTATAGAAAACTATAGAGCCTGAAGCTCTTTCACCACCTGAAACTGAAACACCAAAGTTAGTTGCTAAGTCTCTTGCCTCAACTGGTGTAGCTACGTTAGGAAAATCTGAAGAATAAAAGCGTAACAGACGTTCGACTTGAGATTCTACAAAAGCTAATTCCCTTGGAATAGGTCTGATGGTGTAATCATATGTCACACCGACTTTTAGATCCAAAGACGGGTTTATTTCCGTAAAGCTTGCTTTGATACTTTCTTCGATTTGTTGTTCTGATCTCGCCACGGTGCTCCTTACTTAAAGAAAGACAAACCTGATGCATATGGTGGTGGTAATACATGTCTTATACCTAATGAGCGTAAGCTAAATATTAGAGATTTACCAACTTCTGTTGATCCATCGCCAATAGATGCAATTGATAAAAATAAGCCTGAAGCATTTTCAGGATCAATAATGACATCCACAGTGGAAAATTCTAAAATAGCTTCTCTTTCCAGATCTAAATATAAATCCTCTGATTGTTTTTGTATAATAAGTTCATTAGCAGTATAGATCCCATTGAACATTCTAGACCTGAATTCAGAGAAGGAAGATGCAGTCATCTTCTCTACATCTAAGTTAGAGCCCCAATTTCTGTCAGCATCGAAGTCAGAAGCATAGCATGAAAACATTTCTTGCTCGACTTTAGACGGACCTGATACTTCTTCCCCTCTTCCAGATTCTGGATCGATAAAAATGTCTCCATCTGATTTTCTTAAAGCAACTGACATCAGTCTCCTTAGTAAGCGGCAAGAGGTGAGAACCAACTATTAATCTGCTTTGACTGTTCGGTTCCTATTCCATTGTTTAACAAGAAATCATAAGCAACTTTTCCATAAGTTTTTCGGTGCTTAAGGTTAGCTGTAATATTATTAATTTCAGACATAGATATCTGCACATCATTTAAAAGAGCGCCTGCCTCAGCCACATTTTCAAAACCTGACATATTGTAAGATTCTCGAAACCTAGTAAACAGTCTAATTAAGGGAGAGAGTTCCTTTTCACTGAATGTAGCATCATCGATGTCTAAGATTATAGCCACAGCGGCTAAGGCATCCCTATCTGAATCCCTCTTTGCAAACTCTGTACATTGCTCTAACCATTTCACCGTATCTGAATTTCGTTGCCTTCCTTGCAAAATAAGGAAAGCTTCAAAGTCGTCTGATATAGGAGTAAATTTACCAGTGGAAGCACTGTAATATTTAGGGTGATCAGCTTGTGGTTTACGTTTTGTATCCACGATCTTTTGTTGATTATCGTCTAAAGATAAAGCCATAAATTACCCCAACGCCTGACCAAAAGTTGCTTTAATTGATTCTTTTTTAAGGGCAGTAGCAGCACCACCGACAGCATCTGCTCCAGTTTGAGGTGAAGTTACAGCCGCTTTAAGCAATGTATTATCAATCGCATCCATAGCACTCTTCATGGAGTTTTTCTGACAAAGAGAAGCAAACTGTGATAAACCCTTGAAACTATCTTGATTTTTGTGGAAGTTTAAAGTCATCTCTAAGTACGCATCGTAACCCTTTTTTAAAACCAACGACCTGATATCGAAGGTAAAAAGTAAAGCTTTTAAAAGATCTAAAATTTCAGTTGGTAATTTTATATCTTTCAAAGAACAGCCAATTAAATTAAGTAAGGCATTTACTCCACCTAAAAAGGATTCAAGCAGTCTAATGGGGACGCAAATAGCTTTAGTTATCATATCTTGAATGAATTTTAAACAGTCTCTGAACTGCTTACCAAAATCCCTAAAAAATTCATTCATAAGCTTTAACAGGGGACCGAATAAATCAATTTTAAGACCGAAATCTAATGCCCAAGAACATTTAATTAGAGAAGAATCAAAACCGAATGCTCCACCTATACTTAGATCTAAGGTGAGTAAGCGTTCCAAAGCTCCTAAGACTTGATCCAAAACGATTTGAATTTTAGAAATCAATTGATCTACGATATCTTGAACTATAAGTAGGGCACGCTTTATCGCTTCGCTAACTCTGATAATTTGTTGTCGTAGTGTTTTCTCTAGTTCCGCTAAATGGGTACTGAAATCATTTTCAAATTTAGGGTTGCATTTATATTCATATTTCCCTGTTATTCTAGCTGCACTTGCTCCCTGTGAAGCACTTAACTTATTTCTAGCAGAAGCTTTCAGAGGTAAGCGTTTTAGATCGTCACTATTGGTGGCGGTATCTTTTTTAAAATTACGTAGTTGTTCAACCACTTTATTAACTTCATCGGCAGGATCGGGATCTCTGCTTGTTTTATTAACTTCTTTCTCAAAATTCGTGATAGCCTTCGCAAGACTAGCTCTACCTACATCAGATGCACTACCACCAGTGACAATCCTATTTAAAACAGTGTTACTATGTGTGACCAAATAAGCTCTAAGAGCTTTTAGATCATCGACGGTCAATGCTGTCCCCGCACTAACTTTCTTTATAGCTTCTAATTGCGCTCTTTCTTGTATTTTCTGTTCTGGAGTTTTTTTAGATCCAGTTAAACGGTTTTGAAAAGAGTTTCCAAATTTAATGAATTTGTCTGGTTGTGCTCCAGGTGGTAACGCAGCACCAGCTAAGTCTTTTTTTTCTTTCCCACTTAACTTACCATTTTTAGCAAGTTTAGAAATGGCGGCTCCTTGAGCTTCTAAGGTAGCGGCCTGCTCATCGGCTGGTTGGTTACTAGTTCGCTTTTCTTTTTTTACACAGGTATTAAAGTTCTCTTGGAAATTTACACGTCTAAAAATATTAGTCATATAATTTTCAGACGTGGGAAGTCCCACAGTAGCATTAGCAGTTTTAGCCGTGGCGATTAAGCTATCACCGGCTACTGATGCCCCCAGAGCAGCTTGATCTGCATCCTCATCTGGACTTAATTTTAAACCACTAGCTACAGTATCCGCAATTTCCCCAGGAGTTCCTTGTGGAGAACCTCCTAATAAAGTCTTAGTTTCATTTTTATTAATTTTAGCTGGTGGTGCTATATCAATAATGGATACCACACTTCCTTTGACTTTTTGCAATAAATCCAAAACAAAAAGTTCGGATGGATGTGTCTCTCGATGGAGGGTATTTAAAATTCTAGAGCCTGTTGAAAGAACTTCAGTTTCGTATTTCAAATCAAAATTAGCTTTAGGCAAAGAAAGCAAATAGGCATTTATGACAGTACTTTGAATTGGAAGTTTAGAGGCTTGATTTAAAAGGTCACCAATAATAGCTATATCTGATGGGAGAGCCATATTTTGTACTTCAGGGCGATTCTCAAATATTTCTTTAAGGTCTGCTTTATTTAAGAAGGCTTTAGATAATTCCCAAAGGTCAGCCTTAAAAACGTAAGATGTAAGACTGAACTCAGTACGAAATTTTAGATACTCGGTCACTATTTCATTTATAGCAGCTACTTCATTTTGCCATTTTGGTAAGCGTCTATCATCGCTAAAAGGTAAAAGTAGAAGCTGTGTCAAACTTTTCATGAAGCCAACAGAGCCTTGAAGATAACCATACGATACGTCTGATGTCTGACTAGGTTGTTGACCACTAAACATTTGTGAAATACGAAAATCTTCAAATCCAATAGTTTTTAACTTATTGTAATTCGATGTAGTGTTATTGATGCTTTCTTTCCATATAACGCTCTGCTTAAACTTAGAAATACCTATTTTTTTGTCATAGCTTTCAAGCTTGCTCCAGGTTTGATTTATATAAGGGAATTTCTTTGATCCTGGGACATATTGAACAGTGGTGAAGCTTCCAGTTTCAGAATCCGCAATACCATCCCCCAAAGCTAAGTAAGCTTCATAATCTCCACCAACAGATGTCCATAACTGTCTAAAAGCTTCAAAATCATTGCCCTGTGTTTTGGCAAACATTTTCCCATGAATCATGATGATTCCAGCACTACCTAATTTTCTTTCATCTAAAGATATGAGAGAGGGGTCTTGCTCATCGGTCTCAGCATTGGTTAAAAATAGATTGTCTTGAAGTCCTTTTAGAGATCCTAATGCTGGAACTGGGGCTCCATCTAGAAGTTGTTTCCTAAGCTCTACCTGCTTTTGAATGGCGGCTTTCATAGCTGGAATTTGTGTCACATTGAAGGCATCTAACTCTAGTTCAATGGCTCGCATATCCGCATAAAATTCATCAACAAATACGTCTAAACCTGCTTCAACATCATCTGGCAACTGACACTGTGCGTATTTTTGTTGGTTAGGACGAATAATAGCCATTGGTTGCCTTTACACTAAAATAATAGGTATTTAATCTTCATGGTCCCACTTTAATAGTCGTAGACTTCAGAGGTTCAATTAAAAGATTCAAATTAATCAATTGAGTAGCGAAGGCAGGATCAGATATAAGTGGAACAGGGGCACCTAAGTTACCTAATGGTTGAGCAGCTTGCAGAGCAGCGATAAGTTGTTTTAACCACGTCGCAGTACGTGTTCCAAGCATCATCGCTTCGGTGGGAGCAGCTCCAATATCAATAAAAGGAGCGAACAGAACCATTTTACCTGCGGTAGCTTTTGCTGTAAAATTGACTCCAGCTAAATAATCAATATTCATAACTGCTGTAGTTTTTAGATTCCCTCCTGATTTCCATTCCCCACCTTGGGTCATAGTATGAGCAAAGCTTGACGTAGGACTAGAAATGCTAATACCTGTACTTTGAATTTCAGTAAACCCAGTCAGAGCTGAAAGTGTTAAATTGGTCACGGCTGAGATGCCGGTAGATAGAAATGACTGCGTAGTGATATTTGCTGCTGAAATAAGTCCAATATCTTGAAATGCTTTCAATTTGTAAGGTCCGGTTGGAATCGTTATGTTCCAACCTTGGAAGGCTCCAATTGAGAATGAATGGCTCATATTACCTACTTCATCTATTTCAATAGTGGTGGCATCCAAAGCAGGTGTGAAATATTGATATTTAGCTCTAAGAAACGCTCCCGTACTTGCGATTGTTTGTAAACCTTTATCGTCAAAGACTTGACCTTCTCTAATATCAATAAGTACTGGATTAAAAGATCCCAGAAGGAATAGGGGGTTTGTGATGACCTTTAAATATTCTTTAGCGAATACTCTTTTCTTAAATTTGCCCACTAAAGACAGTGCAGCAGCCGAAACATTCGATGCGGTGGCTAATGCTCTGGGTGAAAATATGTCAGCTACTCCAGCGGGAGTAGTAGTTCCAGGAGTTGGATAATCATAATAGTTAAAACTGGTTGATGACAAAGCTAAAGCTGCCGATAAAGCATTTCGAGGTGTGAGAAGTAATGGATCGAATAAAAAGTTATAGGGTCTTTTAACTACTCCAAAACGTTCTTCATCCCCTACTTTATTAGAATTATGCTCGTGCAAATATCTAACATGTGTAGGTGCTTTAAAACCTGCTTCTACTCTATCTTGACTGAGCCACATTCTTACAGCTCCTGCTTTTTGCTCTAGCACAGGTCTCGCTGAATAAAAAGTTTGAGCACCACCTCTAGAATTTACTTCAATTTCTCCAGGCAATAGGGGTCTATAGATATTTAGTTGAGTTTCATAAGCGGCTAAGATGTCCTTAGGACTGTCTATCATATAATTAAGACAAACTGTTTCGCCTGTGAGGTCACTTCTATAAGCGGCAAGGACGGGGGTAGCACCTTCTGGAATTGCTCTGATCCAAGAAGTTGAACTCTGAAATGGCATTGGCAATGGGATAGTACGTTCACCGCCTGAGTATATAAATTTACCAGACTGAGTTTCGCCAGTAGCGGTATCTATAAAGGCTTTAAATAGTCCACTGCTTACATTATTACCTGTAAGCTGATTATGTCGGTCTCCTGTTCGAGCTATTACTGAACGCCAATCAGACACTATACTCTCACTTTCAAGCCCGGTTTTTTAAGTAATTTATTGTCGTCACAAGCGGCTGGAACTAGAAATTTAACAGGAGCATCGACATCTGCACTAGCTACTACACTCTCTAAATTATCTGCTTTCGGAACAAGCAAATCTTGGTCGTTTCCTGGAACATGTGCATATATTGCGTGCCATATCTGTTGAATGCCTTCTGCTTCAGACATGCCCTGCCCAACAAATAAATCCAAAATAGCTCTAGCTTTACGAACATTCATCCAATCATAAGGTACTTCAAAATGCACCCCATCATAAGAGGAGAAATTACCGCCCCACACCAAATAAGGTGGTCCCGATTTAATATTTGCCTCATTCAATATTTTTAATTCTCTATCTTGAGGCTCTTCATGTCCGGCAATTGTTATATCTACAGCTAAGCCGTATTGGTGCATACTTAAATATGGTTCTCCAATAACAGGAAATTTACCGCTATTTATCATATCTCGTTGTTTCCCCCCACTTCTAAAGGTTGAAGTGACTTTAGCATCAAGCTTAAGCGTGTCATTGGCATAAGCTATCATTTGTGCAACCTTTCTCCTAAAGGGGGGAAATAAGGCTGATAATTCAGTGGAGCCTGATTCACTTAAAAGAGATGTAAATGAGCTAGGCTTTGGCTTATTACTCTCCTCTTTAACTTTTTGATCACTTTGTTTAGATGTTCCAGTATTTGCTTCCACACCACTAATAGGTGCTTTAGGTATGAATTCCTTGGACTCCTTATTAAAACCCTTACTACTCTCCTCAGTCTCTTTACCCCAAATTGCAGCATAATCAATGGGAGTATTTATTGCTCCTGTTAGAAGTCTGTAGGAGCCATCTGGACGTTTTGCCATAAGCTGATTAGTTACTACAGCAGTAATGGCGTCTTTACCTACATGCCAAGTATGCGTTACAGAAGTAATATTTCCAATTCGTGCCGATCTTTTAAGTTCAATTGGACGATTTGGAAGAAGGAAAGGTCTATATACAAGTGATCCTTGCCACGTAGATGCATTCGCCATTCGTTTTGTATATTCAATCAAACCCAATTGAGCCATGCGACGAACTAAAGGTGAGCCAGACCCTCCGATATCCTCAGGTCTCTGACCAGCATAAGGATAATCAACACTTTCTGATATGACGCCATAGCGACTGACAAGCTGTTTAGAGAAAATATAAGCTCTAGGATGAAGCACATCAATTGCTCCGGTATTTGAAGCAGAAAAAGCCATACCACCACTCACCTGTAGAACGGTCGGGAAATCTTCGGCTTCATCATTTAATGTACCTTCTTTTTCAAATCTATCAAAAACAAATAAAGAAGCTAAGGTATTTTTAGTATCAGCACATTGAGCAAAGGCTTTAGCTGGATCGACTGCTTTATTATTTCCCTTTAAAGAAGTTGACTGGCTAACTTTATGAGAGGCTAAGGCTGCTGTATCAGTACTTCCAATTGCTTTTTTACTACCGAAAGAATTCATATATGCACACGGAGTAAATCCATACTGTGGAAATTCAACCAAGATATCCCCTGAAGGAGACGTTAAAACTTGAAAATCTAGTTTAGATGCAAAATCTCTAATAACTTCCCACCTATTTGTCCAATCTCTAGCTTGAGCTATACCCCCCCCCATTATGTTATAAGTAGTTAATGAGTGGGCTCCAGTACCAGTTGCTGGAAGTAGAAAATGTAAATATCGAGAAACTGGGGTTCCGACTGTTCCATCCTGTCCGGGTTTTGTAGCTTTACCGATAGCCTGCATTTCTCGGTATGTTAGCCACATATCATCAGCAGCTCCTCCTGTAGGAAATGGGACTTTGTTAACTCCGAACATGGACATGAGATGCCAACGTTCTAAAACATTTCCAGGATTTGAAGGGTCATAACAAACAACATTACCTATATGGAAGTCTCCAACTTTCTTTTTTAAATCGCTGGGGGAGGTTTTATCACTATTAGGTAGAGAGGTGCCTAATATCAAAGTCTTTATAGTATCCTCTAGAGAGGATTGAGCGAACGGATGTGAATTAATAGAGGGGAAAATAAAATCAGCATAAAAACCATCTTCAATGACGGATTGAGGGTCCAGATCTGCTAAATGCGTATTTACTTGTACACGCATCTTAGTTAATTGTTGCTTAATACAAGTAGCAGATATTCGAACGGACGACTCACCATTGATATAATTAGTGGTAATTGGATGCTCTTGTATGAAACCACAAAATATTTCCATCCATTGATCACCAAGGGGGGCCAGAGGATTTGCTATAAAAGCTCTTGTGTAATCATTTTTATTAAAAATGCAATCATTAAGGGCTAATCTGTATCTATTTTCCTCAAAAGTAGCAGCAGGGAAAAAGGGACTTTTCCCTGCTAGCGCACTAACATTTTGGTTAGTGGATGTTCCCTTTTTAGTATCTGCAAAAGCAGTCTGAGTAACATCTAAGGGGAAAGATGGGTTTAATTTAGCATCACTTTTATAACTGAAAATTTCAGCTTTAGCGGATTCGTTAAATTCATTTTTACCACTAAACTCACTTTTGTTTCCATTAGCTGGGTCCATACCCAAATTACGCCCATTAAGCTGCCAAAGACCTCTAGGATTAGCTAAGGTCAAGGAGAGAGCATTATGACCATCTCTATTAGCATAAGATACTGAAATCTCACCCTTTAACCACGGAGAGACATCAACCCCATGGATATAAATACGTACAGAGTGTTGAAAAGAGGTGAACCGCTCTTCTTTAAACCTATAAAGTGATTTTAAATCGCCCAAAATACCCCCCCTGTAATAGTACTTTAATCTGTTGTTGGGGGATTTCGCATTAAGTGTACGCTTTTACTAAAGGTAAAATATTAGCTACATTAAATTCGTCAGTCAAAACAACTTTAATAAATTTTGAAACATAGGGATTAAGCGGAGCACCCTTAGGTGAGATTGCTATCGTAGGAATATCTAAAATTTTACATATAAATAATTTGTGTAACAATTCCATCCCGTAAGGTTCCTGAATCAAATCCACAATTACAACAGCGGATCTGGTCAAAAAGTACACCTCTTTAAACAGCATCGAATCAATATCTGCTTTTTGATCTCCAAGACGTATACTTTGGATTACTGACTGGGATTCTAAAGGTGCAATGATGTCTTCTGGAAGCTTTAAAAAACCCACTACAGAAGATACTAGTTTAGATTTCAAACCAAATAAGACCTGTTTGTCTTCTTTTTGAAACTGTTCTTCCACAGACTCTAAGGGGGAAAAAGCTATATAGTTATGACTTTCAAGTGCCTCTTTAAGAGGCTTAACCCAAGTTGGAACTACACCACGGTAGCTATAAGCTAAATACACCATCTTTTTAGTTAATGTAGATTCCACAGACTTAGCTGTTGCTATTGCTTTAGGTTGTGGAACCTTAGGCAAATCAAAACTATCATCTTCAAGATTAGCAGCTAAATCTGCTGCTTCTTGCTGTTGTTTTAAACTAGCCATTTTCTGCTCTTGAATATGTTTAGCCATACGTAGCTGAACATTATTTGGGTCCGTTGACCGTCCCAACAGGTCCACTAGCTGTTCCTCTAGATCCTCTGGCTCCTGGCTTTGATTCTGCTGCATTAGGTGTCCTCTTAGATAAAGCTTTCGTTACTTCTCTTAATACGCTATAGATTTCATCCGGTAACTTAAGCTGCGGAGGAGAATCTTTCTTACCCTTAGCTACGGTACCCTCTCCCCACAAACGATCAATTTCGGCTAATCTAACAGAGGCTATAGCGTCTTCATCCAACCCTAACATTTTAGCTAATCGAATTGAGAAATCAAGTTTACCTATTCGTTCTACATCTTTAATTAAACCCATACCGTTAAACCTGGGGCGTTCAATGCTTTCAGCTTGAGCTTGATATTCTAAAACCATTCCTATTTCGTCTACTGCCTCAGATAGAGCATGATCTAAAACCATATCATCTAAAACAAGCTTTATTAATTCCTTTTTTAATTCCGCACTTTTCTCATGGATGGGTGGAAGGTGATGCTTGATTTTATCGTAAATCTCGTCACGTCGCTGTAATTGCGACTCATCATCTTGCAACTTAGGTTGAATGGGTAATGTCAAAACTCGACCTCTTTATATTTTACATATACTATATGGTGTTATTTGAACAAATACAATGATCATAACGGGTGCAGAATGCTACGAGTTGCCTTATTTAGTGATTGGCATATTGGTCTCACTAAAGAGAAGTCAATAAAAATAAAACTGGCAGAGATGGAGGCAGCAAATCCTGATCTATTGATTAACTGTGGAGACAATTGTGGTGGGTCTGATGGTTCCAGATCAACATATACAATCACGAAATTCGTTCGTGAGGTGTTTCCAGATTTACCATTCCTGTCTTGTTTAGGTAATCATGACTACTGGAAATCAGCAGGTAAGGTTTTTACGGGAGAGAAGCATTTTGTTAGGCATAAAAAACCAAGCGCCTTACTATTTAATGAGAACTATAGAGAAATCCTAAAGACATTTAAGACATTCAATGTTCATTTTCTAAATGAAGATGGGCTTTTTCGGCTTCAGACCCATCCAGGTATAGTCTTTATGGGGCACACCCTTTGGTATAGGGAAGATTTGCCAAAATCAAACAATTTTAACTTCATGCCAAAGGATATCGAGGGGGGCACTTCTCAATATCTACTTCAAAAAGGTTATGCTGAAGTCTATAAGCAATTAGCACAATTGACTGAAAATGATACCACTAGAGTATTTTGCTCGCATTTCCCAATAATAGAGCATGTTACTGAAGAAGATAGACTGTATGGGGGGGACTTAGAATTTGGCAAAGACCTTCAGGGAAAATACAAAATCAATTACTTTCTCAATGGACACGCCCATCAGCGTATGGAAGGACCCCTACGTTATGAGGCAGGCTCAGACTACGGTAAACCTAATTTTATTATTTTAGAGTTCCCTATCGGGTAATGGTGCAACATTTCTCACTGCCTGGAAGTAGTTCGTTACCATAGAGGCACTATCTTTAACTGCCCAATTTACATCATTGAGATGGCTCTGAGCACCTTCAGCTAGTTCCAATAGATATTTCAACTTATAAACCCCTTCCTCAATAGGCTCTAAAGCAGATGTGAGGACGGCTTTGCGTATAGAATCCTTCACACTGTTCATTTGAGTATAGTAGTTGGTTTCAATGTGGCGGGTGGCTTGTCTGGATAGGTTGCTCCATTTGAAAGACAAAGATTTCAAGTGGTGAACCATAAACGCTAAACGCTCTTTGCACATCTTAATTAAGCAGGAGGCTTGGACTAGAACTTTGTAATCATCGGGACTATTAATATCTGAAATCATAGTTATCTTAGTCTTTAAAACTTCTCTAATTTCAATCTCGTAGTCATCTGGAATTTTCCAACTTGGATCAGAAATTTTACCTATATAAGAAGTCATAAGTCTAGGATCAGCACAGATCAACAGAGCTAAATTTTGGTCAGGGACTTTAGGTTCCACAGTCATACAATTCTCCTAAATTTCAACTTTCCTATTTTCCTATTTTCCTATTTTTCAATTATTCCTAATTTTCACAATCTCAAAGGGTTCGCCAGCGGTGATCTGCAATCCTGCTGTGATTTTAAGTTCACCACATAAAGGGGGGTCTATTCTTACCTCAACAAGTTTAAGCCTAGCCTGCTTAAGATAAGCAGATCCTACAGATCTAAAAGTTTTAAGGTCTTTAGGTTTCAGCTTCGCAGTTGTGATATTTTGATGTTTATCAAAGATTGGGTATTCCACCCCAGATAAAAAGAGGTTATACAGCAAATTACTTAAGGGAGATTCTCCCAACCCTATAATCACAGGACTATTCTCATGGGTTACCAAAAGTCCCGAAGGCATAGTCTTACGCTGTTCGGGATCTTCGTAATTTACTAAAAAACCAATTAGAGCCATTATCTACTCCAGAAAGCATAATCATAATTAGCATAATGATTGGTTCTAATAACAGCTAAAAAAGAGTCTTTATCTTCCCACTTATGCATAGATAGATACTTATCCCTATACAAATACTTAACTAAAAACGAAGGTCCACCATCAGTACCATAAGTCCAAAAGATGGTATGGTCATAGGGACGCAACATGAACCTCTTAGGCTTTTTATTAAGCTTAAAGCGATATAGCAATTCCTGTTTACTAGGTCCTAGATATACTTCTAGGGTATTGCCGTTCTCACAGTCAATTTTAAGAGGGGGTATGTTCAAAGTAATATCTACTTCTACCGGCTGACTCCAAAAATAGTGGGCACCATCAGATGCCTTTCGCCATTGAAGTTCGCTGTTTTTAAAATAAGGGTCTGTAACAGTTGGACGTTCCATATCAAATATTAAGAAGTTAGTCTTGCTATCAGATAACGTCCTGTTTTGTTGAAAACCGATATAGCTCGTCCTTTTAGAGGTGCTGCTTCGTCTTTGAATTTCCACCATTGTAATATTATCTCCCCATCTGACAGAGTTGCTAAGTTATCGACAAACTCTTTTATGTAACGATAGTTCATCGGGATTTTTTCTTTCTCTAGCATAAGCTCTTTTTCTAAAACTTTACACTGGTCAAGCTCAATCCTCATCGCTTTAATTTTAGCACTTTGAAGTTCAAAATATATCTTCTCACCCATACAAAGAGACATTTTTGGATTTTCGTCTTTACCAGCTTTAACAGATGGCGATAACACATCTAAAGCTTTAGCCAACCCTACAGTGCGAAGCATCAGACATGGTTTATTCTTAACATCTTCTAAGATCTGTGTGAAATCAGCTACATGGGGTTTAATCATATTGGGGTATACGGTATCTAAGTTACCGCATTTAATTCCCCAAACTTGTTTTCCAATACCTATCTTAAAGGTATCTGCTAAAACAGATCTTAAAACAGTATTTACAGGGATAGGTAAAAAGTACAAAGGTGATTCTAAATGTTCGCCACTGTATTCAGCCCTGGAAAATGCTGATACTTGTCTATCAAACGATTGGAAAAATAAAAAACCTTCCTTGCTAGAAACCTGAATAGGTCTCTTACCGGATTCTACAGGATTATGGTGGAAGCCATAGTTATGGAAATCTAAAGCTTTGGTGAAAGTTTCCCTAGAAAATTCATGCGTAATTTCTACTGGTTTAGGTTTAGGAATCTTATCACAAACTAAAACACCTACCTCAACCATGAAGGTTGCAGAGGAGAATCTTAAAGTAGTGTCTGAGAAAGAGATGGTCACCGTTCCATCGGGAAACTTTAAAGAAGAAACTAAAGCAAAATCGAACCCGTAAGGTTTAGTTTGGATGTCTGTTAATTCACCTTCAATCTTATAAGAGGCAAAGACCCCATTAAAGACTTGAACAGTTAAAGCGGTTTTTTCTATTTTAAAAAAATAGGTCGTAGTATCTTTAGTTTCTTGAAATGATTCTGATATCATCTTCAAGCTTTTCAAGGCTGCTTTTAATTCTTTTGCTGAAATCACAGCCTTCATAAAACATCCCCATCAGGTGCATTAAAATAGGAAGAAGCTGGAGATTCACGTTTTACATCTTCATAAGCACTAACTTCAAGTAGTAAAGGAGAGATTGCCTCCACAGGGGTTTCTGCGACCTTTGGTTTATCTATAAAAAAGAGACAACCTTTAGCAGCGGCTTCAGCAGCAACCTTAGCGTATTCTTCATCTGTAGGTGAAAGTATTTTATCAGTCTCTTCAGGGTCTCGAAATTGAGCAATATCAAACCTAGTAAGTAACTGAAAGTCATAACAGGGTGCGTTCCGAGCTTTAAGCTGCTTAACTGTAACGAACCCATTAGCTCTAGCTTCATCATCATATAACCAAGCTAAAAACCAGTTAGCATGATCTTTAATTGCTTTAGAATATCTAAGTTCCATTTGATCATTTATTTGAACAAGTAAATAAACAACTATATCAAACTTAGCTGCTACAATTTTACCTTCTTTAGCGATCTCCCCTAATATTTGCCACTGAGCTTCAGCAAATTTAGACTTACTGGTAAGAAGGTTAATATAATCATAAACCATTGAAGTAGGTTTTTTACTTTTGTATTTATAAGCCACCTCCGAGATGGTGGTCTCACCTGTAGGGGTTTCTAACGCATAATAATTACCATTATTAACCCCTCTTAAATTGAAGGAACGGTAACAGTATTCTACTTTTCTTTTTTGTGCTTTAGTCAGCCTTTTCGTAGTGATCGCTTCCATATCTACTTCAGATATGATCGCTAAGAGTCTAGTGAAGATCTCATGCTTGTTCATTTCATAAGAAGCCATGACAACATTATAGCCAAGCTGATACTGCCTAACCATTATATTTAAAGCCCAAAGAGACTTCCCTCCACCAGAATTTGCCCCTACTATCACTAGGTTACCTCTCTGGTGGCCCCCGCTCCTAATGTCAAAGGAGTTAAATCCGGTCTTAACGTAGTTGGTAGATTCTTCATTGTAGATGACATCTTGAAAGATGCGTTCAGCTTCTTCGTTATAACCAAAACCCATCATAGCTTCAGATTGCCAATCTGGATTGTCTATTTTTAGAAGGGCGGTTCCAACATCGGCTGCAATATCTTGGGAACTTTTGTTTACATCGTAGAGGGATTCTTGGGTCTCAAAGAGAGAATTGTAAATGCTACGTTTATTAGCTAGTTCATTAAGTTCTCTGATGATGTATTCGAGATCACCTTTGGACTCAGCAATGGGTGCTCTTTCCATTTGATCTGCTAAGGCGTCTTTTATGTTGTCATCAAGTTGGGAGTCAGTGATTAAAAGTTTCCAGGTAGGGAAACTAGTATTCTTTTCCATCACGGTCTGAAGCCGTGTAAACAAAGCCTTACTTACTTTGTAATGAAAAAGTTCAGGTTTTAAAATACCGTAGAGAGCTTCACCATGATTGTTCGCATCAGTGAGTACGGTTTTTAAAACCTTCAGTTCTAATTCTAGATTGCCTAATTTAGCAGCAGACATCTAAATCGCTTGTGCCTCATTCTTTGGCCGACGTTTTCCTTTTTTGCCCACTTCTGGATTTTTAGAAGAAACATAGAAGAATCTAGAAACTTCCGAAGGGGCTACTCTAATTCTGCTTAGAAAGTCGGTAACATCATTTGTAGATAACAATAAAATACGGTGTATAGCTTGGAATCTATGAACAGTTTCCATTAAATTAACAGTGCGTTCAGGTCCAAATTCGTCGATAGCTGGACCTATAACCATGATAGAGCTGTGGTTATAATAAGCATCTTGAAGCTTCACATTACCAGCTATAGTCACACCAAGTTTACGGTGCTCAAAGGCGTTACTTGCCTTTACAGCAGCTATATTCGCTAATAGATACCACAATAGCAAATTGCCACCGCTTAGATCTGGGTACGCATTTATGACAATTAATTTGCTACCTTCTTTACAGAGGTCAGATACCACTTCTTGAACATAATGAACTTGCTCAGAAACTTTAAAAGTTTCGAGCCTGTCATCTAAGTGCTTAATCTGAAAATCTCTGAACCTATGAATCTTAAGGGATTCAGGTTTTTGATAATCAGGTTCAGCTAAATAAAGTAAGTTCGAAGGGCACCCCCAAAGCTCTACATAACGAGCAATTTGGGAGATACCCTGCTTTTCTTCATCTGAAAGCGCAGTGGTAACTCTTGGGAAGGATTCAATCCTCACGCAATAATCCTAAGTTTTGAGTATGCCGATAAAATCTCTTTAGCATAATGACTAATCAGATCTTCTTCAATATTTTCAACGAGGATACCTGGAGTAGCAGTTTTACAAAAAGTAACTTTGCTCTCACGGCTTGCATAGGGAAGGTTACTAATGGTTACTTGTTCTCCCTCTTGCCCAGCCTGCGAATGAAGTACCAATACCCTAGATAAAACTATGGTGTCTGCTGTAACAGACTCCAGTTGACCTAGATAAGCAATTGGAGCACGAATAAGTGAATACACGACTAAATTAGACATCGAGTTTCTCCCTCCTTGAGTAATTAATTTCTTCGATTTGAAAGTCTTGATTCTTGTACGCCTTGAGCCTCTTCTTATACATACCCATGCAGAGCCTGTTTTTGTCTGTCCAATCCCTGATCAAACCCACTTTTTTCTGCATCGTTTCCGAATACCAAAAAGGTGTTCTGATCCGATCAAACTTCTGCTTAAAATTACCACTAAGCTCTTTGTCTTCGTCTTCCTTCCTCAAGACAACATTAGCGGTTGGGAACATACTGTAGTATGCGTTCCATCTTGGAACGTTAATGCCAGTAAGCATTGCCTCATTACAAACCGCCACCTGCACCACACCATCTTTAAATTCCTTTAACACCTCCTCACGGTCCCTAGTCATACCGCCATAAAATGCTTCCGCTTTATATCCCAAACTCTTAAGCAGATCCGTAAAATGCTGAAGCTGCTTTTGAGAACTTCGGTGAAATCCTATACAAATAAAAAAACCATCTTTAACATCTTCTTCTAATTGTTTTATAATCAATGCAGTTCTTTCAACATTGTTATAAAGCCTCTGAAAAAGGTACGGTAATGGTTCGTAGGCTTTATACTGAACAGGTATGTTGGTATGTGAAATAACAACCACGCAAGGCACCTGTTTAACTAAACCTTTAGCCACTACTGGCCCTACAATGTCTAAGACGATCTTCTCCCGATAGTCCACTCTTTCGAGTGTTCCCGTCAAGCCTAAACGATGTCTTCCATTCAAATTATTTAAGATGCCAGCATACTTGATGGCACCGCTGAAATGCACTTCATCAGCAACAACTATACCCCAAGTATCACGGTATTTTTTAATGCGTTCAGGACCGTATTTACTAGCAAACGTTTGCCAGCAAAGAAGGCATACATCAAGCTCTTCAGGGTTTTTGAAATCTGAAAAAAAGCCTACAATATGACCATTAGCATCCTTCTTCTTTTTAGAAGGATTTCTAATTTCCATGAGGTTAGAAAACTCTTCAAATTCTGCATAAAATTGCCTTAGCAAATCGTCTTGGTGGGCAACGATGAGGGCCTTGATTTTCATTTTTGTTAAAATAAAAACTGTACATATAGTTTTCCCAAAACGGGGGGCTGCTTTAATTACTCCAGACTGAATTTTCAAAAATTGGTCTACGACTTCTTGTTGTCCGATCCCATCTTTTGCGTATGTGTATAAATGTCGATCTTTTTTAAAAGCTAAATCTGATTTAAAAGGTGGAGCTACTGTACGATCTTCCCAATCATACTGCCCAAAGAATTCACTGAGCTTGGGAAGATTGCCACGAGCAAAACCTATATATTTATCTCCGCTAGCTGCTGTTATCGCTACATGGGTTTTAACCTGCTGTATGTTTGACTCAAGACCTACAGCAATGCCACGGTCATCACGCTTTTGATCTTTTACTTCAAAGTAATGTGTGAAGTTTTTCAGGTGAAAATCTGAAACGTAAATCTCAGGAACATAAAGACGTTCCCTTAATATACAAGTTTTATCCGCCATTACCCACGTACCTCAAAGAGCTTCTCAGCTCTCTCTACAAATTCATCTTGAAGGGAGTCACTGAAATTAGGCAAATTCAAAGAGGTCCATTCTTTAATGGCTTTGCTGTAATAAATTTGGGTAATCTCAGCTTCCACTAAAGAAGATGTTTCAATATCCGGCTTTTCCTCACGGACAAACGACCAAGAGACTTGTTTGCTGCTGAAAAATCCGACAATTTTTTTATTGATTTCAGAATAGACATCGGGAGTAACAATTAGATCTATATAACTGTCATTATAATTATAGCATGACCCCCAAGGGATTAAATCAATATCTGATAAAACTCCAAGCTGTTGATGTCCCCTAATTCTGATGTCATCTAAAGGCATTAATTCCGGCAATTTTACCTGCTGATATACTGATCCAACTTTTTGATAATAATGGTGCAGAATACCTTTAGGGGGTTTGTGTCCGTGATCTAAAGTTACTGGAGATCCACTGTACCAACAGATCTGCTTATCATCCATAGCTTGACATCGGTGTATGTCACCTAAAAACATTCCGACAACAGAAGACTCAGGCAGTACATTGTTGATCTCAATGTAATGATCTTGATCTCTAGGGGGGGACCAGCCTGTGTCCGTCTGCATTCTAGATAAACACTCGTGCGCCATCACAAATTGTGGATTGTATTTATCTATAAGTGATCGCATATCCTTTGCGGAATATCCCCCATAAGGAAGCATCAAAGTATTAAGCTCTTCATCAAGCTTAGGCTCTACAACTGCAAATTTTATATAGTCAGAAAGAAGACCAACTAAAGGAGATAATACAGAAGGTTCTGTAGTTGATGGTTGTCGATCATGGTTTCCATCAATCATATATACTATTAAATTTTTATAAACTCTTTTTAGTTTAAGGAGTGGTTGAATAAAATCGGTAAGAAATAAAACAAACTCCGCACGTCTAGTATCTTGGTTACGATCAAAGATATCTCCAGCTAACCAAAAGCAGATCTGTGTATCTGCGTTGTCTTTACACACTTTTCCAAGCTGGGAAATAATGCCTTCAAGCATAAAACCTTGCTGCACTAGATGATCGTCATACTTACGATTCTTGCCCAAATGCCAGTCGGCAGTATGAAGACCTATGAGGCGATCCATTTTTAAACTCCATAAAGCTACCTAAAGTTCAGGAATTAACTGAGCTTTAAGACCAAGGTTTTTTGGCTTCACCGATACTTTTGCTGTGTGATCGTGGGAGGAGCGTAACGAAGGTGACCAAGAAAAGCAAGCCCCTGTCTTTAAAAGCTTTTAACCGTTGAAAGACAGGGTTTTCAAAGGAAATTCAACTGCCATAGACGATGCAGGTGGTCAAATAATAGGCAGGGATTACTACAAAAATCATTATGTTTTCTCCTCTAGCTATTTTTTGTGAAGATACATGTGAGGCAGAGTTTGTCTGACATCTACGTCTCTGCTAACAAGAAATCATTATTAATAGACTTAAATGAGATGACATCATTGTTTACAAATTTTGTAGATTTAAAAACAACCCCCTCCCTTAAAGTTTTAGCTAAAACAGAATTACCACTAGCATGTCCCAAGATTTCGTAAACAGTTGTGAATAAGTGCATATCCCCCAAATGAGGAACTTGATCTAAGCCAAACCGTTCCCCTAAACCCCTACGTTGCACTGGTGGGAAATATCTTTGGGCATCAATATCAAAAATATCAAATAGAAAGAACTGGTGACCCTTAATTTTGTAGGAGTTATCTTGAATGCCTTCACCACAAACTTCACCTTGAAAAGCTAAATTACGGCCTAAAGATAAGAGCTGAGCTTTGATGTCCTTGACATAGGCGATCTTCCAAAAAGTATGATCTGGATTCTCTTTCTGTTCCCAGTTGCGACCGCAGACTCCAAACACCCCATCTTTAAGATAGTATGTACAAGATGTACCATCGAGCTTTTCTGTAACTTCAAAGAGCATGTTTTTATATAGTTCGGGGTAAGTGCCCAAATTTTGAATACGTTCTTGATCTGTTTTACGAATAAAAGAAGGCATTGCCCCGCTAACATCACCTGAAATACAGGCTGGAACAGGGGCTTCGTATTTCTTTACACCTAATATAGTCTGAAGCTCTTCAGGATTCTCTTCACCTGTTAAATTTGGAAATTCGGCTAGGGGTAATAATAACCCTTGGGACAAGGTTTTCTTTAAACGTATAGATCTTAGACGGAATCCTTCTTCTTCTCCCATCTTTTTATAAGAACTCTTACGTAAGAATTCAAAAGCTGGGCATATTGGGAGATAAGAGTCTATTTCAAACATCAAAGCCTTTTGCCCAGGTTTGAAGTTACCTTTCTGGCTTACTACTTGCCAGCCGTCCACTATAACGGCTTCAATCTTATCGGCACCCTCAATAGGTTTTGTTTCAGACACTATACGATAAGTTACCAATTGCCTCATAAATGCTCCTACACAACCGCTACAGCAGTGGGTTCTTCTGTAACTACATCAATTAATTGCGGTGCAATGATTTTAATGCCTCGTCCAATGGATCAAAAGCTTTCTCAGCAAAAACCTTAGCTGCCAGATCTGCTAGATCTTGTTCATATTTCAGACGTGTGGCTAAGCGATTAGCTACTCTAGCTTTACGCATTTCCTCCCTACTAACATGATATTGTAAGCGTTTAGTTTCCTTAGCTTGATCAGCACTTTTACGTGTTGCGTTGCGGTTTTGAATAATTGCTTTTTGCTCTTCTTTGGTCAGTTCATTCCATACTTTTTTAGCTAGTTTTTCCGATACCATAGTAATCACCCCTTATTATTTTATATCCACATCGTCCTCCAGATTTAATGTGTTAGCAACAACTAAAAGGGAGGGCACATGGAGCGGGGTTATGAGGTAGTGAATCGTGTTGAGATAGCCAATAAGGTAGCTTTAACCGCTCAAACCGGAGACATCCTATTCAGGGGCAGCTTAGCTAAAGGACCTTATGGTTTACCTTTCATGAAGCTAGTATCTCAAGTAACAAAAAGTAAGTTTACACATGCTGCTACCCTATTTTGGGAGTGCGACAAATTATACGTTTTGGAAGAGACCGACATCGGTACGATGCAATACCGTTTCATCGATTGGTTGACCTTCTGTGTTAATGGGGAATTTGCTTGTTATAGGATGAAAGGAATCACCAAAGAACAGCAAAATACTCTACAGAGACATATCAATAAGATCCTAGAACTCGATCCTAGCTATGATTATACTTTCAGCGATCCTAATAAATTCTACTGCACTGAATCAGTTGGGTGGCTTTATAGTTGTTTAGGTGTGGAATTAATGAAGACTAAAACAATCGTGGAAGTTGCAGGTAAGTGGCGAGCTATACTTATTAGTATTGGAAGCAATTTAATTAAGAAACTAACCAAAGGGACTGTTTCCCTAAACCTAAAGGGTACATTTTATTACGTAGGAAATGAAACTAATGACGGGTTCATGTCTTCCCCATTACTGGAAGAAGTAATGTTCGAAATTTAGTGTAAAGTTCGTAACCGTAAAGTACGCAAAATAGAAAAAGAGTACCTAAAATATAGGTAGCTGGAATAGATGGGGAGGAAGTGTTTTTTTCAATTTCTCCCCATTTCATGCTTCATTCCTCAACAGTTTCTAGTTTGTAGAGTTTCTTAACCACAGCCAGATCTTTCTTAATTATGGGGCGAGGGGGGAAAAATGAGGACTCCGAGCTAAAACCACTCAATGTCTCACCCTGTCGCATTCGCCTCACAATATCTTGATTGTGCTTCAGTCTCTTATCTTCAATGCTTTTAATATCCTTAATCATATAAATCCCTTCAGTAATTATGTTTGGGAAAATATAATCTAGGAAGTATAAAAACTATACACTATGTACCATACTACGACCGTTAATACAACTATGCCCGTAAGTAGTTGATTTAAAAAGGAGATCATCCATATCCAGCTCCTTAACCGCCCCCCAGGAGCCGACAACATCCGTATTAATCCCCTTTTAGAAAGAGTGGGAGGGGGGACTCTAGGCGGATTTCTTCTCTCTATTAGGCTCTACAATCTGAAGCATTGCAGAAGTTTTTTGTTTACCCGCAGCATTATTGAGAAGCATACGGATTGCGTATGCTGTCTTACCTTCTCGTCCAATAATTTTGCCAATATCATCTTTAGCTACTTGTACTTCAATGACCAAAGAGTGTGCTCCTTGATTGGAAGTAATCTGCACTTCGTCTGGTTTATCTACCAAACTGGTAACGATGGTCTTAACGAGACTTTCTAGATTCGTTGCTGGGGTCAAACTCATAGCAATACTCCTCAATATAATTCAATTTCAAGCCGACTTATCGCTGGGTAAATTCTGATACGAGCTTATCTTCTCTTTTAGAGTCTGTAAAGCTTCTTCAGGAGAATGGTGTACGATTAACATCTGTAAATCATCTTCCGAAACTTTTTTGTAAGTATTTAAAATAATTTGTTTAGATCTATGTGAAGAGTTAGCGACGTAATCATAATATGCTTCTTGCAATAAGGCACCATTTCTAGAATCAATCCACTTCCTCAAACCTAAAAATTCTTTTTTTATTAATTCATCCGATACAGAATGTGTAAGCTTTGACAAATATTCTCTCTTACCAACAAGTCCTACTTGATAATCCAGAACTAATTTAGAAAGACTGATCTTATGTTCATCGGCTTCAATCTTACTCAGGGAAGCTCCCAACAAGGTCCCTAGAGTTTCTTTAAGGCGTCTAGACTCTTTAAGGATCTTAATAGGACTCTTGTTATGATCTTGATCCATGGAAACCAAAAGATCTTTGTAGTACTTAGGAATACTGTCAGCGAATTTTTTGATGTCCTCTAATTTATCTGACCCCTGTCTGGTCATGCTTAACACAAACTGTCTTCCAGCAGTTGTAATAAGGGTTAGATCATTCAACAGATCTGAAAAGTCCTCAGGTTTGATTTTTGCTATTTGCCAAGCACCACCTGCTTGATGATCACAATCTAACCAACGAATAGAAGGTCCTACAAAGGGGTTGAGCAAACCAGGGCAATCAAAGAGAAGTAATTTACAGTCGAGCTTTGGGAACAATTTCAAAAATAGCTGAGCAATATCTAAAGAGCCTGCAAGGATAACACAGGTTTTAGTGTCTCTCTTAGCTAGTTGATTATTTACATCTTCTTTAATTTGAGCCGCCTGCACGTTTACCAATAAAACGGCATTGTATTTTCTAGGGAGAATTAATTGCCATAGGATAATAGGTGAATGGTATGCGATGCCGTAGACTTCTATCGTCATTTATGTACTCCTATTGTAATTTTGGACCATTAAATTTACAAATAGTTGCCACACTTCAACTACCGAAGGGCTATCCTGAGCACCGCACAAACTGGAATTACAATGTATAAATTTAATATTGCTTTAACTTTACCAGTTTTGTAGCAATGGTCCACCGCAAAATTTTAAAATATTGGTGATTTCTGTAAAATTACAGATACAGATCGAATTTATTTTATTCGAGTATAGTTCTCGATGACCTTTAACGAGGTCTGACGATCTTTTCTTTCAGCTAACCATAGATGATCAATGTCTGGAGAATCCCGCAAAGAGTCTTCATGGGAAATAACAACCATGCACCTATCCAAAAACGTCTCTTTTAATTTAGGGATTACAATTTCTGTAAAGACAAGTTTTCCTCTAGCGTCTAAATAACCTTCAATTTCATCCAGAAATAACGCATTTATTGTTTTTTCAGGCTTGGTCATATCTAATTGAGCAAATAAAAGAACTTTTTCTGCTCTGTTTTCCTCTCCAGCAGACAAATTGCTGGCCGGATACGGTGCGGTTGATCGGTGTTTAACAGGCTGTACTAGAAAATTGATACTTTCGAGGTCATTAGGTAACGACCACTCGTACTGCTCTTGAAAAAACACTGGGCTCCAAAAGTTAGCTCGCTCAATCAAAAGTTCGCAACGCTTCCTTAATTCATAAAGCTTAAATCCTGTAGGACTAAAAAACTTCACCATAGCTTCGAGAAGTTGATACTCCTCATGCAAAGCCTCTGCTGGTTCCAGCTCAAGCTCTAAAAGCTTCTTTGTGGCGGTTAATTGTTCTACCATTTGTCTTTGACTACTAAATTCTCCAAAGAGCTTAGATAGAGCCTTTGACCTATCTTCGTTGAAAGAGGTATCTTCTTTTAATTCTGACTCTTCTACTTTCAAGTCGGCTTCTGGGGTAAAGTCGATTACTTTGTTTAAGAGATCTTGGTGCTTTTGTAACAAGGAAACATCTGCTTCTACTTCCACTAATTTTTCTGACAAACTTTCAATGTTCTTTGATTGGTCAATTTCTAAAATGGAGGGATAACCCAAACCCTTTAACTCTGCTAAAAGGAGGTCCTTTTTTTGAAGTCTAGCTTCGTGTTGCTGCTTAGCTTGGCAATAGGTTCTCCACTGTGTCTCCGCCATTTTTAAATTCTTTAATTCATTTTCGGCATCAGCGGTCGTCCTACCGAAAACTCCATAAGCTTCAATTTGTTCTCTTAAAGATCGCATCTGATCTAAAATCGATTGTCTATGCCTAAAGATTGCTAGCGAGCTGTCCAACTTAGTCAAAGCATCAGTTAAAGCTTTTTCTTCAATTTGCAGATGGGATAACTTCGCAGCAGGGTCTTGCTTATTTAAAATAAAAGCCAAAGATTGCCCACATTTTGTGCAGCTATCTCCACTTTTAACTAAGCTTATGTGTAGCCGAATTTCGGCTTGCGTCTCTACAATTTGTTTTCGTGTCTCGATTAATTCTTTTTCAGTCTCTTGTAGTGCTTCTGGTAAAGTGGTTTTCAGCGTTTTGAATTTTTCTACTAACTTTGACTTCGCCTGCATCTGAGATATTAAGATTCCCAGTTGAGAAATCTCTTGATTCTTAGGCTCCACTACTTCGGGAATCTCTGGAAAAGCGTAACCAGCGAGCAAAGTATCGACTGGGGTTAATTCAAGTCTAACTTTAGTCTCAACTTGAACCCGTCTTCTTTGCTTTTCTTTCAAATCGGCTAATGCATTGCGTATGTCTGAAGACCAAGTTTTCAAATCATTTAAGGGTTCTTTACCCTGTACTAATAAGCAGACGCTGTAATATTCAGACCACAACTTCAGTTGTGTCAAAACCGTATTGAGTCTTAAATATTTACCAGCTTGTTCTTTGGTTACCATGGACAAGGTAGCTTGAATCAATTCGATTTGATTGTCTAAATAGCCAATACCTTCTAAATGGGATAAGGACTCCAAGACTTGACTGAGCCTGGCTTTGGTATGCTCTAAAGCATGTAATTGCTCTTCTAATTCTTCTTTATTTTTTACATACTCTTTTCTTTTTTCTTCATAGAATTCGTCAATATTGAAAAAGCTTTCGAGATATTTTCTTCGCTCGGCATGATCTTTATTAATGAGGGTTGTTAAAGAGTTTCTGTTTACATAAACAAAATTCGACCAGTCTTTTCTCGACAAGCCAATCTCTTCAATGAGTAAATTTTGATAGTCGGATGGCTTATGGAAGTGCGGATACTGCTGCCCATCCTTTAAAACATCCCAAGCATTCTCCTTTAAGTCTAAAGAAAATGACCAATGAGTGTTTGTGTGCAGATTTCTAAATTGCAATGTCCCCTTGAAGTGAGGCAATACCAGCTTTTTAAAGTTACCTAGATCTGAAGCACCATAAATAAATGCCCCAAGTAACTGTGGCAGACGGCTCTTGGACGTACCATTAGAGTAATCATTTGGGTTTTTGCAGTTTTCTGGGATGGCATCATGGTTGATACCTCTAAATAGAGTTACCCCTTTTCTAAAGGGGACATGAGTCTCTTGTTGATAAAAAAGATCTCCAGAAAACCTAAAATCCTCTAGCCAAATTCTCATTTGGCTCCTGTTGAGGACGTTGCCTCTGATAAATAGGGTTTGTGAATAGGACTAAATTTAGTATACGCTTCAGATTTAGACTCTAATACAGCTCGCACCATTTTAACCGTATAAGCGGTTACTAATCTCTCTACATCTGCATCATAGCTCTTTAGATGCTCACAAAGCTCAAATAACAAATCCAGAATCTTTTCACCTGATGAAAGAACTAAATAAAAGCATTTACTAGCTAGGGAATCTGTAACCGAAGCATACCAGTCGTTATAAACATCTGAATATAGATCTAGCTGCTTTTTAGAAGGGTCAATAATCATATTGAAAGTCTGTAGGTGGTATTCGTAACACTTCTCAAAAAATAGCCGAATATTTACTTCTGAATCCTTGATAAGCTTCTGTAATGCAACTAAGGATAAGCTATATTTGCAACCATAAACCCCAGTTAGCAAATAATCAGCAAGTGTAGCTGTTCTGGTTTCTTTATCTGCCACAAGCCTTTCAAGAGTTTTTTGATCTGTTAGATCGCAATCTGGGTTGGTTTCTTTTACATAAAGTAAACTTTCCAAAATTGTAATGGCCTCTCTTAAAATCCCCCCAGCTTGGGTAGCTGCATATTTCAAAGCATAAGGAGCTATCTGTTTATTCTCTTTAGTACATATAGTTTGAAGATGACTGAAGATGATATCTGCATTTACCTTTTCACAAACAATAGGTAAACAACGGCTGCGGACAGGTGGAATAACCTTAGCTGGTTCGGTTGTAATGAGAACGAATAGAGTGGCTTCTGGTGGTTCTTCTAAGATCTTTAAGATCGCATTCTGAGCTTGTGATGTCATATTGTGCATTTCATCTAAAATGACTACACGAGTCTTAGATCCTGACTCATATTCTAGTTCATCAAGAAGTGCTCTTACGGTGTCAATGCCTCTAGTCTCAGAGAAGTTCATCTCTTGAGTACCTGGATATGCACCTTTATCCACAGCGGCTATCTCAACGCAATAAGCACAGGTGCCGCAGGTTTTAAAGGCAACGTCATCATAGCTTTCGCAGTTCAAAGCATGAGCTAAAATACGGGCTAGACTTGTTTTACCACTACCACGAGATCCATAGAGCATAATTCCACGACTTGTATTACGGCTCTTAATAAGCCCTTTTAAAATCGTGACAGCTTTGGTTTGACCTATGACTTCACCTAATGATTTAGGGCGATAACGCACTGCTAGTGAATTGGACATCTGATCTCCGCTTTATTACAGCTTCCACAAGGTTCAAAAGTACATCTAGTTTTAATTCTGCCGAAGATCCTAACTCTAAACCATATGCTTCTGCAAGACGGGGTAAAGTTACAGATCTATTATTATGAAATGAATTCACAACTCTGAAGAACGGGACTGTATCTACCGCATTGTCAACACAGATAACTTTGTCAAAACTGTCACTAGCTTCTTTCCCAACACGAGCCATATAAGCAGCTAAAACGGATGACAAAAACTTTACATTATGTCCTGCCAACACCCATCTAAATTGCTTAGGTTGTAAAGCTACAAACTTCAAAAATTCGTCTATAAAATCCAAGGTATCTACAGCACCTTCAACATACAGAAGGGTTTCAGGATCTTTAATCCCAAGATACTGCAAGGTGTCTGGGGTATAAAAGAACAGCGGCTGCTCATCTTTAGTAAAAAGCTCCAGACGCAAAGCAGGATCTTGAGTTGGGTAACGATTACGGTAATTATTAACTAATGTTTTATAATCATGCTGACCAAAGATGACATCATCACTATAAAGTAGAGGACGGATCTTCCATGATCGCCTCTTTGTGATAACCCCATCCTGTTGGAGAGCAACTGCCACTTCTAATATGTTAGCTACTTTAGTATCCAAACTAGTGGTAGCAATTGTCAGCCAAATTAAATTCACAGCTCTACTGCCTCAATTGGGTTGCTATTGTACTTCTCAGTCAACTCTCCATCGAACTCATTCATGTCTTTTTCTGCTTCTTCACCGGCAGGCTTGAATTCCAACCCTGCTTTTTTATTACCCTGAGTCTCGTCTTTGAGACTATCGTAATAAAGGTCCTGAGCAGTACCCTCTCTGAGCTGTTTACAACAAATAGCTTTGAGATCCTTAAAGCCATCGTTGGTTAAAACAAACTTCTTGAAGTCAGCATAAACCATAGGCTCTAAAGAATTAACTAAACCTGGAACAGTAATCTTCAATTTCTCTACTTTGGTTCTACCTTCTTTTGTTTCAATAACCTGAAGCTGTTTAGTATTCCAAAGGAATTGATACATATCAAA
>Ga0163144_10002921_pt1 | contig 38991 bp, 33 predicted proteins | sample OliLak19BULKMAT1_FD_123175 | JGI IMG/M metagenome (GOLD analysis project Ga0163144, IMG submission 123175) | Freshwater microbial mat bacterial communities from Lake Vanda, McMurdo Dry Valleys, Antarctica - Oligotrophic Lake LV.19.BULKMAT1 | ecosystem: Environmental > Aquatic > Freshwater >...
ATCGACATCAATATAAAATGCGGAAACTCATTGGTAAGTCGTTTTGCCATTGATTCGGATTTGAGCCAAGCCCTAAAGAAAAGCAAATGGAGTATAGACAGTTACCGAGTAGCTGTTGATACGTATCGAAATGCGGAAAGTAAGGAACAAAAGCGAGAAATGGAAAGGCTGATTACCGACATCAAATCGGATTTTAGGAGTGAAATATCCAAAAATGACCCCAAGCAAGTAAAACTCTACAAACTCAATGGCGAACTTACCAATCTGATAACCCAACAGAGTATTTTTGGAATGAGCGAGATAGAGAAAAAAGATTGGAACAAAAAAGTGGAACAGCTTACAGTTGATACCAAAAAAATAGAAACTGAAATTGAAGAACTAAAATCCAACAAGATTTTTGAAAATGCTTTTGAATGGCGTTTTGAATTTCCCGAAGTGCTGAATGATGATGGCGATTTTGTTGGCTTTGATGTGGTGATTGGGAATCCGCCTTATATAAAAGAATACGAAGGAAAAGAAATTTTTGATGGTTTAAGAACTAATGAGGTTTATCAAGGTAAAATGGATATTTGGTATTTGTTTGCTTCAGATGGAATTAATTTATTAAAGCCTAATGGATTATTAAATTACATAGCACCAAACAATTGGGTGACAAATTCGGGAGCAAGCAAGTTCAGGAACTTTATACTTGAAAATGCAAAAATAGAACAACTTATCGATTTTGGAAGCTTTATGGTTTTTGATACAGCTAGTATTCAGACCATGATAATGCTTTTTAAAAAGGAAAAGGCAAACAATTATAACTTTACATTTAGTAAATTGAATGATAATTTACCATTGATTAGTGACGCAATGAGTCTTTTGGCAAGAACAAATAGTTTAAAAAACATCTTACTTGAGCCAACTGTTGTAAAAGAAAAATTAATTGATAAAAACTTGACATTTAGCTCAAATAAAATAGAGATAGTTTTAGATGTTATTGCAAGTAAATCAAATTTTAAATTAAATGAAAAGGATGAAGTAGCTCAGGGGATAGTTCCTAATCCAGATGTTGTAAATAATAAAAACATTTTAAAACTACCAATAGCGAGAGTTAAAGAAGAAAATATAAAAGTAGGGGATGGCGTTTTTGTTGTCGATAAAGGTTATTTTGATAATTTATCAATCTTTGAAAAAGGTTATATTAAACCTGTTTATGAGCCATATTTGATTAATAAATATTTTTTAGATGAGTATGACAAAGAAATAATATACATCACGAAAAAGAATTTCAAAAATGACGCACCAAAACTTATTTTGCATTTAGAAAAATTCAAGGAAATAATGGATGAAAGAAGGGAAAATGAATTAGGGAAACTAAGTTTTAATAATTTACATTGGCCTAGAGACAGTTATTTTTTTGAGGAAGGAGAGAAAATTTTGTGTGTAAGAAAGTGTGCAATTCCAACATTTGCTTTTACCGAAGAAGAAGCATACGTGATGATGTCTTTTAATGTTATTCGTTCTAACAGAATAAATCTAAAGTATTTAACAGGGTTATTAAATTCTAGGTTAATTAAATTTTGGCTTAAAAACAAAGGCAAAATGCAAGGGAACAATTATCAGATTGACAAAGCTCCAATTTTAGATTTACCATTAATTAATCCAATTGAAGACTCGCAAATAGCTATATCAAGTTTAGTTTCTAAAATCATCGAAATCAAAAAACAAAACCCACAAGCCGACACCACCGCCCTCGAAACCCAAATCGACCAATTGGTTTATCAACTTTACGAATTGACGGAAGATGAAATAAAAATTGTAGAGGGTGTCTGAATTATGATTTTTGTGATTGAATGATTAATATGAAACTAAAGTGATTTGCCATCAAAATCATTGCCATCAAATTAATCAGGTAAATCATAGTGCGGACAGAAGAAATTAAAATTGTGGAAGGTGTCTGAACTATGATTTTTGTGATTAAATGATTACTATGAAACTAAAGTGATTTCCATCAAAATAACTCTAATCAAAATAATCAGATAAATTATAGTTCAGACTTATAGAGGGTGTCTGAACTATGATTTTTGTGATTAAATGATTACTATGAAACTAAAGTGGTTTCTAACAAAATAACTCCAATGGAGAGTGTCTGAACTATGATTTTTGTGATTGAATGATTACTATGAAAACTAAAGTGGTTTCCATCAAAATCACTTTAATCAAAATAATCAGATAAATCATAGTTCAGACTTATAGAGGGTGTCTGAACTATGATTTTTGTGATTGAATGATTAATAGGATTGCAATATGATAAACGAACAATATAAATATTCGGAACTAACAGGTAAAATAATTAAATGTGCAATGACTGTTCATAGCAGTTTGGGTAATGGATTTCAGGAGGTGATTTACCAAAGGGCTCTGGGTCTTGAAATGACCCTATCTGGTATTGCATTTAGCCAGGAATTTGAAATGCCCATCTTTTATCGAGAAGATCAAATAGGAACCCGAAGGGTTGATTTTTTTGGTTGAAGGAATTGTTTCAGTAGAGTTGAAGGCCATTATCAAATTAGAGGATGTTCATTTTGCCCAGGCTATCAATTATTTAGAAGCTTATAATTTGGAAATAGGCTTGTTGATCAACTTTGGAGAACCAAGTTTAAACTTCAAACGGCTCAACAATAAGAAATTCAAATAAACTCAAGTATAGGAATCAAAACAATCATAGTTCATACAATTTGATATATTATGATCAAAGAAACAGTGATAAAATTATTTGAAGAAAAGAAAGTTTGAATTCAATGGGACGATGCGTAGGAAAATGGTATATAAAAGATATTGAACCAAACTAAAAAAAACTTATCAATGAAGGAAGGGAGTTGTACTAAAAAACAGTGCAACTAAAGTTGCACGAAGCTGATGGGAAAAAGTACGCAACAAATGTTTTTTAATTGATTCAGTCTATCCCTTCATCAAAAGCAGAATCCCTTAAACTGTGGTTAGCAAAAATAGCATCGATAAGATGCCTGCTTGTAAAATACCGAGAGCAACCAAATTTCTTGGCCCATTGGTAATTGGTACATCCGTAAATAGTAATAAATTTAAATAATTTTTTTTCCTTAAGAGCCTTATGACGGGAGACTGTCACTTACGACTCTGTCGGAAAGAGAAGGTCAAATTCCTTTGCCTGACTCGATTATTGACTAGGGCTATTTATTAAGGTTCAAATTGCTATGTCTTTGGATGATAAAATTATCTCTTGGTCATACTTGCTGAGATTTGTATGCCATCGCATCCAATTTCATCTGCTTCACCATGGCTAAAAGGCCATTGGAGCGGGTTTGAGCTAGGTGCTGCATAAGCCCAATTTTACTCATGAAATCAAGATTAGCATTGAGAATGACATCTGGCGTTTTCTCCGAAAGCACTTTTATGAGCAGGCTCACGAGCCCCTTCACGATTACCGAATCACTGTCGGCCGTGAAGTGCACTAGCCCTTCTTTCAGTTCAGAAACTAGCCAAACACTGCTTTGGCATCCTTTTATTTTTCTTTCAGCGGTTTTGTATTCTTGCGGAAGTTGATCTAGCTTCTTGCCCAGATCGATGATGTATTCATATTTTTCGTCCCAAGTATCGAATAATGCAAAATTCTCAACCAACTCGTTTTCAACACTTTCAATCTTATTTTCAGTCATACTTTTGTTATTTCGCCATTCGCAATACTTTCTCTATGCCCTTGCCCAACTGATCGACCTCTTCTTTGGTGTTGTACAATGCAAACGAAGCCCTAGCTGTGCCGGGTATGCCAAATCTATCCATCAAAGGTTGCGTGCAGTGATGGCCGGTACGAATTGCAATGCCTTCACTGTCTAAAATTATACCGATATCTTGCGGATGAACACCTTCGATAGTAAATGAACATACACTCACTTTCTGATTGGCGGTGCCAATAATTTTTACATCGGGAAACGAAGTGAGCATATTCGTGGCATGAGCCAATAGTACATGCTCATGCTCGGCAATTGCCTCAAAGCCAATGGCTTCCATATATTCGATACCCTTTCTCAATGCTATTGTGTCGGCAATATTGGGCGTACCTGCTTCAAATTTGTAAGGCAAATCGTTGTATGTAGTTTTGGCAAAACTCACCTCTTTTATCATTTCTCCTCCGCCCATGTAGGGTGGCATTTTGTCGAGAAGTTCTCTTTTGCCATAAAGTACACCAATTCCCGTTGGGCCGTAGAATTTATGGCCAGACAAGGCATAAAAATCAGCATCTAGATCTTGCACATCAATATAACTATGCGATGCCGCTTGGGCTCCATCAATCATCACCACTGCACCTACTTCATGGGCTTTTGCAATGATTTCTTTTACCGGATTTATTGTGCCCAATGCATTGGACACATGGACAACAGAAACAATTTTGGTTCTAGAAGATAGCAGCGTATCGTATTCGTCCATCAACAGTTCACCTGCATCATTGATAGGAATCACCTTTAAAATAGCGCCTTTTTCATTGCAAATCATTTGCCAAGGCACAATATTAGAGTGGTGCTCCATTGTTGAGATGATCACTTCATCGCCTGCTTTCAAAAATGCACGACCATAACTTTGCGCTACTAGATTTACACTTTCTGTAACTCCTCTAGTAAAGATAATTAAATCGGAAGCTGGAGAATTGATAAATTCCCGCACTTTTTCACGCGTAAGCTCATATTCAGCAGTTGCTTTTTCAGCCAATGAATGAATGCCTCGGTGAATGTTGGCATTCATGGTTTCGTAATACGATTTCAAGGCTAAAATTACGCTCGCTGGTTTCTGGGTGGTGGCAGCGTTGTCGAAATAAACCAAGGGTTTTCCGTTGATACGCTCATTAAGAATGGGAAAGTCTTTTCTTATTTTATCAATATCGTATAGTAAAAGGGTATCCAGGGCCATAGTTGTTGTATTTTGATACGAAAATAGTCAATGTTTAGACTTTTTCTAAATAAACAGCCAATCAGCGCATTCTGTTTTATGAATTTACATTTTCTATTTCAGTGTAGGCAAAACTTCTTTAAAAAGCTAATGTGCTGGGGAAGGTTACATTGATTGCCGGTTCGCATACAAACAATTATCAAATATCAATCTACTTATTTCGTTTTTGAATCAGACGTTTTACTGAATTTATGTCTTGCTTTTAAAAATTAACTAATAACAAAGACTCAAATGAAAAAAACAATTGTTTCAGCAATGTTAATTGCCAGCCAATGCTTACTTATTTCTATTTCTTTCGCACAAGGGGGTAAAATGCCACCAGAAGAAAGAGCCGATAAAATGACTGAAAGAATGAAAACTGCACTGCATTTGACAGCCGACCAAGCAGTAAAGGCCAAAGAAATTAATACGAAAACATTGGCATCTGGTAGAGAAATAAGAGAAAAGTATAAGAATATGATGCTGGCTGAGATGAAAAATGCAGAAAATGAAGCTGATTCCCAGTACAAACGCCTACTCACTGCACGACAATACGAGATTTATTCGCAAAAGAAAGAAAAGAAAAAGGAATATTTCAATCACAAAGAAAGACGACAGGATAACCGAAAGGAGTAAAATGCCCTTTCACAATTTGGGTGGCTGGCAGGTGCTTTGCGTAGCCAAAATGTGGTGTATGCGTATGTAGTTAAAAAAAAAGCAGTTACCAAATGGCGACTGCTTTCTCGAGAGCCTCCGGTCGGGATCGAACCAACGACCTACTGATTACAAGTCAGTTGCTCTACCAGCTGAGCTACAGAGGCAATCGAACATTGCTGTTTGATTTTGGGATTGCAAAACTAGCGGTCTGTTTTTGCTTTACAAAATTATTGCAGATATTATTTAAAATAAATTTCAACGTTGACCTTTAATTGTTTTTGCATATAAAAATGGGTTGTTTTGAATTTCAATATTTGATTTGTAGCTTTGTAGCTCAAAGAACGTCTCGGATTTCTATTCGGGACGTTCTTTTTTATTACAGTAATCACATTAAAATACACTGAGAGATGGCAATTAATTATTATACCGAAGAAGGACTAAAAAGACTCAGGGAAGAATTGCAAGAAATGAAAACCAAAGGCAGAGCCGAGATGTCGCGACAAATTGCCGAAGCCCGCGACAAAGGCGATTTGAGTGAAAATGCTGAGTACGATGCTGCAAAAGACGCACAAGGAATGTTGGAATTGAAAATATCCAAATTAGACGATCTGCTATCCAATGCGAGGGTGATAGACCAAACCAACACCGATTTTTCGAAGATTTCGATATTAAGCAAGGTAAAAATCAAAAACAAAGCCAACAAGATGGAAATGAGCTACATGCTCGTGCCAGAAGAAGAAGCAAACCTGAAAGAGAATAAGATATCTGTAAAATCGCCTATCGGTCAAGGATTGTTGGGCAAAGCCGTGGGCGAAACCGCAGAAGTGAATACCCCAGGAGGCAAGATCATGTTTGAAGTGCTGGATATTAAATATTGATTTGGCATTTGCCAAAGCGTGTATAATGCTATATCTGGCTATGTCATCATTAGTAACACCAAACCGAAAATATGTCGATATTTACCAAAATAGTAAACGGAGAAATACCTTCACACAAAATAGCCGAAAACGATGATTTTTTGGCTTTTTTAGATGTTTGCCCCCTTGTAGAAGGTCACACATTGGTGATCCCTAAGAAGGAAATAGATTACATTTTTGACATTGACGATGAACTATTGGGCAAAATGATAGTGTTTGCAAAGCAGGTAGCCAAAGCGGTAAAAAAAACGATTCCCTGCCAAAGAATTGGCGTAGCTGTTATAGGCCTAGAAGTGCCTCATGCCCACATTCACTTGGTGCCTTTGCAAACGGTGAATGATATAAATTTCACACAAGCGAAACTGAGGCCATCTCAGGAATCGTTGCAAGCAACTGCTGAAAAAATCAGGGCATTTATAGCATAAATTTTTGGGATTGGATAAATGTTATTCTACATAAAAAGACACAAAAATAACGGCATTAGTTGCAGAAGTACAGATTCTTGGTATTGCGGTAACGCTATTTTTTTAGGTTCGACTGCAGGATTTGGTTTTAAACTTAGCTTGCCAATCTTAGGCTATAATAATTCAATATTTGATCGTGGTGCTACGAGCTACAGTGATGCTAATTCTTTTATGGGCATTTGATCTATATTGGGATAGTAGAAAGTTTGCACAAACCTTTGCCAACCTGTAATGACCTTAGTCTATATAATGTCAATATTAATTACCGTAACAATTGTTTATGTTGCTACAAAAAGTGTTATCATTACCAAAATACCATCTTTACCCATCGAGCACTAAAAGCGCTTGCATTACCATGATTCGATGGAGGAACATTTCTGTTTCGAGAGAAACCAAACAATGGAACGCTGGTTCATAATCTCCGATCAACAAACATTATAATGGCTAGTTTCTTCTGCGATGTGATCTTGCCTTTGCCCATTCCCAATTTTTATACGTATGCCATTGGTACAGAATATAGTGGCATCGTTGCCGTTGGATCGAGGGTAGTGGTTCAATTTGGCTCAAAAAAAGTGCTTACTGCCATTGTAGCCCGGCTTCACGACACTAAGCCTGCAGTTTACGACCCCAAACCTATTCTTTCTCTGGTAGACGAAAGCCCATCTATTCTCCCTATTCAACTAGAGTTTTTCTACTGGATGGCAGCTTATTATATGTGCCACAACGGAGAAGTGGTGAATGCCGCATTGCCTTCAGGCTTAAAACTTTCTTCTGAATCGAAAATTCAGATTCACCCATTGTTTAAACTTACTGAGGCTAAGGAGAATCTGTTTTCAAGCAAAGAACTCAATCTTTTGGCAGAAATCACTGCCAGAGAATCTATTACTTATGGTGAGGCCTCGGCTATTTTGGATGTAAAAAACATCTATTCTTATCTCAACTCATTGCAAAAGAAAGGTGCGATTCTAATCTTTGAAGAGGTGAAAGAGAAATACAAACCGAAAATTGTAAAAAAAATACGGCTGGCCAATAAGTATGTAGAAGATAAAGACGCCTTAGAATATTTGCTTGGCACACTAGAAAAGAAACCCAAACAACAGGATTTGGTGTTGGCTTATTTGCAAAAAATACCTGTGTACCAACAAGCCGATCTAAATGCAAACGGAATATTAAAGCATGCCTTAATGGAAGGCAGCGTTTCAGATTCAGCATTGAAAACATTGGTAAAAGCAGAAGTATTTGAAGAATATGAATTGGTTATTTCTCGGTTTGAAGAAATGTCGCAGCCTTTGATTACGCAAATTGAGCTTTCAGAAGCTCAGGAAAAGGCCAAAGCTGAGATTTTGCAACATTTCCAGTCTAAACAAACGGTGTTGCTTCATGGGATTACGGGCAGTGGGAAAACGGAAGTATATATTGAACTGATAAAAAATGTTTTGGGGCAAAGCCAGCAAATTCTATTTTTGCTGCCCGAAATTGCCCTTACTACTCAGATTGTAGCCCGACTCTATAAAGTATTCGGTTCTGTATTGGGTGTTTATCATTCCAAATACGCTGACAATGAAAGGGTAGAAGTATGGCAGGGCTTGCTTTCAGGCAAGTTTCAGATTATTGTGGGTGTTCGTTCATCGGTCTTCCTGCCTTTCGACAATTTAGGTTTGGTAATTATTGATGAGGAGCACGAATCGAGTTATAAGCAATACGAACCTGCACCCCGCTATCATGCCCGAGATGCTGGTTTGGTATTGGCCAATAAACACCATGCGAAAGTGCTACTTGGCTCGGCCACGCCCAGTATCGAATCATATTACAATGCAAAAACAGATAAATGGGGGCTAGTTGAGCTTACCCAACGGTATGGCAATGCCCAATTGCCTGCCATTCAACTTATCGATCTTAAAAAAGAAAAACAATTTAAGACCCTCAAGCAAGATTTTTCTGAACCTCTTTTCAATGCCATAGTTGCAAATTTGAATAAGAAAAAACAAACTATACTTTTCCAAAACAGGCGTGGATATGCTCCTTATGTGACTTGCGAGGCCTGCGGTTACGTACCTCAATGCAAAAACTGCGATGTGAGCCTTACTCACCATATTCACAAGCGAGAATTGGCATGCCACTATTGCGGTCATCACGAATATTTGCCCACTGTTTGCCCTGCTTGCGGTACTTCAAAAATAAAATCGGTGGGTTTCGGCACGGAGAGGCTGGAAGAAGAAGCTCAAATATTGTTTCCACAATCGAGAATCCAAAGAATGGACTTGGATACAACCAGAACCAAAACAGGATTTCAGAAAATAATCAACGCAGTGGAAAATGAAGAGATCGACATCTTGGTGGGTACCCAAATGGTGACCAAAGGGCTAGATTTTGAGCATGTGACTCTAGTTGGGGTGTTTGATATTGATCGAATGATTCATTTTCCTGATTTCAGAAGTCAGGAAAAGGTGTATCAGATGTTGACACAAGTAAGCGGAAGGGCGGGACGAAAAGGGGAACAAGGTCAAGTAATGATTCAGACGTCTCAACCGCAACATGCTGTTTTTCAATATGTTATCGAAAATAATTACAAAGAACTTTATGAAAAGGAAATAGTAGAAAGGGGGAAATACTTGTACCCACCTTTTTGCAGATTGATTAAACTCACGCTCAAACACAAAGAAAAGGCGGTAGTGGAAAAGGCGGCTCTAGGTTTGGCAGACCAACTGAGGGGTAAATTAGGGAAATCAAGGGTATTGGGCCCAGAATCGCCAATCATTGACCGAATAAGGGAAATGTACCTGCAAGAACTTTATATAAAACTGGAGAAGGATAAAATTGACATCAAAAAAGCCAAGCAAACTATACAAGCTTCTTTGCAATACTTTTTAGCCATGCCTGATTTCAAGCAGGTGTATGTGGTGGTAGATGTGGATAGTGTTTAAGCTGTTTACTAATTTTTAACAGTAAGATTGCCGAGGCCACTTGACTATTTCGAAATAGAAAAATTTCTAATTGCCATTTGATGGTCGAGATCTTTCGGTCATGTAAATTTTTTGATGCGATGAATGCATACCAAGAGGCCATTCGGTACGTGAAAAAAGCCCAAGAAATACGATCTGCAAAAGCAAAGAAACAAGAAGGCTACTACAAGCAAAAAAAGTAAGTGAGAATGGCTGGCAACACATTTTATAACAGTGTATTGGAAGCTTTGGACTTCAGATTTCCTGAGATGGCAAGTGAATAAGGAAGTCGTAGGGCTGTAAAACATAAAGAAGTGGTAGCGAAGCAGAATAAAAGAATGCGTTCTACAGTAGTTGTTGCCTGTGACACACTCCACTTAACTATAGGTTATGACGGCACGCATAGCTACAATTTAGGACAACGAGCCACAAAAGAGGCCCCTGAAATAATAGAATGGGCTACATCGTCAAAAGCTTACCGAGGTAAACTAGCATTAAAATCAGCGAAAAAACTATACGAGAAAATTGCAGCAAATAAATCAATTACCTCCAGCCTTTGTAGGAGGTATTTTTTTGTAATTTCGGAATCATTTTACCTGTATCATAATTGAGGTTTGCGCTTGAAACGATTTTTTATTCTCCTCCCCTACTTTGTTTTTCCATTTTTTGCACTAGCCCAATATGTCATAAAAGGCAAAGTTACCGATGCCATACATGGCGACCCTTTACCCTTCGTAGTTGTGCAGTTCAAAGGCACTGGAATTGGCGCCCAGACCGACTTTGAAGGTAATTATGTGATTAAGACAGGCAGCTACCATGATTCATTGACAGCCACCTATGTAAGTTACAAAACCAAATCAAGAGTGGTGAGAAAGGGAATTGTACAACAGATTGTCAATTTCCAGCTTTCGGAAAATTCGCAAGAACTGGGTGAAGTGGTGGTAAAGCGAGGCGAAAACCCTGCTTGGGAACTGTTGCGTAAAGTGCAGAAAATGAAGCGTAAAAATGACAAACGTTCATTGAAAGCCTACCAATACGAGAGCTATGCCAAAGTGCAGATGGATATCGACAACATTTCCCAAAAATTGCGCAAGCGAAAAATACTTAAAAACATAGTTGCCGTTATCGACAGCCTAAAAAAAATAACCAACGATGAAGGCAAGCCCATTATTCCTATTTACATCTCAGAAACACTATCGAAAAATTATTGGCAGGCAGATCCTACGCTACAAAAGGAGCATATTTTGGCTCATAAAATCACTGGAATATTGGATGAAAGCAATGCCCAGTTTTTGGCTCAAGTTACGGGTAGCAGCATTATGGAGTTCAACTTCTACCAAAACTGGGTTCAGTTTATGGGGCGAGATTTTGTGTCGCCTATTGCCGAAAGCTGGCGCGATTACTACGAATACGATTTGGAGGACAGCCTAAAGATAGAAAACGATTTTTGCTACAAGCTAAATGTGAAGCCTAAACGGGAATCTGATCTGGCTTTTAAGGGCACTATTTGGATTACCAAAAATGAATATGCCATCAAACGGTGCGACCTCGTTACCGCAAAAACGGCCAATATCAACTTTGTAGATAAAATAAAGATTCAGCAGGAATATGTGCCCACAGCAGACGGTGCTTGGCTTGCCAGTAAAATGCGTTTTAGCATCGATATGGCCGAATTGGCAGATAGTTCTACAGGCTTGCTCATCAAATATTATATCTCCAACAAAGATTTCATTATTAATGAGCCTAAGAATGAAGCTTTTTTTCAGGTGGGCTTAGAAACTGAAGAAAATGCAAACGATTACGATACTAAATATTGGCAAGAAAAACGCCACGACACCCTTTCGCAAGGTGATAAACAAGTATTTCAAATGATAGATTCGCTTAGAAATAAGCCCATTATCAAATCTTATATTGAAATTATAGACATTTTAGTCAATGGCTATAAAAAATTGGGGCCAATTGAGATAGGGCCTTATTTGCAAACGCTCGCATGGAACAATATTGAGGGCTTGAGACTGCGATTGGGGTTGAGATCGAGCTATACATTAAGCAAACGATGGTTGCTCAAAGCGCACATTGCCTACGGCACTACCGATCAAGTTTGGAAATATGGCGGGGCGGTAGATTATATGTTTTCAAAAAAGAAATGGTTGTGGGCGGGTATTGAATATAGCTATGATTTGGAGCAATTGGGTATTTTCTCTTTTAATAGGAATAATATCTCTGGCTTATTTCTGGCCGTGGCTCGGTGGGGAAACCTCAGCAATTCGAGCCCATTCTACATTAGCAATTACAGTTCTTTTGTGCAAATAGATGCAATTAGGGGCATTACCTCCAAGCTTTATTTCAACTATCAGCAGTTCAACCAAGTGCCCATCAATAGCGACAGGTACAATTTCGGGTATTATTCTAAACCTGGAGATACCAATGCTGCCGTCAACCACAGCTTGAACAATGCCGAGCTGGTATTTGAAACTCGCGTAGCACGCAGGGAAACATTTCTTTATTACGAGCATAATCGCCTTTCAATGGGCAATGAGCAAGTGCCAATAGTTACCATACGCTATCACCTGGGCTTGAAAGGCGTGGGGGGCAGCCAGTTTGCTTATCATAAATTTGGTTTGCAGCTTTCTCATTTGATTACTGTAGGAAAATTTGGAAGGTCGAGCTACACGCTTCGGGGCAATTATATTCCAAATGTGTTGCCATTTCCGCTTCTTACCATTCACCAAGGAAACCAATCTTGGGTGTATGGTGCAGGCATTTACAACTTGATGAATTTTTTTGAGTTTGTGAGCAACCAATCTGTGACACTGAATTACCAACATCATTTTTCAGGATTTTTCTTCAATCGTATTCCGCTTTTGCACAGGCTCAATTTGCGGGAAGTGGTATCGTTTAATGCGATATGGGGCAGTGCCTCACAAAGCCACCTGAACCTGACCCCACAAAACGATTCCCTAAAGTACCGAAATTTTAACTCGCTAGACCCCAATATGCCCTACATGGAAGCAGGGATAGGAATTGAAAACATCGTCAAAGTGTTCAGGGTTGAGTTTTTCAAACGGTTGTCGTACTTAGATACCGATTATCAAATCAATAACTGGGGCTTGAGAGTGGCTGGCACATTTTCGCTTTAGGCATTGAAAGTTGCAAATTCTAGGATATGAAATGATAGATTACCTAAAAATTGTGGGTTTGAAAATGCAATAGTTTGCTGCGGTGTTTACGGTCGATAGTAGATTATAGATAGTGCGTTGGGTGTGGCTATCTAGCTCTGCGGCTGTTCTTTTATTGCTTATTGGTACCACTTGGAATTGCGTGGTACCACCAGGAAATGAGAGATACCACCTAAAACGTGACTTAAAAGCTGGTCTAAATGTTGTTTAAAAAGTTATTATCGGCCTTTTGCCCTGCCAATTGCCCTCCATCTAACACCAACACTTGGCCAGTCATGAAACTACTTTCGTGGCTGGCTAGAAATAAAAATGCAGGTGCAACCTCTTCTACTTTTCCAGTGCGGTTCAATGGAATATACCGATCTACAAATTTCTGCACAAATTCGGGAGAGTCAATTTCCATCGACATAGGTGTTTGGATATAACCCGGGCATACGGCATTAACCCTGATGCCTAAGTGAGCCAATTCCAATGCCATGGTTTTAGTAAGCATGATCACGCCTCCTTTCGAGGCATTGTAGTGGGCATACCCCGCCTCGCCATCCATGCCGTTTTTGCTGGCCATATTAACAACTACACCCGATTTGCGCCTCGCCATATTCCTGCAAACTGCTTGCGACACGTAGAACATCCCTGTTAAATTTATAGCAACTATTTGCTTCCATTCTGCTTCATCAATCTCTAAAAAAGGCGATTCGTGAGCTATGCCTGCATTGTTGATCAATATATCGATGGGTGCGATAGCCTCTACGATTGCTACTGCATCAAAAACCTGCTGTCTATTGCTTACATCTACAGTATAGGTATAAACCCTATTTTCACCGCTCTCAAAAGCTTTTTTTGCTATTGTCAGATTTTCAGCATTGTAATCGAAAAGCGAAACCACAGCTCCTTCTCCTAAAAATTGTTTGGCAATTTCAAATCCAATGCCTCTTGCCGCTCCGGTAATTAATACCTGCTTATTTTCAAATCTCTTAGTTGTATTCACGCTATTTCTTGGTTAGAGTTCTACAATTATTTGCCTGCCCGTCTGGTGATTTATTCTCACAATTCCACCTTTTTCTAGGGGCTTCCATGTCCAGCCTTCAGCTACTAGATTGGTTGATTCTGCCATTTTTTTCCCATTCAGTAACACAGATTTAGGCTTTGTGGCTACACGCAACACCTCATTTCCCCCGTTGTCAAAGGTTGTGAACCGCACTTTGTTTGCACTATAATTTATTTTTTGAACTGCAGAACTAGCACGCAGCACATGGTTTTCTCCGGCCGGTGCCCACTCTGGAATAGCGCCTAGCCCCTCCATAAAATGCTTGATATAATCGCTATATCCATCTGAAAACCAGCTGCCTGGCCATGTAGGGCCTACGCGAACTACACCATTGGCATCGGTCATGTAGGTGGCAAAATTAAAATGGCGATAGGCTTCTTCTTTATATTTTACATCACCTGTTTTTTCGTACCACAAAGCACAAATTGATGCATAGCGTGCGGTGTGGCTTCCCATTGGTTCGTAGCACCAGGTTTGCTCCTTTATAGCATCCAAGCCTTCGGTTCCGAATGCAGATTTTACATAATACAGAAGTGCAGGAATGGTGTTGGCAAAATCTTTGTCTAAGGAAGGATTTTTAATAATATATCTTGCCGTTTCCATCGGAGTGAGCTGCGTTCGGTTAGTGATCGTAGAGTCATTCGGAATGTCTTCGAAATAATTGTTCCAAGCGTAGGTTTTCATTGGACCGCCTTTACTATATAGCCATTTCCAAACTTCTGAGCTTGCATTTTGATATGCTTTAATTCTTTGTTCAGATAGTTTTAAGCGTTCTTTTATACGAACGAGTTCGTCAAACAGGCGTACTGCATCTATCACATGCGAGGTATATTTGTCAATAATCAATCCCGACTTGGCATTTACTCTAAATGGCCATGGGCTGCTGAATGATTTGATCGATGCAAAATTAGAACCATCTATGGTCATTTCAATTCTATTTTTGGCCAATGCATCTGCACAGTTCAAAGCCGCTTGCAGGTATTTAACTTCTTCTGTAACTTCGTAAAACTTCAAATAGGCATAACCCAATTCACCCACTTTGTCTGGTTCTATGCCATATAAACCATCACCGCGCATGCCTTCATTTTCCCATTTGGTAGCTCCTTTATAAGTGGTTACGCCAGGGTCAGCACTGGCGTAAGGCACATTTGCCCAAGGCCAATTGGCCGGAGTGGTACCATACTGCAATTGATGGTCGAGCATTTCCCTAACAATGGCAGTGTAAGTAGTGTCGCCCGAATATACCCTGTAATCCAATACTAAACTCTGCACCATGCCGGCAAATACGCAAGCTGGGTTATTCATCCAGTTTTCCCAAGTTTTTCCTTTGGCATATTCTTTAGCATCACGCATGTGAGGCCCTTGAAAGCAACAAGATATGTAATAAAGCTTCGCCTTGGTAGCCGAATCTACAGGTGTGCCTGATTTTATGAACTCAGAGGCTCTGCGAGCTGTTTCCACGTAGGAAGCGCCAGGAATCTCGGGCTTGTAACAGCCTAGTAGTTTTCCGCTTTTGTCAAGTATTTTCTTGTAACCGCATATCGAATCGGTATTGTTAACTTTTACAGTTTGGCAATTTGCTTGACAAATACACATAACAAAAAGTATGTGAAAGATATTCGTAGTTATTTTCATATCAGGTGTTTAGCCTAATCCTACCCTTCTATATGTAGGCTAGTTTCGAGCTTTATGTGTTGGTTTTATTGTTTAAATCGGCTAAAATATAGGATTATTTAATCTTTTCTATTTGCACTCGAATTTCGTTTGGCTTCTGAACTTGCCATTCCCATCTGTAGCCCTGCGTTTAAACCGAGGGCTACAGATGGCCGGAAAAACCTTGACGTTGTAACATGCAATTAACAGTAACAAAGGAGATGTTGATGAACAAAAATAGTAAAGTAGACAGCTGTTTAAATTTCCTTCAGCACCTTCCTCGTGATTTCAAGAGTTTTTTCAATATCGGCTATTGCGTGTGAGTAGCTCACCGAACCTTGCTTGCAAGCCAAAGGAATATGGTAAACGCCATTTTCAATCAAAGCCTGCCTGTACTTAACATCAAAGGCAAAATCTACATGATGCAAAATATCATGCACATTTTTAGGAACTACTTTTGTGAAATATACGCAAAAAGCAGAGGCATTGGTTGACAATACAATATCAATTCCCTTTTCTTGAAATAATTGTTTTAAACCTCTGTATAAATGTTGACTCACATCATCTATTTTCTTGTAAACCTCAGGATTTTTAAGAATTTTCAAAGTGGCTATGGCCGCAGCCGTATTGAAAGGGTGGGCATTGTAAGTACCTGCGATCAAAACCCGCTTTTGAGGATTAGGGTCGTCAAACAAGCTCATGATTTCCTTCCGACCACCTACCACACCCAAGGGAAAACCATTGGCAACTGCTTTGCCGAACACAGAAAGATGCGGCTTGATGCCCACTACGCTTTGATAACCTCCGAGTGCTGTTCTGAACCCTGTTTTCACTTCATCAAATATGCAAACCGTGCCGTTGCGTTCGCACAATTCGTATAAATTTTGCAAATAATTTTCTTGCGGATGCACCACGCCAATGTTCTGCATCACTGGTTCTAGTAGCACACAAGCTACTGGGTATCTTTTCATTACATATTCTATGGAGTCCAAATCATTGAAATTCACAATATGTACTTTCCGCTTTGTCATATCAGGAATACCAGCCGACATAGGTATAAAAGGATATTCTCCAACAGATACAAAAGGGCCAGTTTGCGATAAGGTGGGCATTACCACACGAGATACTTCATTGTGCCAGCCATTGTAGCCACCCATGATAAGAATAATATCTTCCCTTCCAGTGTACGCCCTACTCAACCTAATGGCATGAGCAGTAGCTTCGCTGCCAGTATTGGCGATCTGCACCAATTCTAAAGAGGGTACGGCTTCGCAAAGCAATTGTCCCAATTCGGCTTCCCAAACTGTGGCTCCAGTGCCCATAAGCGAGAAAGAGTTGTTCATTGCTTCTACAACGGCATCGTTTACCTGGTCATAATTATGACCTAAAAAATGTGGGGCGAAAGCAGCGTGGTAATCTATATATTCTTTACCGTCAATATCGTGCATTTTGCATCCCTTGGCCGATTTGAATACAATATTTGGATTCACTCTTCTGTTGAGAGACACTACCCCTCCGGCAATGTATTGCGAAGCTAAAGCAAAAACTTCTTCGCTTCGGGTGTGTTGTTCCAGAGTTGTTGTCATAACTGTTTATCTGTGGTAATTTTGATTAATGATTGAGACAATGCACTGCCACCTACTGCAAATAGATGCGGAACCTTTAACAGATGATCTTGTTGTAATTGCACAAACGTATCTAAATTGTAATCAAAAAACAACCAATTTTGTAAACAATAATTAAATAGATGAAAAAAGACACACAGGCAGACTTGGTATATCAAGAATTAAGGAGACGCATTTTGATAGGTCAAATAGAACCCAATTCCAGATTGACGGAAGATTTGTGGGCAAAAAAGCTCACGGTGAGCCGAATGGCCGTTCGCGAGGCGCTCACTCGGCTGTACGGAGAAGGGCTAGTGCAGTCAGGAGAGAAAGGCGGCTATTATTTGGCCGAAATGAAGTGTGAAGACGTAGTGCACATTCGAGAACTGCGTGAAATATTGGAGTTGGCTGCAGTGAAACTTGCTATCGACCGAATTACAGAAATGCAGCTCGTAGAATTAGCAAACTTATGTCAAGATTTTTCTACCATGGTAGAAAAAGGCTATATCTTAGGAGCATGCGAGGCTGACATCAAATTTCATGAAACTTTGGTAAGTTTTGCTGGCAATCCTAGGTTACTAACTTTGTATCACAAAGCCCATATTCCATTGTTTCAGCAGAAAATTGGCAAAACAAAAGAATATCTCGATGACTACGATCTCACTACCACCGAGCATTTGACGCTGGTGACTGCCTTACGAATGAAAGATCTAAAATTGGCAGAAGAAACATTAAAACAGCATTTTAAAAGGGGTGAATTAGCGGTCTTGGATATTCTAGGAGAGTAAATTGGGGCAAGTCTAATTTAAAAATTGGAGGCAGCATTTAGGCAGCTCAAAAACCTTTGCGAAATTCCTCTATATTCACCTGCACATCCCCATATTTTGTGTTTACTTCAATTTTTAACGGAATTCGGTTTTCATCGGCTGATATCCAGGTCAGAATGGGGTTTTCGCCAGCTAAAACCGAATTTTTAGTGCTAGGTATGATAGGCGAAAATTTATAGGCCCTTATTTTACCTAGTTTCGTTCTCAACCGCTCTTTCCCCAGATATTTCATCTTTAGGTGAAAAGTAGTATCTTCTAAAAACACATCAAAAGCGAGCGTGTCGTTCAATCTCAATTTTTCCCCTTGATGAGTTCTCAGACCAAAGTAGGCACTTACCAGATCTTGCACCAGTAGCGGAATCGCAAAAGTCTTCAATTCAAAAGCGTTATTTTCCTTCATCCGAGTGACGAATGCCTGTTTAGTTTCGCGGTCAAATTCTGTACTTTCTTTCAGCACATAATTGTTTTCTTGTTGGCTGCGTACAAACTTGTGGCTAAGCAAAGAGGCCGAATCGATGTAGGAAACCCATAGATCATTGATTTTGGAGAAAAATCCAGCCACCCCAGTGGTGTGGGCAATAATTTCAGCTTTATAACAGGTGGCGCTATCGACTTTCACAAATTGAGAATCGACCTTTACTGTCACTTCACCGGCAGTAATAAAGCCGTAGCTCACCGAATATACGATTTTTTCGCCCCTCAAAATGCGCTGATCAGTGTGATTTTCAGCATTTTTAAAAGCAAATAGCAGTACCAAAAGCCAGCTTGATTTCTTCAGTATTTGTAATCTCGACTTCCAGACCATTACTCCCATTACATAAAGTGTTGTACCCTAACGATGAAAGTCGTTTTTTCGTGTTTACGTTGTAACATTCAATAAAGGAAATTTTATGCAGTAGATCAATAAAAGGGCAACTTAAGCTACTTTATTTTTAAAAACGGTCGGACTGCCAATGTGTAAACTACACATCCTACGCAAAACCCTAACACACCCTCTAAAAATGCACAGATCAATAATATTGCACCGATGGAATAGGCTGCATAGGGCATTTGCAAATATTGAAAAACGCTTATGGACAACGCAAATACAAACCCTACTCCAGCGGCAAACTTTTTAGGAGCTGCACCAATGGGCACTATTTTTAGTTGCAGTATCTTATTGATCTGCAAAGCGATAAACCTTAAAACACTAAAGTCGCCTTTCGTAAAAGCCCTGATAGCAAAATCGGCAGCAAGAATTCCGCTAATTATGTAATTGGCTGCAGATAAGCTTATTATTGCCAACATTAATACTTCTAGGGCTACCGTCCTCACCACGTTTTCGTTCACCCTTTCTGCAGAAACTGGGCAACTAATATCTATTCCTTCGTTCATGATCATTTATTTATTTTCCAGCGTGTCTTAATCCATTACTTGGTGTCTAAATTTATCTAATCTACCGCACTTGATTTTGTGCAAAAATAATATATTATTCGGAATATTAAAATAAATATAAATATATAAGAAGTATATACTGTAAATAGATAAAAAAACAAAATATAATTTGCAGTTTGTAGTCTGTCACGCCACCCTATAGTTTTCTTGTTTTTATCATTACCTATTCCTTTATAGTATCTTGCATGCAATTACAACAAATGTTTCTTTTCAAAAATTTCGACAGGCAATACTGGATTCGGATAGGTCTTCTGGCATTTGCCCTATTTATTGCGTTCGCCTCCTTGATTTATACCAATCAATTGGTAGTGAAATTGGGTGAAAGGGAACAAAAGCTCATAGACTTATATGCCAAAGGACTCCAAAGTGCTGCCCAAGCAGAGGAGGTTGGCACGCTTTCGTTTTTATTTCAAGAAATTATTCAAGCCAATAACTCGGTGCCGGTAATTTTGGCCGATAGCAAGTTGAAGCCCATTAGCCATAAAAATCTTGTTATTCCTTCTGGCATTTTGAAAGCGCAAGAAAATGATTTTCTTCACTCAGAAATTGAGCAAATGGCTACCACATACCCTCCCATTGAAATTGAATTTATGCCAGGGGTTAAAAACTATATTTACTACAAAAATTCCGAACTTTTAACGCAGCTTAAATTTTACCCTTACGTGCAGCTTACGGTAATATTCCTGTTCGTATTTTTGGGCTACTTGGTGATCAACAACTCGTTGAGGGCAGAGCAAAATAGGGTTTGGGTGGGCATGGCAAAGGAAACGGCCCATCAACTGGGTACGCCACTATCTTCTCTCATGGCATGGATCGAGATATTTAAGTCAGATGAAAATTTCACCCACAAAGAAGCCATACAGGAATTAGAAAAAGATGTAGTCAGGCTAGAAACGATCACTTCCAGATTTTCAAGTATAGGTTCGGTGCCAGTATTGAAAACCGAAAACGCTTATGAAACCATATTTCAAGCGGTAGAATATTTGAAAATCAGAATGCCACAATCTGTGCATTTTGAATTTAATTCTTCTGTAGGTGTCCACCATTTGATTGCGATCAATAAGCCGCTTTTTGACTGGGCAATAGAAAACATAATCAAAAATGGGGTAGATGCCATGGGCGGAAACGGGAAAATAAAGGTTGATTTGGCTCAGTTCGATCAATCGCATCTCTCGCTGGACATAGCTGATACGGGCAAAGGAATGAGCAAAAAAGTGCAAAAAAATGTGTTTAAACCGGGGTTTACTACCAAGAGAAGGGGCTGGGGACTTGGGCTTACGCTCACCAAACGCATCATCGAAAATTACCACAATGGCAAAGTATTCATCAAAAGTACAGAAATTGGCAAGGGCACAACCTTCAGAATTTTTCTTGAAACAAAATCAGTCAGTGGTTGATTTCAGCATGTACCAACAACACAAACAGCAGACGGGATCGCACACGCAAAGTCGCTTAGTATTGGTGTTTTTCTCTTCGATAGCTTTCAAAAAATGAATAAATCTTCAGTTTTATAATCCCCAAAATCGCCTCTGCTATTATGCTTTTGCTCATTTTCGATTCTCCAGCTTCCCTGTCTTTGAAAATAATAGGCACTTCTTTCAACTTAAAGCCGTATTTCCAAGCGTTAAATTTCATTTCTATCTGAAATCCGTAGCCTATGAAGCGAATTTCATCTAACCTGATGGTTTCAAGCACTTCTCTTTTGTAGCACTTGAAGCCTCCTGTGGCATCGCGAACTGGCATTCCTGTAATGAATTCTACATAATAGCTGGCAAAGTAGGAAAGCAGCAGCCTGCTCATAGGCCAGTTTACCACATTTACCACATGATTGGCATATCTAGAGCCTATAGCTACTTCATAACCGTCTGATTCGCAGGCACTAAGCAGCTTTGAAAGATCGTCTGGATTGTGCGAAAAATCGCAATCCATCTCGAAAATATGTTCGTAATTTCGTCTCAGTGCCCATTTAAAACCGTGAATGTAAGCGGTTCCCAAGCCCAGCTTACCTCTTCGCTCTTCTAAAAATAGGCAGCTCGTAAATTCATTGCGCAAGCTTTTTACAATATCGGCCGTGCCATCGGGCGATCCGTCATCTACTATTAATATATCGAAGGGGACTGACAAAGAAAACACCTTCCGCACCATGGCTTCAACATTTTCTTTTTCATTAAAAGTAGGGATAATAACTAAATTTTCACTCAATATTAGATCGTTTGGGCCAGCTTTTCAGCATTCTTGATACAATCCGACAAAGAAACACCATCTTTCCAGTTTGCACAAATAAATATGTTCTCCTTTTCTAGCAGCTCTACCTCTTTCCAAGCTTCGAAAATACTGCTTTCGTATTGTGGCAGTGCCTTTTCCCATTGGTAAATGTGCTGAAACTGGGGTTCTTCCGTTGTTATCTTATAATTTCTACACAACTCTTGATGTACCTTCATTTTTATCTGCCAAGGTTCGTTTTCTACCAATTTATGTTTTTGTTTATCGCCTCCTATAAAAGAGGTAAACATCACCTCATCGGGTTTGCATCTTCCGTCAAACAACGAGCTTGTCCAAATACTGCCCAACGAAAACTGTTTTTCAACCAGTGGATTTAAGCCTCCAAATCCATTGAGGGGATGCGCCATATCTGCCTTTTTATATACAGTATGCACCACAGCCATAGGGGCGTACCTTATCGCGGCAATGCCTTCCAAATTAAAATTGGGATATAAAATCTCTGCCGCTTTGGAGGCTGGTGTGGCAATTACAATTTTCATCGCTTCAATGCCCAAATCTTTGGAAGTTTTTACCATCCACTTTCCTTCCTTTCTGGCAATACTTTTTATTTCAGTGTTTAATAATAGATGTTGTGGCGAGATCAAATGTTGGATGGTGTCGGGAAAAGCCTGCATTCCAAATTTAAAACTCAGCGATTTTTTTCTAGTAACCCCTTTGGTGTTTTTGATCAAACCCTTTAAAACCGATCCATTTTCCAATTCATATCTCTTCAAATTGGGAAATGTGGCCTCTATTGCCAATTTTTCAACATCACCCGCATATATTCCCGACACAAATGGGTCTAGGGCATAATCGACAATTTCGGCATTGAACCTGCGCCTAAAAAACGTAGCAAGCGACTCATTTTCAACCCTTTTCGGCTTCTTAAAATACTCTTGGACAATAGCCAATTTGGTTTGAAATGAAAAAAAGTTGGTAAACAAGATACCGTAAGGGTCGGATGGGAGTGATCTGTACCTCCCATCTTTAAATATAAACCGCGACTTGCTCACCTCATTTGCCTCAATCAATTCATTTTCCAAGCCTAGTTCTGCCAAAAAATTGAGCAAATCGGCATCTGCCAACAATGAATTTGGTCCTAACTCGAGCTGGTATCCTGCCACGCTTGCTGTTTTGATATATCCGCCCACCGATGCCGACTTTTCTACCAACACAAACTCTTTTTTTAACTTTTGCAAATGATAAGCAAGTGTTAACCCTGAAATTCCGGCACCAATTATTACAATCATCTTGTGGTTTGTATCAAAGGCTAAATTAATTTATTCCTTTGTAATAGTATAACTTAATCCTACACGCAAAAGCTAGAGAAGGTTTATCTATGGTGGTCTGTGTCAATCTAATTATAAGTATAAGTTAATATATCAAGCTTCGTATTTTTAAATTTTCAGCTATCGAAGCATGGAGTGATAATTATCAAAAATATTTTTAAATTTAAACGATTTAGTAGCTCAAATTAAAATAAGAATAAAAAAAAGTATGGCTCAAAAATGTGTTTTCCTCGACAGAGATGGTGTAATAAATGGCGACAAAGTAGATTATGTGTACAAAATTGAAGATATTAGAATAATGGATGGTGTAAAAGAAGCCTTAGAAAAGCTAAAGAACCAAGGTTTTTTACTGCTAGTAATCACCAATCAGTCGGGCATCGATAGAGGTATCTACACGGAAGAAGATGTATTTTTGACTCATATTGAAATACAGAACAGGATTGGAAACACGATTGACGAGTTTTATTTCAGTCCTTACCACCGCACTATTTCAGCATCGATGGGCATGAAACCTGGCTCACTTCTATTCGAAAAAGCGATGGCAAAATACGACATTGACGTATCCCAATCGTGGATGATAGGCGACAGAATTAGAGACTTAATTCCTGCCGAAAAACTGGGCTTAAAAACCATATTGGTAGATAGTGAGTACCCCGACAAAGTCGATTTTAAAGGAAATTTTGCAAGTGATTTGCTGGAGGCCACAAATCAATTTATATTAGTTTAATCGTTGAAAATTAAATAGTTGAAAAAAATAAAGCCTGGAATATTAATTGTTTTTTTGTACTTTTTTCTAGCCACAGTTTGGGTTGCTCTTACCAATACTTTGGCATTGAGCAGCTCGTATTCCGATCGCAATTATCATTTGATATTAGATATTTGTTTCATAGCTGTTAGCGTATGCCTACTGGCAGTTTTCATGAGTGGCCTATATAAAACCAAGGCGAAACTACGGGAAAGTGAAGCGGAAATAAGGGGTATATTTGATGGTGCTCAAGAAGCATTCTGTGTAATAGATGATGCATCAAACATACTCGATTTCAACAAAAGATTTGAAATGGCCTGTTTCGCATTCTATGAGAAGAGCCTAATAAGGGGCATGAATTATCTAGCAATCTTTCCGGAAAGTGAGCAGAACAGTATTGCAAAAAGAATACAAAATGTCTGTGAGGGGCGTGGAGAAGACTTTGAAAGATTAGCCCAGAACAACGGGATAGATTTGTGGGTGCGTGTCAATTACAAACCAATTAGTGACAAAAGCGGGAAAATTTCAAGAATTATTATCTCAATTACCGACATCACTACCTACAAATTGGCTCTGCATGAGTTGGATGAAAGCTATTCTAAACTCGAATTCATTTTTAACTATTCGACCGATGCTTTATTTATCATTGATCAAAAACTTGAATTTATAATTGATTGCAATAGTACTTGCCTAAAACTATTTGAAGCAGACCAGAAATCCCAAATTGTGGGTTTGCGAGGCCTTGATCTGCATAAACAAACAGTTAATGAAACTGTAGCGGAAAGCATGAACAAAAATTTTTGGGAAAGCAAAGATGAGCTTTTCGAATTTGAATACAAGACGTTTAAGGGAAATACATTTTGGGGAAATCTTTCGGGCAAAAGCATAGAAACACCAGATGGAATTATAAACTTGGTTCGACTCATTGATGTAAGTTCAAAAAAAGCCGCAGAAGAAAAAATAAATCAGGTTGAGCGAAAATTCAGGCTATTGGCCGATTCTTCGCCAGCTATGCTATGGATTTCAGATCAGGGTGGCAAAATGATTTTCTACAACCAATCTTGGCTCAAGTTCAGAGGTTTGAGCCTAATGGATGAAATAGATTGGGGCTTGAAAGATGGCATTCACCCCGATGACTACAACCATTTGATAAATGACATTTACAACCCTGCGATCGAAAACAAACAAGGCTATACTGCTGAATACAGGCTAAAAAGAATGGATGGAAATTTCCGTTGGATTCTGGAGAATACTGTGCCAAAGTTTGATTTTGAAGGCAATTTTGAGGGATTGTTTGGCTCAGCAATTGATATCCAGGAGCTAAAGGAGGGTCAGAAAAAAGTAGAAGAAAGCGAAGCCAAATTTAAAGATTTGGCCAATTCATTGCCTACCATGTTGTGGACATCAGATGTAAATGGCGGTATTTCATTTTACAATTCTGCTTGGCTCAATTTCACAGGCAGAAATCTGGAACAGGAGTTGGGACGAGGCTGGATAGAAAATGTACATCCTGATGATATAGTGCCTTTTGTAAATGAAACCTATTACGCAGCTTTGCACGCTCGCAAGCCTTATGCTGCCGAGTTCAGATTAAGAAGGTATGATGACGAATACCGGTGGGTGTTGGAATCTGGTGTGCCAAAATTTGATTCGAATGGCGAATTTGAAGGGCTGATAGGCTCCACCTTGGACATTACCGATAGAAAAAATGCAGAAATAAACCTAAAACATCAGGAAAAATTCAATAGCCGCATTTCAGAGTTGTCGCCCGATTTTATCTATATCTATGATTTGAATCTGAAACAAAACATATACAACAACCGAAGTCTGACAGAATTGCTGGGCTATGGAGGTGATGAATACCCACAGCTCAATGAACATGTATTCGTAGAATTGGTACATCCACACGACCACGAGTTGGTAAAATACAGTGAAGCCTATTTTTTTAAATTCAATAAAGCAGTTTATGTCGACCTTGAATTTAGAATGAAAGCCCCAGGTGGTGGCTGGCGCTGGATAAATACCCGTGAAACTATTTTCTCGTACGATGATAAAGGAAATCCAGCGCAACTGCTCGGAAATGGCCGAGACATTACGGAGAAAAAACTTACCGAGCAGGAGTTGATACAGACCAATAATGAACTAAAAGTAATAAATGAAGAGCTCGATGGCTTTGTATACCGGGCATCGCACGATCTTAGAGCTCCGCTCTCATCTGTTCTAGGTTTAATAAACTTGACTAAGGAAGATGTGAAGGACGAGAAGGCCACATTCTATTTCGATCTGATAGAGAAAAGCATCAAAAAACTGTCTGAGGTAACCAGCGATTTGATAGACCAAGCACGCAATGCAAGTTTGGAAATGAGTGTAGGCCTCATCAGCTTCAAAACAATAGTGACCGACATTATCGATGGCATTCGATTTCATGAAAACTCAGCTAAAATAAAATTTGACATCAACATAGAGGAGGAAATACCATTCGGCACCGATCGCCTGCGGGTTATATTATTGTTTAACAACCTCATTTCCAATGCTGTTAAGTACCACGATAACAGCAAATCGACCATGTATCTGAAAATTAGCATAATCACATCGCACGAAAATGCGTTGATAACAGTTGAGGATAATGGGTTAGGAATCGAAGAACAATTTCAAGACAAAATATTCGACATGTTCTTCAGGGTAAATAAAACGGTATCGGGCACAGGTTTGGGGCTATACATTGTAAAAGGTGCAATAGATAAGCTCAAAGGGAGCATCAGGTTGGTTTCAAAGCCAAAACAAGGCACCACATTCTTTGTTGAACTGCCCAACAAAGCCTAATTAACTCTCTTCCATCATGTTAAAGAAAATAATAGTAGCCATTTTTATCTTTGTTTCTGCAAATACGATCCGTGCCTCCTACTTGCTTGTGCCCATGGATGAGCAGCAAACCAACCACTTAAAAGCCTATGGGTTTACTTACTGGGTGCTTACCAAAGAACAGGAAGCGCAATGGTTGCTCAACTACCGAGGCGGCAGCTTTATGTATAAATATGCCCAAATTTTGGAAAATGAATTGGTGGTGCGTGGCATCAAATACCAAGTGATATCCGATGCACAATCGACCAATATTCTGGCTGAAATAGCCGCTCCTGACGCCAATATGGATGCCATGAAGCTCGAAAAGCCACCTAAGATTGCCGTGTATTCACCCAAAACCAAACAACCCTGGGATGATGCCGTTACCCTGGTGCTGAGCTATGCCGAAATACCCTATACAGTGATTTTCGATGAAGAAATAATGAAAGGCGAGTTACCCAAATTCGATTGGCTGCACTTACATCACGAAGATTTTACTGGGCAGTATGGCAAGTTCTATGCCATGTACCATACGCAATCGTGGTACCAAAAAGAGGTAGCTGAGGCTGAAGAAATGGCCAAAAAATTTGGCATTAGCAAAGTGTCAAAATTAAAATTAGAGGTAGCAAAGAAAATCAAGGAGTTTGTGTTGGGAGGTGGTTTTTTATTTGCTATGTGTGCCGCCACCGACACCTACGATATAGCCCTCTCAGCCGAAAATACCGATATTTGCGAGAGCATTTACGATGGCGACCCCACCGACCCCAACGCCACCCGCAAACTCAACTTCGGCAACACATTTGCCTTTAAAGACTATAGCTTAATCCAAGATCCTTACGCTTACGAATATTCGAATATCGACAGCAGGCCAAACATTATGCCTAAGTTGGTAGAAGAGCGAAACGATTATTTTTCTCTCTTCCAGTTTTCTGCCAAGTGGGATCCAGTGCCCACCATGCTCACCCAATGCCATGAATCGCAAATAAAGGGCTTTATGGGCCAAACAACAGCCTTCAGAAAAAGCCTAATAAAATCAGATGTGTTGCTGCTGGGCGAAAACAAAGCACAAAATGAAGCTCGATACATTCACGGCACATTAGGCAAAGGCTTTTGGACATTCTACGGAGGCCACGACCCCGAAGACTATGAACACTATGTGCACGAAGAGCCAACGGATTTGAACCTGCATCCTACCTCACCAGGATTTCGATTGATACTCAACAATATCCTATTTCCCGCAGCCAAAAAGAAAAAACAGAAAACTTAGAAATGAACCATTTTTATCACCCGCAAAACAGACTTTGCCGAACAAATATGCAAGCCTTTTTTCGTACCAAGATTTGGCTATTCAAAGCGATTTTTTCCAACTCAGGATACAATGTTGTTATTTAGTCGTTCGTCACCTATTCCCCTATAAAAAAGCAAAGGCTGCGCTTTATAAAATTGCTTAACTATACGCCAGTAAAACATGATAATCAAATACCCTTAAACAACTCGAAGCTTTCTAGGTATTCGGGCACGGTTACATTCCAGCCGAAAGTATTGCGGATATTTTGGGCGTAAAGTGCCATACTTTCGATTTCACCATGCACAGTAAATGTTTGCTTCGGTGCCGATTTGAAGTTTTTCAGCCATCTGAAAAGCTCATTTTTATCAGCATGAGCTGAAAGGCCATCTAAATGCACAATGTTGCATTTCACCTCTATTTCCTCACCAAATATACGGGTGGTTTTGTCGCCATCCAGTATTTTCCTGCCTCTAGTACCTTCCGATTGGTAGCCAACAAACAGCACGGTATCGTTCACTTTGGGCAACCTATTGTACAAGTGATGCAAAATACGCCCACCATTGCACATACCACTAGATGAAATAATAATGCAGCGATTCTTGATATTATTGATGGCAATAGACTCTTGTTGGCTTCTACAATAGCGTACATTTTGATAGTTGAAAATAGAAACGGCATCGTCATTCATGGTGTGGAAAATTTTATTCCGCTTGTAAATTCCTGTTGCCGATATTCCCATAGGGCTATCTACAAAAATGGGCACACTTGGTATCTTCCTTTCTTCTATCAATTGTTTGAAATAATAGATCAAAGTTTGGGTTCGTCCTACAGCAAAGGCAGGAATAAGTACACATCCGCCTTTGTCGAATGCCGTATTTATGGCGTCTGCTAAAGCTTCCTTGGGGTTGTCGACTGGGTTTTCTTTGTTGCCGTAGGTAGATTCTACCAGCAAAATATCGGCCGAACTGATGGCATGGGGGTTTCGCAAAATAGGCTTGTTGTACCGACCCAAATCGCCAGAGAAAACGAGCTTTTTCTTCTGATTATCGCCTTCCAAGTAGATTTCCACAATAGCAGAGCCTAAAATATGCCCTGCATCGTGAAATTCGACAGTGATCTCAGGGCTGATTTTGATTTTCTCTTTGTAGGGGTAACCGCTCAAAGATGTAAGTGTGTACGCTACATCTTCTGTGGTGTAGAGCGGCTGCGGTTTTTCGTGCTTTGAATAACCCTTTTTGAACGCATATTCTGCTTCTTCTTCCTGCAACTTGGCCGAGTCGAGCAGCAAAATCTCCATCAACTCTTTGCTAGCCTGCGTGCAATAAACTTTGCCTTTGAAGCCTTCTTTGAATATTTTAGGCAAATACCCAGTATGGTCGATGTGCGCATGCGTGATGATAACGGCATTGATTAATTTTGGATTGATGGGAAATTCTTCCCAGTTTTTCAATCGTAAATCTTTCAAACCTTGGAATAAGCCGCAATCTATAAGCAGTTTGTAGCTGAATTTGGCATTGTCAATTTCTAGTAAATATTTGGAACCTGTTACCGATTTGGCACCTCCGAGAAATCTGAGTCTAACGTTCAAAGTGTAGGTATAAAAGTGAAGGTGTGAATTTAGAAACTGTGATCGAAAATCCTTGATAATTGACCAAATATAAAATATTAACTTTAGGTACCCTGTGCACCAGCCCTGTTTTGCTATTCACCCAAAATTGTCATCTTTTTTATCTTTTTGAGTTTGTATTTGGGCGATTTCAAAGTGTGCTTCTCAATATAGGTCACCGCATCTTCTACAGAGTCGGTGAGGAATACCAGTCGCATGTCTGCTGCTGAGATAGTGCCTTCTTCTTTCATCTTCAACGCCATATCCACCAAAGGCTGGTAAAAATCTTTACCCATCAGCACCACGGGAAAGTTTTCAATTTTTTTGGTTTGAATTAATGTTAAGGCTTCAAAAAACTCGTCTAACGTGCCGAAGCCACCTGGCATTACCACAAAACCGTACGAATATTTCAACAAAAAAACCTTTCTTACAAAGAAATAGCGAATATCTACCCAAATGTCCAAGTAGGGATTGGGATTTTGCTCAAATGGCAAAATGATATTGCAACCTACCGATTTTCCGCCTGCTTCTTTTGCCCCTCTATTTGCAGCTTCCATGATGCCCGGACCGCCACCTGTCATTACCGAAAATCCTGATTTCGATATTTTCGCACCCATTTCTCTGGCCATTTCATAGTATTTGTGCCCTTCTTTAAATCGGGCCGAACCAAAAATGGTGATGCAAGGCCCAACAAAGTGGAGTTTTCTAAAGCCTCTAATAAACTCAAATAAAACCCTAAAGGCCATTCGAAACTCGAATATTCTGTCTAACGGACCAGATAAAAATGTTTTTTCTGCTTCTACTGTTTCAATAGCTGCAGTAATTGTATCCGAGTTGTAGCGTGGGCTTTCTAGTTTTGTCATAAAGATTGTGAAAAATTTCGATATTCTATTTGGGGCAAGTACGCAAAGTATTTCAAATAGATATTTTAATTTCTGTGTCAAATAAGCATTTTTGCAGGCAATTTTGTCAACAGCAAGCAATAAAAATACCATGGGAAGAGCTTATGAATTTAGAAAAGGCAGAAAAATGAAGCGGTGGAGTGCCATGTCGAAGGCATTTACGAAGCTAGGTAAAGAAATAGTAATGGCAGTGAAATCTGGAGGTGCGGATTTGGCTGGAAATAACCGATTGCGGGCTGCTATTCAAAATGCAAAAGGCGTCAATATGCCTAAGGATAATATCGATGCTGCGATAAAACGAGCCCAAGGCAAAGAAGAAAAGGAAATGGATGAAATAGTGTACGAAGGCTACGGGCCTCACGGCATTCCATTTATAGTCGAGACCGCTACCGACAACCCAAATAGAACGATAGCAAACCTGCGGGTGATTTTTTCAAGAAATGGGGGAACAATAGGCACATCTGGCAGCGTTTCGTTTATGTTTTCAAGAAAAGCGGTGTTCAAATTTCCTGCCGAAGGCTTGTCAGTAGAAGATCTGGAACTGGAGTTGATAGATTTCGGTGCAGAAGAAATAGCACTTGAAGATGATGAAATTACTGTTTTTGCCGACCTGACCAACTTTGGCTCGATGCAAAAAGCACTTGAAGACAAAAAAATAAACCTGACCTCAGCCGAATTGCAACGCATTCCAAGTGTGTATAAAGAAGACTTGACTGACGAACATGCCGATGAAGTGATAGAGCTGATAGAAAAACTGGAAGACGATGATGATGTACAGGCTGTATACCACAATATGAGATAATAAAGCAGTAGAAAAGCCCAGATAGATAGCTAAACGCCTTGTTAAAAAGCCCTTCTCCTTTTCGGGCAAGGAGTTGGGGTGAATATAAAAACGAGCAAATTGTAGCCACTTGGGTGATACGAAAGTTTTATCATTTTTAGAGAACTTAGAGCCAAATTACTTGTTAATTAGAAGAGATGAGTCAAAATTCCCAAGCCTATTTTGAACGGTTTTAAATAAGCAATTCTTGGGGAATGACTATTCCTCTTACACTAATTTTGTAACCCAATTCGCATAGATTTTGAGTACCTTAAAAGCCATTTCGTTAACATATAAAAGTACCCCTATTAGCATCAGAGAACTGTTTTCATTTAATGAGAACGGTTGCAAATCCCTTCTTTTAAATCTTAGAGAGCATTTTGATTTGAATGAAGCATTGGTGATATCCACCTGCAATCGAACCGAGATTTACTATGTTTCGGATATTGACATAAACACAGATCTGATAGACTACCTGATCGAAAAAACTGAAGTAGGCAGGCAGGGAGATTTAAAAAACTATTTCGCTAAGATTGACACCAATGCAGATGCTGTCAAATACTTGTTTGAAGTAGCGGCAGGGCTACACGCGCAGGTGGTGGGTGATATTCACATATCTGGCCAAATAAAAGATGCCTACCAATGGGCGGCAGATGTGCAGATGGCTGGCCCTTTTCTACACCGCCTCATGCACTCCATTTTTTATACAAACAAGAAAATAACCCAAGAAACCTCGTTTAGAGATGGTGCGGCCTCCATATCGTATGCCGCCACCGAGTTGATAGATGAAGTGTTGCTATCAAATAAAAATGCTAGAATTTTATTGATAGGAACTGGCGAAATTGGTGCAGATACAGCCAAAAATCTATTTTGCTTTGGCTATACAAATATTATTCTATGCAATCGTACTTTGGCAAGGGCACAAGAATTGGCTACTAAAATCGGTGGAGATCACCAGCTAGAGATATTGCCTTACGAATTGTTGCTGAGTCATCTCAAGTATTTTGATCTTGTACTTTCTGCTGTTCAGGTGCATACACCCATAATCAACGCTGAAAAAATTATCGATACCAAAGTTTTGGCACATAAATATTTTGTAGATCTGGCCTTGCCAAGAAGTATAGATCCGGATGTTGAGTCTATTGCAGGGGTAATGTTGTACAACATTGAAGACCTAAACAAGAAGACCTCCGCAGCACAGCAAAAACGCCTTGATTCCATTCCTGATGTGCAAGCATTGATCGATGAAGGCAGTTTTGAATTTCTAAACTGGTCGAAAGAAATGGAGGTATCCCCTACTATTCATAAAATCAAAAATGCGCTTGAAACCATTAGAATAGAAGAACTTAAACGCTTTCAAAAACAATTATCAGTCAATGAGTTGAAGGTGGTTGAAGCCATCACCAAAAACATAATGCAGAAAATAATAAAACTGCCAGTAGTGCAATTGAAAGCGGCTTGCAAACGAGGCGAGCAAGACAGCTTGATGGAAGTCTTGAACGACCTCTTCGACCTAGAGAAGCAGAAATATTTGGTATAGCTCAACCATTTTGCAAGCCAAGGCAAGGTTATAGCATAGCGATGTAAGAAAAGGCAGAAACGATCTATTCTACGCTGTTGTTTTGTCACTTATTTTACTTGTTCTCTCACTATTCTCTATTTTACCATTGCTACTCGATGCACACCTTAGCCCAACTCAAGTCTGGTCAACTAAAGGGAACTGTGAGGCTGCGGATGAGTTGTGGACTTAAAGACTTCCCAGAAGAAATATACACCCTAGCCGACTCGCTTGAATTACTAGACTTGTCGGGCAATAAATTGACTGCACTTCCCCAAGGATTTGCAAGGCTTGATAAGTTGAAAATTGCCTTTTTTTCTGACAATGAATTTACGCAACTGCCCGAAGTGCTGGCAGAATGTCCACATTTGGATATGGTAGGTTTTAAAGCTAACAAAATCGAAGTCATTCCTGAATCTGCATTGAGTCCCAATTTACGATGGCTAATCTTGACTGACAACCGCATTACCTATTTACCCAAATCAATAGGTAAGTGCACCGAGCTAAAGAAGCTGATGCTGGCTGGCAATCGACTATCGCAATTGCCTTCCGAGCTCGACAATTGTCAAAATATCGAATTGCTTCGCATAGCTGCCAACCAATTCACCACGTTTCCTGACGTGGTGTTGAAACTTTCAAAATTAGCTTGGCTCGGTTTTGGTGGCAATCCGTATAACAGTAGCTACAGAAGTTCGGAATTTGAAACTGAAACCCTAGCAATTTCTTGGCATGATTTGGAAATTAAAGAGCAATTGGGTGAAGGTGCTTCTGGAATTATTTCAAAAGCCTTGTGGCACGGAAATAAACAAACAGAGGTGGCTGTAAAAGTATTTAAAGGCGAAGTTACAAGCGATGGATTACCAATTGATGAAATAAATGGATGTATTAGGGCGGGAAAACACGAAAATATAGTATCTGTTATTGGCAGAATAGAGAACCATCCTGAAAATAAACCTGGATTAGTGCTGGCACTCATTCCACCAAATTATGTAAATCTTGGAAATCCGCCCAGTTTTGAATCTTGTACAAGAGACACTTTTGCCGATGCTAGCCAGTTTTCCCTTCTGCAAATTGCAAATATTTCGCATGGAATAGCTTCTGCTGCTTGCCATTTGCACCGTAATGGCATTATGCATGGCGATTTGTATGCCCACAATATATTGATTGATGAAGTAGGAAAACCTATCCTTGGCGATTTCGGTGCCAATATGCAATATGATCGGTTGTCTGGATTCGCTGCTACTTTTGAAAAGCTTGAAGTAAGGGCATTTGGCTATTTGCTCGATGATCTGTTAAAAAGGCTCAATCCAAACGATGCAAATCATGCATTAACCAACGATGTATTGCAGTTGAAGCACTGTTGCTTGAACAGAAATCTTGATGAAAGACCTGATTTCGACTCTGTTTGTAGAAGCATGGAAGTAATTATGAATCGCTGTTCAATGGTGTAAAGCCGCAAAGTTCTACTATAATCTGTAACGAAGGGCTGTAGAATAGAGCCTTGAACTAACAATATTTTAGGAAATTCTCCACTATCTGTTCGCCAACCTTGCTACTTTTTTCGGTGTGGAACTGTACGGCATAAAAATTTTTATTATGCATGGCTGCAGCGTAATCTAGGGTGTAGTGGGTTTTAGCAATTGTTTCACCATTAACCTCAGCATAATAGCTATGTACATAATAGATATAACTTTGCTCATCAATGCCTTGAAAAAGTGGCGTCTGCAGGTCAAAAATGGTGTTCCAACCCATTTGGGGTATTTTTATGGTTTCATTTTCGGGTAATAAATGTCTGGGAGCGATGAATTTCTTGACTGCAGTATTAAAAATACCCAACCCCTTGGTTTGACCCTCTTCCGAATAGTTACACATCAATTGCAGTCCTACACAAATGCCCAACAAAGGCTGTGAGAGCGTAGGAATAAGCAGATCTAGTCCGCTTGATTTGAGGCTACTCATGCAAGATGAAGCCTCGCCTACCCCTGGGAATATAATTTTATCGGCACTTGCTATTTCTTCGGCATTGTCAGTGACCATGGGCTCGATTCCCAATCTGTTGAGCGCAAATATCACCGATTGAATATTGCCACCGTTGTATTTTAATATTGCTACTTTCAATTTATATGTTTCAAATATTTCTGCCAATGTAACTTCGAAACCCTGCAACACTTTAGAGAACACATTTTTGTCTCCTTGTGCTGCGCAAGCAATCAATTCATATTTATAATCTTTGAGCCAAAAAGCTTCTACAGCTTGGTTTTCCAAATCTACAATCCAATATTCTTGCACCTTATATTCTTCCTAAATATCTTTCTTCAGGTGATCATTCCTACTGATCGAGGATAGAGATATAATTTCTACCACCAAATGAGGGCCCCACTTACTTTTTTTTCTATGATTACATCCTTATTATCTCGTGACACAAACAAAATATCGGGCTGTAGAAGGTTGAATTTGCCTAATCGAGTATCCATTGGTGCCATTACCTTCTCACCTAATTTGAGCTTTTTCACAAATTAATAAATTAATAAACCCAAATTTATCGAAACTTGCTGATAGTAAAAACTCGGGGCGGGACTCGTGCACAATTCGCCATTTAATATTTCACAATAGGTGTCTTGTTCCCAATTTTCGACATCTGAGTAGCTCCAAATTCGGGAATTATTGGGAAAAAGTATGACATCTTTATTATATGCTATGTCCATTTATCTACTCAATTTTGAACTAAACTAAGGCTTATCTGCCAAAATTCCTACAAAACGCCTTTTGTACTGGGAACTGCATCGTCACCAGTACGCTTTACCGCCATTTTTATAGATTTGGCTACCGCTTTGTAGATGGCTTCGATCTTATGGTGTTCGTTTTCGCCTTCGGCTTTGATGTTGAGGTTGCATTTGGCTGCATCTGAAAAAGACTTAAAGAAATGAAAAAACATCTCCGTAGGCATTTCCCCCACTTTTTCGCGTTTGAATTCGGCCTGCCAAATCAGCCAAGGTCTGCCAGAGAAATCGATAGCAGCTTGGGCTAGGCAGTCATCCATGGGCAAAAGCCATCCATAGCGTTCTATCCCTTTTTTATCACCTAGAGCCTTTAGGTAGGCTTCCCCTATAGCAATTGCAGTGTCCTCAACCGTGTGATGTTCGTCTATATGCAGATCGCCATGCACTTTCACTTCAAGGTCGACACCACCATGTTTGCCCAGTTGATCGAGCATGTGGTCGAAAAATCCCAAGCCTGTTTCACATTTCGTTTTGCCAGTGCCATCGAGATTGAGCTTTATGTATATTTCTGTCTCATTCGTTTTTCTGTGTATTATGGCAGTTCTATCTGGCGATTTCAGAAAGGTATATATGGCATTCCAATCTTCGGTCTGGAGGCTGGCATTGTTGGCCTCAAGGCTATTGTTGAATAATATGGCTTGGGCACCCAAGTTTTCGGCCAATTTCACATCTGTTAGTCGGTCGCCAATTACAAAGCTATTTTTCAGGTCATATTCTTCCGTAAAATAAGCAGTTAGCATTCCAGTGCCAGGTTTTCTGGATGGATGGTTGTCGTTTTCAAATGATTTGTCGATATGAATACCAACGAAACTCACGTTCTCATTAGCAAGGATCTGAAGCATTTTTTGCTGTGCAGGCCAAAAATCAGCTTCCGGGAAAGATGCTGTCCCTAAGCCGTCTTGATTGGTGACCATCACTAGTTCATAGGGTAGTTCGGTGGCTATTTTGTGCAGTGCTGTGATGGCTCCTTTCCTAAATTCAAGTTTCTGAAGACTATCTATTTGGAAATTGTCTTGCGGCTCTACAATGATGGTACCGTCTCGGTCAATAAATAAGATTTTTTTACGCAACGCTATTGGAAATTAAAAATGAGATGCAATTCGCTAAATATATTGGATTCAAAATTAAGCATTGGGCTGGAGTTATGTTGCAAAATAGGTCATAAATTGATTCTACTTTAAAAGGTGAAACCCGAATTTTGGCTACATTTAGGCAAATCCAACAAGTAGTTAATGGCTGAGTAGCTAAAAATTATACATTAACTTACTTAAAATTACACAAATAGGAAGCAATGTAAAGGCGAAAGCTGGTACAATATTAAAACGTTCATACCTTGGCAAATCAACTTGCAGTGAAGTTGTGCAAATATGAACTTATTTTCATTTTTTCATTTTGCATTTTGTCTAGCGCAACATTTGAGAAAACAAGCACTGTCAAATACCATCGCCAGATCCCATACCCAGAAAGTGATCTTATTATGAAATTTGAATTTACAGCGACACCTTCTAGATATTTATGTACTGGCACCGATATGCATGGGTAGACTGCAGGCAAAGACAAAGCCATATATGTGATAGCTGATGATGGAGCCAATTTCGGAGGTGCATATAATTATGCACATTTACTTAAAATAGTAGGATTAACGCCAAATAATCAAGTGGAAACCGTGACCTACTTTATGGAAATACCTTTTCGTAAAATGCTTCCCGAAGGTAAATTATTAAGAAGGTACGTAGCCGCTGGCATTGCCGTAGATTCAATTATCTACGTTTTTGGCCTCGTCAGAAGAAAGCCCTTATCTCTGCGCCCTCATTGGAGTTCGTCTGCGACAAACCCTTAATCTATTAACTACAATACCATTACAGAAAACTTCTGCACTGCAATCCTACTTACAATTCAAACGCCTAACATCGCTTTTCTCATCTTGTTTTTTACTTTACAAAAAGTGTCAATTATATAAACTAGTTTTAAAATTGTGTAATACTTTGCCTCCCGTTTAAACTTAATTTTGAAGGCAGAAAAAATTTATTCTCTGTATAAATTAAATAGGTAATGGAAAAAGAAATGGTAATGAACAAAGACATTGTGGCTATTGCAGCAACAGATTGTAAAACACTTGCAGCAGCAGTTACAGCTGCCGGCCTAATAGAAACTTTACAAGGGGATGGGCCTTTTACAGTTTTTGCACCTACGGATGAAGCTTTTGCTGCCATCCAATCGGATGTGGATACCTTGTTAAAACCTGAAAATAAAGACAAACTTGCCAAAATTTTGACTTACCATGTGGTAAGCGGAAAGACAATGGCTGATGATTTGGAGGACGGACAAGAACTGACCACAGTAGAGGGTAGTACGTTAAAAGTGAAGATCCAGAATGGTAGTGTAATTATTGGCAATGCAAAAGTAACTTCGGCTGATATTGAAGCCGCAAACGGAGTTATTCACGTTATTGACAAAGTTTTGCTGCCTTAAAATTAAATCCATTTTAAGATTGAAATAAAACCTTTGCTTATGCGAGGTTTTATTTTTTAAAATTAATCTACCGCAGTTGTTCCTCACCGTGGTTTGTGGCAAACAGAATACGTGTTAATAACCTGATTATTAAATATGTGTCGTCCTACAAAAAGTTTACAGTTGGTTTGCTAATGCTGATACAAATTTAATTTTAATCCTGTTGTTGCCTTACAACTGTCGTACTGGATAAAGCAGAAAAGGGCTCTGTTGAGGAGCAACTCATCAGGAATAATCCAGTCAGATAGCGTACTAATCCGTTGATAGCTTTAAAGTTTTGCAACGAATTTTTATTTAATACGCATTCTGCCATCCCCTCGCCCTTGATGGTGTTTTCACCAGCAAGCCTATTCTCCTTGGTAATGCGATAAAAAACCAAACGCATCTTTTCCATTTAAATAAAACTTTGCTGTAGAAAATCTACATTCTTCTTATAGCAAAGAAAAACCAGCTTTTACTGGGTTATAATGCACATATGCAAGCCTTTGCATAAATACATTATGCGAATACAGATCTATACTTAATGAATTCCTTAACCAAAATTGGTATTTTCCTATCTTTTAAGTTTACTTCAAAATGTTTCAACACCTCAAGATGATTTTTTACTAAATCATATTTTATATTTTGTGAAGTAAACTTCAAGAAGTCTCGTTGCACACCTTCTCGTTTTGTTGAACCCAATACTTGCCAAATAATGTGAAGATGATTTGACATTATTGCAAA
>Ga0163144_10002924_pt1 | contig 38985 bp, 30 predicted proteins | sample OliLak19BULKMAT1_FD_123175 | JGI IMG/M metagenome (GOLD analysis project Ga0163144, IMG submission 123175) | Freshwater microbial mat bacterial communities from Lake Vanda, McMurdo Dry Valleys, Antarctica - Oligotrophic Lake LV.19.BULKMAT1 | ecosystem: Environmental > Aquatic > Freshwater >...
AGCCGACGTACTCACAACTCTATTTAAATGAGCTGTCATTTTATAAATCCATACAGGCTGTTGGGATAGATCGTTTAGTGACTGCTCAGAGAGAAGGAGTTGTGCTAAATGTTTCTAGGATATATACGCATAAAAATACATACTTAAAAGACCAAATCTCCAAATATTGCTATCAGCCACTAACTATAGATGAACGAAATCGTCAAAAAACAGCTTCAGTAGTTAATCAAGGAAATCCAAATTTAAAGTCCTTATTTGGTAATTCAAAATTCAAGAATTTACATGCAGAAATGAATAGAAATGATATATTTTGGAAAAATTCAGAAATAAAATACTATGTTAAACTAAAAGAAAAGTATTATGGCAATATAGCAAAAGGTCTTTGGTTTCGTTTAAACGAGTTAAAAAGTAAAAAATGGATCAATTTAAATTCAATAGTTAAATCCGCAAAACTACCGAAGAGAACTTCACTAAGAATTGTTAGGAGATGGGCAGAATTAAAAATAGTTTCCATAGAAGATTATGCAGACTTTAACACCGAACACCAAGGATTTGATTACTTGATAAAATTAAATGTTGAATATGTTCCAAATCTATTGTATCATCAGTCTCGGATAGAATTTGAACGAGGTCAAAATAAGAAGAAAAAATATATCAAAACAAAGATTAGGAGAAAAATCTATGGCAAAAATACAAAAAAATAAGTTAACAACAAAAAATGATAAATTTACTTTTAAAGCTTCTCATTTCAGAGTATTACTCACCAAACAAGAGTATAGGTGCAAACTCACAAACAGAGAACTTACCCCTGAAGTAACATTCGCCGAACACATAATACCTCTGCGAAAAGGAGGAACACATAGTGAAGACAATATTTGTTTGGTACATGAAATTCTCTATAGGATGAAAAGATATCACTCAATCCAAGAGATCGTTGAGATGTCAGCAGATGTTATCAATAATTTAGGTAAAGAGTATGGATACAAAATCACAAAGTTTAAAAGAAAATAAGTTCCCGAATTGGAAAATCCATAGTAGAGCTGGTAATTTCAATCGTAGATTAGAATTGGAAGATGAACAACTAAATGCTTGGAAATCCTGGGGAGATTGTATAACTGTTAATACGAAATATTTAGAAATCTTTGTAACGAGGGATTCAACGTATGAATATGATCTCTTTTACAAAGTTTGGAAATACCCTATTGTAAACTCTAGAGTATCACTAGATAAATTAAATCGAAATTCTAAATCAAAATGGTTAATTAGAGAATATCTTTTAATACCAGCATTGAATCGCTTTTCTATCAATCCTTCATTAGACTATTCATCTCTATGGGACATACTTTCATTCGATGAAACTTCTCGATTAAATCTATTTGTATATCAATACAAATGTTTCGAAAAAACCATACCAGAAACTTGGACTAAAAGTATTGATAGAGCAAGGCTTTCTTTTTTCCGAAGAAGTTCAAAGGAATTTAGAAGAATTGATTTATTTTGGTATTTGTTATACAGAAGAATTAAACGAGGATTTATTGGAAATAAGGATGGTACTTGGGATACTAGGTATAATTTTATTAAAAAAATTTCCTAAACATATATATTTCAAGAATTAAAAACGGAATAATTACTTTAATAAGAATTCATTCATTAGATAGTAATATGATTATAAAATAAGCTTAGTAATACTATCAAATTATCCTAGATTCAAATTTTATTCTAATATATTGTAGGTTGATAAGAACTTGCGTCCTTGCATTTTTCTTGTTCCTTTTGTAGACGGAGACATTCAATTAAAATTCCATTAATTAAAGCACTTTCTTGATCCTGTGTTGAATTGCCGATAATATCAGTAAGCCCTAAAGCAGCGATTGCAAACCCCCCGCCACATAGTGAAGCATCCTGAGTATGAGATAATTTTTCTTTACATCTCCCTTTTTCACTACCTGGTCTACAATTTAAACATAATACTAATATGATAAAGAAAGTGATATTATTTTTTATCATGTTCATATAAATTCATTTCCCTTAAATTTTTGAATTTTAATTTACCCTTACCTTTAGAAGAACTTAAATTTTGAATTTCTTTAACCATGTGTCTCCAGTTCAATTATTCCATCATTAGATTATTCATCACTTGGGGGAATACATTCGTTAGATGAAACTTCTCACTTCAATTTATTTGTAAATCAATTCAAATTTTTTGAAAAAGACTTACTAATAACTTGGACTAAGAGTATTGATAGAGCGAAACTTTCTTTTACCAGAAGAAGTTCTAAGGAATTTAGAAGAATTGATTTATTTTGGTATTTGTCTTATAGAAGAGTTAAACGAGGATTCATTGGAATTAAGAATGGTATTTGCGAAACTATAATTAATGCATTCAAAAAAGTTAATGATTAATGTAATAAACAATTTCAGTAAAATGATAAAATGCAGACTTTTTAGCGAACACTTTTCTATTTCATTTTCAATTCAAATTTCGAAGGTTTCAACTTCATTACATTAAACAAATGCAGAAAATACTCAAATATCACTGAATATAGTAATTTACTTATTGACTTTAATCTTATTTATACTTTCCAAAATTATACCATTAAAGTATGATTTTTTTTTTCCAAAGACGTTGTAATCTTGCAAATAGTTTTTTGCTGGTTCAGTGCACAATTCCGAATTAATTCCACAAATAAACCCTATTCTTAATTTTATTGAATTTTTGAGCCATTCGTGATAATTTTCTTTTATCATTAAATTTAATATATCTTGGTATTCCTTATTGTTCGAATCTAAGTTTTTTTCTTTAAATAATTTGCGATCTATTAATATAATATTTTCTAACATCTTTAAATAAGTATGATTATCCTTTTCCTTTAAATTTTTACTGATTGCATCTAATATATTTTTAGATTCATTTTCACAATTACCTATTAAAGCGAAAAAAAAATGAGATTTTAAAACATAATTTACTGGTTTTTCACTATTCAGAAAATTCGAATCCTGAATATCTAGTTTCATAATTTCCTTCCACATTTCAGAACTTGGACATAATCCTTGAATGGATTCCAATGGCAAAGTATGATTGTAAATTTTTCTAGATTTAAACGTCTTTAAAAGATCATTGAACTCAGTCAATTTTCTATTAAATTCAATTTCAGAAAGAATATATGGCTCCAAAGCAAGCCTTGCCCCATAAAGTGTAGCATATAGCCATTCTATATTCTCATAACCTTCAATTTGCATTGCTTTTATAATTTTATTATAAAGAGAAAGTTCTTCGTCGATATTGTTTGTGATAAAGGAACTATATCGAAAAATTATATAATAATCATTTGGCACCTGCTGATTATATGCTTGAAATCGCATATTGAGATATTCTTTATCGTATAAAAATATTTCTTTGGAAATAGTTAATAGGGAAGCTCTTTCAGTGTGCGGGTCGAATAAACTTTGAGCAAATAAAAGAAAAGGTATTACGTAAATTAAAATATATTTTTGCATAAATTATTCAAAAGACTACTCCCATTTCAAAATAAAGCGTACTTACCCCTCTTTTTGTAAAAGTATATTCATTGTCAGCATTACTAGTTATTAAATTACCTAACAAGTAACGATAGAAATTGAAATCGCCATTCAAAATAAAGTCATTCGGACTAAAACCCGTAGAATGATTTATTTTAGGATTTGTAGCATATTTTATTGAATAACCTAATGTAAATAAACAGCGTTCCCAAAATGAAAAAGTAAAACCTGTATCCAATCCTCCATAGTATCTTGCTGTGGAATCATAAGAAAAAGTATATAAGGGTGTATTTGTAGACCATTGATTGATGTTATCCCATTGATAAACAACACTTCTTGGACTCGCATTACCAATAATTGTTGCTAAATAAAAAGAATTTTTCAAAGGGAAAAGTTTAAAGGTAATTTCAATATCTGGTCGATTCACTTGCGAATTGAAATTGTAAACACCAAATGGTTGTCCAAATTGATTATATTCAAGCTTGCTCGAATAATTTCTATTTTCTATATTAAACAATTTCAAGCCAAGTGAAGTAAAATCAAATAGATTATAGAAAACCGAAAGTGAACTTCCCCTACCATATCTTTCTCTACGATGCTGTAAATACTCATCGCTTAACCGAAATGCTTGGATATCATCATTTCCTAGAAAATTTATAAATAGTCCAAAATTTCCCTTCGTTAAATATTTTGGTAATTCTTGTGATTCAATTTTAAAAGGAACCAAAACTAAAATAATCAATGAAGTTATTTGAAAGAAAATATGAATCTGCTTAACCATATAATAACTTTTTATTAATTTGTTCCTGTTGCCTGTGGACGATTATCTGGATTATTTGGGTCAGATTTACAAAAAGTTGATTTTCCTGCTTCCGATTTATCAGGAAATACGCATGCAATTGCAATTGAAATAATTATCATTTCGCTATTTCCAGTGTCCCCACTTCCGATAGTTTGATCTAAATTAATCCTATCATCTTCATTCTGCCATTGTTTGAAAGAGGCTTGAATACATACATTTCGCTGAGCCAAATTATCTGCAAAAACTGCTGCACAAATTATATTTCTTTGTTCTAAACGATCTTCTGCCTTTTTACTTTGCCGATCTGCACTGTTCCAGAAAGGCTTTTTTCGCAAATCATTATATTGCTTACTAAACCAATTTGATACATCACTTTTTTGGAGACTTTGAAAGAACTTTCCACTTCCTAATAAATTATCTATATCATTACCTTTATTTCTACTGTATTTTCCACCTGAAATTAAACTTCTCGCTCCCCCATCAGCTCCTCTTCCTGCTTTTCTACCTGCATAATCCATTCCTCTTGCTAGGCTACGAGCAGAATGATCTATTGTTTTTCCTAATGATCTTACTCTTGAACCATCTAACTTGTGCCTTCCACCCAAGCTATGACTAACAATTTGATTAAACATATGAACATAATTTGTGCTATTCCCACTAACATCTCTCCAAGCTATTGGATTCCCTTCCACATACATCTGCCGATTCATCCCTTGTTCTTTTCCTGGAAACACCATTCCGTCATTAGATATAAATCTTCCAAGACTTGCATCATAATAACGAGCCTTGTAATAATAAAGTCCACTTTCTTTATCTTCTTCCTGTCCCGTATATTTGAATTTACTAATATCTGGTCCATAAGAATCTGTTCTTAAAATTTCACCGTATGGCTTATAAGTGATATGACTCTTACCGCCTCGTTCCCCACCAGCTAATACATTTCCATTACCATCGGTAATCATAGTTATACTACCCAAATGATCTGGATGATAGAAATACATTCCATTTATATGACCATGACTCGAAGTTGATCCGCTTCCCCCACTACTCGCAGTATCATTAGAGACTGAAGGAGTTTCTGCTGGTATCCCACCACTTATTCCAAGGAGCCAAACTGGCGTACCAGACTCACCTTCACCTGCTCCCATAAGAAGCGGAAAACATCCCGCTGTGGAAGTAAAAGTGAATACTACAAGCAATACACTGGTTGCATACCTTGGAAATTGTTTGTGAAGGTAGTTAGATACATTCGGAAGGATTGTGATTCCAAATAAGTCACTTGCAGTATTTTGAAGTTCGGATACATCTTGTTCTACACTTTTTCTAGTTCTATGAACAATGATGAAAAGAGTTCCTAAAATCAGAATCCAAGGAATCGCTCTGTGACCTTTTTTTAACTGTCCATCACCATCAGTGTAAACATTCGATTCAGCTAGTAACGATATAAAGTTAAACCCCACTCGGTTTTTCCAATAAGTCCCACAATCTAAGTTAACATCCGAACAGAACGGATTCACCAACCAATCATTTGTTGCTATGCTGGTAAAGAGACTGGCATCACTTCGGCTATACTGAGCAACGATATCTCCTTCAACTCCCACAACATACATTGTGTGTTTCTCAGGTTGACCTGGTGCTCTATATACTTCGTATAAATTACCAAAACTATATGTAGTCGTATTCTGATTTAACAACGATTTTTTGATTCTGTTGCCAGCATGGTCGTAAGCATATTCAAATCTATCTCCTCCACTCGTGACTATTTCCTTTAGCTTTCCTTGGGCGTTATAATTATAAGCGTCTCCGTTTCTAGTTGTCATATTGCCCACAGAGTCATATCCATAGGTAAGAATTCCTGTATTCGGACTATTTACCTTCGTTACAGCATGAATATGATTTGGGTTTTAATAAGAGTAATTAAAAACTCCCTTATGCAATAAGTTACCATTTCTATGATAGGAATATGTTTCTTCTCCATACCTACCAACTGCCTTGGTGACTCGACTTAGGTGGTCATAAAAGTGCTTCATGGGCGAATCTGCTACCGCAGAACGGGCTTTACGCTCCAATCTGCTATCTCCATTCCGTTTGGCGAATTTTTTTTATTCTTACAATCAATTTATCGACTAATTGCAGGATTTACGCTACAATCCCTTTCGCAGAGGAAATTGGAATTAGATAAAATTCAATGCAAAGTAATCGCATAACATTATTTTTTTTATAAAACAAATCATTTTTCCAGATTAGAAGCCTCTTCAACTATTCGTATCTTTCGATCGTATGCCAAAATCCCACTGTTAAGAAACAGATTTACGAATGGCGGGATTAATACCAAAATAAAGCTATTAGCAGAATTTAAGTCTCCTGTCGTTGATACTTTATAAACAAAACTTAGTGTTTGACCAGATTCAATTCGTAGATTCGAATAATTTTCACTACGTATACCAAAAAAACCTTTTCCAAAATTTAAAATACCTGGCATATTTTCCCAATAATCAATATTTCCACCTAACCCATATTCACCAGGTTTTACATAAAATATTATCTCTTCATCTAAATCAACTTTTCCTTCATACGTTAATGATGGGCGACGAAAGTTAACAATTTCTGGTTTAATTGCATATAAAACTATGTATAAATGAAGTTTATAGTCAGCTGTGGCAGGAAGATTCTCTCCATCTTTCTTGATAAGAATCCGAATTTTAGCTGTCGCATTTTCTTTATCATTTAAATAATTTTCTCTATGTAATAGCTGAGGAGCAAAAACACTGCATGAAGTAATTAAATTCATGGCAAAAACAATAATTAATAAACTTTTAAAGCATTCCATTATAAGTCCTTATAATTCCATTTCCTAAGCTAACTAGTAATGGTAATTGTAATGATAAATAGAATATCCCACCTTTGGAAAAATATACCCTAAAGAAGAATATGTCATTCCGTTTAAATCTTTTGTAGCATAAATTTTTCAGTTAATGTAGCTACTTATCAAAAAGATGGTGTGGGTGATCCTAATCTCCTAGCGTCCATCAAACACAATTGATAGCCTAATGTAATAATAAATAAATTTTCATCTTTCTCCGAAGAGGAAGACTCAGGTGTATTAATTGAACTGTATAGAATCGTAAAATTTTCATTACACTGTTTTTCAAGATCGCTTTTCAATCTATACTCACATGATAGAGAAATGAAAAAAATTAAAAATATGGGGATGTTTTTAATTTTCATGGAACATATCCAAAATAATTAATTATCGCAAATTGTAATATTGCTTTAGATTTATCGCCTGTTAATCGAGTGATAAAGTATAAAGTGAGAAGTTTTCTATTCGAAGAAGCTGAATATGAAAAAGTTCCAGCTCGATGATCAGCATCATTTTCAGCAACCAATTCGGCTCCACCAGTAATGTTTCTAATCGGGGAACTTCCTAAATTACTCAAATATCGCATTGTTCCCCATTCTCTATATTGTTGAAGATGTGCAGTTTCATGTCTTAAAGAATCCTCTCGATCAGTTCTTGTGACAGCAAATTGACCAAGAGTGATTCCATCTCCACTGCCAGAAGGCATTAATGGTCCACCCTGAACTACATAACCGCCGTTTACCTTTTTCAGTTTAGTGTCCCTTTGTAATATCTTACCAGCAGCATAGTTTGTTGCTGCCCATGTAAATCCTATCGTATTTAATGGACTGAGAGTATTTGTTAACTTACCTATTTCGCTTCTTTGAAAGTCGCTACCTTTATTCTTTCTCATTTTATACATAGCCTTATTCCCTGCGGTCTGAATTAATAATCGCATGATTGGATCATCAGTATTAACTAATGCTGAATTTATAATATATTTAGCATAGTCTTGAAGCAAATTTTGCGTATTATAATTTCCTGTTTTATCTCTCCATAGAACTGGATTTCCTTCCACATACATCTGCCGATTCATACCTTGCTCTTTTCCAGGAAACACCATTCCGTCATTAGATATAAATCTTCCAATGCTTGAATCATAATACCGAGCCTTATAATAATATAATCCGCTTTCTTTATCTTCTTCTTGTCCCGTATATTTGAATTTTGTAATATCAGGACCATAAGAATCAGTTCGTAATATCTCACCATATGGTTTGTAAGTAATATGCGATTTACCACCTCGTTCGCCACCAGCAAGAACATTCCCATTTCCATCGGTAATCATAGTTATACTACCCAAATGATCTGGATGATAGAAATACATGCCATTAATATGACCATGACTTGTTGAAGAACCACTTCCACCACCGCCACTCGAAGTATCATTTGATACAGAAGGCGTTTCTGCTGGTATACCACCACCTATTCCTAGTAACCAAACAGGAGTTCCCGATTCTCCTTCCCCAGCCCCCATAAGTAAAGGAAAACAACCTGCTGTGGATGTAAAAGTAAATATCACAAGTATTACACTCGTTGCATACCTTGGAAATTGTTTGTGGATATAATTTGATATATTTGGAAGGAGTGATATTCCAAATAAGTCTTCACTTCCGTAATTTTCGATATTGGACTCTTCGCTTTCTGAATTTTTTCTAGTTACATGAACAATTACAAATAGAGTCCCAATAAGCAGTATCCAAGGAATCGCTCGATGACCTTCTTTTAACTGTCCGTCAATGTAAACATTAGTATCAGCTAAGAACGAAATGAAATTAAATCCTAATCGGTTTTTCCAATAGGTTCCGCAATCAACTGTGATATCTGAACAGAATGGATTCACCAACCAGTCATTAGTGGCGATACTCGTTACTAAACTCGCATCACTTCGGCTATACTGAGCGACGATATCTCCCTCTACACCGACAACGTACATAGTATGCTTCTCTGGCTGACCTGGTGCTCTATAAACTTCGTATAAATTCCCAAAACTATATGTAGTCGTATTCTGATTTAACAACGATTTTTTGATTCGGTTTCCACTATGGTCATATTTGTATTCAAATCGATCTCCACCACTGGTAACAATTTCCTTTAGCTTGCCCTGTGCATTATAATGGTAAGCGTCTCCATTACGAGTTGTCATATTGCCCACAGTGTCGTACCCATAAGAAAGGATTCCCGTATTTGGGCTATTCACCTTTGTCACAGCATGGATATGATTAGAGTTTTCATAAGAGTATGTGAAAGCGCCCTTATGCAAAAGGTTTCCATTTCTATGATAGGAATAAGTTTCTTCCCCATATTTACCTATTGCCTTGGTAACTCGACTTAGGTGGTCATATTCGAATGATTGATTTCTCGATCCATTCATCAAATCAGTGATTGTTTCTATATTTCCTTTTTTATCATAAGCATAAGTGATGCTTTGCTCTACACTACTATCCTTCAAATACGTCACATACGAAAGAGGGCGTTTGCGAAGTGAATCATAGCCAATTTTAGTTAGCACTCCATTTCCCGTCTTTCGTTCTATATAATATCTGCTATTCTCAAGCTTCGGACCCTCATAGCTCACAACTGTATGATTAATACTATTCCCATCATGTGAATCCATAGTTAAAAAAGCTAATTGACCTGCATTCGTATAATGATTTTTGATCTTTGTTCCTTCGGGGTAAGTAGTCGTCTTCACTCTGTTAAATGCATCGTATGTTCTTTGGAAAATCACTTGAAGGTCATCGATTGTTTTCTTTTCGGTCAATACATTGCCTTTACGATCATAAGCATATTCTGTGATTCCATTGCCATCAGTCACTTTGGATAATCGACCGACTGTATTTGTTGTGCTTACGCTATTTGATAAGTCATACTCATAAAGGATAGGTGAATCGGAACCAGGAATGATCTTTGTAATTCTTCCCAGACTATCTATTTCATTCTGAATTGTGACTCCCCTCGCATCTGCTTGCGTAAGTAAATCACCTGCTACATTATAGGTATAATTCGTTGTCCCTGAATTGCTATCCGTATGTCTTGTCTTCCTTCCGCCTATATCATAAGTAATAGTAGATACTGAATTTCCAGGATCATTAATTTGAATTAAACGGTCACTATCATCATACGCATATCGAATTGTTTCTCCTTGGGAAACCTTAGTAATTTGTCGTCCCCAGACATCGCTCGTATGCGTTTCTAGTCGAATCACCTCAGACTGGTTCGTCGTTTGAATCGTCGCCGATCTCAATGTATAAGTCAAATTAGTTGATTCGCCAGTAGCAGAAACGATTTCTCTTGCTCTTTCTTCAGTATCATCAGTTGCAGAATAATAATTTGTTACATTCCAAACAGCACTCTCTCCCGTCAGATAGGGATTTGACTTTTGGATTTCTCTGCCTAAAGCATCGTATCTAGTTTCTGTTGTGGAGATTATCCCATCTACGACCAAACTTTCCGATTTTAAACTTTGTCCAAGTAGGTTTGTAGTCTCACGATTCCAGACATCCCCTTCAGCAGTATGGGTTGTCGAAGTGGATACAAATAAAGTGCCATCAAACGAATGATCATATGACTCTTGTTTGTCTCCATTTACGAAAGTGGCTGATTTTCTATCATAAGAATCATATTCGTATTCAACTCTATTTCCATTAGAATCTTCACTGAAAAGTTCCAAGTCAGTCTTTGGATCATATTGAACTCTTGATGTTTGTCCCAGGGCATTGCGAATAAGTGTTTGTTTGCTTCCTGTCAAATCGTTATATTCATACGACAAACTTCGTCCAAGTGAATCCGTTGTAGAAGATACATTTCCTCTGGCATCATAGGAAAAAGAATTTGTATAGAAAGTATTGCTACTTACAAGTTTACTTTCACTTGCCACATCACCACCAACATAAGTCCATTTGGTTTGAGCAGAGAGATTACCATTGATAAAAGTTTTCTCTTCAATTGGTAAGGCAGACAAATGCAAAGAACCATTGGCGATATATGATATTTCCTTTCTGGTTACTTTCCCATTCCAATTTTCTTCCACAACAGAGGGAGCATAACCAAAACTAGTTGCATAAGTATAAGTTGTTGTTTTTTGATCTTTAAGAGCACCATTTACATATGATCTGCTATTCGATGTATTCAATAATCGCAGTTTTGTGCCAGAATGTGGCGTATAATAACTATAAGTTGATGTGACAGATTGTTTTAACACATCATTTGCATTAAAGACTTCTTGCACAAGTGGTAATCCATAAAAATTTGCATTTTGTTGGTATACCGTTTCTGTTTTACCTAAGTAGGTTCCATCTATATAGTTTCTTTCTACGACCTTTTCAAATCCGTAATTTAAAGATGTTTCTAAATCTCCAGGTTTATAACGAGAGTTTTCATAGGTATAATCCATTCGTGAAATGGGAAGTCCACTGCCAACTCTGGAGGAAATTCGAGTAACAACCTGTTCGGCAAATAAACTCGGCAAAGAAGTGTTATAGCTTCCAGTATACTTTTGTACAGCTCCAATAATATTCTTTTTCCAATCATAAGTGACATCCGTAAAACCACCATTCGCTCCATTCGAAATAGATGTGAGAATCCCACCTTTTTGAAACGAAGTAGATGAATAAGTTCTAGTACGCATTTCTTCGTCGTATTGTAAAAATAAATCAGGGATACCATCTTCATTTCTATCTTCAAAACGAACATCTCGAACAACATTAACCCCTAAATCAAATAACCAACGATTTCCATCGGAGAAAGTTCCACTCCCACTTCCATAATAAAGAAAGAAATTTCCATTATTACCTTGCTCTTTAACGATAAAATCTTGTTTCCCATCATTATCTAAATCTAAGAAATCGAAGTAAGAAAAATCACCAGCATATGGATCATTTTGTTCAGCAAATTTATCAGGTTTAATTCTTACAGAAATCGTACTCGCACTCGGTGATGTATTAAACGTTCCACCCTGATTAAAAAAAGTATATAATGTATTGTGCAATTGGTCTGGATGTTGCGTTGTTCTATCATAAGGATTTGCATAACTGTTTTCATTATGTAATGATAAAAGTTCAGGCATTCCGTCATTATTCAAATCTCGTAACCAATTTTTTCCCATAAAACCGACTACTGGTAAAATCTGTTCACTTTGCGTTAGATTATTATTCACAAAGTCAAATTTGGTTACTATCAAATTGTATTGAGCACCAGATAAATTAACGCCTCTAATGCGGTTCAATTCTTGATCTAATTCATTTTTTTGCCGATCATAAATTTCTCTTAATCTATCTTCATTGAATTGGCGATCTATAGAATTAGCAAGAATGTCTCTTTCACCAGAAGTCGCCTCTCCTGGTCTTCCGACCAAATCCCAATATATATTTCTTTCATCGCTATGAATTTTAGTTGCAAGTGCATCTTTTTCAGCTTGGGTAGCACCTCCCCCATTAATCACATGGGTCACTTGAGATTTATATCCTTGTTTTTCATTCTCCGCATCAACTAACTCTTGTTGGTGACGAGCAAGAACTGCATTTAGTTGTGATACTTCTGGTGGTGGACTGACATTAAATATTTGCACAAGTTCTGGAATCCTATCCCCATCGATATCAGAAAAATCATACAGCCTGCTATCTTGAAATGGGTTTACATTACGAGATTGATTCACCAAATTTCGATTCCCTATAACTCGGTGCATCACGATAGGGTTCCCAAAAGACCTACCTTGAGATAATTGAATTGATACATAGGACTCATATACACGAATGAAATCGGCTCTTCCATCTGCATTAAAATCTACGAAGAATTCCTTTGCCTGTCTTGGTGAGTATCTAGTATAATTTTGTTGAGCAGCTTCTAAAATAACATTCGTATAAGCACTCGCTCCATCAAAACCATTTCCATTGCCATAAGCAACATGTAAAACACCCCCAGATTCATATACAAAATCAGTTTTACTATCTCCATCGATATCTGCGAAACTCGAAAAAGTATTATATTTTATTGGGAAAGTTTGTGAATTTGAATTTAAGGCACGATTATAAGCCTCGGTCTTGAGATATAGCTGATTCCCTTCCGTTGTTCCAAGCATTCTTGTAAATTCTGAAACCCCATCCCCGTCAACGTCTGTCGGGACACTCATTTGGTTAGTTGATAATATTCCATTGTTACAAGCATCGGCACCGCCAGCCAAAGTATAGTCAGCACATACTGCCCTAACAGCAGGAGGACACTGAGGAAATGCAGAACAAACACAGGCTATAGTTCCCCACTGGCATTGTTCTCTATACTTATTTGGAAGTGGTGATCTTTCTACATAAGCCAAATCGGTTTTATAATTGGTAGCTCTTCCTTGTGTAATAGTCGATTGTTGAGCGGCTTGTCGCCCCATACTAGCCAAAGATTGGTTAATCCAACTACCCCCATATACTATAGAAATTTGTGAAATTAATTCCCTAGCCATAGCATAAAGATCAGGAATCGTTCCTTGGCTGGCATAACCAGCATTATTCTGAGTATAAATATTTGCTCCGACTTTATCACTCAGTCCCACATTGCCAGGACTATATACAAACTCAAGAGGATGATGAGTAGATAAGGAAAGTAAATTTGCTTTCTTAAATTCCACCTTCGACAGCAAATTGGCTTTAGAACGATTCTCCTCTATATAGGAAAATGAATAAGTATGAACTAAAGAACCATCTGAATAATGGTTGATTGTCTTTAAACGCCAATTAAGCAAGCGATAATCTTTTTCCGAATAATCTACTAAAGCATCACTTCTGCCTTCATAATCAAATCGAACGGTTCTATTACCATTGGCATATGTAATTTGAGAGGGATACAATTCTCCATTATTCTGCACCCAATCAATTGTCATAATATTTGAATGAATATCTCTAACTTCTGTAAGTCCCCAAACTTTAACAGCTCCGCCTTTATATAGAGACCCTGAGCCACCACCATAAGTATAGCGGTTTCCATTTTGATCGTAAGCAATAAAATTAGCTGGTCCTTCTCCTGTCATACCTTGGGGAAAAAATTCAGTAAAGGACTCTTCCTTCGAATGCATTACACTATTATTACCTACTAAATTACCATAGGATGAGGAAACATAATGATCGTTTGATGTGTAATGAATTCCATAGCTAACATCCCTTCGAATGGAATCAATTCCAGATAGACTCCAACCTTTTCCTAAAGTCCCACCCCTTGATGCTGAATTATAGGACAAAGCCAATTCAGGTTGTAAGCCTTTCGTTCCATCTAGTAGATCAACAGGAATCCCCATATTGAGATTTCCATTTTGGTCTACATTAGTTTCTGGGAGAGGAAGAGGTAATTTGTTTCCGACTACAAAAGAAATAAATGAAAATGCTAATAAAAATAATAATGAAATTCGTATTAAAATAGTACGCATAACTTTCCCTTCACATAACTAAAACTTTTTATTGCCAATTCGCACAGTTATAAAATAGCTGTCAAGAATTGAACTCACATGAAACAGAAAATAGGTTATATTAACATAACACCTAAACTATTTATCCCGATAGTTTTAATATTTATCCCTTTAATAAATTTATTTCCAATAGAATTACAATTTCCTAATGGAGATGTGTTCCACGGAGAGCTGTTATTTGAAGACGAACGCTCGCTAACTGTTCGCTACAAGGAAAAAGACTACAAAATTCCTAAAAAAGATTTGGAATCATTTGATATTGCGAAAAAAACTTCACCAAATACATCTTATAAGATATCAAGTTTTACTTTAAAGAATGGTAGCACCATCAAAGGATTGATAGCTGAAGAAAAGAAAGATGAATTTATAGTTAAATCAGAACTAGGGTTTTTAACATTGTTAAAAAGCGAGTTAAAACCTCCTATTCCCTCCAAAGAAAATCATCCAGATTTTCCTGAAGAATACAGGGCAAATGATAAAACAAATAACCAAACAAGGATTGGTCTATCATTCATATATTTACCGCTATTTGATCCATTAGCTGGTGCTACACCTGCTTTAAACGGCGGAAGTTTATTTGTAGAACCTGCCTTCCTAAAATTTGGAAATTCTCTACAAACAGGTTTTAGATTTGAATACCTTGAGTCCAATGGACCTGTAAAAGAAATTAGAACACAATCTGGATATGTGTATTTAACTTATTCAAAACAATTTTATAGCAATCCACTGCTTGATTTTTATGCAACTTTAGGTGGTGGCTCATCCCTTCTAACATATAATCTACGGTCTTCAAGTTACTCCTCTACGAGTCCATCCGCCTATATTGACTTAGGTTGGCAAGGTTTGAAATTCGGTAGCTCTTTCTATCGTATTGGCTGGAAAAGCTTATGTTTTTTTGAAGAGACAAAAACTCATTGCGGATCAGGTGCCGAAATTTCTGGCGGTTGGAGTTTCTAATCATGTCATATAATAGAATTATACTTATCTTTATTTTCATTATGTTATCAATTAATTGTGGGAATGCCTTATCTAATGGCTCGAAAGATGATAATGCTAAACTAGAATGGCAATTAGTTACTGATTTAACTGATTCTACAGCTCGCATCAACTGGAAATGCTCAGGTAGCGTAGTTGGACTGTTAAACGTATCTGGTTCAAATTATAACCGAGTTGATACAACGTTTTTTCCGAGTGATATCCATAGCATATACCTTACAAATCTAACTTCCAATTCCACATATAACTACTTACCTTCGTGCGGAGCGGAAGAAAAAGGCATAGGATTCCCTGCCACTTTTAACACATTAGCAAATAATAATGTCATTTTTTCCAGAAGTATATGGATCGTAGGTGGAATTGGTTCTGACAAAAATGCAGTGGCAGATATTGATTATTTTGATCCAGTAACAAATACTTGGACAGCATCAATCACCCAAATTCCAACACCAAGAATCAATGCACAAATCGTATCTTATAAAAATAAAATTTATTTGATAGGTGGTATGGTGAAATCTGGAGCCTCTTACACCATGTCTCGGATTGTCGAAGCTTATGATCCATATACAAACACCTGGTCATCCAATTTATCCTCCATGCCTACTACTTTGCAAGGTGGTGTGATTGGAGCTACGGGAGAAGAAATTGTCATCATCGGTGGAACAACTAGCACAGATATGACGACTGGAACTATCTTAAATACTGTTTATAAATATACCCCTGAAATTGGCACAGGTGGAACTTGGACAAACTTTTTATCAAGCACAACCATTTATCCTCGCATAGATATGGCGGGTTGCACTTACAATGGTTCTCTATTTATCACAGGTGGCAGATTCTACAATGATGGTTTGGCATATGCAACAAGCGATGCTTATTCCCCCTCTTTAAATTCTACTACAGGAAAAATAGAAGCCTCTGTTTCACTAGCACGACATGGTTCCGCTTATGCTTGTTACCGACCAATGTCATCAGATACATATTCTACCGATTCTCCTCTCTTTATAGTAGCAGGTGGTTCAACGGCAACAGATATTAACCAACCTGTATCAGCTATCACAACATCAAATCGTTTTGAGTATTCTATATTAGGATCATCTACAAATGCCTTTGTAACTGGTTCCAATATTCCTGTTAGCCTCTACTTCCCTTCAATGGAAATTTCCTATCTACAGAGAAAAGCCTATTTGTTTGGTGGAGCACCTGAGATCAATTTACCAGTCAATACTGTATATTCCCTTGATCTATCCAATCCTGGCGGAAATCCATGGAACTTAGAAACAAAGACAATGCCAAAAAGTAGATTTGGACATAAGGCAATTATTCTTAACAGGTAATTATGATAAGAAAAAGCTTCATATTATTTCTATTCATTTTTTCCAATATGGTTTATGCAGAAAGTAATCCAGAAGAAGATATATTCCATTTTCGTAATTTACTAAAAGCGAAGAAGTTTAAGGAAGCGGAGTCTTTAATTTCCCAACTAGGTGAGAATGGTCTTGATGAACCGAGAGTGGAACTATTAGAAACTGAATTATGGATCGAAAAGGCGGATGATTTATATAAGCGAAGGCAATATAAATCTGCGTTTCCCTATTACAACAATGCTTATGCGAGGTGGCGAACTAATCCTAGAATCAAAGATCGTTATAACGAACTAGCTGGTAAAATCTTGGTTGATGAAAAGCCTTCTAATAATATAAATTCAAGTTCCATTGAATTAGAAAAATCATCTGCTGAAATAATTGAATCAAGTTCGATGGATAAATTAATTTTATTAAATTCAGAAAGAATTCAATCTTTAGATAACAGAATCTGGATACTTTCTTCATTATTTTGTCTTTCTCTTTTAATAAATATTGTTACCCTAATTCAATTAAGGAAAAGCAGTCCGAAAAATTAATTATATTTTTCATCGTTTAACTTCAATTTTTTATTGACTAAACTTAACGAATGCTATATCATAGTTGATACTATTTCTCTTGTGAATTAGTTTGGAAGATGATAAATGACAATTTATTGAATCCCCTTCGTTAGGGGATTTTTTTAGTTCTTCAAATTTACCACTTAATTTGGAGGAATTAGAGATTCCAAGAATTGATTTTATAATTATAGATATAAAATAATTTTAATAAAGGAAAATAAAATGTGTTATGTTAATTTTGTAAGTCTGTATTTACCCAGTTTTTTAGCATTTCTAACAATTCTAGTCGCCTTTATTACTTTTATTAATCAAACAGAAATTCTAATTTTAAATCAATTATCTGAAAAATCTAAGGAATGCAATGAGTCCATTTCACAAACTCAATTCCAAGTCATACCTAATAATTTAATTCAAAATACAAACATTTTATCTGCAATCATCACCGCAATACAGCTTTTAGATTACAATTTAAATAGGAAATGGTATTTAAAATTATTTATTTCAAGAGAAAGTTGTTTAGATCAATTTTATTTGCAACTTCATACTTCGATAAGGAATTACATTGGAATTTATAAAACCAGTTCCTTAACGAACTTACAAACCCATTTTAATAATAGCACTATTAACCAGCTATTTACTGATGCTTCAAATAATTTATCTGGACCATGTAAAAAATATAATTAAATTTTCCTATCAAAGTAAATCTATCTTACTCCGCTTAATGTAGCATCAGTAAGGAATAAATGGAAATGTTCTGTATCAATATTATATTCTTTATAAAGATTTGAAACCTCAAGTGCATAATCTATAGAATTATTCGCTTCCAATGATGCCTCTTTACCATTTCCGAGAAAATAAAAAAAGTATCCCTGTTTATAATTTCTTATATGTTCGAAATCCTTTCTGACCGAATCAATATCAAAATGATCTAAAGGTCTTTTTGGTAAACCCCAACCAACTTTAACTTCAATGAAAGCTTCAACATCATCATACGTTAAATCTTTTATATGACTAATCCAATGTGAGTCTCTCTTAAATATTAAAATATCATGTTTATTTTTTTCAATTTTCCATTCTAATCGAACTGGTGAAACCATTTGATTTATTAATCCAGGATTACACTCTGGTATATCCAATTTCATTTTTTCATTCTTTAATTCCTTATCTAAGAAATTCCTTATTCTAAGCTGTGCTTCAATTTCCATAGTGAGATATTCCAATGGATTTTTTTGATAATCCTCTTCGCACATTTTGACTACATTTATTATAATTTCATGAATTCTTGATTGATTTTCTAACATAACAGACATATATATTTAATATGAAGAGAATTCCTATCAATATTTTTAATTCTAATTTAGAAAAAAACTAGTATATATATAATTTGTTAGCTGACATTTTATTAAAATAAATAAAATCCGAATGAAATACCAAATTTGCAAAGACGAAACAGGAATATACCATATTATAGAAGAGTATAATTTTATATGTTCTAAGCCTAGGGGTCGTTTAAAATCCGAACTGATAGAATATAAATTGAAAGCCTTGAAAGAATTAGTTCAAAATTCTGATAATTTTTGTTTTATGTGTTCAAATAATATAAAAAATCATTAAATATATATATTAAGCAATTGCTCCCCAAAATTCTGTTTTAATATCCGATCCACATTACTTCTAAAATTGAAATATTTCTATCAACGTTACGAATTCACATCCAAAGATAACCCTACTCTATTAAATTAAAAATCCGTCCTTTGATCTGAATTTGAGAAAAAATCCGATCAATAATTAATTCAAATTCAGGAAGATTCCGAAGTTCATTTATCTTTTGATCTAATGTTATCGGTTGGATAATCGGATGCAGGGACTTTATATTACGGTATGAAGCTGGCTCCATCACACTATTTTAATAGTTAGCAATCTTTTGTATAGTATTTTTTGAAAAAATTAAATTCTCTGACAATTAAAAATTATGAAGTTTATAAAGAAAATATTCATTTCAAAATTTCTTTCGATGAAAGTATTTATTTGATATATTAATCATTCGTATTTATATCGGCAACAATGTCAGATAAACATGTTATTTCAAAAACAGGGTGATTAAAAATCCCTTTCTCCGTATACCGTTTTCTTTCTTCAGCTATTCCATCTATATGAATCCAGTTATTGACCTCATCTCCATAAACACATGTTATACCAAATTCAAAGGAACCCTGTCTCTCAACATAGATTTCGAAATTTGCCACATCTGCTAATTCAATTCGTTTCCTAAAATCCAAAATTTTGGAAAACTCTGTTCCATGCTTATCCTGAAAAGAATTCAAAACTTTTATTATTTTCTGAAAATTAAATTTTCCTACCGAATCAAGTTTAACACCTACGAATTTATTAATAACCCACATCAAATACTAACTTATGATAGTATCATTATATCATAAAATCACATAGTTTAAATAATTTTATTGTAAAATTAGCAAAAAATTTTAAAATCCAATACGAGAACCTAAAGTATCACATAACAATATTTAACATATATTACATGAGAATTGACTTATTAGAAGTGAATCAATTCAAATATTATGAAACCGAATCATTATAAAGAAAATTTAACCGAAGTGGAATTTGAACAATTAAACCATATAAAGAACAAATTACGAAGAGAACTAAATGACTGTTATCTTATAGATAAATTCAAGATAAAAATGATGGAAATAGATAAACATCGGAAATATTCAGAAAATAATCTGAATGATAACTACTGGAACAAAGCGTTAGAATTTATAAAAGTAGAATTATTTCCAATTTACCTTAGCAAATTTGATCTAACAGATAGACAACAATTCATGCATCATACTTTCAAAAAGTGTAAGCCATATTTTAGAATTGATGAATATAATTTTTATTTGCATAGATATGTTCTTAGCGGTGGAAAGGGAGGGATCAATGATCTCAATAAGGATGCATTAGAATATAATAGAATACAAATAAATCTGAACAAAACATATGATTTAATTGTATTCCTTTATTATTTTAAACAGTTCTACATTATTACTGACTTAATTTTAGGAAACTTAAAGCTATATATCGAAATCTTAGAACATGAGTTAATTCAATTTAGGATCGATAAATCCTTAGATATCATTCACCATTATTACTTAGAGCTAAATGACGAATGGAAAATCCCTACTTTGAAGTATTATGAAAGGAGTAAGAAATTCTATTATATCTTTATTCGAGATCGTCTAGTTCAATGTTTACGGGTAAGTGAGAACTCCCTTCGATCCAAATTAGGTCTCAAAAAGATTGGTGAAGGATACCTCAGAGAACAATTGATATTTAATGAATTAATCAAATTTATTGCTCCCAATAAAATTAAAAGATGCTACAGACCTGAATGGCTAATTGGATTAGAGTTGGATTTCTACTTTAAGATTGGCAAGTCTGAGATCGCCATTGAGCATCAAGGTGAACAACACGTCCGACCTATCGATTTCTTCGGTGGTCTTCCAAACTTTCTAAGCCAAATTCAGAGAGACAGAAGAAAGCTTGAAATCTGTATCGAACGAAACGTTAAACTTTTTTATTGCTATTTTGATGCTGATATCTTAGAATTCATTCGTAACATTAAAGAAATCATCTATATAATTCATGGCGAAATATCAATTCCGAAAAGATAAAAACGAATTCATTCATATTCTTGAAGATTACGATTTAATTTGTTCGTTGCCTTTTAAAAATCTTCTTCCTGAGATTTCGAAGGATCATTCGTTGAAACAGATAAGGCAATTAGTTAACGATACTGAAAGCAGAGTTTGTTTTCATTGTAAACAGAATTTAGAAAATCATTAGAGAAACCCAAATTTTTCTATGTTTCTAGTTGTAGCAAAAAGCACTATCACCAAAACAGATAAACTCCACATTCTAGCAATCGAGATTTCAATTGATCATTCGGATAACGTAAAATCGGAATCGTGGGACAGAAAGAAACTCTCCTTAATGCAAGAGAGTTACATTTAAAAAAAAGATTTTTGCAAATATAAAATTTCCTCAAAGAATTCTCTAAATACTGAATTTTGATTGATAATAATTTTCTATAGTATGACTTTGGTAAGCCGACTAGTTGAATCCTAACGGGTTTTAGGTCTCTCTCGAAAATCGCAATTAATGCATGTAAATATATCAATTTTTTACGAGAAATAATTAATTTAGATAGTTAAAAATTCGAACAAAATTAGATGAAATTATCAAAAAAAGATCGATATTGGTTATTTAACAAAGTGAGTCACTTTTATAAAAAGGACACTTGTTTTTCGCTATTGAATAACGATATTTTAATGGGACCATTGAAATATATACTCACGATATCCGAAAGCCTAACGGTTATTAACGATAATTTGAAAATCTATTCTATGGACAATAAGATTTCGATTTTCAGAAAACTTGATAACGATAACCGAGAACTTTATTTTGACTATCCACCCCTAAGTTTCCAAATCACGTCTTTAATAGAATGTTGGAATGATATATGCTTTATTCACCAAAATTTACTAAAAGAAAATCTTGATGATATCATGAATGTTGATATTGAGCCCGTTGATGAAAACGATACATTAGAAAAACTAGAATTTTCTAATATAACCAGAAAATCTTTCGGAAATAAACCAAATTTAAAAATTAATTGGAAATTGAGTAATTCAGAAACGAGTAGGATATCCGATAATGAAAGAAATCTCGGTTTTCCCCTCTCCGTTAAATTTACCTATGAATATATTAAATTTAAATCTACGGTTATCAAAGATTGCAACTTAGCCTATAAAGAAAAAAGAAACAATAAGAAAATCTTCATAATACAGAGTGATCTAGTTTCATTCTATCATAATCTTACGATTTCAGATTTGATTCAATTTTTTCAAAATAATGATCCAAAATATAAAAATTTAATCTCAAGCCTAGAAGTTTTAAAAAAAGAACACAATTTTCAATCTCTACCACTCGGCTGGATTTTAAGTGAACATATTGCAAACATCATTATAAATAATATCCGATTTATCTTAGATATCTTCTTCTCTAAATTGATAAATGAGAATTTCAAAATAATAAGTATGCTCAATTATGTGGATGATTTCATCTTTATCTTGGAAGGAAACACCGATATAAATGTCGAAGAAACCACAACGAAATTAATTTTATCCATAAATGAATATTTAAGCAATAATCTTAACCTAAATATAAATTTCCATTCATTTGTACCTGGCGATAAGACTTGCAAAACTAAAACGTTTGATTTGAACCAAATTTCTCCTATGAAATTTTATAGAAATTTTTTGGATTTTTCAGAAAGTCTTAACAATGATTTAAGCATTTCATACGACATGTCAGAATTACTTTTTATGGAAGATGAGGATATTATAATTAACAAAAAGACTGAGTATGCTATATTTCTAGAAAGCATAATTAGGAGATTATATAATACAGATATAGATTCCAAAGAGAAAATTTTTGAATTATTAGATGATGTCTTATTTTACGCTCGCAAAAATAATTATCGATATCCCTTTAAAATTTTTACGATCATATCTCTAATCTTTGACAACGTAAATTTCAGCGATAATTTTCTCAATTCATCAAATACACAAGAAGTTTCAAATAATATTTTAAATGAAATTGAATTTAAATATATTCGAACAACATTTATATCAATCTTAAATGAAGAAGCGTCAATAATTGAGAAGTTAAAATATTTTAAATTTATCTCTGATTTGTTTATCAAGCATGAAGTGAGTTTCGATATTATGATGATTTATATTGACAGCCTAAGAAATTATAAACCTCATCCGAGTGAAGAATCGATAAAACGCATAATTCTCCTTGATAACATAATTATTTGGCATCTAAATAATAATAATCCTGGAATAGATATTATGTTATTGGAATGGTATTATTCTGATTCACTTTATTCTGAATTACCCTCATCAATAGAATGGAATAGCATTAGTTTAAGTTATGAATCCATTATCCAAGAATTGTTTTTTCTTGATTTTCCTAATTATTTAAAATCAAAAATATTTTCTTTACCATATAGATTCTGCAATTCGATAATCTTCTTATTATTAAACAGAAACCAACACCAGTTTAGAACTCAATCAATTTACACTTTTTTTCAAGAGAAATTAATTTCGAGAGATTTAGATTCTAAAGAAATAAGCTTAGAATTTATAGTACAGGGCTTATCTTATTTTAGTAAGGATACAGATTTATTTTCTCTGGCATTCGCAAACGTTATGGAATCAACGAGCTCTGCTTTAAGTAAAGAATACTTTACAAACATACCCAAATTAAGACATCTATTCTCAAAAATATTGCCCTTATCAGAACAAGATAGAATTATAGAATTAATAAATATTTTAGCTGACGATATTAGATTCAAGGAATTCAAAACACTCTTTGCATTTAACTCTAGATTAAGGACTTTATATACGATAATATTTGTTTTTACGTTATCAAGAGAGGAGGAATTCCTCTTACATCTTCTTAACTCTATAAAAACTTTACAGGGACAGCAATGGAATCCGTGGCTAAATTCATATTCTTTTAATGCAAAAATTGGCGATAAATTAATCAGAATACTCTTATTAGCATATAATTTTAAAATGAAAGAATATACTAATATATTAAATTTTACGGAAAAACGAAAAAAAATTATCAAACACTTAACACACTTTGCAAAGGAATACTATAAAAAAACTAACGAAAGAAATAAAGCTAACGAGATTCATAAAACTGTGGTAAATCTGGACAGTCTAGACAAGCTAAGAGGAATCCTGAAGAAAGAAAATACTGAATGCAAGATTACTATCGCACCAATAGCTTTTGATCTAGAAAATGATTTGAACCCTAAAATGCAATTTAATTCAACCAATATTAAAAAAAGAATAATGTATAAGGTTAGAAAAGCTGTAAATGAAGCTATAAAACAGAAATCCAGTATCCTGATTTTACCTGAAATGACTGTTCCAATGAATGAGCTAAACAAAATTGTTACTAGACTTTCACAAAGTAATATAATTTTGATTTGCGGTTTAGAATATTTTCATACTTCAACTACCGCACAAAATATTACCGTAATTTCTTTTCCAGCAAATCGTCTTCGCAATCCCATGGGAAAAAATTATTTATTATATCATCAAATAAAGAATTTTCCTACCGCAGAAGAATTATTCTTTATTAACAAACTTATACCAGCGGTTAAATATAATTCATTGAATACTATTTTTCTTTTTATTTCAAAAAAATGGCAAAATTTTAGTGTTCTTACCTGTTCTGACTTTCTTTCATTATCTTTACGATGGATGCTTCAAAAGGATATACAGACAATCTTTGTGCCTGCACAAAACAAAGATTCCTCGACTTATGATGCATTAGCAGAAGCATCAATTAGAGATTTACATTGCCTCATGATTGTATGTTGCAATCAATTTTTAGCGGAAAGTTTTGTAAAAAGACCTAATTACAAAAACTATGAGAGGACTCTCTTTTTACATAGCGGGAATTCAACTCCAGAATTTCACACTCTGAAGATTAATCCAAAATTAATTTCAAATGTTCAAAAAAGTGCAAGTGGATTTGTATCAAATCGGGAGTATCTGTTAAAAGGAAGCCTCATGACTGAAAAATTATCCCCATTCAAAGATTATAAACAACTCCCCCCTGATTGGGATTATATCTAATGTTAATCATCGGAATCGATATAGAAACTACTGGTTTAAATGCAGATAAAGATGCAATAATTGAATTTGCTGCCGTTCTTTGGGATACACGTAAGAACGTACCGATGAAAATCGTAAGTGAATTAATCTATGATAACATTAACAAAATTATTCTTAGTAAGGTTATCACTGATTTAACGAGTCTGGACACGAAAGATTTGGAAAAATATGGTAGTAACCTGGAAATAGTGAAAGAACAATTTATAAATCTTCTCTCATTGACCAATGTTTGCTGTGTACATAATGGAATACACTTTGATCGGCAATTTATTGAAAATTCATTTGATAAAACAAGTCTCCCAACAATTCAATGGATCGATACATCATTTGATATCCCTTATCCCGAATCAATTAAGACAAGGAAATTGGACTACCTTTGCTATGAACATGGTTTTTCTCCACTTTTTAAACATAGAGCTTTGTTCGATGTATTTTCAATGTTAAAAATCCTGTCGCAATACGATTATGAAGAGATATTACATAATTCTAAGCATCAGTTAGTTAGTTGTCTAGTGAAAATTGATTATGAGAATAGACACACATTAAAAGAAAAGGGGTTCTTTTGGAACTCGGAAAGAAGGATGTGGCAAATCAATTGCAGAGAAAACAGAATTCCAAAGATTGATAAAGCTTACGATCTCATTGAACGAATTTTTTAATTATTATTTGTGCGAACAATTATAAAAACGTATACTTATTAACCAGTATTAATCTAAATTATTTTTTAAGAAGTGACAGTTTTAGAGGAGCGACTTTATGAATCTATCAGGTTGGGTTTAATCATCGCCACAACCGAATAAAGGCGAAATTAGCTGATCTATGGTGACTCCTTTGTCAACATGACTTTCCTTTTCTTCTGTTCTCTGCCAGCGTATTTCAAAATTGATTTCGCCTTCATCAGGTTCACGGAACACTTCGCCTAATCTTTCACATCTCGGACATTTTTTTGATAATCCAGTGGGAGTTGAATTCGCATTTGGTGGCATTGTAATATCCTCATTCAATCTCAAACTACGAGCACAGTGAAATAACTGTCGATGAAAAATATTTGGATATATCCAAAAAAAATTCAATCTTATGTTCAAATATATGAGCCTCAGCTATGTCTTTTGTCTCACCGATAACATAAACTAAATTGTGTTGATGTTCACTTTAAGATAGCATAAACTGACACAGAAAATATGACCAATTCGACGCATAATCCATATCCAATAAAAAGCTCTAAAATTCCTCTTTTTTCCCCTAAAAACGCCTCAAAATGGCTCTTGGAAGCAATATTTCATGTTTGAACAAACCTTTAAGAACATCGATGACATCCTCCACAAGGACGCTGGGTGCAGTAGTGAATTAGATTATGTGGAACAGACTTCCTGGGTCCTTTTCCTCAAATACCTGGACGATTTAGAAAAGGACAAGGGCAATGCCGCTGAACTCGCAGGTAAAACTTATACAAATATCCTAAAACCTGAATTCCAATGGACGAAGTGGGCAACTCCCAAATCGAAAGACGGGAAAATTGACTACAACAAAGCACTAACAGGTGATGACCTAAAGGATTTTGTAGACCAAAAACTTTTTCCTTATCTAAAGAAATTCAAAGCCGACGCTGAACATGCGGATTCCATCGAATACAAGATAGGCGAAATCTTTAATGAACTGAAAAACAAAATTCAAAGTGGTTATAATCTCCGTGATGTGATCAATTTAATAGATGAACTTAGGTTCAGGACTCATGCTGAAAAACATGAGATGAGTCATTTGTATGAATCCAAGATTGCAAATATGGGTAATGCTGGGCGGAATGGTGGTGAGTATTATACTCCACGTCCGCTTATCCGAACCATTGTTAAGGTAGTAGCTCCAGAGATCGGAAATAAAATTTATGATGGGGCAGCAGGTTCGGCAGGATTTTTATGTGAGGCTTTTGATTATCTAAAAGAGAATAAGAAACTTACCACTACGGATATCACCACCTTACAGAAAAAAACTTTTTACGGTAAGGAAAAGAAATCACTCGCCTATATCATTGGAACTATGAATATGATTTTGCATGGTGTGGAAGCACCAAACATTATCCATACAAATACACTTGCAGAAAATTTGGATGATATCCAAGAAAAAGATCGATATGATATCGTCCTTGCCAATCCTCCCTTTGGTGGAAAGGAAAGAGCAGAAGTACAACAAAACTTTCCAATCAAAACTGGTGAGACCGCTTTCTTATTTTTACAACATTTCATTAAAATCCTAAAGGCAGGTGGTCGAGGTGGTATTGTAATCAAAAATACTTTTCTAAGCAATACGGACAACGCATCTGTTAGCTTACGGAAGTTACTTCTGGAAAATTGTAACCTTCATACCGTTTTAGATTTACCTGGTGGTACATTCACTGGTGCAGGGGTAAAAACTGTGGTATTGTTTTTTGAAAAAGGAAGTGCGACTAAAAAAGTTTGGTTCTACCAGCTGAATTTGGGTAGAAATTTAGGTAAAGGGAATCCGCTTAACGAAAAAGACCTGGAGGAATTTGTATCACTCCAAAAGAAAAAACAAGATAGTCCTAACTCTTGGAGTATAGAAGTAAAAAATATTGATCAGTCTACATTTGACATTAAAGCTAAAAATCCCAACAAGAAGGAAGAAACCGCCTTACGTCAACCGCAAGAAATCTTGGAAGAGATGAAAGCATTAGATGAAGAAAGTGCTGAGATTTTAAACTCCATTTTGGAATTGATATGAAAAAGTTGGGTGATCTCTTTCATTTTATTAATGGACGGGGCTTCAAAAAAACTGAATGGAAAGAAAGCGGACTTCCGATAATTCGCATTCAAAATTTGAATAACCACAATGCAGAGTTTAATTATTTCAAAGGAACTTACGATAAAAAAATTGAAATAAATAATGGTGACTTATTATTTTCATGGTCAGGCACAGTCGGTACTTCCTTTGGACCTCATATATGGTATAGAGATAAGGGATTACTGAATCAGCATATTTTTAAGTTAGAATTTAAAGAAAATATTGATAGAGATTTTGCATTTCATTCCTTAAAGTTTATTACTTCAGAAATTGAAAAACACGTAAATGGAGCCGCTGGTCTCGTTCATATTACAAAAGACAAATTAAATAATTTTGAAATCCCCCTCCCCCCCCTCGCCGAACAAAAACGTATCGTAACCATATTAGATGAAGCCTTCATTGCCATCGCTAAAGCTAAAGAGAACGCCGAACGGAACTTAAAGAATTCAAAAGAATTATTTGAGAGTTTTTTACAAGAGGTGTTTGACCCTTCGACACGCTCAGGACAAGGTTGGAGGGAAGTGACGTTAGGGGAAGTTTGTGAAAACATGATAACAGGTCCATTTGGGAGCATGCTACACAAGTCCGATTACATAGACAATGGCATTCCTGTTGTTAATCCTCAAAATATTATTGATGGCAAAATAGTTTCGCTTCAAAAGACGATGATTGATGCAGATAAATATAGTAGCCTTAAAAAATATTCATTGAAATTAGGTGACATTATTATTGCTCGCAGAGGAGAAATGGGGAGGTGTGCAATAGTTGAAATTGAAAATGTAGGTTGGCTTTGTGGAACAGGGAGTTTTGTCTTACGTTTAAATAAGAATATAGCAGACATTCAATTTATAAACATTATTCTAAGTTCAAATTCAGTAAAAAAGGAACTTGAAAAAACATCAATTGGAGCTACAATGAGTAATTTAAGTCAGACAATATTGTCCAATTTAAAATTCAGTATCCCTTCATTCAGTGAACAGCGAAAAATTGTTCAGAAACTCGATTCCCTATCTGCCGAAACCAAACGCCTCGAAGCCATCTACCAGTCAAAAATTGAGTCATTAGATGAACTCAAAAAGGCGATTTTACAAAAAGCGTTTAGCGGGGAGTTGACGGAACGGAAAGTGGTGGTATGAATTTTGAAGTCTGTCCTCTAATAATGGTATTTGTTTAAATATGCATCAAGTTTATTGCGATGAAACTGGTCATGGAAAAATTCGTGGAATTGGGGGTGTTAGCGGGACAAAATCGAATCTTGAAATATTAAATGTAACTTTAAAGAGGATTCTCGATCGGCACAATAAGCAAAAGGTAGAATGGAAAGACATTTCAGGTGATTCCAAAAATGAGAAAGTTGCATCTGAGATACTTGATTCATTCTTACTTGCAACTAAAGAAAATTATATAAGGGCAGATATTCTTTGTTGGGACACCAGTGATTCGAGGCACGCAATACCAGGGGTAGATGATCAGAAAAATCTTGAATTTATGTATTATAAACTCTTACGTTGGATCAAACAAGTTTGGGGAGAAATCGCACCTAGTTGGGAATTCTATCCTGACCAAAATTCAAGTGTTAATTGGGATTTGCTCATAGAAGTGATTGAAAATACAAATTTGTTGAAGAGAAAAATGGAAACACATAGTTTCTTTAGTTTTATGGAAAACTATCGTAGTGTTGAAATAGTAAATCATAGGCAAATGATTTCACACGATGAGCCTCTAATTCAATTGATAGACCTCCTCTCTGGAATGCATCGCTTTTCCATTGAAAAAGGTAGTCTATATAAGACCGAAATTTTGGAATCCGAAATAAATAATCACCATCCAACACTTTTTGAAGTAGAAACTGGTGAAAAAAAAATCTCCAATGGAGATAAATCAAAAATTAGAATATTAAATTCATTTTATAAGAATTGCTCAAACTTTAGTCTAAACATTTCCTTTAAACAGGAAGCCTACTTCTTCTCTAGAAAGCCAAACTATCCCTTAAATTTTTGGTTCTATGAAGCGAAAAGTGAATTTGACATTGCTCCATTAAAAAAGACAGTATTAACAGGTAAGCAATGAACGAAGCCGAAACTAGAGCCGAACTGATTGACCCCAAACTGAAAGAATGTGGATGGGGTGTTGTAGAGGGATCAAAAATCCTTCGGGAATATCCAATCACGGCTGGAAAAATTCAAACAGGTGGTGGAAGAGCTAAAAAACTGACGGCTGATTATGTATTAGTGTACAAAGGATTTAAACTTGCTGTCGTCGAAGCAAAAAGTGCTGACCTTGCCGTTGGTGAAGGTGTCGCTCAGGCTAAGTTATATGCCGAAAAATTAAAGTTAGATACTACCTACTCTTCGAACGGAAAAGAAATCTATAGTATCTGTATGGCAACGGGAAAAGAAGGACTCGTAAATAAGTATCTAACTCCCGATGAACTTTGGAACAAAACCTTTCCCAAAACGAACGATCCGCATAGTGAGTATGTCGAACTGTGGCGTGACAAATTTATTAGTATTCCTTTTGAAGATATCGGTGGAAGTAAGGGTGCCAGATACTACCAAGAATTAGCTGTCAATAAAACATTAGAAGCCGTAGCAAATCAAAAGAAACGAATCCTCCTAACACTCGCTACTGGAACAGGAAAAACATTTATTGCCTTTCAAATCGCCTGGAAACTATTTCATACAAGGTGGAATCTTTCGGTATCAAGTTCGGATTCAAAGTATGCTTCTAGAAGACCTAGAATCTTATTTCTCGCAGACAGAAACATTTTAGCAAACCAAGCTTTTAATGCATTCTCTGCTTTTAATGAGGATGCTCTTGTTAGAATTAGTCCGAAAGAGATAAGTAAAAAAGGAACGGTTCCAACTAACGGAAGTATATTCTTTACAATATTTCAGACTTTTATGAGTGGTACAGATAAAGATGGAAAGCCTTCTCCAAACTTTGGCTCCTACCCTTCTGATTACTTTGATTTTATCATCATCGATGAATGTCATAGAGGTGGAGCAAATGATGAAGGTAACTGGAGAGGAATTCTGGAATACTTCTCTCCTGCCGTTCAACTCGGCTTAACCGCTACTCCAAAACGAAAAGACAATGTGGATACCTACCGATACTTTGGAGAGCCTGTTTATATCTACTCTCTCAAAGAAGGAATCAATGACGGATTTTTAACCCCATTCAAAGTGAAGAGAATTAAAACTACAATTGATGATTATCTCTATACGAGTGATGACGAAGTGATCGAAGGAGAGATTGAAGAAGGTCGAATTTACAAAGAGTCTGACTTCAATAAGATCATAGAAATCAAAGCAAGGGAAGCGGAAAGAGTTAACATTTACATGAATGAAGCGGATCAAAGAGAGAAAGCCATAATCTTCTGTGCTTCCCAAGACCATGCTCTTGCAATCCGTGATCTTGTTAATCAAGTAAAAAAAAGTGACAATCCGAACTACTGTGTCCGAGTTACGGCAAATGATGGTACTCTTGGAGACCAATTTCTTAGAGAATTTCAGGACAATGAAAAAACCATTCCTACGATATTAACTAGCTCTCAAAAACTTTCCACTGGTGTTGATGCCAGAAACATTCGAAACATCGTATTATTAAGACCAGTTAATTCCATGATTGAATTCAAACAAATCATCGGTAGAGGGACAAGGTTATTTGATGGAAAAGAATTTTTTACTATCTATGACTATGTCGATGCTTATCAGAATTTCCTCGATCCTGAATGGGATGGTGAACCCGTTGCACCTGAACCAAGAGAGTCAACTCCACCAAAGGAGCCAGAAGGGAAAGATGAACAAACGGATGAAGGTGCTAATGACGACGGTGAAACTGGAGATAAAAGAAAACGAATTAAAGTTAAGCTAAAAGACGGCAAAGAAAGAGAAATACAACATACAGTAGCAACCTCCTTTTGGAGTGCTGATGGTAAACCAATATCTTCAATTGAATTTATGGAGAGCTTATTCGGCAAGTTACCTGAACTACTTAAAAATGAAGAAGAACTCAGAAAACTATGGAGTAGCCCTATCACTCGCCAATCTCTACTTAATAAGCTTGATGAGGCGGGTTATAGCAAAGATGACCTCCTTACTCTTCAAAAACTTGTAGGTATGGAAAAAAGTGATTTATTTGATGTACTAGAATATATTTTTAATAGTGATATTAAACCCTTAACAAGAGAAGAAAGAGTTAGCTTTGCCCAATCTTTCATATTCGCATCTCTCGATGTTAAACAAATAGAATTCATAGAATTTGTTTTAAATAAATATGTAGAATCTGGAGTCGAGGAGCTAGACCAAGAGAAGTTACCTATCCTGATAGAAAGTAAATATCAATCCCTTGAAGATGGGATCAGTATCTTGGGTGAGGTTGGAAAGATTAAAAATCTGTTTATAGATTTTCAGAAGCACTTGTATCAGCCAAATATAGCATGAAATAAGTTTTAACCTAGTATTGAAAAAAGCCTATTATTCTATAAAATAAAATTTAAATTAGATAAAATGCAATCTAGAATTTTTATCCCAAAAATAGTTCTCTAAAACATTAAAAAAAACAAAATTTAATTTTAGAAAAATTCAATTAGATTGATATAATAATTTGTGACTTTCTCAATAAAATTTTCAGCTAACCAAATTAGACAATTGTATATAGTTAAACTTTTTGAATTGTTAAATTTTGAGAATAGAAAAGAACAAATTTCAGAGCATAAATCGCTCAGCGATTCTACAAGTCAGAGCTAATAATACCGAAAGAGTCAAAGTGAGAACCAGAAAAGACTCTTTATTGTGAAATAATCTCACTTTTTTCGAAAAATGTAGCCATGTAGTCGACAAACTAATCTCCGTTACCGATCTTAAATTAACGCTTTACGTATTCGACCTTGATCCTAAAATTCAAGAATGAGTATTTTTGAAAGACTTCAGCCAATCATTCATCGCATTCCGTCTGTTCGTGCAAGTTCGATATTTGTTACCGAAATCGTCATTAGGGTTGGCAACATTGATCTTGACATTTGCATAACTCTTTGGAGAACAAGCAAAAGCGACAAGGTTCATTTTACTCAAAGTCATTTCATTCATACTCCAACTCAAATTAGTTGGTATGTTACAAGTGATCCTATTGAAGATGATGAAGAGCATGCTTTAGATAGGGCAATTAGAACAATAACCGAATACTATGATGAAGCAGTGAATAAAGGTCACAAACCTGATATCTCATGGTTTAAGAAAAATGAAAATTATCCTTATACTTGATTTGAAATGATCCAGCTAACAAAATTATTTGTCTATATTGGAATAGTTCAATTAATAATTTAGGGATAAATATTGAGGATGACCTGATTAAAACAAAAATAGTATTCTGTTTAGATAGAATTTCTCCAATGAAATAAATATTGCCAGAAAACTGAACTCAGAATTCAGCAATAAGTTTTAATTCAAAAAGATAACATTGCATTACTACTTATCTGAATGCAAACTAATTTACTCTTAACAAATTCAAGACATCTGTAGTTATAGTTGATAAAATAATTTACTGTCTCGTTCTTTAGTTTAACTAGATACTAAAGGTCTGAAGTGCCGTTGGTCTCCAACGATTAACATTGGAAATTAATCGATATATAGATATAAAGCATCTCAAGACAGAAAAAATCAATTCTTTAAAGAATTATCCTTTAACTAGTATACTTTTTAAGAATATTTTTTGCTTACTAATTAAATAAGGATTTAATTACGCAAAATTAGGATAGGACTGAGCATGTAACTATCAGAAGACAAATTGGAGAATAATATGTATACTTGACTTTTTTTAAAAAACCTTAAAAGCGTAATCTACACTATAGCTGTCTCAAGAATTTCTTTAGACGTTAGTCGGTTATGTCCATATACTTTTGCGGTGAAGGAAGGATCATGGTGGTTCGCAAAACGTGAAACTGCGTCCAAAGGTTTTCCGTTCTTCAATAAATGTGATATCCTACTATGCCGAGCCTGATGCGGATGAATTTTTCTATCCAGATAATCTAGCCCTACTCTTTGGAGAGTCCTATGAACCAACTGCCTGGAAATAGGTTTCCCTAGCCTGACGTTTTCAAACAAAAACAATTTACCTTTGAATTCTTTTTGAATTTTAGAAAAAAGTTCCTTAGAAATGATAAGAATGTTTTCCTTACCACCTTTCCCAATTACCTTCGCTTCAATATGCGTTTTTAAAAGATGACAATCTTTCAATTTTACAGAAAGAAGTTCTGATACCCTACAGCCAGTACCGTAGAGAGCCTGAATGATCAGACTATATTTATAAGGCAATTTATCTATCAGTAGTTTCACTTCTGCTTCACTCAGAAACTTTGAATCTGTCAAAGAAAGGCTTGGCTTTGGAACCTTGATATCTTTAAAGACTGCCTCTATACCATTCCTGAACACCATATCGTTCCTACTTGGATGATTCTTTAGTATCCATAACTTAATGGAAGTCTTCGCCAATCTAACGGTAGCAGGTGAATATTCTTTTTTAAGGGAAAGAAAATATTCCCTTAGAGTCTCCTCTGTAATTGATCTATTACCGATCCATCCAATAAATCGTATAACACCTACTCGATACTGAGGTATGGAAGGTAATTTTGGATATTTTCTTTCTAAGGTTTCGATAGGTGTTAGTCTATCAGAAATTTCTTAAATGTCAATAACTTCCATATGTGAACTGTCAAAAAAGGTTACAAAACTATGTATTGTGTAACCTATGGTCAGCATTCTAGAAGATCATAGAAATTTAATTTTAACACTCGTTAACCTTCCTGGTAATATGGACATAAATAGCGAAAAATGAATTTGAAAGCTTTATTAATACTTTGGAAACAAGAATTTTAAAGATGATAAGTTATGCTGAACAGACCTATGTCAAATTTGTTCAATTTTGGCTGATTCAGGTCCCAGAAACTCAAATACGAGTCAAAATAGGATAATGATGGTTCTCCAACTTCAAGCCTCTAGAAATCGATCCTAGAGGCATACATTAGGAATCCTAAGAGAATTCAGAACTAAATAAACTCTGATTGAAATTACTAAAAACAAATACAATCCATTCGCAATATTTCATATAAATACTCACCAAAAGTTTATTCAGATAATTTGCCATGCTTAATCTAATTTAAACATTCATAAATCGCATTGCAATTATTCTACAAGTTTGATGAATAAATTTATTACATTGCACCTCGGAATGAAGTGTTTTTCCATCTAAGTCTATCGTTTGGCTATAATGATAAAATCTTGGAGTAAGATAAAAATAAGTAAAAAACATTTTTTAAAATAATTTAATACCCTCAGATAATCAAAAACTTCAGAATAATTAGTACCACTTTCACAATAATCTAACAGGTGTCTCATTTTTCAAATGATCCACCTAGCCATTATAAATATAAGAAGAAGGTGGAAATCATATAATTATTAATACTCGTTAGTTGTTATTTTTGTTAGTACATTTCCTAAGTTTATGCAAAAACACTTCATTCCAAGATACAGAATCATGCCTAGCGAATAAATAAAAAACCCCCTGATATTACTCTGAGGGATTTTATTTTGAGATTTTTTGAGTTTTAGAAATTGCTTTGGCAAGCAAAAGGAAATGTTAAAATTTATAGGAGCAAATGAAATTATCAAATACCTATGTATTAATTAGTAGATGATTTATAATCTACTTTGTCAATTAATTTTCCATTTTATCATAGTTATTTTTATTTTATAGCTTAAATCGTTTACAATTTGTCCACAATTTTTGAGTAAATTTTTATAAAATATGTCAAACTATTTATTTACGAATATCTTAATTAACTAATATGATTGACTAACTACCATACAATATAATATGAGGTCATAATTGAGTAAAATAATGTTAAAATAATTCTACTAATTATTAACTAGAGAGTGAGAACTCTAGTAAAAATTTGGCAAACATTTAAAGGTTTACAATGTTATGATTCTAAAAGGAGAACTACCAAATGGAAATTATACCAAAAGTCATTAACGATACTATTAATTCTTTCATCACATTAATAGATGATTGTCCCGATGATCCAAAAGATTTTATAAAAAATGAAATGGATTGTAATTTTGGCGATATAGGAATGATATATGCTCAGATTCATGATACAATTCATAAAAAATTAAAACTACCTATGGTTAATGGAGCTATGTCTAGAGATTATTACTTACTAGAATTTCTAAAAAATCATTCGATGATAGATAATAAAAGTATTCATGTAATCAATTTAATTTATTTGATTTCTGATACCTATGATACTGAAAATTCATCATCTACGATTAAAGATTATCCATTATTCGATAAAAAAAGTAATACAATTAAAGATTTTAATTACTATGAAAAACTTAAAAATCTTCCCATAGATTCCGTTAGATTAACAGATTTTTCCTCTTATATTGTTAAACAAGATTCAAAATTATTTTCTATTTATTCAGAGTATTTGGAGCTATCGGCGTTAAAAATAAAAACATATTGTGAAAAACAAGAAATTGAAATTTTGAAACAAAAATATAACGATAGATTAAATTTATTAATTCAAAATGAAGATTATAATTTTAATAAATTTCAAATCATTAAAGACACTAAACAACTAACAGAATATATTTTTGCTTATATAGATTGCACAAAACAGAATCAATTTAGATTTTCTCCTGGTTTATTTGAGTATAGAGTCAAACAACTAACGGAATCAGACGATTATTTAAAAATAAAATATAACATAACAGAGAATTTTAAAGAAGATGAAGAATTATTTAGAATAGTAACTGAAACAGAAAAATTAATTTATAAATTATTTAAAGCATATATTTATAGAGGCTTGCGAGCTAATACAGGAGAAAAATTTATGAAAGAAGATTTTAAACCATTATATTTGAAAGCAAGTGAATTTATAAAAGATAATGAAAATGATATAGATACAGAAAATTTTATTATTGATACTTACGAAAAAACATTTAATTCGTTATATGATTCTTGTAAAAGTAAAATTAATAATAATTTAAAATCTACTGAATCTCTTAGAGCAAAATTATCTATCAGATTAAATAATAGTTTTCATATTAATTTTGAAAATTTATTTCCTCGTTCTGGTACTACTACTAGAGCTATATATCAAACCTTATGTAGAATCGCAGAATCTAACTCGGATAGTATTATTCAATACACATCTTTTAAAAGAATTGCTCTCAAATGTTCTACAAAAATCGGACATGATACAGTAAAAGCAATCTTACATAAGTTACATGATAGAAAATTAATCAATTATATTTATATAATTATTAATGGTAGAGAATTTATACAATCTATAGAAGTATTAGATAATTTCGAATTTGTAACATTAGAAAATACGGTAGATACAAAATTTTTTAAATCTGATCTAGCATCTATACCAAAAATAGGAAAAAGAGGAAATGAAGTATTTTGGATATTAAATGATTATGAAGACGGACTAACAAAGAGAGAAGTGTTTAGACTTTATCCTGGGGTATCTTCTACCACTCCAATAGCAAAAAAATTAAATGATTTAGTTGAATTGGGTTTTGTTATATTTAACGGTAAAATTTATAAAACAGATTTTAATAATTTTTTATTAAAGTTAGATGAAGCTAAACAGAACATAACAAGAATTAATACTGTAAAATCTAAAGTAGTTTCATTTGCAAATGGAATTAAAAGAATTAAATATAAAAATAATAGAGATACCATTAAAAATTATGAAGAAGAACAATTAAGAAAAATAATAGAATTAGCTCACTCAGTTAAAAACAGTCTATTAACAGAAGAAAAAAAAGAAAACTTTTCTATCAGAAAATTTATAAAAGAAAACTTGCATCCCGAAGAATTTGATTTAGTTTCTAAAATTAAAACTACATATAATATAGCATCTACCCATTATCTTGTTAGACAGTTTCAAAAATACCAAGAAGAAAGTTTATTGTATGCTGAATTAAAGAAGAAAGATGAAATTAGGAAACAAATTAAAATTGATAAAGAAAAAATTAAAAAACTTAAAATAGCTTCAAATAGTTAAAAATAAAATGCAAATACAAATTTAATCTGTCAGTCTTAAATAAGTTTAGCAGTTTCTATAAATCCTTTGACCTTATACTAAAAATGTGATATAATAAAACTTAGAAATGTTAGGTTTTAAAACTTGATTTATACCTTTTATCGTAATGAAATGGTGCCGAACAAAGATGTCGGCTATTCCAGATCACCGCAAAAACCTTCACTTCTGATGGAAATGATAAGATTAAATGATCTAGCAAAATACTTTCCTATTAAATCCCGATGGAAGCCGTTTACAAAAAAGGATTTTGAAATTGCACATACAACAGAATATATCAATGGATTTTTTTCAGGAAAACTACCAGATGCGACATCCAATGGTCTGGAATGGTCTCCAGAATTCGCCTCTAGTGTCAGATATACCACCTCTTCTCTATACCATGCAATGCTAGAGTCCATTAAAGGAAAAATCTGCCTTAGTCCTGCTTCAGGATTCCACCATGCCATGCCATCTTTAGGAACTGGATATTGCACCTTTTCAGGACAAGTTATAGCGTCGGTTAAAATTTATCAGGAGTTAGGTTTATCTGGAGGTTACCTTGACCTAGATGAGCATTATGGAAATTCGATTGAAGATAGCCGAGAATTTGTTCCAGATTTAAATCGTGCGATTCCAGTATATGCAAATGTGAATCCCAAAGGTAGTGGTAAAAAATATATTAAAGATTTTGAAACAAAGTTCAAATTTATATTAAAAAAAATTCAAGATAAAGAAAT
>Ga0163144_10002926_pt1 | contig 38956 bp, 31 predicted proteins | sample OliLak19BULKMAT1_FD_123175 | JGI IMG/M metagenome (GOLD analysis project Ga0163144, IMG submission 123175) | Freshwater microbial mat bacterial communities from Lake Vanda, McMurdo Dry Valleys, Antarctica - Oligotrophic Lake LV.19.BULKMAT1 | ecosystem: Environmental > Aquatic > Freshwater >...
AGCGTGTTCGGCTGACCGATCCCGCCGATCTCGGCGCGCGAGTCGCCCTCAGGACCATCGTGGTCGGGCGGCGGCGTGTCGAGCAGGATCGCGTAGATCTGGTCAGAGGCCGCACCGGCCAGGAACGCCACGCGCGTGCCGTCGGGCGTCAGCACCGGATCCAGGTAGTAGCCCTCGTGTGCCGTGAGCGTCTGCACCGCACCGCCGCTGGCCGCCACGCGCTTGATGTGCCCGCCCGTGCTCGTCCACGTGGTGTAGACGACTGCCTGGCCATCGAGCGTCCACGTGGGCATGAACTCGCCCTCGTCGGCGCTCGTGAGACGCCGCGGCGTGCCGCTCGGGTAGTCCATCGTGTAGAGGTGATTGAGCGCGCTGAACACGAGACGCGAGCCATCAGGCGAGAGCCGCGGCCAGCGCACGAGACGAGCCCGCACCTCGGGTCCATCCTCGATGCGGATGGTCGAGTAGGCGCGTGGCGCCACTTCGGCCTGCACGCGCGCGGTGAAGGGAATGGCCGTGGCGGCGCCCGTGGCGACGTCGATGCGCTGCAGCTTGCCCAGCACCGGCACGACGATTGACTGCCCGTCTGGCATGAAGTCGTAGCGGGGCATCGTGTCGCGGCTGGCGCGCGATTCCTGATCGTCGCGAGTGACCGACGGCGCGAGCCACCGCTCGGCCCCGGTCTCGAGGTTGCGGAGGCGCAGCGCCGTGTCGGTCTTGTAGCGCGTGGCGAACACCAGCCACGTTCCGTCGGGTGACAACACCGGCCTCATGGCGCTGCCCTGCGCGTTGGTCACCTGCGCCACGTCGCCGGTGTCGCGGTCGTGACGGTAGATCTGCCACAGCGGAAAGCGCGCGTTGTAGGTGAAGGCGCCGGTGCGTTGCGCGTAGTAGATGAAGCGGCCGTCTGGTGACACGACGGCGCCCAGACGATTGGCGGGCGGCGCCGGCGGTGGGCCAGGGGTGTCGGGCGAGGCTCGCGGCGGCGGTGGGGCGCCCACGCGCACGCCGCTCCCGCCGTCGCGGTGATACAGGTAAAGCCAGAACGTGCCCGGATCGGGCGGGCGCGACTTGGACACGACCAGGAACTGGCCATCCGGCGTCCAGGCCGGCGACGCCATGATCTGCGGGCGGTCGTTGGTGCGGCCGTCCTTGGTCACCGCCCGCGGGTTGGTGCCATCGGCGTTGGCGATCCACAAGTTCTCGACGCCGGTGCGATCCGACAGGAAGGCGATCGTCGTGCCATCGGGCGACCAGGTGGGCTGGCTCTCGAACGACAGTCCGCCGATGATCCGCGTGGCCTCGCCGCCGCCGATCGGCAGCGTGTAGAGATCACCGAGCACGTCGAAGACCAGGGTGCGTCCGTCGGGCGACACGTCGAGCGACAACCACGTGACCTCGTCGGTCGTGAAGTCGATGGTGCGTTCGGTCGTGAGCACCAGGCCGTCGGCGGCAGCAGCGGCCGGTGTGGCCGGTTGCTCCTGCGCCACCAGAGGCAGCACGGCGGCGAGGCCAAGGGCGGCGATGACGCCGGCGCGGCGAAAGGTCACGGTGTCCTCCGGGGAGTGACGAACGCTGGGATGAACGCGCCCGCCCGGCGGCAACGCGCGTGAGCGCGCATGATACCGCGACTGCCGCCGGCCTGTGGACGCGTCTGGGGAGCTTCCGGCCGTCAGCGGAACTGCACGGTGGGAGGCGTGTCGGGCGTGACGCCGAAGGCGGCGAGCGTGGCGTGCTGGCGGTGCAGGAAGATGCCGGTGAGGTCGCGGCGCACGAACAGCCGTTCGAGTGGCCACCCGCCAGGCACGGCGAAGTTCACCTCGTCTTCCACCATCGTGCCGCCGGCACCTCACGAAAGTGATGGCTGGGCACCCAGCGCCAGTACGGGCCCGAGAGGTGGGTGTCGACGAAATGGTGCGGCGGCTGCCAGGCCGTGATCTCGGTGCGCCAGCCAATCGGCACACCGTGCACCTTCAGCCGGTAGTCGATGAAGGCGCCCACGCGCATCGCGATGGGCAGCGGCGTGGCGATGCGAAAGTCCACCCAGGGCGGCGTGATCCGCTGCAGGTTGCCGGCATCGGCAAAGAACTCGAACACCTCGGGCAGGGGGCGGGGCAGGAACAACGACGTGAGCAGCAGCGATATGCGACTCTGTATGGACGCCGCCACACGCGTTCTGGGTCCGGGCCGCCGGCACCGCCGGGGCTCGGGGTATCATCTCGGCGAATCATGCAGCCTATTGCCGCCATTGCCGCACGCCTTGGTCTCACCGACGATCTGCTCGAACCCTACGGCCGCCACATCGCCAAGATTCACCTCGAGGCGCTGGACCGGTTCCCCACGCGACGCGGCAAGTTGATCCTCGTCACCGCCATCACCCCCACCACGAGCGGGGAAGGGAAAACCGTCAACACGATCGGCCTCACGCAGGGGCTCGTGACCATCGGCAAGCATGCCATCGCGGCCTTGCGCGAGCCGTCATTGGGTCCTGTGTTCGGACAGAAGGGCGGCGCCACCGGCGGCGGCAAGGCGTTGCTGCATCCGGTCGACAAGATCAACCTGCACTTCACCGGCGACTTCCACGCCATCACCTCCGCGCACAACCTGCTGGCCGCGCTGCTCGATGCCCATCTGCACCACGGCAACGACCTGCGCCTCGACGCGAAGGAAATTCTCTGGCCGCGCTGCCTCGACATGAACGACCGGTCGCTGCGCAGAATCGCTACCGGCATGGGCGGGCGCGAGAACGGCCCGGCGCGCGAAACGGGGTTCATTATCACGGCCGCGAGCGAGATCATGGCGATCATGGCGCTGGCCGAGAGTCGCACCGACCTGCGCGCCCGGCTCGGCCGCATCGTGGTGGGTCTGAACTACGACGGCCAGGCGGTGACGGCCGCCGACCTCAAGGCCGTCGGCCCCATGATGGTGCTGTTGAACGAGGCGCTCATGCCCAACCTGGTGCAGACCGGAGAAGGCGCGCCGGCGATCGTGCACTGTGGCCCGTTTGCCAACATCGCGCACGGCACGAGCAGCGTGCTGGCGCAGCGCATGGGGCTGCATCTGGCCGACTACGTGGTGAACGAAACCGGCTTTGCCGCCGACCTCGGTGCCGAGAAGTTCTTCGACATCGTGATGCCGATGTGCGGCCACGTGCCGTCGGTGGCCGTGATGATCGTGACGCTGAAGGCCCTGCGCGCGCAGGGCGGAGCGGCCGACGGCCCGGTGCAGAACGGCTTCCCGAATCTGGCCCGGCACGCCGCCAACGTGCGCCGCTGGGGCGTCGAGCCAGTCGTGGCGCTCAATCGCTTCGCCGCTGACCTCCAGGCGGATCTGAAGGACGTGCTCGACTACTGCGCGTCGATCGGCGTGGAGGCGGCGCTGGCGGAGGGGTATCTCAGGGGCGGCGAAGGCATGGCCGATCTGGCGCGCAAGGTGGTGGCGGCCGCGGACCGCGCCGACACCACGAAGGTCGCGCCGCTCTATGGACCCGAGCTGACCTTCGAGCAGAAGATCACCGAGATTGCCACGAAGGTCTACGGCGCCGCGGGCGTGAGCTTCAAGGCCGGCGCGAAGAGCCGGCTGCAGCACTACGCCGCGCTCGGCTACGGCCACCTGCCCGTGTGCATCGCCAAGACGCAGTACTCGTTCACCGACGATGCCAAGGTGATGGGCGCACCGAGCGGCTGGACCCTCACCATCTCCGACGCCTCGCTCTCGGCCGGAGCCGGATTCGTGGTGGCGACCGCAGGGAATATGATGCTGATGCCCGGCCTGGGCAAGGTGCCCCAAGCCCAGAAGCTCGACGTCACCGACGAGGGCGCCGTCGTCGGCATGGACTACTAGCCGTGGAATATCTCATCAAGCAATATGCCCTCGAGGCGGGGGCGCTCGAGATTCAGTACATCGAGGAGTGCTTCGGCGAGTTCCCGCGCCGCAAGAGCGCCACCGAGGTGCTCGAACGGCTGAACGGCCGCGAGTCGCTCATCCTCATGGCCGAGGCCGCGCTGCCGTCCGACCCGGCCACGCTCACGCCGGTGGCCTACAAGGTGGTGCACGAGCTGCGCGCCGTCGAAACCGAGCCGAAGCTGCGCGATCTGGTCGAGCGGCTCCGAGGCTGCGTCGAATTCCACGACCGCAAGGTGCTCTATTCCTGGATTGGCGCCACGCGCCGCGACTGGCGCGGCCAGGGCCACTTCCGCGCCCTCACCGAGCAGTCGGAGTCGTGGGCGGTCGCGCTCGGCTACCAGGAAGTGGTCGTGAAGACGAAGAACAAGTTCTACGACATGCGCGCCGTGCTGGCGCAGCTCGGCTTCGACGTGGTGAAGTTCGAGCGTCACGCGGGTGGCCCCGCCGAGTCGAAGGTCTATCTGAGCAAGCAGTTGCGCCCGGAGCTCGTCTCCGGGCACCGGAGCCGCCGCACGCTGGTACACGCGGGCGACTAGCGCGGGCCACGCGGGACATGGCGCGGCTGTAGTACCCTCCCGCCGTGGCAAAACCTCCAATCACGGTCAGCCTGTCCTGGCACGGCGACCTGCGCTTCAACACCGTGTCGAACGGCGTGGCCTTGTCGATTGACGGGCAATCGAAGAGTGGCCCGTCACCCGTGCAGGCGCTCGCGTTGGCCCTGGCCGGCTGCATGGCCGTCGACATCGTGGATATCGTCGTGAAGGGGCGTCATCCGCTGCGTGCCTTCACGGCCGACCTCACCGCCCAGCGCGCGCCCGAGCCGCCGAGCCGGTTCACGGCCGTGACGCTGCACTTCCGGCTCGAGGGCGACGTGCCGGCGCACGCGGTGGAACGGGCCATCGCCCTGTCGCACGACAAGTACTGCTCGGTGTGGCACTCGCTGCGGCAGGACATCGGGTTCGAGACCTCGTTCGAGGTCACGCCCTGACGAGCGGGCCCGTGGCCCGGCCTCGTCAGCCGTGGCTCGACTGGATGCGCGGACTCGCGGTGGTGCTGATGGTGATGGCGCACATCGTCGATGCCTGGACGCGTGAGGCCGATCGCGATCGCACGGCCTATTACTGGGTCACGTTTCTCGGTGGACTGGCGGGGCCGGCCTTCCTCTTCCTGGCGGGTCTCGGCTCGGCGCTGTCGGGTGCGGCGAAGCTCGCCCGCGGCATCCCGCGCGGGGCGGCGTGCCGCGCACTCGTCATGCGCGGGCTCACGATCTTCGGGCTGGCGTTCGTGTTCCGCTTCCAGGGCTTCGTGCTCGGGCTCGGCTCGCCCGTGGATCTGCTGCGGGTGGACGTGCTCAACGTAATGGGGCCGGCGCTGGTGGCGGCGGCGCTGCTCTGGGGCGCGGCCAGCAGTGCCGCTGCACGTGTGGTGCTGGCGGTGGGTGCCACAATCGCGATTGCGATGATTGCGCCGCTCGTACGCACGGCCCTGTGGGTGGACGCGCTGCCCGCGCCGTTGCAGTGGTACCTGCGGCCCACGCCCGGTCACACGAACTTCACGCTGCTGCCGTGGGCGGGGTTCGTGTGCGCGGGTCTGGCCACCGGGGTGTGCCTGGCCACGGTGCGAGACGCGGGGGGCGAGCGTCGCCTGCAACTGGCCCTGGCGGCGCTGGCCGTGACCGCGACGGCGGGCGCCTACTGGGCGGCGCTGCAGCCCACCATCTATCCGCCCGGTCGGTCGACGTTCTGGGGCGCCTCGCCCACGTTCTTCTTCGTGCGCCTCGGGCTCGTCACCGCGCTGCTGCCGGCCTGCTGGGCGCTGCGCGGGCTGATGCCGGCCAGGCTCGGCGCGGGGCTGGCCACCCTCGGCGCGGCGTCGCTCTTCGTCTACTGGGTGCATGTGGAGCTGGTCTACGGCGGCATTGCCATCCTGATCAAGCGGCGGGTGCCGCTCGAGCTGACGCTCGTGGCCGCGCTGCTGGCCAGCTACGGCCTGACGCGCCTCGTGCCCTGGGCGCGCGCGTGGGTGGCCACGCCCGACCGCAAACCCGCGCCGATGCGACGGCTCGTGGCGAAGCTGTTGTAGCCGCGGCGAGCACGCCGTTTGCTACAGTGTGCTGGGCTGGCGCGATGGCCGGGCCCGGAGGCTGAGGATGACGACGATGCGGATGGCGATGGCGGTGGCGCTCGTGGTGCTCGCGGTGGGGTCGAGCGAGGCGCAGGAAGCGCGGCGGCGCTGGGAGATGCAGCGGCAGATCCGGCTCGACAAGTTCGAGCAGGTGCTGCCGGTGGTGATGAAGAACACCGGCATCGACATGTGGCTCGTGGCCGTGAAGGAGAACCACATCGACCCGCTGTGGCAGGACCTGGGCCGCGGCTATGTCACCGGCCTCGGCTACTACGTGTTCTTCCTGCGCGGCGACAAGGTGGAGCGGCTCGCCCTTGGTCCGAGCGGCTATCTCATCGAGCAGTCGGGTGCCTACGACCGGCTGGGTCCGGCCTCGTCATTGGCCGAGGTGGTGCGGCAGCGCGACCCCAAGAAGATCGGCCTCAACATGTCCGACGAGATCGGCCCGGCCGACGGCCTCAGCCTCACTATGCACCAGCACCTCGTGAAGACACTCGGCGAGCCCTACGTTTCGCGCTTCGTGAGCGCCGAGCGGCTCGTCAGCGAGTTCCGCTCGCGCAGCGTGGCGGCCGAGATCGTGGCCTTTGGTGAAGCCGCGAACATCGCGATCGGGTTGGCCGAGCGCGCGCTGTCGAACGAAGTGATCACGCCCGGCAAGACCACGCTCGAAGACGCGGCCTGGTGGCTACAGGATCGCCTGCTCGAACGCGGCCTCGGCTCGGAGTTCGACATGCCGTCGGTCTACGTCACGGGGCCCGAGGGCATCGTGGCCACGTCCAGCTCGCGCATCGTGCAGCCAGGCGACGTGATCATGATCGACTGGGGCGTGCAGCTCATGAACTTCGGCACCGACGTGAAGCGCGTGGCCTACGTGCTGAAGCCGGGCGAAATGGTGCCGCCCAAGAGCATCCAGGACGCGTTCACCAAGGCCGTCGCCGCGCGCGACGTGATCAAGCCCGCGATCAAGCCGGGCCGCACGGCCAAAGAGACCATGGTTGCGATGGACGCCGCACTCACCGCCGCCGGCTACGGGGTGATCGAGTTCAACAAGCCCAACGCCGACGCCAGGACCGACATCACCTACGGCTTCCACCCCGTGGGCAACACCGGCCACGGCAGCGGCCCGTCGATGACCACCTGGCAGCCGCTGCAGAGCACCTTCACCCTCAACCTGCAGCACATGTTCTCGTTCGAGTACTTCGCCTACTCGCCGATTGCCGAGTGGGGCGGCAAGAAGCTGCGCATCCCGATTGAAGACGACGCGATCCTGATGGAGCACGGCGTGCAGTTCATGCACTCGGCCAACTACCGGCTCCTCGTCATCAAGTGATTGGGTGGAGCGGAGTCTGCTGGGCGGCCGCTGGAGGCGGGGACTTCGATGCAGCCGTTGTGATCTGTACCGCGCCAGCCGCCCAACGGCAGCGTCGATGTCTCCGTTTTAGTGGCCGAGAGGGTGGCCAGCATGACGTACACGTTCGGATCGTTCTCGTTCGACGACGCCACACGCGCGTAGGCGCTACGGACTACGGCGCGGCGCCGGTCGCAGTGCCAGCTGCACGGTCGAGGTCGTTCCAGTAGAGCAGGCCGTTGAAGACCAGCGAGTGCTCGCCGAAGGTCTGCCAGCGGTAGATCGGGTTCATCGCGTAGAGCAGCACGCGTCCCTTGCCCACCGGTGCGTCGACCAGGGCTGGACGATTGCGCAGTTGATCGGCGCCGCGCATCAAGCCGCTCAGCACGCCGGCATCACCGCCCGGGAAGCGCAGCACGATCTTGGCGGTGTTGGGTGTGGTGCCGGTGAAGGCCACGAGTTCCAGGTTCGACCCGGTCACCTGCAGCAGCGGACCATCGGCCCAGCGCACCGGCAGTGTCTTGCTGCGCAGGCCGTAGAGCAGGGGATGGGCGGCATCCACCACCTCAGTCTGCACGTACGGCCCGGGCGCGTACCAGGTGCCCTGCGGCCGCTGGGCGTCGACCGTGCGCGTGAGGCCGAACTCGGTGGGGAAGAAGCTCGAGACGCCGAAGGTCATCAGCACGCCGCCGGCCTCGACGAACTCGCTGAACTCGGCCACGCCCTTGATGCCCATGCCACCGCGCACGTCGTCGGTTTCGGCATACATCCCGAAGGTCTTGAAGGTGTCGTTCTTGCGGTAGGGCAGCGGCTTCGACAGCTTGGGCTGCTCGTAGACCAGCGCCTTGCCTCCTTGCGTCTGGTGCGGCACGACGATCACGTCGTACTTCGCCCGCAGGCGCGCGCCCGGCTGCACGTGGTCCTTGTGGATGAGGTCGTAGGGGATCTCGAAGCGGTCGAAGGCGAGCCGCACCCAACCGACCTTTTCGGTGTTCGCCCAGGTGGTGTAGACGGCGATGCGCGGCAGGTCGACGTTGACCGTCGCCAGGCCCGACGGCATGGCCGGCAGTGCTGCGGCCACGAGTCCGAGCGCCGTCACCTCGGTGGCGATGTGTTCGGCATGGCCCTCGGCATCGATCAGGAACGAGCCGGCCGGGAACTCGCCGGCCGGCGTGGCGAACGGGGCCGTTGCGGCCCGCACCGGCACGTCGTCGCCGAGCCGGTACCGCAGGGTGATCAGGTTCAACGCGCCGGTGTGCTTCACGGCCACCACCGCGCCGAGCGCGCCCGCCAGGCTGCCGCGGGTGACCGCGTCGGCCTTCAGCAGTTCGGCCGGAGACGTGAGCACGGCCAGGTCGTCCACGGCGTGCACGTCCACGTCGCTGGCCAGGCCCATCGTCCAGGCGCTGTCGTCGTAGGTGCGCAGGCTCGCGTCGGGATAGACCTGCTTCTCGAGCAGGGTCTTGGCCAGGCGACCGTAGGGCTGGTTGAGGCGCACCAGATACGAGCCCGCCGTCACCCGCGCATCGCCCGTGCCCACCTCGGCCGTGGCGCGGTGCACTTCGATGGCCTGGCGGCGCAGCAGGTTCACCACCCGGTCCACGCGGGTCTGGTCGGGTTGTCCCGCCGGCAGCACGAAGGCATATGGCGGCTTGGCGCTGCCCGCCTCCACGCCGTTGACCGACTTCTTGTAGAAGTTCTCGACGACCGTGCCGGCAATCGTGGAGGTGAGTTCGAGCGCGGTCAGCACGCCGGTTTCCGCGTAGTTGATGGCGTTGCGGATCGACCAGTCCACTTCACCGGCCGGCGCCGGATTCGGCCGATACCACTCGCGCGTGAGCTGGCTGCCCGAGAGGCGCGCCTTCTTCGTGGACGCGCCGCCCTGGTTGAAGATCTCATACATCCGGAGCATGCCGTTGTGGTTGGCGGCGGCGTAGCCCAGATAGCCCGGCGACCACATGTCGACGAAGCCGAAATGCCACACCCCGGGCATGCCGTAGCCGGTGAGCTTGTTCACCTCGTAGGTGGCGAAGAAGGGCAGCTCCGAGTAGAGGATCGGGTCGAGGTTGGCGTTCTGCGGCGGCTGGCCGCTGAAGGTGTACATCAGCACCTGCGCTTCGTGCAGGTCGTGCCACACCGGCGGCAGCCAGTGCAAATACCACTCGAGGTGCGCGCGCAGCGAGTCGACGCCGTAGTTGATGTCGCGGTTGTTGTCGTGGAAGACGTACTTGCCCCAGTAGGGCGGGCCGCCGTAGTTCTCGCCGCCGTCGTAGGCCTCGTCGATCTTGTAGGCGTTGTACCAGTCTACGGCGCGGTCGCGGCCGTCGAGGTCGACGGTCGGCGCCACCGACACGATCACGTTGTCGCGGATCTTCTTGATGAAGGGCTCTTCCGACACGGCCAGCCGGTAGACGAGTTCAATCACCGTTTCGGGCGACGAGGTCTCGGCGCTGTGAAGGCCTGCCGACACGTGATAGTGCGGCTTGGTCGCGGCGAGAATTTTCTGCGCCTCGGCCGGCGTGAGGCCGCGCGGGTCGGCGAGGCGGTGGATGTTCTGACGGTTCTGCTCGAGGTTCTTCAGGTTGGCTTCGGAGGTGACAAACACCACCTGGATGTCGCGTCCTTCTTCCGATCGCCCGGCCGACATGGTGCGCACGCGGCCTGGCAGCGCCTTCTCGAGCGCCTTGAAGTAGGCCTGCTGCTGGATGGTGGAGGTGAGGCGCTTGGGCTCGCCGATGTGGTACCCCAGCACGTCCTTCGGACTGGGCACCCCCTTCCTGCGGGGCAGGTGGGAAACGAGCGGGCTGGAGAACTCCGGCCGGGTCGTCCACTCCTTGACCCGCGCGGCAAATTCGTCGTCCGGCGTCGTCGCGGGCGCGCCGGATTGCCCATAGGGCATTGCCCCAAGCGCGAGGACCAGTGCAAGAGAGGCCCAGATCGCTACACGCAGCCGGGTCGACAGTGGCGCAATCATGTGCATCAAGTCCTTTTGAATCTGTCGTTTAGGTGACATGACCGCGTTTGCCTTCACACGATTCTGAAAATATCGCTGGTGAACCCGGTGACACGCCAGTAAAATCCGGCCGTCCCAGCGGACTCCTATGATCAGCGTCGCCGCGATTCGGATGCAGCAGTTCGGCGTGCAATTCTATCAAGCGTCATTGACCGCCAGTGACATCGACAAGCTGGTGCGGTTCGAGGTGCTGAGCTACGGCGACCAGAGCGCTGGCGGCGTGCGCGGCGGCAAGAAGGCGCCCTCCAAGATTCGCTGGGACTTGCTCGAGCGGCGCATCGCGTCGAGCGAAAAGGCCTACCAGCGCCAGATCATCCGCAAGAAGATCGACGAGCTGGTGCAGTACTACGAGCAGTGCCGGGAGGCGCGCGACCTGCCGTCGATTCCCGGCGCCGTCATCATCTCGTGCGACGAAAAGCTGTCGTTCGAGCCGATGGAACCTGGCAGTTCCCTCGGGCGCCTGAAGGTGCCGGAGCGCGAAGGCATTCTGCGCGCCATCGACGGACAGCACCGCCTGCTGGCCCTGCATGCCGACATCGAACGCTTCGAAGGCGAGCAGTTCACGGTGCCGGCCATCATCTTCGACCGTCTGCCCGAAGACCACGTGGTGCAGATGTTTGTCACCATCAACGCCAAGCACACCCGCCTCAATCCGTCGCACCTGGTGTCGCTCTCGGGCCGCCAGCTCTATCGCGACGAAGCGCTCGCGGCCGCGCACGACGTGGTGCGCGCGCTCAACGACCGCGAGGATTCGCCGCTGCACAACGAGATCAAGCTGCTCGGCGTGGGCAAGGGCCGGGTGGCGCAGGCGCCGCTTGCGCAGGAGTTCAAGCGGCTGTTCGCCGACGAAGACGCGCTCGGCGGTCCGCGCAAGGCCGCTCAGTTCCGCGACGAGTCGAAGGCCTTCTTCGTCAACTACCTGAAGCAGGTGTCGTCGGTGTTCGAAACCGCCTGGCACGGCCGCAAGTACAGCGTGCGCTCGGCCACCGCTCTGCGCGCCTTCGTACGGGTGGCGCCCGACGTGGTGCGGGCGGTCGAGCAGCAGCACGCCGAACGCACCGACTTCCGCGCCATCGGCCGCGCGATCGCCCCGTGGGGCCGCCGCATCGGCGCGCTGCGCTTCGAGACCGACGGCGCCTGGAAGCGGTCGGCGAGCGTGGATGGTTTGGCGAAAGAGCTGAGGCTTGCCTTGTTGTATCCCGAAGGCGCAGGTCAGTAGCTCGATCCCCACCTCATCAGATGTGCGAAAGGGCAACCCGGGTGTCCCCGGCGTTGCCCCTTGCAGATAGGTGTCGCCAGCCTGGCTCCCCCAAGCGTTCACGGCACCAAACCGCAAACAACAGCACTGGCGACGGCTGACCCTGCTTCAAGCTTCGTGCCGTCACGAAACTGGCCGAACTTCGCAGCGTGTGCCCCGCGCACCGCACGACTACGTCGTTGGCCTTACAGAGTCGTCAGCGGCGGGTGAGCGACGCGATCATCACGCCGGCGTCTTCGAGCCCGCGCCGCACGGCGGCAGCCAGCACCGCCGCACCGGGCGTGTCGCCGTGCAGGCACAACGTATCGGCCTCGAAGCGCATCGAGGTGCCGTCGCTGGCCACGACCGTTTCCTCACAGACCATCCGCACGGCCCGGGCGACGACCATGTCCACCTCGTGGATGACGCTGCCCGGCTCGCTGCGCGGCGCCAGGCTGCCGTCGGCGTGGTAGGCGCGGTCGGCAAAGGTCTCGGCGGCCACGGGTAGCCCGGCGTCGAGCCCGGCCTGCAGCAGCGCTGAGCCGGGCAGGCCGAACAGCACCAGCGTCGGGTCGAAGGCCAACACGGCCTTGGCGATGGCTTCGGCCATGGCCTCGTCGCGGCACGCCATGTTGTAGAGCGCGCCGTGCGCCTTCACGTGCTGCAGGCGCACGCCCTCGCTCTGGGCAATCGCCGCCAGCGCGCCGATCTGGTAGAGCACCAGATCCTCGATCTCTTGCGGAGTGAGCGTCATCTCGCGCCGGCCGAAGCCACCCAGGTCGGGAAAGCCTGGATGCGCGCCCACGGCCACGCCGTGCGCGCGGGCGAGGCGCACCGTCTTCCGCATCGTGCCGGGGTCGCCGGCGTGGAACCCGCAGGCCACGTTGGCCGACGAGATGAGCGGCATGAGCTGGGCGTCCTGGCCCATCGACCAGGCGCCGAATGATTCGCCGAGGTCGGCGTTGAGGTCGATTCGCACGGGCGCCTCCGTTACGAGAACAGCGTCACCAGCATGGCCTTCTGCGCGTGCAGGCGATTTTCGGCCTGGTCGAACACCACCGACGCGGCCGACTCGATGACCTCGTCGGTCACCTCCTGGCCGCGATGCGCGGGCAGGCAGTGCATGAAGATGGCGTCGGGCTTGGCGCGCGCCATGAGCGCGTCGTTCACCTGATAGCGCGAGAAGATCTTGCCACGCTCGGCGTACTCCACTTCCTGCCCCATCGACGTCCACACGTCGGTGTAGACGGCGTCGGCGCCCTTCACCGCCTCTTTCGGGTCGATGAACTGCTTCAGCTCGGCGCCGCCCACGGCGATGCGCTCGGCGGCCGAGGTCACCTCGGGCGGCAGCGCGTAGCCCTTGGGCGTCGCCACGCGCATGTGCGCGCCGAGCATCAGGCCGGCGTGCGATAGCGAGGTGGCGACGTTGTTGCCGTCGCCCACGTAGGCAATCGTGCGGCCGGCAATCGTGCCCCAGCGCTCGCGCAGCGTGAGCATGTCGGCCAGGGCCTGGCAGGGATGCTCTTCGTCCGACAGCGCGTTGACGACCCGCAGGGTGGGCGCCGAGTCGATGAAGATCGACAGACGGGCCTGCGCATACGTGCGGATGACGACGGCGTCGATCCAGCGCTCGAGGTTGCGCGACACGTCGTGCAACGGCTCGCGATCGGCGTGCATCACGTCGGACGGGATGTCGACGATGCTGCCGCCCAGTTCGCCGATGCCAATCGTAAAGGTCACGCGCGTGCGCAGCGACGGCTTCTCGAAGAGCAGGCCGACGTGCCGGCCGGCCAGCGCCGAGCCGTGCGGGCCTTTGCGGCCGGCGCGCCGATCCGCCCCGAGCGACGAGGCCAGGTCGAGGCACCGCGACAGGTCGTCGGGCGTGAAGTCGAGCAGCGAGAGGAAGTGTTTGGTCACGGCGTGATGTCAGGAAGTCAGGTGCGGTACTCGGCGTTGATCTGCACGTACATCTTCGACAGATCGCACGTCCAGACGGTGGCGGTGTGGGGGCCGCCAGCGCCCAGATCGACGTCGATGGTCAGATCCGTGCCCTGCAGATACGTGGCGGCGTCGGGCGCGCGCTCATCGAACGGCCGGCCGCCCTCGAAGAGCACGAGCGGGCCGATGCGCACCCGCGCGGCGTCGAGCACGAAGCGCGCGCCGGAACGTCCGGCCGCGGCCACGAGCCGGCCCCAGTTGGGGTCGGCTCCATGAATCGCGGTCTTCACGAGCAGCGAATTGGCGAGCGCGCGCGCGGCCAGCCACGCGTCGCGGTCGGTTGAGGCACCGGTGACGGTGATGGCCACGAGCTTGGTGGCGCCTTCGCCGCCGCGCACGATGCCGAGCGCCAGCTCTTTGGCGACGGTGCGGAAGCCTTCAAACAGCGCCGCCTCGAGCGCGTCGTCGATGGCCACGCCCGACGCGCCGTTGGCGAGCGCGAACACGCAGTCGTTGGTCGACGGCTCGCCGTCCACGGTGATGGCGTTGAAGGTCAAGCGGCACGCCTCCACCAGCACCCGGCGCAGGCGCGCGGGATCGACGGCGGCGTCGGTCGTGAGATAGCCCAGCATGGTCGCCATGCGCGGCTCGATCATGCCCGAGCCCTTGGCCATGCCGCCGACCCGGAACGTGCCGGACGGCGTCACCACCTCGACCGCCGCGGCCTTCGGGAACGGATCGGTCGTCATGATTGCCTGCGCCGCATCCGCATGACCCGCGGCCGAGAGCGCCGCCGCCGCCCGGGGAATGCCGGCGCGCACGGCCGCCATCTCCAGGTTCACGCCGATCACGCCCGTCGACGCCACGAGCACGTCGTGCGGGGCGCATCCGGTGGCCGCGGCCGTCAGCGCCGTCATCTCACGGGCGTCGAGCAGGCCTTGCGGGCCCGTACAGGCGTTGGCGCAGCCGCTGTTGGTGACGACGGCGCGCGCCACCCCGTGCGTGGCCGCCAGGTGTTCCTGCGACACGAGCACCGGCGCGGCCTGGGCCAGGTTCGTGGTGAAGAGCCCGGCGGCGGAGGCCGGCGGATCGCTGACGAGCAGCGCGAGGTCGAGCTTGCCGCTCGCCTTGATGCCGCAGTGCAGCCCCGCCGCGCGGAAGCCGCGAGGCGCGGTGATACCGCCGTCAATTGCCGTGATCGCCATCACCGGGACTCCACTTCTGCCGGCAGGCCGGCCAGCACGGCGTCGAGGATGGCAACCGCCTCGTCGATCTCGGCAGTGGTGACGGTGTAGGGCGGCAGCATGCGCACCACGCGCTCGGCCGTGCGGTTCACGATCAGGCCGCGGGCCAGCGCGCCTTCGACGACCGGCGCCGCATCACGCGTGAGCTCGAGGCCGCGCATCAGGCCGGCGCCGCGCACGTCAGCAATCACTGGACGGGTGGCGGCCAGGGCGCGCAGCTTCGCTTCGAAGTAGGTGCCCGTCTCGGCCACGTGCGCCTGCAGGCCCTGGTCCATCAGCGCCTCGAGCACGACCAGGGCCGCGCGCATGGCGAGCAGGTTGCCGCCGTAGGTGGTGCCGTGATCGCCCGGCAGCACTTGCGCCGCCACGTGTTCCGCCACGAGCGCCGCCCCCACGGGCACGCCGCCCCCGAGCGCCTTGCCCACGGTGACCAGGTCGGGCGTGAGCCCGAGCGTCTGGAAATAGAAGGGCGCGCCGGTGCGGCCGAGCCCGCACTGCACCTCGTCGGCGATGAGCAGGGCACCGGTGCGCGTGCAGGCGCGCTCGATGGCCGCGGCCATGGCCGGCGGAATCGGCCGCACGCCGCCTTCGCCCTGCAGCGGCTCGACCACGATCGCGGCGGTGGACGATGACACCGCGGCATCCAGCCCGGCCACGTCGGTGGGCGACACGAACGTCACGCCTGGAATGAGCGGCTCGAACGGCTCCCGGTAGTGCGGATTGGCCGTGACCGAGAGCGCGCCCATCGAGCGGCCCGAGAAGCCGTGCTCGAACGCGACGTAGTGCGTGCGGCCGCGCACCCCTTGCGTGAACCAGTAGCGGCGGGCGAATTTGAGGCACGCTTCCATGGCCTCGGTGCCGCTGTTGCAGAAGAACGTGCGTTGCAACCCCGACAGGGCCGACAGTCGCTCGGCCACCTTTCCCTGGAGCGGATGGAAGTAGAGGTTCGACGTGTGCAGCAGCGCGGCCGCCTGCTCGGCCACCGCGCGCGCCAGGGCCGGATGGCCGTGCCCGAGCACCGACACGCCGATGCCCGACAGGAAGTCGAGGTAGGCGCGGCCCTCGATGTCGATGATGCGCCGGCCGTCGCCGCGCACGAACACGACCGGCAGACGCTTGTAGGTCTGCAGTACGTAGCGGGCTTCGGTGGCTTGGATGTCGGTGGCGGTGCTCACGTTGGTCCTCACTTGACGCGCGTCCAGGCGCCGGTCGTTTCCCCCAGCAGCGCCGCCAGCAGCGTGGCGGGCACGCGGCCGTCGGCGATGCGCACATCGCTCACGCCGCGCGCAGCCGCGGCGCGGCAGGCCGCGAGCTTGGCCACCATGCCAGCGCTGGCGGTGCCGGCCTTGACCATGCGGCGGGTGGCCGCGGCATCGACGAGCGGCAGCGTGTGACCCTCCGCGTCGAGCACCCCAGCCGTGGCGCCGGCAATGACCAGACGCCGGGCCGAGAGGCGCGCCGCCACGTTGGCGGCGAGCGTGTCGGCGTTCACGTTGAAGAGCCCGCCGGCTTTCGATGCGCTCACGCTGGCAATCACCGGCACGAAGCCCGCGCCCGTCAAGCGCGTCAGCAGCGCCGGCTTGCCGCCAGGCAGCGGCTCGCCCACGAGGCCCAGGCTCACGCGCGCGCCGGTGGTGCTGCGGTGCGCGGCGGCCTGCTTCACGGGCGCCACGCCGGCGTCGGCCCCGGTCAGGCCCACGGCTGGCACGCCGTCGGCATTGAGCCGCGCCACCAGCTGCGTGTTGATCGTGCCGGCGAGCACCGCCACGACCACCTGCAGCGTGGCCTCGTCGGTGACGCGCAGGCCGTCCACCTGCTGCACGGCGATGCCGGCTACGGCCAGCGCGCGATCGATCTCGCGTCCGCCGCCATGCACGACGACGAGCGGCACGCGCGCGGCGGCACGGCGCACCACCTTGGCGATGGCTTTCACCCGCGCTGGATCTTCGAGCAGCTCGCCGCCGAGCTTCAACACCACGGGACGTCCGGTCATAGCAGTCCCGTCCGCTCGTCCACGCCGATGAGCAGGTTGAAGTTCTGCACGGCTTGTCCGGCCGCGCCCTTGAGCAGGTTGTCGATGACCGACACCAGGATGATTCGGCCCGTGGCCTCGTCCACCTTCCAGCCGATGTCGCAGAAGTTGGTGTAAGCCACGTGCTTGATCTCGGGCAGCGCGTCGCCGGTGAGCCGCACGAAGAACGACTGCGCGTGGGCGGACCGCAACGTGTGGTCGACCTGCGCCGTCGTGACGCCCGGCTTCAGGCGCGCGTAGATGGTGGACAGGATGCCGCGGTCGAGCGGCACGAGGTGCGGCGTGAAGGTCACCTCGCCGCCGAGCGTCTGCACCATCTCGGCGGTGTGCCGGTGACCGAAGAGACCGTAGGCGGTGACGCTGCCGTGGTTCTCGCAGAAGTGCGTGCGATCGCTCGGCGCCTTGCCGGCGCCCGATACGCCCGACTTCGCGTCGACGATTACGTCGGCGCCCGGCCGCAGCAGGCCGGCGGCGAAGAGCGGCTGCAGCGCGAGCAGCGACGCGGTGGGATAGCAGCCGGGGCACGATACGAGCCGCGCACCGGGAATCTCGGCGCCGGTGAATTCCGTGAGGCCATACACGACGCCCTCGGGCATGGTGGTCGTGGCCGGATACCACCTGGCGCGAGCGGCGTCGTCGCGCAAACGGAACGCGCCCGATAAATCGATCACGCGCCTGCCAGCGGCCAGGAACACCGGGCCCATCTCGGCCGAGGCGGCCTCCGGCAGCGCGAGGAACACGATCTCGGCGTTGTCGATCACGGCTCGAGGATCGAGCGGCACGACCTCGCCCTCCCAGAGCCGCGCCAGGGCCGGCAGGCGGCGCGGCGTGCTCGTGGCCTGCGATGCGGTGGCCATCGTGAGCGAGGCGCACGGATGACGCGCCACCAGGCGCACCAGTTCCTGGCCGGCATAGCCGGTGGCGCCCACGATAGCGACGCGGACGGGCGCGGTGCTGGCAGGAAGCCCCGCGTGCGGGGCGGCGGTGTCGGTGGTCATTACTGGGCTCGCGGAAGGGTATTCACATAAAAGAATAACTATGCAGGCAATAGACGCACTCGTCAAGACTTTCCGTGTAAATTACCGGGGTCGCGACTGCATATTGGCATACACTCGGCTGCATAATCATGAAAGCCCGTCGTCAGGCCGCCGTGCTCGAGGTCGTCAGCCGGGACGCGGTGCGCAGCCAGGAACAGCTCCGTCAGCACTTGCACGCGCGCGGGTTCGACGTGACGCAGGCCACGCTGTCGCGTGACATCAAGGAGCTCGGACTCGTGAAGCGCGCGGCTGATGGCGCCTATCAGGCGTCGCCCGACGACGACGGCTCGCGCCCGCCGACCGAGGCGGCACGGCATACGCTGCAGCGGGCGCTCATCGATTACCTCGCCGGCATCCAGCAGTCGCAGCAACTGCTGGTGCTGCGCACCGGCGCTGGTGAAGCGCAACTGCTCGCGCTCGCCATCGACCGCGCGAAGCTCGAAGACGTGCTCGGCACGATTGCCGGGGACGACACAGTGCTCGTGATCGGCCGGGATACCCGGTCGGCGCGGCATCTGGTGCAACAGTTCGAAGGACTCGCCGCCAGCTAGGCCGGGCCTTCCAGCAGGGACAGGGACATGGACATCGAGGTGCAGGCATGAGCGGCGGGCATTTGTGGTCGGGACGGTTCGATGCGGCGCCGGATCCGGCCGCCTTCGACTTCGGCGTGTCGTTTCCCTTCGACCGCAAGCTGTTCGAGGACGACGTCACCGGCAGTCTGGCCTGGGCCGACGCGCTCGGCCGGGCCGGCGTGCTCGACGCGGCAGCGGTGGCGCGGATTCGCGAAGGGCTCACGGCCATCCTGGCGAAGGGCCGGCAGGACCCGGCGTGGGTGACGGGCGACGACGAAGACATCCACGCCTTCGTCGAACGTCAGCTCGTGACGCTCATCGGCGACGACGGACGGCGTCTGCACACCGGCCGCTCGCGCAACGAACAGGTGTCGGTCGACTTCCGCCTCTACCTGATGCGCCGCATTCCCGTGCTGCAAGGCCGCCTGCGCGCGCTCGTGGCGGCACTGGCCGACCAGGCCGAGGCGGCCGGCGACGCGCTCATGCCGGCCTACACGCACATGCGTCGCGCGATGCCGGTGCTCGTGAGGCACTACCTGCTCAGCCATGCCGCGGCGCTGCGCCGCGACCATCGCCGGCTCGACGTGGCCAGCGACGAAGCCGACGCGCTGCCGCTCGGCTCGGGGGCGGTGGCGGGCACGGGCTACGCCATCGATACCGCGGCGCTCGCGCGGGCGCTGGGTTTCTCGCGCGTCGTGCCCAACAGCATGGACACCTCGTCGGATCGCGATTTCGCCGTGAGCTTCCTGCACGCGAGCTCGCTCGCCATGGTGCACCTGAGCCGACTGGCCGAAGACGTGATCTATTTCACTGCCGAGGAATTCGGCTTCTTCGATCTGGCCGATGCGTCGGCGACCGGCAGCAGCATGATGCCGCAGAAGAAGAATCCCGATCCGATGGAACTGGTGCGCGGCAAGGCGGGGCGCGCGATCGGCAATCACGTGGCGCTGCTCGTGGCCATGAAGGGCCTGCCCACCGGCTACAACAAGGATCTGCAAGAGGACAAGGAAGGCGTCTTCGACTCGGAGCGCACCCTCGCCGTGTCGCTCGATGCGGCGACGGCCGTGGTCTCGAAGCTCACGCTCCAACCCGCGCGCACGGGCAAGGCCGCGTCCGGCCTGCTGCTTGCGACCGATGCGGCCGACTACCTGGTGCGCAAGGGACTGCCGTTCCGCAACGCCCACGAAGTGGTGGGCAAGATGGTGCGCGAGCTGCTGCTCGCCGGCCGCGATTTCGACGATCTGTCGCCAGCGGAGTGGCGCGGGTATTCCGACCTGTTCGGCGACGACGTGAACCAGGCGGTGAGCGCGCTGGCCTCGGTGCGGGCGCGGCGCACGCCGCAGTCGACCAATCCCGATGCGGTGGCGGCAGCCCTGGCCGAGACGCGGGTGTGGCTCGCGGCTGACGGACACTAGCCCGACCGCGTAGTATTGGGTCCGCTACATCCCGATGGAGAGTCAATGAACATCGCTGCCGTTCGGATCGTGTTCCTGGTGTGCCTGCTCGCGCAGGCGTGGCCTGCCACTGCCCAGACGCTAGGCACCTTCCGCTGGCAGCTGCAACCCTATTGCAACGTGGTCACGCTCACCATCACCCAACTGGGCAGCCAGTTCCGGTTCGAGGGCTTCGACGACCAGTGCAACGCGGCAACGAGGGCGGCGGTCACCGGACTGGGTGTGCCGAACGCCGACGGCAGCCTCGAGTTCGGGCTCACGATCATCGGCTCGGCCGGCCCCCAGCACCTCGACGTCACGTTCGCCATCGCCACCATTGGCGGCCCCTGGCGTGATGGCAGCGGTAACACCGGCACCTTTGCGTTCTTGCCGGCGGGCAATGGCACTGCCGGCGCGCCCCGGCCGTTTCCGGTCGCTCGCCCGGCGCCCGGCTCGGTCACGACCGCGACGATCGCCGTCGGTGCCGTGGACTCGTCGAAGATCCTCGATGGATCAGTGGCGGCGGTCGATGTGCTGTCCGCCGAGATCCAGCGCCGGGTCAACGGTACGTGCACCGCGGGGCAATACGTGCAGGCGATCGGCGTCGATGGCAACGTGGTCTGTGGCACGTCCACCGGCGGCGGCACCATCACCGGCGTCACGGCTGGCGCCGCGCTGACCGGCGGCGGCACGTCGGGCACGGTCACGCTGAACTCCACGCTGGCCGTGGCCGGCTCGGGTGCGGCGGCCACAGCCGCGCGCGTCGACCACACGCATGAGGTTGGCGGCACGAACAACGTCGCCGTGGGCGCCTCCGCCCTGCCCGCGGTGACGACCGGCCTGCGCAACACGGCCCTGGGCATCAATGCGCTGAGTGCCACGACTGGCGGCGTCGACAACGCAGCCGTTGGATACGCCGCACTCGATGCCAACGTCAACGGCAGCTTCAACGTGGCGTTGGGCAGCAACTCCCTCGGCGCCCTGGTGGCCGGGAGCCAGAATACCGCTGTCGGCTACCACGCGCTCCTGAGCGCCAACAACATCAGCGCCAACGTGGCCATCGGGGCCGGGGCCCTGCAGCAGACGACCCTGGGTGCGGACAACGTCGCGGTCGGCGCCGCTGCGATGCTGAACAACCAGACGGGCCAGAACAACGTGGCGATCGGGAAGCAGGCGATTCGCAATGGCACGGCCGGCAACTACAACGTGGCGATGGGCTTCAACGCCATGATCTCAGGCAACGGCAGCAACAACGTGGCGATTGGGCTGGGGGCGCTGCCGAACGCCACCGGCAACGGCAACATCGTGATTGGCGACAGCGCCGGGACATTCGTCGCCCTGAGCAACAACATCGCGATCGGGCACTTTGGCGATGCCTCCGGCACCGACGCGGGTACGATCCGTGTCGGCACGTCGGGCACGCACACGCGGGCGTTCGTGGCCGGGATCGCTGGCGTCACCGTGGCCAATTCGGCCCAGGTGCTGGTCGACAGCGGCACCGGCCAGCTCGGCACGCTGATCTCGTCGGCCCGGTTCAAGCAAGACGTCACGACGCTCAGCGACGTCAGCGGCCGCGTGCAGGGGCTGCGCCCGGTGTCGTTCGTCTACAAGCCGGAATTCGGCGGCGACGGCCGGGAGATCCAATACGGCCTGATCGCCGAAGAGGTCGCCACGGTCATGCCCGAACTCGTCAGCCGCAACGCCGCCGGCGAGATCCAGACGGTGAAGTACCACCTCGTGCCGGCGCTGCTGCTCGCCGAGATCCAGCGACTGGAGCGCGAGCGCGCGAAGATGGCCGGTGAACTGGGTGAGCTGCGCGAGATCCTGACCCGGATGCGGTCGGAACCACGCCGCTGACGGGGATGTGATGGAAGAGCGGTGGGCGCCGAGGCGTCCGGCGCGCATTGGCCGGGAGCAGTGATGGCTGGAGCACTCGAAGGTAAGGTCGGACTGATCGTCGGCGTGGCCAACAAGCGGTCGATCGCCTGGGCGATCGCGAAGGCCGCGGCGCGCGAAGGCGCGCAGCTCCTGCTGACCTACCAGGACCGGTTCGCCGCGCACGTGCAGGAGCTGGCCGCCACGCTCGACCCCACGCCGGTGTTGCTGCCCTGCGACGTGCAGGACGACGCCCAGATCGACGCGGTGTTTGCCGGCATCGCGGAGCGGGGCGGCGCCCTCGACTTCGTGGTGCACGGCGTGGCCTTCGCCTCGCGCCACGAGCTGACGAGACCCTTCAGCAACACCAGCCGCGAGGGGTTCCGCCTGGCGCTCGATGTGAGCGCCTACTCGCTCATCGCCCTGGCCCGTGGCGCGCGGCCGTTGATGGCGGCGCGCGGCGGCGGCAGCATCGTGGCGCTCACCTTCCTCGGCAGCGACCGGGTGTTCCCGAACTACAACGTGATGGGCGTGGCCAAAGCGGCGCTTGAATCCACCGTGCGCTACCTGGCCGCGGACCTCGGTCCGCAGAACATCCGCGTCAATGCCGTGTCGGCTGGACCGATCAAGACGCTGGCCGCGGTTGGCATCGGCGGCTTCTCGGCGATTCTGAACGTGGTGCGCGAGCGCGCGCCGCTACGCCGCACGGTCGAGGCATCTGAAGTGGCCGATGCCTCGATCTTCCTGCTTGGTCCGGCAGGACGGGGCGTGACCGGCGAAGTGCTGATGGTCGATGCCGGCTACCACGCGATGGGGATGTAGTGACGGGGACTGGGGACTAGCCTACCCCTCGCCCCCAGTCCCTGCCTCTACCTCTCCACCACAATCCGCTCGGCCGGCACGCCGAGACCTTCGAGGGTCGCGGTGACGGTGCCCACGAAGCCGGCTGGGCCACACACCAGGCACCAGGCGTCACGACCAGGCAGCGCCGCGGCGAGCAACGCGTCGTCGACGCGTCCAGACCGCCCGGGCCACTCGGCGGTGCGCTCATCGCGGGTCACCGTCAGGTGCACGCGCAGCCGTCCCTGTCGGTCGAGAGCGGCGAATTCTTCGCCGAACGCGAATTCCTCCGCCGTGCGGGCGCTGTACAGAAGCACCATCTGCGGGGCATCGGCGCGGTCGAGACGATCGAGCGCCACGGCGCGCAGGGGGGCGATGCCGGTGCCGCCGCCCACGAGCAGGAGCGGCGCGCTCTCGGCCGCGGCGGGCACGCCGAAGTTGCCGAGCGGGCCGTCGATGGTCAGCGCGCGCCCCACGACCGTGGCCGGGTCGAGGCCGGCTTCACCGAAGGCGCCGTCGGCCGGCACGAGCAACTCGAGGGTGCCGCGTGCGGCCAGCGACGGCGGCGACGCAATGGAATAGGCGGAGCGCGTGGCCGACTCGGCCAGGCCCGCCATTACGGCCTGCCCGGCCCGGAACACGAAGGTCGCCTCCGGCAGGGTCAGGCGCAGCAGGCGCGTGCGCGGCGTGGCCCGCACGCATTCTCTGAGCAGCACCGTAGGCACGGGCTCGATTCTAGAGCACGCCGTTGCGGGCGCGCTCGATGTCGCCCTCGGCGAGGTCCGGCGGCAACGCCGGCAGACGCAGACCGCTGCTGCCGCGCTCGGTCTGACGGCCGAGGCCGTTGCGTGACATGTTCTTCCGCTGCGTCTTGTCGCGGTACATGCGCGCGTCGCCCGAGGCGAGCAGCGCTTCGTAGGTTTCGCCGTCGTGCGGATACACGGCCGCGCCCACGCTGATCGACAAGGTGAGCCGGCGCCCCGGGCGCGCTTCAAACACCACGTCCTCCATCGCCCGCTTGAGTTCGAGCCGCTTGCGCTCGGCCTCCTCGGCGCCGCAGCCCGAGAGCACGACGATGAACTCGTCGCCGGCGTAGCGCACGCAGATGTCGTAGGGCCGCACGCCGCCGCGCAGCACGCTCGCCACCTCGCGCAGCGCGCGGTCGCCGACATGGTGTCCGTAGGTGTCGTTGATGTCCTTGAAGTTGTCGCAGTCCATCACGAGCAGCGCCACTTCCGACTTCAGGCGCTCGGCCCGGGCCAGTTCGCGCGACAGGTGGATGAACATGGAGCGCGTGTTCGGCAGCATGGTGAGGGCGTCGGTGAGCGAGTCCTCCTGGGTGCGCTCGAACACGCTGGCGTTGTTGATCACGGCCGAGGCCTGCTCGCACACCCGGTCGATCAGCCGGCGGTGGTCGTCGGTGTAGGCGTCTTCGGCTTCCTGATACACGGCCAGCGTGCCGATCAGGCGGTCGTTGTAGATGAGCGGCGAGACGATCGCCGACTTGAGCGAGGTGGCCGTGGCCGCCACGCCGGCGGCCTCGAAATCGGCGCTCGGTCGCGCGTTGACCAGCGGCCGGCGGTTGCGCGTGACCCAGCCGGTGAGCCCGTGGCCGCTCTTGATCGTCATGCGGCCGATCAGCTCGGAATCGAGGCCGGTGGCGAACCGGCAGCGCAGCCAGTCGTGGTCTTCGTCATAGAGGAAGAGCGCGCACGCGGCAAACGGCACCAGGTTGCTCAGCTTGGAGCTGATGAGCGCCATGGTGTCGGCCACGCCCAGGCTGGTGCCCATCGACTGGGCGATTTCGTAGAGTGCGTAGATCTCCTTGTGCGCAAGCGCGATGTCCTCGAAGACCGTGCTGCTCTTGCCGCTCTCGTTCTCGAAGCCCGCGGCCGGGCGGCCCAGCTCGGAGATGGGTTCGAGCGTGAGCCGTCGCGAGGGCGCCTGTTCGAGCCGATCGGCCTCGGCCGTGAGCACCGGCAGTTGGGTAAAGAACATCTTCACCACCTCCGGGTCGAGGGCCTTGCCCGATTCCTGCTCGAGCAGCGACAGCGCCGCCTCGTGATCCATCGCCCGGTGGTAGGGCCGGTCGGAGGTCAGCGCGTCGAAGTAGTCGACCACCGTGAGGATGCGCGCGCCGAGCGGGATGTCTTCGCCCTTGAGGCCCTGGGGATAGCCGCGGCCGTCCCAGCGCTCGTGGTGGCTCAGGATGAGCGGCGCCACCGGATACGGAAACGGCACGGCGCTGATGATCTCGGCGCCGACCTGCGGGTGGATGCGGATTTTCTGGAACTCTTCCTGAGTCAGCGGCCCCGGCTTGGAGAGGATGTGCTCGGGCACCGCCAGCTTGCCGATGTCGTGCAGCAGGGCCGCCGTCTTCACGCCCTGGATCTCCTGCTCCGGCATGCCCAGCGCCTTGGCCAGGCCGGCGGCGTAGATCTGCACGCGGCGGATGTGGCTCTGCGCCGTCTGGTCCTTGGCGTCGATGGCGAGCGCGAGCGCCTCGATCGTGGCCAGGTGCAGGTCGGACATCTCCTGCACATGACGCCGTTCGTCGTCGATGCGCCCGAGATAGACCTTGTAGGTGCGGTAGATGAGATAGGCCGGCGCGGCCAGCAGCAGGCCCAGCCACATGCCCACGTTCAGCACCAGCCAGCCGGCGGCGAAGGCCGACGCCGCGCCCACGAAGTAGCTGGGCGCGCTCCACAGGAAGTTCTGGTTCCAGGTGGTGACAAACGCCTGGCGACTCGACAAGGCGATGGCCGCCGAGATGAGCACCGTGTTGAAGATGAAGTAGGTGGTGGCTGCGCCGACCAGCGCCGCCGCGACGGTGAACGAGTCGACCAGCACGCCGGGCGCGCCGCCGAGCCGCTCGTAGACCCAGCCGGCCGCGCGCACGGTGATGGCCAGCGACGCCATGCTGAAGAGCGTGCGGTAGAGCGGCGTCGGCTGCTTCATGCGGAACGTGCACTGACTCCAGGCGCTCGACACGGCGATGATCGTCGTGGGGTTGGGCCCGAGCAGCAGCAGCGCCGCGAAGTCGATGGTGTAGCTCACCGACATGGTCGATCCGCTCGCCGAGAGCAGCGCCACCTTGAATGCCGAGGTGACGTTCGAGAGCACCAGCAAGACCAGGAACAGGTACGGCGTGTCGAGGCGGATGTGCGGCAGCGTCCAGGCGAGGGTCGCCGCGCCGGCCACAATCACGGCGACGATGAAGGCCTGGGCTGCCGAGGGAAGGGCGCGCATGCCTACTGGGGGTCGCGCATCACGCGTCGACGGGCTCCCGGCGTCGACGGGCGGCGGACGGCTCCAGTCCGTACTCGTCGATCTTCCGGTAGAGGGTGCCGCGGCTGATGTCGAGCACGCGCGCGGCCTCCAGTTTGTTCCAGCTCACCGCCTCGAGCACGAGCGCGATGTGGGTGCGTTCGGCATCGCGCAGCGTCGGCAGCTTGCCCGAAGGAGCGGTCGTGCCCGTGGCGAGCGGCGAGTGCAGGAACTCGATGTCCTCCGAGCGGATGATGTGGCCCGGCGCCGACAGGGCGGCGCGCGACATGGTGCTCTCGAGCTCGCGGATGTTACCCGGCCAGTGATAGCTGAGCAGCCGATCGGTGGCCTCCTGCGACAGGCGCTTGGCGTCGAGCGGCAGGCCGTTCGAGGCGCAGTAGCGGCCGAGGAAGCGCGCGGCCAGCACCGGGATGTCGACGGCCCGCTCCTTGAGCGACGGCAGGCGAATCGAGAACGCGTTGACGCGGTAGAAGAGGTCTTCGCGGAAGCGGTTCTCGCGCACGAAGAGATCCAGGGGGCGGTTCGTCGCCGAGATCAGCCGGAAGTCCACATGGATGGCCTTGCTGCCGCCGAGCCGTTCGAAGCGCCGCTCTTCGAGCACGCGCAGGATCTTGGCCTGGGCCACGAGCGACAGGTCGCCGATTTCGTCGAGAAAGAAGGTGCCGCCGTTGGCCAGTTCCAGCCGGCCCGGCTTGCGGTCATTCGCGCCGGTGAAGGCGCCCTTCTCGTAGCCGAAGATTTCGGATTCGAACAGCGTGTCGGGCAGGGCGGCGCAGTTGACCGCCTGGAACGTCTCGGTGCCGCGCCGCGACAACTCGTGGATCATGCGCGCGACCACTTCCTTGCCGGCGCCGGTGGGTCCGAGGATAAGCACCGAGATGTCGCTCTTGGCGGCGGTGCGGATCCACTCGAAGATGGCCAGCATCTTCTCGTCGCGCCCGATCATCTCGCGGAAGCGCTGCACCGACGGCGACGTGTCTTCGATGCCCACGGTGGCGCGCCGCTCCAGGAACGTGTCGAGCAACTGGCCCTGGGCCGAACTGGCGTCGATGCGCGCCGCGGCGTACTGCACCGGATTGCCCGACACCCGCCGCACCACCCCGGATTCGACCAGCTCCTTGAGACAGTTCTCGACGTCGAGGCGCATGCGCCCGAACGCCTGCATGATGCCCTCGGCGTCGAACTGCTCGCCCGGCCGCGCGCTGAGGAAGCGGAGGATGCCGGCCCGGAGCGGCGACTGCACCAGGATGCGGAAGCGTGCTTCCGCGTCGTGCTCCTGCCTGGCGGTCGAGCTCGTGGCTCGGCGAGCGGCGAATGTAATGTCGTCCACGGCCTTGGTCTCTTCCTATCTGTCCTTCTATCGGACAGTCGGCCGCAGATGTTAGGGCTGGGGCGCTTGTCAACCTCGTCCGTGGGACGAGGTTGACTTCGCCAGTTCAATGCCACGCCGCGCAGCCCTGCAAACTCTCGGTGATACTCTACGGCAATTCCCTGTCTGTCTGGAGGACGACGTCCGTGCCACACCGCGTTCCTGGTTCCACTGGCAAGCAACGCTCACACCTGGCCGGCCGGCCGATCCGCTACTACCGGCCGAAAGGCAGCCCGGAGATCCGAACCCTCATCGACGAGGGCTTCCAGGCCTTCAATGCCGCCCGCCTCGGGGAGTCGTGCCGGATCTACTCGGACAAGATGCTGTCGCCCGACCACGACACGACCATTGCCCTCACTGTGGCCGGCGCCCTTACGCCGGCCGGGCTGGGCGGCGCGATCATCGAGCTGATGGAGCGTGGGCTCATCGACTTCGTGATCAGCACGGGCGCCAATCTCTACCACGACCTGCACTACGCCTTGAACTTCACCCTGCACCGCGGCTCGCCGTTCGTCGACGACCGTGAGCTCTACGAAGACGGCGTGATCCGCATCTACGACGTGCTGTTCCCGGCGCAGGTATTGCTCGACACCGACAAGTACGTGCGCGAGTTCCTGGTGCGATCCGGCCTCGACGGCCCGGTCTCGACCGCCGAACTGCACTATGCCCTCGGCCAGGATCTGCGCACCCTGTACCCCGGCTGCGAGGAGTACTCGGTGCTGGCGGCCGCGGCCAGGGCCGGCGTGCCGATCTACACGTCGTCGCCGGGCGACAGCTCGATCGGCATGAACATCGCCTTCCACGAACTGATGAACGACGGCCATCTCATGATCGATCCCAACAAGGACGTGAACGAGATCTGCGCCATCATCCTGGCGGGCCAGAAGAACGGCGCGGTCATTCTCGGCGGCGGCTCGCCCAAGAACTTCTACCTGCAGGGCCAGCCCACGTTGTGGGAGGTCTACGGCATCCCCAAAGGCGGCAACGACTACTTCATCCAGATCACGACCGACCAGGTGGTGTGGGGCGGCCTGTCGGGGGCCACGCCAGCCGAGGCGGTGAGCTGGGGCAAGGTCAATCCGGGCGTGTTGCCCGACACCTGCGTGACCTACTGCGACTCGACCATCGCGTTTCCGCTGTTTGCGGAATATGCCGTAGGCCACGCCAACAACCGCCGCGCGCTGAAGCGTCTGGTCGAGAAGCGCGACGGGCTCGTGGCCGCGCTCAAGGCGGAAGCCTCGAAGCCGCGCGACGCCGAAGACGCGTAGCCCGATGATCCGGCTGCGCGGCGGCAACCTCGTGCTCGCAGGCGGGGTGGTGCGCGGCGGTGCACTGGCCATCGCCGACGGACGTCTGGTCGCGGTGGGCGCCGATGCCGGCCCTGGGTCCAGCGGCGTGCCTGCCGACGTGGACTGCACGGGCTGCTGGATCGTGCCGGGGTTCCTCGACACGCACATCCACGGGGCGCACGGCATCGACGTGCTGGATGGCGGCGACGCGGTCGCACGCCTGGCGGCACTGCTGCCGCGCTACGGCGTCACCGGCTTCTTGCCCACGACCGTGGCCTGCCCGCCCGAGGCGCTCGCGTCGTTCCTGACCGCCGTGGACGCGTGCCGCGCGGCGCCCGCAGCGGCGTCGGCGCGCGTGCTGGGCGCGCACCTCGAGAGCAACTTCATCAACCCCGACTACCAGGGGGCACAGCCCGCGCGCTGTCTGCGCCTGCCGCCCCAGCCTGGCGAGTCACCCCGAACCGATGGCGCGTTCACCGGTGGCGCCATCCTGGCCACCATCGACGCGCATCGCGCGGCCGTGCGCATCGTGACCCTGGCGCCGGAGCTACCGGGCGGCCTGGATCTCGTGCGCCGGTTGGCCGCGGCCGGCCATCGCGTGTCGCTGGGACACTCGGCCGCCAGCTACGAGCAGGGCGTCGCCGCGATGGCGGCTGGCGCACGTCATGCGACCCACCTCTTCAACCGCATGCCGCCGCTGTCGCAGCGCGCGCCGGGCCTCGCAGGTGCGTTGCTCGACGCCGGGCCGGAGGTGACCTGCGAGGTGATCGGCGATGGTCATCACGTGCATGCGGCGATGGTGCGGTTGGCGGTGCAGGCCAAAGGCCCCGCGGGGATCGTCGCCATCACCGACGCCACGGCCGGCGCAGGCCTGCCGCCAGGTGCCACCGCGCGCCTGGGCGAGCACACGATTCACGTGCGCGCGGGCTGGGCCGAGCTGGCCGACGGCACGCTGGCCGGCAGCGTGGCCACGATGGACGGCGTGTTCCGCTGGCTGGCGCGCGACGTCGGTCTTGGGGTCGTGGCGGCCGCGCAGCTCACCGCGACGACCCCGGCCGATGCGTTGGGCCGGCCCGATCTCGGCCGCCTCGCCGTGGGCGGAGTGGCGGACTTCGTGGTGCTCGACGAGGCTCTGCGCGTGCGCCAGACCTGGGTGGCCGGCGTGCCGGTGTGGAACCCTGGCACCTCGCGTGCCGTCTCTCCGACCGGGGGCCAGCAATGAGACTGCATTCAACCGGCATCGGCGGGCTGGGCGCGGCCCTGGCGGCCTGCGCCCTCTCGGCGTGCACCGTGAACGTGAACACCGAAGGGGCCACCGCCTCCGAAACGCGCACGTTCACGGTGACCGGCGCGCCCACGGTCACGCTCGACACCTTCGACGGCGCCATCGAAGTGCATTCGTGGGACCGCAACGAGGTCGAGGTCGTGGTCGACAAGCAGGCGCAGGACGACGCGCTGCTCGGCCAGATCGTCATCGAGCAGTCGCAGCACGGCGACCACGTGACGCTGCGCGTGCGCGGGCCCGCCGAGGCCGCCCGCTCGGGTCTCGTCATTGGCGTGTCCTTCTCGCCCCGGGCCACGTTGCGGGTGGCGCTCCCGAAGGCGGCCAATCTCGAACTGAAGAGCGGCGACGGCACCATCACCGTGGAAGACATCACGGGGGCGGTCACCCTGCAGTCGGGCGACGGGTCGCTCATCGGCACGCGTCTTTCCGGCGACCTGCGCGCACGCACCGATGACGGGTCCATCCGCCTGCGCGAGATGACCGGCAAGATCGACGCCGAGACGCTCGACGGCAGCATCACGGTGAACGGCACGCTCACACACCTGCGCGCCAAGACCGGCGACGGCAGCGTGCGCGTCGGCGCCGAGACCGGAAGCGTGTTCGCTGATGACTGGCACGTCGACACCGGCGATGGCACCGTGGAGGTGCGCTTGCCGCAGGGCGTGGCGGTGGTGGTGGATGCGTCGACCGCCGACGGCGTCATCCGCTCGAACTATCCGGGCCTCACCGTGCCGCAACGCAGCCAGGACGACGAGCGCGAGGACAGCGATCGGCGCGAACTGAAGGCCACGCTCGGCGCCGGCGGCCACACGCTGCGCGTGCGCACGCGCAACGGCACGATTCGCTTCGAGTCCTGAGTCGTCCGCGCGGGCGCGCTATGGCGCCGGCTGCGCGTAGGTGCTGGGATCCAACACGCCCGCCTCGGCGAACGCCTCGCGCCGCTCGCGGCACTTGCTGCACCGGCCGCAATGCACGTCGGTCACCGGATTCAGGCACGACAGCGTGAGCTCGAACGGCACGCCGAGGCGCGCGCCCAGTTCGATCACCTGCGGCTTGCGCAGCGCCGCAAACGGCGTGACCACGGTGAGCGCGTGGGCCAGGCCGCGCGACAGCGCTTCCGCCATCGCCGTGAAGAAGGCCGGGGTGGCATCCGGGAACGCGTTGCCGGCCAGCAGACCCAGGGCGATCCGGCGCGCCTCGGCGCGCGCGGCCACCAGTCCGGCCTTGGCCAGCAGGGTGATGTTGCGTCCCATCAGGTAGACGTCGCTGTCGGGCGTGTCATAGGCCGGCGGCCGGCCAGTCATGGCCCAGTGCTCTGGCGGATACAGGTCGTGCATCGGCAGATCGACCACCATGAGCGGCTGCAGGTGGTCGCGCATCGCCGGTGCGGCGACGAGCCGCGACAGCATGCGGAGCTCGGCCGCCTCCCACGCCAGGCCACACCGCACGTAGACCGGGCGCACCTCGTAGTGCGCGGCCTCGTGCACGAGCAGCACGGCGCTGTCGAGGCCGCTCGACATCAGCACCACGGAGGAGGGACGGGCGGACATGCGACCCGAAGGATACAATCAACGACGGACGTGGTGGCACAACAAGATCGTGCGGCATCGGCATGACGGGCCCCGCCGCGGGCCTGGTCGTCTTCGACCTCGACGGTACCCTGGTGGACTCGGCGACCGACCTCGCGGCGGCGGTGAGCGCGCTGACCGAGGAACTCGGGGGGCGGCGGCTGACGCGCAGTGAGGTGATCGGCATGGTGGGCGAGGGCGCTGCCGTGCTCGTGCGCCGGGCGCTCACCGCGGCCGGGGTCGACCCGGCCACGCCCGGCGCCACCCACCGTTTCCTCGCGCTCTACGACGCGCGGCTCCTCGACACCACGTGCCTCTATCCAGGCATGCGCGCCGTGCTCGATGCCCTCGACCCGCTGGCGGCGCTGGCCGTGCTCACCAACAAGCCGGCCGCCCCGGCCGAGCGGATGCTCGCCGCACTCGGTGTGCGCGAGTACTTCATCGAGGTCGTGGGCGGCGATGGCCCATGGCCGCGCAAGCCGGATCCGGCTGGTCTCGTCGCACTGCGCGGACACGCGCGCGGCGGACCGATGGTGATGGTCGGCGATTCGCCCGTGGATGCCGAGACGGCAGCGCGCGCTGGAGCGGTGTTCGTGCTCGCGCACTACGGCTTCGGCGCCGCGGCGTTCGCCGATTGCGTCGCGACGCCGTTGGTCGCGAAGTCACCGCTCGCGCTCATCGACCTGATCGGAGCGGCCCTGGCCGCCCACCGTTGCTGATCGTCAGCGAATGTCGACCAGCAGCTTCGAGGCGGCGCGGGCGCCGATGGTGATCGAGGTGTCGCCGCGGCCCCGCAGGCGCACGGCGTCGGCGTCTTCGTCGCGGGCTTCCACCTCCACGAGTTCGCCGGGCTTCAGACCGTTGCGTTCGACGAAGCGCAGGAACGCGGGGTCTTGATCGGTGACCCGGGCCACCACCACCGGGGTGGCGACGGGGCAGGTGAGCAGCGTCTCCAGGTGGCGCTCGAGAATCGTGCCTTCCTTGCCGGGGATGGGATCGCCGTGCGGGTCGGTGCCTGGATGGCCCAGCATCTCGTCGATGCGATCGAGCAGGCGGTCCGATACGACGTGCTCGAGGTGCTCGGCGTCGTCGTGCACCTCGTCCCACCGCATGCCCATCACCTGCACGAGGAACAGCTCGACGAGGCGATGCCGGCGCAGCACGGTGGCGGCCAGCTTGGTGCCCGCGGCCGTGAGCCGCACGCCGTTGTAGGGCTCGTACTCGACCAGGCCCGATTCGGCCAGGGCCTTCACCATGGTGGTGGCGGTGCCCGGGGCCACGCGCAGCGCCACGGCCAATTGCCCCATGGGCAGCAGCGGCTCGCCCGGCGGCAAGCGGCTGACGCCGAGGTAGACCTCTTTGAGGTAGTTCTCGACCGTGCTCGAGTGCGCCATGGGACGCCGCAATCGTAACAGACTCGCCGACAACCGCTTGACTTTTGATGGCTATTCAATCATTATTTTGACTAATCAAAATCGCCTCGATGACCGATCCCCTTGTCTCGCTCTTCGTCGTCGCGGCCGCGCTGGTGCTGGTCGCAGTGCTGTTCTGGCCCTCGACCGGGTTGGCGTGGCGATGGCGTCGGGGCTTGGCGGCCACTGACCGCGTCGAAGTCGAAGACGCCCTGAAGCATCTGTGGGACGGCGAGTACCGCCAGCGGCCGGCCACGCTCGAGAGTCTGGCGGGGGCGCTCGGCTTGTCGGGCCGGGCCGCCGCAGAGCTCGTGGACCGGCTCGGCCGCCTCGACCTGCTCCATCACGACGACAGCACGCTGCGGCTCACCCCCGATGGCCGCCGTGATGCGCTGCGCATCATCCGCATCCACCGTCTCTGGGAACGTTATCTCGCCGACGAGACCGGCCTCGACGCGCGCGAGTGGCACGCACACGCCGAGCACCGCGAGCACGGCACCAGCGATCAGCAGGCCGAGGCGCTCGCCGCCACGCTGGGTTACCCGCGCTTCGACCCGCACGGCGATCCGATTCCGATGGCCAGCGGGGAAGTGCCGCCGCATCAAGGCATGCCGCTCACCCAGTTGCCGGTCGACCAGGCGGCGGAGATCGTGCATATCGAAGACGAGCCCGAGGCGGTGTTCGCGCAGATCGCCGCAGCCGGACTGGTGCCCGGCATGCGGGTGCGCGTGCTCGACCGCTCGCCGCAGCGCATCCGCGTGGAGGCCGAAGCCGACGAAGTGGTACTCGCGCCGGTCGTGGCCGCCAATGTCACGGTGGTGACCATCGAGGGCCCAGCCGACGTCACCTCGGCGACCCGGCTCTCCGCGTTGTCGCTCGGCGAATCCGCCGACGTCGTGGCGCTGGCCACCTCGTGCCGCGGGGCTCAGCGGCGCCGTCTGCTCGACCTGGGCCTGGTGCCTGGCACGCGGGTGACGAGCGAGCTGCGCGGGCCCTCGGGCGATCCCACGGCCTACCGCATCCGCGGGGCGCTCATCGCGCTGAGACGCGACCAGGCCAGCCACATCTTCGTGCACAAGCACGCCGAGGTCTCGGCATGAGCCATCCCAGTCCTGACGCCTGCGGCGCGTGCCCGGCGCACAACCTCGCGAATCTGAAGAAGCTCGGCGTCGACATGACCGGGCACGACTACGTGGTGGCGCTCGCCGGTAACCCCAACACCGGCAAGAGCACCGTCTTCAACGCCCTCACCGGGCTGCGCCAGCACACCGGCAACTGGCCGGGTAAGACGGTGACGCGCGCCGAGGGCGCCTTTGCCTCGGGCGACAAGCGCTACAAGCTCGTGGACCTGCCGGGCACCTATTCGCTGCTGTCGTCGAGTCTCGACGAAGAGGTGGCGCGTGACTTCCTGCTCTTCGGACAGCCCGATGTCACGGTGGTCGTGGTCGATGCCACGTGCCTCGAGCGCAACCTGAACCTCGTGCTGCAAGTGCTGGAGATCACGAACCGCGCGGTGGTGTGCCTCAACCTGATGGACGAAGCGCGCCGGCGCGGCATCGAGGTCGACGCGCGGCGTCTGGCCCGCGACCTCGGTGTGCGCGTCGTGGCGACCGCGGCGCGTTACGACGAGGGCCTGCCCGAGCTGATGCAGGCCATCGCCGAAGTGGCGCGCGGCGAGGTCAGCGGCGCGCCGCACAAGGTGGGCGAGCGGTCGCCGGCGCTGCAGCGGGCGGTCGTGCGCCTGTCGGCGGCGGTGCTCGAACTGCATCCACAGTTGCCGAACGCGCAGTGGGTGGCGTTGCGGCTGCTCGACGGCGACGAGCGCATCCAGGTGGCGTTGCGGGCCGGAGAGCTGGGCGATCTCATCCAGGCCACCGACCCGTCCGCGGCGTCCGTGGTGCCGTCGCCACCGAGCGACCCCGATGCCGATGCGGTCGATGCCGCGGTCAATGCCGTCATCGAGCTGGCGTCGCAGTTGCGCTGGCAGGTGGGCTCCGAGTTCCACCAGTCGCTGATGGAGGCCGTCTACACCGAGGCCGCGCGCATTGCCGACCGCGCGGTCACGCGCGTCGAGGGCGGCCGCCGCTTCGACCTCGACCGGGCCCTCGACAACCTCGTCACGAGCCGCCTCTGGGGCGTGCCGCTGATGCTGCTTCTGCTCACCGGCGTGTTCTGGCTCACCATTGCCGGCGCCAACGTGCCCTCGAAGATGCTCGCTACGCTGCTCATCGACTGGACGGTGCCGGCACTCCGGTCGGGCGCGGCCGCGATCGGTGCGCCGTGGTGGCTCTCGGGTTTCGTCATCGACGGCATGTACCTGGCCACGGCCTGGGTCGTGAGCGTGATGCTGCCGCCGATGGCGATCTTCTTCCCACTCTTCACGCTGCTCGAGGACTTCGGCTATCTGCCGCGCGTGGCCTTCAATCTCGACCGCACCTTCCGTCGCGCCGGCGCGCACGGCAAGCAGGCACTCACGATGGCCATGGGCTGGGGTTGCAACGCCGCGGGCGTCGTGGCGGCGCGCATCATCGAGAGCCCGCGCGAGCGGCTGATTGCCATCATCACGAACAACTTCGCGATCTGCAATGGGCGCTGGCCGACGCAGATTCTGGTGGCCACGATCTTCGTCGGCGGCGCCGTGCCGGCGCACTGGGCGGGCCTGATCTCGGCGCTGGCGGTCGTGGGCGTGGCGGTGTTCGGCGTGATTCTGACCTTTGCCACGTCGTGGCTGCTGTCGCGCACGCTGCTGCGCGGGGAGGTGTCGGCCTTCAGCCTCGAACTGCCGCCCTACCGTCCGCCGCGGGTGCTGGCCACGCTCTACACGTCGCTCATCGACCGCACGCTCTACGTGCTGTGGCGCGCCGTGGTTTTCGCGCTGCCGGCCGGCGCCGTGATCTGGCTGGTGTCGAACATCCCCTACGGCGATGCCAGTCTGGCCGCGGCGATCGTGCAGTGGCTGCAGCCGTTCGGCGTCGTGCTGGGCCTGTCGGGCGTGATCCTGCTGGCCTACATCGTGGCCATTCCCGCCAACGAGATCGTGGTGCCGACCATCCTGATGCTCACCGTGCTCGTCACCGGCGCGCCGGGCGTGGGTGAGGGCGCGGGCGTGATGTTCGAGCTCGACTCCACGACCGACACGGCGGCGGTGCTCAGGGCGGGCGGCTGGACGCTGCTCACGGCCGTGTCCCTGATGCTCTTCAGCCTGGTGCACAACCCGTGCTCCACGACGATCTACACGATCTGGAAGGAGACGCGGAGCGTGAAATGGACCACGGTGTCGGCGCTGCTCCCGCTCGTGATGGGCTTCTTGCTGTGCTTCGTCGTGGCGCAGGCCTGGCGGCTCGTCGCGTCGTGAGCCGCACGCTGCCGGCCGCGTTTTCCTCGCCCGAGGCCAAGCGCCGCCACGTGCGCCGCCTCTTCGCCACCATCGCCGACCGCTACGACCTCATCACGCGGGTACTGTCGTACGGCATGGACGGCCGCTGGAAGCGGCGGCTGGTCGCGAAGGCCGCAGTGCAGCCCGGGGAACGGGCCCTCGACCTCGCCACCGGCACCGGCGACGTGGCGTTTGCGCTCGCCGCCAGCGGCGCGGTCGTGGCGGGGCTCGACGTGACCCACCGGATGCTGCAACTGGCGCGGGCCAAGCAGAGGGGCGTCGCCGCGCCGCGCGTGGCGTGGACCACCGGCGACATGACGGCCCTGCCCTTCCCGAACGCCGCGTTCACCCTCGTGACCACCAGCTACGGCCTGCGCAACGTGCCCGACCTCGATCAGGCCATGGCCGAAATCGCGCGCGTGCTGGCGCCCGGCGGCCGCTTCTTGTCGCTCGACTTCAACCGCCCCGAGACCCCGGTGGTGCGGGCCGTCTACCTGGCGTATCTCGGCGCCGTCGGCGCCACGCTCGGCTGGCTGTTGCACGGCGACCCCGACACCTATCGTTATATCCCCGCGTCGATCCGGCACTACCCGGGCGCGGCCGGCGTGGCGGACCGGTTGCGGCGCGCCGGCCTGACCGGCGTGGCCGCGATTCCGGTGCTGGCAGGGCTGATGACGATTCACGTCGCTCACGCACCAAACCGGCCGTCGCCGCTAACGTTGCTGTCGCGAGGGTCCGAAACATGTCATGCAGGCCGGACGCAGGCAGACGCACCGTGAAAGACGGTGCACCGCCGCGCAACCGCCGCACTGACACCGATGTCGCTAGTAGATTCGCTCCTTACCGCCGTCGTCCGCAGTGACGGCGACGCCCTCGTGCTCCACGTCGGGGAGAAGCCCTACGTCGTGGCCGCGGGGGGACCGGTTGAGCTGTCCCGCCAGGGGCTGGGCCTGGGCGCCATGGAAGGCATGCTCGCCCAACTGCTCTCGGCCGACGCCCTGCGGGCGCTGCGTGAGATGGGCGCGGTGGAGCACGAACTCGACGACCGTCCGGCCTCGAGCGGCGACCGGTTCACGGTCGTAGCCGCCCGCGGCGGCGACGACATCTGGATCGAACTGCGCCGGCATCGGCGCAGACGCGCGGCGGTGGCCGCGGCGGCGGTGGCGCCCGAGCCGGTGGCCGCCGTCGTCGGTGTTGCTGACGAAATCGAATCCGTCGAAGCAGTCGAACCCGTCGAAGCAGTCGAAGCGGCTGAGGGCGAGGTCGTGGTGCCGGTTGCCGTTGCCCTCCCCGCCCAGGTCGTCGCCGCGGTGCCCGAGGCCCCGGCCGTACTAGTCGTCGCCGACAGCGCGATGCCCGAGCGGGCCGCGCCGAGCGCGATGTCGTCGGTGCCGATGCCCGAGTTCGCGCCGCTGCCCGGCCTGTCTGGCGACGTGGTCGTGACCGCGCCGCTTGACGCGCCGGTGCCGCCCACCGTGTCCACGCCCGTGGCTGCACTCGAGCCGGTCGTGGAGCCGCGCGTGGCCTACCGCCACGAGCCTGCGCCCGCCCTCGCCGCGCCCGCCATGCTCCACAGCGCGCCGCCACTGGCACGCTACGAACCGCCGTCGCCCGAATCGGTGCACTACGCGACCCCCGAGCCGCAGCCCACTCTGCCAGGTCTCGCGTCGGCATTCGGCGGCGGCCAGGCGCCCGACGGCGGACGCCTCGACCACCCCGACGCCATTCCGGCGGTCGTGCTCTCGCTCACGCGCGACTCGGCCCGGTCGAGCGGCGGCGCCGCGCGGGGCACGGTGCGGCCCGGCGGCATCGAACGCCTGCTACGGCTGGCGGCGGCCCGCGGCGCGTCGGCGCTCTATCTCACGACCCAGGCGCGCCCCGCCGTGCGTGTCGACGGCGACATCCGGCTGCTCGACGGCGAGCCGGCGCTCTCGAGCGGCGACGTCGAGGCGGCGGTGCTGGAGCTGGCGCCGGAAGGCGCGCGCGACAAGGAAAGCGCCGAGTGGATTCGAGACCTGGCCGACGTGGGCCGGGTGCGCATCACCACCTTCCGCGACTACCGCGGACCGGGCGCGTTGCTGCGGATGATCTCGGCCAAGGCAACCTCGGCCGAGCAGCTGGGTCTGGTGCGCGAGATCCAGTCGCTGGCCATGGAGCCCGAGGGGCTCGTAATCGTGACGGGGCCGCGCGCCAGTGGCAAGTCCACGCTCGTCTCGGCCTTCGTCGACCTCATCAACCGCCAGCGCAACGACTACGTGATCACGCTCGAAGGCCAGATTCGGCTGGTGCACGAGAGCCGCGGTTCGCTCATCAGCCAGCGCGAAGTGCGCGGCAGCGCCGCCGAGATCGTGACCGCCGCGCGCACCGCGCTGCGTGAGAATCCCGATGTGCTGGTGATCGAAGATCTGCGCTCGCCCGACGTGTTGCAGGCGGCGCTCGACGCGGCCGGGTCGGGGCTGCTGGTGTTCGTGTCGGTGACGGCGGCCTCGGCCACCGCGGCGCTCGAGCGCCTGGTCGACCTGTGCCCCTCGGAGCAGCGCCGCACGGTGCGGGCCGCGCTCGCCGAACATCTGCGCGGCGTCGTGGCGCAGGTGCTGCTGCGCAAGGCCGGCGGCGGCCGGCTGGCCGCGCGCGAACTCGTGCTCAACACCAACGCCGTGGCCGCGCTCGTGAGCGACGGCCAGATTGCCCAGCTGCCGCGCGCCATCGACAGCGGCCGCAAGCTGGGCATGGCGCCGCTCAACGACGCGCTCGTCGCGTTCGTGCAGAG
>Ga0163144_10002927_pt1 | contig 38953 bp, 39 predicted proteins | sample OliLak19BULKMAT1_FD_123175 | JGI IMG/M metagenome (GOLD analysis project Ga0163144, IMG submission 123175) | Freshwater microbial mat bacterial communities from Lake Vanda, McMurdo Dry Valleys, Antarctica - Oligotrophic Lake LV.19.BULKMAT1 | ecosystem: Environmental > Aquatic > Freshwater >...
CACAGGCCGGCGTGACGGCGGTGGTGCAGTCCAGCGTCGTGGGCGGACGGCCCGTCTCACGCGTGCTCATCGGCCCTGCCGGATGGGCCGGATTCTCGGCGCCAGCGGACTTTACGGTGCAGTGAGGCGCGGTGCGGCGGTGCGGCTCAGAGCAGCGACCGTATCGCGTGGAGCAGCACGCCCACCAGCCCACCCACGATCGTGCCATTGATGCGGACGTACTGCAGGTCGCGCCCCACCTGAAGCTCCAGGCGGCGCGCGGTTTCCGCACCATCCCACCGGGCCACCGTCTCTTCGATCAATCGTCCGACCTGACTGCGGTGCTCTTCCGCCAACTGCGCCACGGTGCGCGCCACGCCGGCATCGATCCGCGCCCGGAGCGCCTCGTCGGCCAGCAGCGCATGCCCAAACGATTCGATGGCCTGCGCGATCTCCGCCGGCGGGGCGTCACTCGCCGCTGCCGTCTCGAGCGCCTGCCGGACATCCGCCCACAGCTTGGCACCCAACTCCGCCACAGCCGGTGAGGCCAGCAGGTCCACCTTGATCTGCTCGGCCCGGGCGGCCGTCTCGGGCGAGGTGCGGAGCTTCTCGATGAAGGTGCTGATCGCGTCGTCGAACTGCCGGCGCAGCGGATGCCCGGCATCGGCCGAGACCTCCTCGAGCGTCCGGCCGATTGCGCCGATCACCTTCTCGGCCAGCTTGTTCTCCGCCGCGCCCGGAACCCACCACGGTGACTCGGTGGCGATCCGATCGCGGATGAAGCCCTCGTTCCGGTCGAGCGTGCGCCCCAGCAACGCCAGCACCTGATCGAGAAGCTCCTGATGTCGCGCGCCGGCCGTGAGGGTGGCGAGTGCCTTGGCCGCGGTCGGCCCGGCCGGAATGGCGCGGAGCCGGCCCAGAAGACTGCGGTCCACGAATGCCTGTGCCGCATCCGCCGGTACCGCGCGCGCCGCTTCCGCCGAAGCCCGAAGCAGCTGCCCCGCCAGCTTGGTGCTGGTCTCGGGCAAGGCGAGCCAACGGCCAATGCGCTCGGCCAGCCCCAGCTCGTGCAGACGGGCGGCCACGACCTCGGTCGTGAAGAAGTTGCGCTCGAAGAAGTCCGCGAGGATCCGCGCGATGCGCTTCTTTCGGGTCGGGATGATCGCGGTATGCGGAATCGGTATGCCGAGCGGGTGGCGGAAGAGGGCGGTGACGGCAAACCAATCGGCCAGGCCACCGACCATCGCGGCCTCGGCAGCTACACGCACCCAGACCCACGCCGGATGGCGATGCTCGAAGGCCGCGGAAAACCCGAAAATGACGGCTGCCAGCGCCAGAATTCCGGTGGCGCGGCGCTTCATCCTCGCGAGTTCGATCGCCTTGTTGGCTTCGTCCCGGACGGCCGGCAGGTCCGGTAATCCGGCACCGGTGGGAGGTGAGGACGGGTCGCGCAGCGGCTGGGCAACAGTCATCCCGAAAGGTGTCCCCGGTTGCCCCGTGGGTGCTAGGTCCTCTATCTTGCAAGGCTTATGTTCGATGAGCTGTCAACCAAACTCTCCGAAACCCTCCAGAAACTGGCAGGGCGCGGCGTCCTCACCGAGGACGACGTCAAGGAAGGTTTGCGGGAAGTGCGCCGGATCCTGCTCGACGCGGACGTCAGCTTCGAGCTGACGCGCACGTTTCTCGAGCACGTGCAGGAGAAGGCGATCGGCGTCCTGCAGATCAAGGGCGTGCGGCCCGGGCAGCAGTTGGTCAAGATCGTCTATGACGAGCTTGTCGCCATGCTCGGCGAGAAGCAGGCGCCGCTCCAGCATCAGTCGGTGCCGCCGACGATCATTCTGATGGTCGGCCTGCAGGGCTCGGGCAAGACGACGACGACGGGCAAGCTGGCACGCCGCCTCAAGGCCGAAAACAAGGCGCCGTTCCTGATTGCGGCCGACGTCTACAGGCCCGCCGCCGCCGAACAGCTGGCGACGCTGGCGCAGCAGGTCGAGGTCGGGATTCACACCGAGCCCGGCGAGACCGATGTCGTGGCGTTGGTGAAGCGCGGTCTGGTTGCTGCCACGTCGGCCCGTGCCCGCACGGTGATCGTGGACACCGCCGGCCGCCTGCAGATCGACGACGCGATGATGGGCGAGCTGAAGCGTCTGAAGGATGCGATCCGGCCGCACGAGATTCTCTTCGTCGCCGACGGGATGACCGGTCAGGATGCAGTGCGCTCGGCGCAGGGCTTCCACGAAGCACTCGGCGTGACGGGCGTGATCCTGACCAAGATGGACGGCGATGCACGCGGTGGTGCGGCGCTCAGCATCTACGGCATCACCAAGGCGCCGATCAAGTACGTCGGTGTCGGCGAAAAGCTCGACCAGTTGGAGCCGTTCTATCCGGATCGCATGGCGGGCCGGATTCTCCAGCAGGGTGACGTCCTCTCGCTGGTCGAGAAGGCGCAGGAGAGTGTCAGCGCGGCCGACGCCGAGAAGCTGGCCCGGAAGGCGATGTCCAAGAAGGGGCTGGATCTCGAGGACTTCCTCGTGTCCATGCGCCAGATGCAGAAGATGGGGCCGCTGAAGAACGTGCTGGGCATGCTGCCCGGCGTGAACGCTGCCGCCCTGAAGAACGCGAACATCGACGACAAGAAGCTCAAGCACGTGGAAGCGATCGTGCTGTCGATGACGCCCAAGGAGCGGAAGGATCCCGATCTGATCGACGGGAAACGCCGCGTCCGGATTGCCCGCGGGTCGGGGCGGACCGTGCAGGAAGTGAATACCCTGCTTAAGCAGTTCGAGCAGATGAAGAAGATGATGAAGATGGCGGGGAAGCCGGGCGGCATGAAGATGCCCTTCGGTCGAGGATTCTCCGGTTAACCGCAGTTTCTGAGAGAGAGAAGCACAGCATGGCCACTCGTATCCGTCTCCGCCGCGTCGGGCGCAAGAAGCTCCCCGTGTACCGTATCGTCGTCGCCGACAGGGCCGCGCCGCGTGACGGCCGCTTCATCGAGACGATCGGCACCTACGCGCCGAAGAACGCCGAGAACAACGCGACCGTCGACGTCGAGAAGGCCAAGGCCTGGCTGGCCAAGGGTGCGCTGCCGTCCGAGACGGTCGCCGGCATTCTGAAGCGCGCCGGCGTCACGATCTGATGAGCGACGCGCCCCGCCACATCGTGGTGGGGCGGCTGCGGAAGCCGCACGGCCTCAAGGGCGACGTGTCGATCTTCCCGCTCACCGACACGCCCGAGGCTGTCTTCGGTCCGGGCAAGGAAGTGTTGGTGCTCAACCTGGCCGGTGAAGTTGCCGCGAGGCCGCTCCGCATTCACCACGCCCGCGGCTATCATCGCGAGTGGCTCATCAAGTTCGACGGGGTCGATTCCAGAGAGCATCTGGAGCCGTACCGCGATCATCTGTTGGCGGTGCCGGAAGATCAGCTTCCCGGACTGGCCGAGGGCGAAGTGCGTCTCGCCGATCTCGTCGGCTTCGCCGTGCGGAACCCAGCCGGCGACGCGATGGGTGTCGTGACGAACGTCTACGAGTTCCCCTCCGGCATCACGCTCGAGATTCAGGGCCCGAAGCGCGAGTTCCTGCTGCCGTTCCGCAAGGCGTTCGTCCCCGAGACGCACCGCGAAGCACGCGTGCTCGTGGTCGATCCACCAGCCGGCCTGCTCGACGACTGAGAGACTCCCGCTCCCACGGGCGGCCCTTCCCATATGCTCCGCATCGACGTCGTCACGCTCTTCCCGGAACTCCTGGCCCCGCTGACGACGACAAGCATCGTCGGGCGCGCCATCAGCGCCGGCAAGCTCTCCCTGGGCTTCGTCCAGTTGCGCGACTTCACCCATGACAAGCACCACACCGTCGACGACGCGCCCTATGGTGGCGGCGGCGGCATGGTCCTCAAGCCCCAGCCGTTCTTCGAGGCGTGCGAGTCGATCGACGCGCCGGCCGGCCCCATCCTCGTGATGAGCGCCCGCGGGAAACGCTTCGGGCATGGCGACGCCGTCCGGCTTTCGCTGCAGCCGCGGCTGACCCTGCTCTGCGGGCACTACAAGGACATCGACCAGCGGGTCATCGACGGCCTCGGCGCGGAGGAGATCTCGATCGGCGACTTCGTGCTGACGGGCGGCGAGCCCGCGGCGATGTGCGTCATCGATGCCATCGTGCGGCTGCTCCCGGGCGTCATCGGCGATCACGAGTCGGCGAGCAGTGATTCGCATTACGACGGGCTGCTGAGCCCGCCGAGCTACACGCGTCCGCCCGAGTTCCGGGGGATGGACGTGCCGGAGGTGCTGCGTGGCGGCAATCATGCGGCGGTGGCGCAGTGGCGGCTCGCCGAGGCGGAGCGCCTCACCCGCGAGCGCCGGCCCGATCTCTGGGCCGCGCACGAAGCGCACGAGGCCGACGATGCACCCCCGGGAAACGTCGGACCCTAGCACAAGTCGTTCTCGGAGGGTGGCGTATCGGCGCGCCATCCCATATGTTATCAGGCTCGCCGAAAAAGCCGGCGATTCACGCGCTCAGGAGCACCCCGATGGGTATGGAACAGCTGGCAGTGATTGCGAAGGAAGGCCTGCGGACGGACATCCCGGCCTTCGATCCGGGCGACACCGTCAAGGTGATGGTCCGTGTTCGCGAAGGTGACAAGGAGCGCCTTCAGGCGTTCGAAGGCCTCGTGATCGCCAAGCGTGGCGGTGGCATCGACGAGATGTTCACGGTCCGGAAGGTCTCGGGCGGCGTGGGCGTCGAGCGCATGTTCCCGCTCCACTCGCCGGCATTCGCGTCGATCGAAGTGCTCCGCCGTGGCCGCGTACGCCGGGCCAAGCTGTACTACCTGCGTGGGCTCAGCGGCAAGGCCGCCCGTATCCGCGAGAAGCGCGACAACTGAGGCAACCCCGTCGGTCGGCACCCCGGCCCACCCTCGTGCGAGAGCACGATGCGTGGGCCGCGGGACACCTGCTGATCGGCGTTGATGAAGCAGGCCGTGGCCCCATCGCCGGACCGGTGGTGGCTGCGGCTGTTGTCTTTCCCCCCCACAGCGCCGCGATCCCCGGTGTGCGAGACAGCAAGACGCTCTCGGCCGAACGCCGCGTGCTCCTCGATTCCGACATTCGCGCCGTGGCGCTCGCCATCGGCATCGGCGCGGCATCGGTGCGGGAGGTGGATGCGCTGAACATCCGGCGTGCCACCGCGCTCGCCATGCGCCGCGCCATTCTGCGACTGCGCACGCGGCTTCCGGATCTTTCCCATCGCATTCTGCTCGATGGTCTGCCGATGCCCGAAGTCGGCCTGCCGCACGAGGCGCTCATCGACGGCGATGCTCTGTGTCATGCAATTGCGGCGGCCGGCATCCTGGCCAAGCAGGTCCGCGATCGCCTCATGACGCGGCTGCACGCGCGGTATCCGACCTACGCGTGGTCCGGCAACATGGGGTACGGGACGGCCGCCCACCTAGCCGCGCTGCGCGCCCATGGCGCCACGCCGCACCACCGCACCACCTTCGCCCCCGTCTCGCAACTCGCCGCCGTGCTGCGCGCCACGTGAGGCGCACCGCCGCCTAGGCGCGGGGTGCCTCGAACTCCGCGAGCGCACGTGCCACGCCCGCGTGCGGGCCGAAAAGCACGACGAAATCGTCCTCCGCCAGCACGAGTGCCGGTTCGGGCACCAGCGGCTCGTCCCGCCGGACCACCGCGAGCACGCGCGTCCGATAGCGCTCGGCGAGATTCGCTTGCGCCAGCGTCCGGCCGATGAGCGCGGAACCCGGCAGCACCACGGCCTTTTCGATCAGCCCGGCGGCAATGCTGCGCTGGGCGTCGAGATCGAACGTGGAGCGGGGCGCCGAGCCGCCGCGCAGTGTGCGGTAGTGCTCCGTCCGCAGGAGCGACTCCTGGAGCCGTACCACGTGCGGGGCGACGCCCAATCGAATGAAGAGGCGGCCGAAGACCTCGATGGCGGCCTCGAACTCCGACGGCACGACTTCGTCGGCCCCCAACCGCTCGAGTTCATCCACCTCGTCCACCCGGTGCGCCCGCACGATGATCGGCGCATGCGGGGCGATCTGCCGCAGCAGCGCCGTGATGCGCCGGGTCGCGCCCGGGTCGCCCACGGTCACCACGGCTCCGCGCATCGCGGCCGCACCCAGCGATTCCAGCATCGCTCGTCGCGACGCATCGCCGAAGTGGACGGTGACGCCGTCGTCCTGCCCGATTTCGATGTGCTGCGGCTCGAGATCGACCGCTTCGAACGGGATGCCCGTCTTGAGGAGCACCTGCGCGACGGCGCGCCCCGTCTGGCCGTAGCCCAGCACCAGCACATGGCCCTCCTGCGCGCCGGCGCGGCCCGCCGCTGCGGGTGCGCCGTCGCCGACGTGCGAGAGGCGCAGGCCCAGGGCGTACAGGAAGGGCGTGATCGCCATGGTGAGAATCGTGGCGCCGAGGATGCCCTGCTCCTGCCCCGTCGAGAGGAGACCCTCGCGGCTGCCGGCGGCGGCAAGCACGAAGGCGAATTCGCCGATCTGCGCGGTGGCCAGCGCGGCGATGAGCGCCGTGCCGACGGTGCGCCAGAGCTTCCGGATGATCAGGAAGGTCACCACGGCCTTGAGCACCACGGCCAACAGCATGGCGGCAAACGGCAACGGCTCCGCGACGATGGCCGACGGCACCACCAGCAATCCCACCGACGTGAAGAAGACGGCGACGAAGGCATCGCGCAGCGGCAGAATTTCGCTGAACACCTGGTGGGCGTAGCGGCTGCCCGAGAGCGCCAGCCCCGCGAGAAAGGCCCCGATGGGCAGCGACAGACCGAGCCTGTAGGCGAGGAACGCGGTACCGAAGGCCGCCACGAGCGCCGCGATCGGAAAGAGCTCGGGCACCTTGGCCCGCGCCACCAGTTCCATGGCGCGAGGCAACGCCAACCGCGCCACCACGAGCAGCAGCGTCAGCACCAGAAGGGCCTGCCCCATCGCGATGCCGATGCGCTGCGTCATGCCATCGCCCGGGGAGGCCAGCACGGGCACCAGCAGCATCATCGGCACCAGCGCAAGGTCCTGGACCAGCAGCAAGCCGGACGCGGCCTTGCCATGCGGCGCATCGAGTTCGCCGCGCTCCCCGAGCAGCTTGAAGACCACGGCCGTGGAGCTCAGCGCCGCGATGCAACCGAACAAGATCGCCGGCCCCCAGGCCACGCCGGCGAGGTGGAAGCCGCCGGCAGTCAGCGCGGCCGTGAGCGCCACCTGCGTGCCGCCGGCCACCGTCGTGCGGAGCAGCGTCGTGCGGAGATCCTGCAGCGAGAACTCGATGCCGACGCCGAACAGGAGCAGTGCAACCCCGAGCTCGGCGACGGTATCGAGCGAGGCGGAATGGCCGACCAGATGCAATCCTGCCGGCCCCGCGATCATGCCCGCGACGAGATACCCGGGGATCGCCGGCAGCTTCAGCGCGCGGGCGCCAAGGAGGCCGAGCATCGCCACGATGAGCAGCACGACGAGCTCCGCGGCGAGCGTCATGCGCGCGCCGCCCTGCGTCGGGTCGTCGGCACCGTCAGCGCCGCGGCTTCGGGTTGAGTGCCGTGCCGTCGGCTGGCGGGTGGTAGAGCAGCAGTTTCTGTACGGCGCGCAGACGATCCCCGAACTCGAGCGGCTTGAAGTCGTAGATCTCGTCGTCGGTGCCCATGAGGGCGGCCATGCCGCCGCCGCCCCCGGCGCCCAGCGTCAGGTCACTCTTCTTGAGCAGGCGGATTTCGTCGATCTCGGCGACCTTCACGCCCACAACCGAGTCGCGCATCGACACCACAAGGCGGTCGCCATCGAGCCGGACGAGCCGCAGATCCCACAGGATTTCGCCATCCGCCCGGGTGATCTGCCAGCGATCGCCCCGCAGCGAGGCCGGGTTCACGCGCTCCGGCGGCGGCGGCGGCGCCTGAGCGCGGAGACCGGCCGGCACGGCAACGGCGAGCAGCATGAGGGCGCCAGCGGTGCGTAGAATCGGCATTGGTCTTCTCCTGAACTCCGAGGGTCACAGCCGGCGGAGGGCCGCCTGCGCCGGTGTGCGCTTGTCTTTCGCGCGCGGCTTCTGCACGTTAGCCCCCGATGGGGGCGTAGCTCAACCGGCTAGAGCAGGGGACTTTTAATCCCAAGGTTCCGGGTTCGACCCCCGGCGCCCCTATTGTCCGACCGCACGGGGTCCCGTGCGGCCCATGTTTTGCCGCAAGGTGTCGCATGTCATTGACCCCGATCGACCCGTTCAACTACACCCCGCAGCTGCGGGCGGTGCCATCCAATCTCCTCACCCGCGGTGGCTGGATGCGGGGGCAGTTCCGCCTGCCGCCGCATCAGGCACTCGTCGACTTCCTCGGCGGCGGGCAGAGTGTCGTCAAGTTCACCAAGGTGTACGTACCCGGCGACCCCGAGGAGTTCGCCTTCGTCGGCGTCCGTCGGGACTCGCTCGCCCTCGTGGAGCCGACGCTCGGTGACGACGAACTGATCGAGGTGGCAGGGGCGGGGCACATCACCACGACGCGCACCGTCACCTGCATCATGGAAATCGGGCACCTCACGGGTGACCTCGAAGTGCTGGTCCACGTGCGGGTCTCCGACTTCCTGCGGCAGGCGCCGGAATTCCTGGTCATGCGCAACTGCCACTTCGTGCCGCACGGCGAGGATGTCGGGTCGGTGCATTCGCGCCGGCTCCCGGTGGCGTTGGTCAACCTGCAGCGCGTCATTGGTGTCGCCGAGCGGAACGGCAGCGGCAACACCGCCTGAAGCGGTCGGCGCCTCGAGCGCCCGATCCGCTATCGGTGTCTCCCGTCCCGGGGTTAGTTTGCGGCTTCCACCGTAAACTGGTCCTGTGACGGGAGTTGGCGTTTTGGCAATGATCTGGCTTGATGGCACGTGGTGCGACCGGGAGACGGCCAAGATCTCGGTCTACGATCACGGCCTGCTCTACGGTGACGGCGTCTTCGAAGGCATCCGCGCCTACGACGGCAGGATCTTCCGCCTCGCAGAACATGTGGAGCGCCTGTTCGACTCGGCGCATGCCATCGGGCTCACCGTGCCGCTGTCCCGGACCGAGTTCGCTGCCATCACCGAAGAGACGCTGCAGCGCTCCGGGCTGAAGGATGCGTACATCCGCCCCATCGTGACGCGTGGCGTCGGCGATCTCGGCCTCGATCCGCGCAAGTGCCTGCATCCGTCGGTGATCATCATCGTCGACAGCATCAAGCTGTGGGGCCCCGAGGTATACGCCAGAGGGCTGCGCGTCGTCACGGCCGGCACGCCGATTCCGCAGCGCGAGTCGCTGTCGCCGCGCGTGAAGTCGCTGAACTACCTGCCGCACATCATGGCCAAGATGGAAGGCATCAATGCCGGCGCCGACGAGGTCCTCATGCTCGACGCCGCCGGCCACGTCGCCGAGGGCTCGGGATGCAATCTCTTCATCGTCAAGAAGGGCGTCGTGAAGACGCCGCCGCCGTACTCGGGCATCCTCAAGGGCGTCACGCGTGATGCGGTGATGGAACTCGTTCTCGAGGCCGGCTACCGGCTCGAGGAGACGCTGCTGAACCGCTACGACGTCTACACCGCCGACGAGGCGTTCTTCACCGGCACCGCGGCCGAGCTCATTGCCATCCGCGAAGTCGATGCCCGCGTCATCGGAACCGAACTGCCGGGGCCGATCACCCGCGACCTGCACGCGCGCTTCCACGCGCTCGTGCGGCGCTAGGCGTCGGCGAGCACCCGCGCATGGCGTGGCGGACCATCTCCATCGGCGACCGGAAGTGGACGGTTGCCGTCGCAGTCGAGCGGCGGGCCAACACCGCCTCCTGGGCGCTCATGCTCGCGTTCCGGCCGCAGGGCGCGCCCGGGCGCACCGTCTGGGCCGAGTGCCCGATGCAGTCCTCCTCGAGGGCCGTCCTCTATGAACAGGCGGAGCGCATCAGCGACTCGTCGCTGATCGGCCTGCTTGAAGAGCATCTCGCCGGACTCCCCGCATGAACGGCGTCCCGATCGCCGAGTTGCGGCGCCTGGCCGAGACGCTCAACACGCTGCGGGGGCACGCCGTTCTCAATGCGGTGCTCCGAAGCGATCTGCGCCAACTGCGGCTGGAGCTTGCCGACGGCCTGCTCGCCGTCGTGGCGGTCGCCATGGACAAGGACGGCCGTCCGCGTCTGGAAATCGACGTGATCCGCCAGACGGATGGCGGCGCGGCGTCCCAGCTCGAGGTCCGGTTCGACCCGACCTGATTCCCGGTCCCGCACCTTGCCGCCGCTCCCGGCGGTTCGCGGGGGTTGCGGCGACGCGGACAGCCGAACGGGGCGTACGCCGGGCGGCATGGCCGTTGCCTCTGATCGTCGAAGGTTCTGGTGCTCCTGAACGACATCACCCTCACCTGGAAGCCGATGTGACTGCGTCCCCCGTGCCGACGGACCGCCTGCGCTTCGAGTCGTTCTCGCTCGATCGCCACCCCAATGGGTCCTGCCGCGCGCAGGTCGCCTTGGTGCTGCAGGCGAACGACCGATACTCGGGGCACGCCGACGGGCTGACGTCTCCTGCCGGCGAGCTGCGATGCGCGGCGCAGGCGTGCGTGAATGCGCTGCAGGACTTTGCGGGGAAGACAGTCACCTTCGAACTGCTTGGCGTGAAGGCGGTGCGGGCCTTTGACGCGACGGTGGTGATCGTCTCGGTGGCCGCCCACGGCGATTCGAACGCCGGCCGCTTGGTGGGGAGCGTCCTGACGGACGGCGATCCGGCGCGTGGTGCGGCGCTCGCCGTGCTGAATGCCACCAATCGCCTGCTCGGCAACCGCTTCTTCATGCGCTGAGGTGGTTGACTGCGACGCGATTCCGGCCTCGCACATCGTTCGACAGACGCGGCGCGGTGCGTGCACCTCGTAGCGAGGTCGTTTGGCTGCCAAAGAGAGAGAGTGTGATGATCAGAACGCTACGGACCACGACAGGCATGGCGGGATTGGCCCTTCTGGCCGCCTGCGCCGGTCGGCCTGCCCCAGTAACGACCCCGACCACGCGAGCGACGGCAGCGGCCCCGGCCGCCGATGCGCCGAGCCTGATTTCCGACGGCCGCGCGCCGCGTGCCCGACCGCAGGATCCGGTGCGTCTGCCGCCGCCACCGCTGACCGATGCCGCCGAACTCGCCGCGCTGCTCCGCGAAGCGGCCGAAACTGCAGCAGACTCCGCCCTCATGGAGACGATTGCGAACGGCACCGCCGGCGCCACGAGCGCCTCGGGCAAGAGCGATCCGCTCGGCAATCCGCTGCGCAGTTCCGACGTCTCGTGGGACATCGATGTTGCGTCGTACGAAGATCACGGCCGCGTCCGCTACTGGGTCGAGTTCTTCTCCGGCCGCGCCCGCAACCGGTTCGGCATCTGGCTGGAGCGCATGGCGCGCTACGAGCCGATGATCCGCGCCCGGCTCGCACAGCAGAAGCTGCCCGGCGACCTGATCTATCTGGCCCTCATCGAAAGCGGCTTCTCCAACTCGGCGATCAGCAGCGCGAGCGCCGTCGGCATGTGGCAGTTCATGCGGCCCACGGCGCGCGGCGTCGGTCTGCGCGTGGATCGCTGGATGGACGAGCGCCGCGATCCGGTGCGCGCCACCGATGCGGCGGCCAAGCATCTCGACATGCTTCGCAGGCAGTTCGGATCGCTCTACCTCGCGGCGGCCGCGTACAATGCCGGCGGCGGCAAGGTGTCGCGGTCGCTGGCCAAGATGGAGCGGATCCGGCCGGCGCAGGGTGATGCTGCGCTGGAAGAGGTGCCTGAGGACGACGGCAGCGATGGCTGGAGCGATGACGACTTCTTCCGGCTGCACGACACCAACCTGCTGAAGCAGGAAACGCGCGACTACGTGCCGAAGCTGATCGCCGCGGCGATCATCGCGAAGGAGCCCGCGCGCTTCGGCTTCACCGACCTGCAGCCCGCACCGCCGTTCGAAGCCGATTCCATCGTCGTGGAAAGCATGACGGGCCTCGATGTCGTGGCGCGCCTGGCTGGTACGTCGGTCGCCACGATTCGCGATCTGAATCCGCAGTACCTTCGCTGGGCGACGCCGCCGGGCCGGAGCAGTGTGGTGCGCGTGCCGAAGGGCACCGGCAGCAACGCCGCGCGTGCGTACGGCGCATTGCCGCAGTCGGAGCATGTCACCTTCGCCACCCACGTCGCCCGGAAGAACGAGACGATGACGCGCGTGGCGAAGCGCTATGGCGTCTCGCTCGCGGCACTCAAGGAGGCCAACCCCGATGTCGGCCGTCTCCGCAGCGGCACGCGTCTGCTCGTGCCGCGCGGCGGCGGCGTCTCGACCGCGGCGGCGCGGAGCATCCGCGCTGCGGAGGCCGCAGAGTACCACAAGGTCCGACGCGGAGAGACCGCCACCCGCATTGCGCGGCGCTACGGCATCACGGTGGCGGAACTCAAGGCCTGGAATCGCGGCAAGGTGGCCAAGAACGGCCGCGTCACGAACGGCGTCCGCCTGCTCGTCTCCGAGCCGGAGGGCCGATCGGTCGCGGCGCGGACAGCGACCGGCGGTGCGGGCAAGGGCAAGAGCGCCAGCGCCAAGGTGAAGGCGTCACGCAACGTCGCTCGCGCCGAGGGTGGTTCGCCGGCATCGGCGACGACGAGCACCAAGGCCAAGGCCACGTCGGCGGCGCGCGTCCGGTCGCACATGGTGCGCCGCGGCGATACGCTGACCGGGGTCGCCCAGCGCTACGGCACCTCGGTCGCAGCGCTTCGGAAGGCGAACAAGTTGCGCGACGGTGATATCCGCGCGGGTCAGCGGCTCAAGATCCCGGCCTGATCGGTCCACCCGGGCTGCGCAACACGCACGACAATGGCCCGCCGCGCAGAGAGCGCGGCGGGCCATTGTCGTGCGACGGCGGTGCGATCAGCGCCGCGGGCGCTTCAGCCCGCGGAGCACGGCGTCGGAGTACCCGTTGGCCGGATCGCCACCAGCGGCGAGGATATCGATCACCCGCTGCGGACCGCGATTGTAGGCGAGAAGCGCCAGATGCTCATTGCCGTCGAACTGGTTCAGCAGATCGCGCAGGAATCGGAACCCGATGCGGAGGTTCGTGTCGCGCTCCTGCAGCGACTTCTCGGTGACGGACGGGTCGTAGAAGCGGGCCGTAGGAAGGCGCACCTGCGTGTAGCCCATCGCGTTGGCCGAGCTGCGGGCGGTGCGTTCGAACCGGCTTTCGATCTGGACGAGGCGGAAGGCCAGGGCCGGGTCGATCCCCTCGGCGATGGAGATGTCGTTGATGGCACCGGCGAGGTCCGACGGAATGCGGTACTTGGCCGAGTAGCGGTCGATGGTCTGATGGCGATCGAGCTGCACCTTGGCGACGGCGAGCTCGCCCTGCGCCTTCGCGAGATCGGACTCGAGGGCGGTGATGGTGCCGACGAATTCGGTCTGGACCGGCATGCTGGCCTGATCGGCCGCACGGGCCTTCCGGGTCCAGCCACCGAGGGCGCTGATCACGAGCGCGATGGTGAGCAGCGTACCGAGTCGGGCAAGCGGCTGTTCATGCCACTCGCGCCGCGACGGCGCCGGTCGGAGTCGTGTCGTCATGTCGTCCTCCTTGAAAGAAATGGCGCGGATCACGTGTCGGCGCGCGCCCAGTCGCCGCGGGTCCCACCGGTCTTGCTGACCAGGCGAATGGCCCCGATCTCCATCGTACGGTCCACGGCCTTCACCATGTCGTAGACCACGAGGCACGCCGCCGCCACGGCGGTGAGTGCCTCCATCTCGACACCGGTCCGCCCGCTGGTGCGCGTCAGAGCCCGCACGCGCACGCCGGGAAGGTCGGCGTCCAGTTCGCATTCCACCGTTGCCAGATCGAGCGGCAACGCATGGCAGAGCGGAATCAGATCCGCCGTCCGCTTGGCGCCCATGACGCCGGCGAGTTCGGCCGTGCGCAGCACATCGCCCTTGGCGATCTGCTGGGCGGCGACGAGCGCGTACGCTTCGGTGCTCATCCGCACCACACCTTCGGCCACCGCGGTGCGGACGGACGTCGGCTTGGCGCTCACGTCCACCATGCGTGCTCGCCCGTTCTCGTCCAGATGGGTCAGCGCCACAACGCCTCCGCGAGATCCAGTTCCAAGACGGCGGTCAGGAGTTGCGGATTCACGTTGCCCTGCGCCGCCTGACGCGCCCGCTGCACGGCATCGAGCGCCTTGAGCACCCGTGACGGGTCCGAGACTTCCGTGAGCACGGGCGGTAGCGGACGCCGGGCGCCGGACCCGGTCGTTTCGCGCGCCGCCTCGGCCAGCGTATCGGCGAGGGCATCGAGCGTCTGCGTAAACTTGCCTCGTGCCTCCGACACACCGGCCGTCAGCGCGGCCAGCGCCCGGGCTTCGCGCCCACGTGAAGCGGCAATCAGCCGATCGGCGGCGGAGGCGGCGTCGAAGGACTCCGGCGCCGCCTTGCTCTTGGACTTGGCCGCCGGCGCCACGAAACGCTGCAGCACTACGCCCGGAGCGCCGGCGGCGAGGCGGATGGCGTCACGCCGTGCCGCAGGTGCGAGGTCCGGAACCAGCGCCGTGACGGCCGCCTCCATCTCCACCGGGCTCAGCGGGCGCAACCGGATCGGCACGGCGCGGGACACGACGGTGGGCAAGAGGCGGCCGGCGTCCGCCGCGGTGAGAATCAGCGTCATGCCCGGCGGTGGCTCCTCGAGCAGCTTCAGCAGCGCATTCGGCGCTTCGTGACTGCTCTCCTGCACGATCAGGCGCTCGGCGTCTCCCAGTATGAAGACGCGCGCCCCACCCGAGGACGCGGTCAGGGAGGCCCGGCGCTGGAAAAGGCGCACGGCGCCCATGCCATGTCCTGCCATGCCGTCGGTCGGCCCCCAGAGGCCCGTGGCGCGGCGCTGCGCCATGATCTCGCCGAGGGTCTCCGCGACCTCATCGGCCTGCTTGTCGGGCTCTGCTGCCTTGGGGCGGGGCACCGGCACAAACCAGTGGAGATCGGGATGCGTGAGCTCGAGCACTTGGCGGCAGCCGCGACACTCGCCGCAAGGCTCTATGCGGCCCGGCGCGGTGCAGTGGAGGCGCTGCGCCAGCCAGAGCGCCAAGCGCTGCCGACCAACGCCGCTCGGTCCCAGAATCAGCAGGACCTGCGGCAGACGCCCGGAGGCATGGGCGTTGGCAATCGTCTCGCGGGCGTCAAGATGCCCGACCATCGGAGCTAGTGTCACGGAAGAGAAGGTATCAAACCGGGCCCGATTGGGAACCCGAAAAGCCTGTAACAATAACTGGCGCAACAACTTACGTGTCACTGTCGAACACATGTTCGCGTCGTTTCGGCAGGGAAATCCTCGGATTGTGTATGGTGAGTGCTCACTTCAACTAGAAGTGCAGGAGTGTTTGCTCACATGGGCCTGTAATAGCTTGTCGGACAACGACGTGCGTGCCTGTGGCGCCGGTGCGGCGCGCAAGACGGCTGACTCCTTCGATTTCCCTCCGGTCTGCCATTCCGACCGACCGCGGCAGTCGCCTGACGGCGCAGTTTCTGGCATCCCATGCCACCCAGACCGCTCACGCGCCACGGCCATTGCGCAGGGCCAAGCCAATCTCTAGTTTTGAAGGCTTGGTAGGAAAGCGCGGCAATGCCTTCCCGGGTAGCTCAGTCGGTAGAGCAGCTGACTGTTAATCAGCGGGTCGGGGGTTCGAGTCCCTCCTCGGGAGTTGCGGCACACTGGTGGTCCGGCGGGGCTTCGCATGCAGGCATGCGAGGCCCCGTTCGTGTTTCTTCCTGCACCGGACGGCTGAATCTCCAGCCGGATGGTGGACGTAGGTCGATTCGGTGCACCACTTCCCCCCTCATCAGGAGATGCGCATGGCCTCCGACATTGTCGACTACACCCTCATCGGCGATGACTTGCAGGCAGTCATCATCACCCTCGATCCCGGCGAGGCCGTCGTCGCGGAGGCCGGCGCCATGATGTACATGGAAGAGGGCATCACGATGGCCACCACCCTCGATCCGAATGCAAGCGGCGGTGGACTCTTCGACAAGCTCATCGGTGCCGGCAAGCGCGTGCTCTCGGGCGATTCGTTCTTCGTGACGCTCTTCGCCAATGCGGCGGGTGCACGGCGCGACGTGGCGTTTGCCGCGCCGTTCCCCGGCAAGATCCAGCCGGTCGATCTGGCCGGCGTCGGCGGCACGCTGATCTGTCAGAAGGATGCCTTCCTGTGCGGCGCGCGCGGGGTGGACGTGGGGCTGCATCTGAATCGCCGCCTCGGCGTCGGATTCTTCGGCGGCGAGGGCTTCATCCTGCAGAAGCTCACCGGCGATGGCCTGGTGTTCCTGCATGCGTGCGGCACGCTCGTCACACGGGAGCTGCAGCGCGGCGAAGTGCTCCGCGTCGACACCGGCTGCCTCGTCGCATTCGAACCGTCGGTGACCTTCGATATCGAGACGGTGCCGGGCATCCAGAACAAGCTCTTCGGCGGCGAGGGGCTCTTCTATGCGCGTCTCACGGGCCCGGGCCGCGTGGTGCTGCAGACGCTGCCGTTCTCGCGGCTCGCCGACCGCATCCTGGCGGCGAGTCCGCGCGCCGGCGGTACGCGGCAGGGCGAGGGCTCGGTCCTCGGCGGCCTTGGTGGGCTGATCGGCGGCAACAGGTAAGTCCGTCGCCTTGCCGACCTGACGACGGCCGTCGATGCCAACGCATCGGCGGCCGTCGTATCATTCGTCCCCCGACCGCATCACCGTCTTTCAACGGCGTACTTCAAGAAGGAATGGCCGTCATGTCGCTGCCCCGCTGGGTCTCTGCTCTCTGCACCATCGGTGCGCTCCTCCTGGGCGCGGGGACCCCGGTCGCCGCGCAGGGCACGCGTCCCTGGACGCCCGACCGTAAACTCCAGCAGTCCCTAGAGCGGCTGACGCAGGGATTCCGCGGGGATGTCGGCATCTACGTGCAGCATCTCAAGACCGGCCGAGGCGCTGCCATCCGCGCAGATGAACTCTTCCCGACGGCCAGCATGATCAAGGTGCCGATTCTCGCGATGCTGCATGCGCGCCTCGCAGCCGGCTCGATGCGCATGCAGGAGATGCAGGTGCGCGGCGACAGCGCGATCTACGGGTATCCCGACGACGTCGGCGAGGTGGGCAACCTGAAGGCCGGCACGAAGATCACGACTGGCGTGCTCGCCTTCCTGATGATTTCGACGAGCGACAATTCGGCGGCGATCTGGCTGCAGTCGCTCGTGGGTGGCGGGTCCGCCATCAATGCGTGGCTCTCGGAAAACGGCTTCGATTCCACGCGCGTCAACAGCCGCACCCCGGGGCGCGAAGCCGATCGGACGAAGTACGGCTGGGGGCAGACGACGCCGCGCGAGATGGCCCGGCTGATGGCGCGCATTCGCGAGGGCTCGGTGGTGAATCCGGCGGCCAGCGAAGAGATGTACCGGGCGCTCACGCGCATCTACTGGAACGGCGAGGCGCTGTCGGAGGTGCCGCCGTGGGTGCAGACGGCGTCGAAGCAGGGGTCGGTGGACAAGTCCCGCTCGGAGGTCCTGCTCGTGAATGCGCCGTCGGGGGATTACGTGGTCAGCATCATCACGAAGAACCAGCTCGACGAACGCTACGAACCGGACAACGAAGGGCACGTGCTGCTGCGGAAGGTCTCCGCGGCGGTGTGGAAGCACTTCGAGCCGAAGACCCCGTACACACCGGCCGCGGGTACGGCGGCACTCAAGCCGTAGTCAGGGCGCGTCCGCGAGGTCGAGGACGCGCCACATGTACCACGCCCCAAGCGTGCGATACGGGCGCCACGGCTCGGCAATGCTGCCGAGCCGTTCGGCGTTCGGGAGTGCCGGGAGACGGTACAGACGCTGCGCACCCTGCTGCACGCCATAGTCGCCGACCGGCAGGATGTCGGGACGCCCCAAGCGGAACATGAGCAGCATGTCCGCCGTCCAAGGGCCGATGCCGCGCACCACGGTTACCGCCCGATGCACCTCGCTGTCCTCGCACGCGCTCAGCGCGCGCAGGGTCGGGAGCGAGCGGTCGGCGGTGCGGGCGGCGAGATCCCTGAGGGCCGCAGCCTTGGCCCCGCTCAGCCCGCAGGCGCGCAGGGTGGCGTCGTCGGCGTCGAGCACGTCCGCCGGCGTGGGATGACGCCGCGGCCGGAACTGCGCGAGCAGACGGCCATGGATCGTGGCGGCCGCCTTGCCATTCAATTGCTGGTAGACGATCGACTCGGTGAGCGCCGCGAAGAGCGAGGTCGTCGGCGTGATCTCGAACGGGACGTCGCCGACACGCTCGATCAGGGCGGCGAGGCGGCGATCACGCGCGGCCAGATGCCGCCGTGCAGTTGCGACGTCCCAGGGCGGCGGCCGACGGCGGGCGCCCATGACGTCAGCGTCCGCTCAGGCGGCGGACTTCTTGAAGGCCGCCACGGCGCGCCAGGCGGCGAGCGGTGCCAGCAGCGAAAAGAGCGCGAACGCGATGCCGATCTCCCGGTTGCCGAGGTCGCCGAGGAAGAGCGCCCGTGCCGCGCTCACGGCGTGCGCGAACGGATTGAAGATCGCGGCACGCTGCAGCCACTCGGGGGCCAGCGTGAGCGGCAGCGTCACACCCGAGAGCAGCACCAGCGGCAGCGTGAGGAACTGCACCACCTGCGCAAGCGCATCCTCGCGGGGAATGGCGATCGCCAGGCGATAGCTCAACGACGACATCAGCAGGCCGAGGAGCATCACCAGCACCAGCGCGATGGCGACACCCCGGACGTCGGCCTTGAGCCCGAGCAGTGCCGCCGCGCCGATGAGGAGCGCGCCCTGCACCAGCAGCACGGTGAGGTCGCGCAGGCTCCGCCCCAGGAGGAGCGCGCTGCGGCTCACCGGCGTCACCTGAAAGCGCTCGATGATGCCGGCCCGGATCTCCGGAATCAGCCCGAATCCCACGAACGCCGACGAATAGATTCCCAGCATCATCAGCATGCCCGGCGTGAACACCGTCAGGCCGCCACCCGGCGGAAAGCCGGGCACATCGGAGAGCTTCGAGAGCAGCGGGGCAAAGAGCGTCAGCCAGCAGATCGGCTGGAAGAGCGCCACGAGCACCCAGATCGGGCTCCGGAGCGAGAGCGTGATGTTGCGGTCGTACATGAGCATTGCGTCGCGCAGCCACTTGCCCATCGGTCAATCCTCCCGGAGCGAGCGGCCGGTCTGCCGCAGAAAGACGTCGTTCAACGTCGGACGGCCCAGCATCAGGGTCTGCAGCGCGAGGCCGTCCCCCTCGAGGGCGCGGACCACTTCGGGCAGCAGCAGTTCGCCGCGCTTGGTGCGCAGCCGCAGACGATCGCCGTCGGCAGTCTCGACGGCATCGACGCCGGGGAGGGCCGCGAGCAGGGTGCGTGCCCGCTCGGCATGCTCGGCCGGGCCGGCGATCCCGACGGTGACCAGATCGCCGCCGATCTGCTGCTTGAGCTCGTCGGGCGTGCCCTCGGCGACGATGCGGCCGTCGTCGATGATCGCCAGGCGATCGCAGAGCGCATCGGCCTCGTCGAGGTAGTGCGTCGTGACGAAGACGGTGGTGCCTTGCGCGCGGAGCTGCCGGACCTCCTCCCACAAGTTGGCGCGGCTCTGGGGATCGAGGCCCAGCGTCGGCTCATCGAGGAAGAGGAGGCGCGGGCGATGGATGAGCCCCAGCGCGAGGTCCAGCCGGCGCTTCTGGCCGCCGGAATAGGTGGAGGCCATACGGTCCACGAAGTCCTCGAGCTGGAATCGGCGGCTCATCTCGGCCGCGCGGGTGAAGGCGTCGGTCTTCGAGACGCCGAAGAGGCGCGCCTGCAGGACGAGGTTTTCGCGGCCGGTGGCACGCACGTCCACGCCGCCGCCTTGGCTGACATAGCCGATCGACTCGCGCACCCGCTCAGGCGCCGTGCGCAGGTCGTGGCCGCAGATCACGGCGGTGCCCTCGGAGGGTGGGAGCAGGGTGGAGAGCATGCGGAGGGTTGTCGTCTTGCCGGCGCCGTTGGGGCCGAGAAAGCCGTAGACCTGACCGTCGGCAACCTGGAGGTCGACGCCCTTGACGGCCTCGACGGTGCCTTTGCGGGAGACGAAGCGGCGGCAGAGGCCGCGTGTTTCAATGGCGAGCATGGCGCGCAACATAGGTTGACACTTCCGGATGGCACAAATTACCGGGTGTAGGGGGCACCCTTGCCGGGTGTCGAGAATTGCGCGGCCCACCAATTCTTGCACATATTGCTACTGAGAATTTCGTTGGAAGTGTATGCGTTTCAACAGGTTGCACTCGTGCATTCACCGGGGCCACGGCGGTGTTCCGTCGTGGTACGGACCCTGCCAAGAGAGACGGCGTGGCCATACCCCATTCTCTGGCGCCTTGGAGCGCTCTGCCGATGACCCCCACGACTGCCGCGCCTCTGGCGCCGGAAGCGGTTGCGGCCCCCGTGCGTGTCCTGCTGATCGAGGACAACGACCTGGACGCCTTCCTGCTGGGCGAAATGCTCCGGCAGCATCCGGGCATGGAGGCCAGCGTTGAACGTGCCGGTGACCTCGCGGATGGGCTCGATCGCCTGCACCGCGGCGGCATCGACCTGGTGCTGCTCGATCTCTCGCTGCCCGACAGCCGTGATCTCGAGACGTATCGCACCGTCGAATCGGCGGCGCTCGGCGTGCCGGTGATCGTGTGCAGCGCGTCGGACGACGCGGCGCTCGGCATCGAAGCGGTGCGCATGGGCGCGCAGGACTATCTGGTGAAGGGACAGATCACGCCGGACACGTTGGCGCGCTCGGTCCGCTACTCGCTGGAGCGGCACCGCATGCTGGCGGCGCTGCGTGGCCTGTCGCTGGTGGACGAACTCACCGGCCTCTACAACCGCCGCGGTTTCGTGACGCTGGCGCAGGGCCACGTGTCGCAGGCCTCGCGCGCGCATCGCCGCTTCGTGCTGGTGATGGCCGATCTCGATGGCCTCAAGCCGATCAACGACACCTTCGGCCACAAGGCGGGAGACGCCGCCATCCGCATCGCGGCTGAAGTGCTCCGCAACTCGTTCCGCTCTTCGGATGTCGTGGCGCGCATGGGCGGCGATGAGTTCGCGGTGCTGGCGCTCGAAACGAGCGAGAGCGGCGAGTCGGTGATGATGTACCGCATCACGGAAGGGCTGGCGGCGGTCAATGCGAGCGAAGAATTCCCCTTCGCGGTGAGCCTGTCGATCGGCTCCGTGCCGTTCACGGTGGACGCGGACGTGCGGCTCGAGGAGATCATGGAGCGCGCCGACATGCTGCTGTACGAGGAGAAGCGCCGCAAGGGCTCGCTGCGCCTGTCGCTGATCGAGTAGCGCCCTCGGTCAGGCCGGCGACACGAGCATCGGCGCGAGGAAGCGTCCGGTGTGCGACCCCGGCGTCGCCGCGATCACCTCCGGTGTTCCCTGTACCACGACCTTCCCGCCGCCGGGCCCTGCCTCCGGACCCATCTCGATCACCCAGTCCGCCCGCTTGATGACGTCCAGATGGTGCTCGATGCAGAGCACGGTGTGGCCGGCATCGACCAGCTTCTCCAGCACCTGCAGCAGCACCCGCACGTCATCCAGATGCAGGCCCGTCGTGGGCTCATCGAGGATGTAGAGCTTGCGTCCGGCGCGCTTGCCGGCCGCGATGAGTTCCCGCGCGATCTTGAGACGCTGCGCCTCGCCGCCCGAAAGCGTCGTCGCCGCTTGCCCCAATCGCAGGTAGCCAAGCCCCACCTGCTGCAGATGCCAGAGCGCCTGACCGAGCTTCGGCTGATGGCGGAACTTCTCGATCGCCTCGGTGACGGTCCACTGCAGCACGGTGTGGATCGAATGCCCGTTGATCTTCACGTCGAGCACTTCCCGCTTGAAGCGCGACCCACCGCAGATCTCGCACGGCACGAAGACGTCCGCCAGAAAGACCATCTCGACCTGCTGGAAGCCGGCGCCGTCACAGGCTTCGCAGCGCCCGCCCTCCATGTTGAAGCTGAAGGTCGCCGCCGTGTACTTCCGCTCCTTCGCGAGCGGCTGGGCGGCGAAGAGCTCGCGGATCTCGTCGAACGCCTTGACGTACGTGACCGGATTGGAGCGCGGCGAGCGGCCGATCGGGCTCTGATCGATGAGCAGGACGTCGTCGATCTTCTCGACGCCCTCGAGGGAGCCCACCGCGCCGATCACTTCACCCAGGTGCTGCTTGGCGGACGAGTCGCCGTGCAGGCGGCTCTCCAGATTCCGGTAGAGTACATCGTGGATCAGCGTGCTCTTGCCCGATCCGCTGACGCCGGTGACCACCACGAGGCAGCCGAGCGGAATGTCGGCGTCGACATGCTGCAGATTGTGCAGCGTGGCGCCGCGAATGCGCAGCCAGCGCGGGCCTGCGGTCCGGCGGACGCTCGGCACACCGATGCGCTTGCGGCCGTCGAGATACTGCTTCGTGAGCGAATCGCCGGGCGCATCGAGCGGACCGGCATGGACGATCTGTCCGCCGTGCTCGCCGGCACCGGGGCCGAGCTCCAGCATGAAATCGGCTTGTTCAATGGCGGCGAGATCGTGCTCGACGACGATGACGGTGTTGCCGGCATCGCGCAGGCGCCGGAGGATCGCGAGGAGCCGGTCCGTATCGCGCGGGTGCAGGCCGACGCTCGGCTCGTCGAGGACGTAGAGCGTGTCCATCAGACTCGCACCCAGCGCATTGGCGAGCGAGATGCGCTGCGCCTCGCCGCCGGAGAGCGTGCGGGCCTGCCGGTCGAGGGTGAGGTATCCCAGCCCGACATCGCGCAGGAAGCTGATGCGCGAGACGAGCTGCTCGAAGACGCTCGAGGCGATGCTCCGCTCGAACTCCGTCAGCGTGACGCCGGCAATCCACTCCTGCAGTTCGTCGAGGGTCAGCGCCGAGACATCGGCAATGGTGCGCCCGTCGATGCGCACGGCCCGGGCGTCATCGTTCAGTCGCGAGCCGCCGCAGGCCTTGCACTCGTTGGCCAGCTGGTACTGCCGCAGGAAGACGCGGATGTACTGCTTGTAGCGCTTCTCCTCCAGCGCCACGAGGAACGGGAAGATGCCCTGATACTTCCCGGACTTGCCGTGCAGGAGTTCGCGGCGGATCGCCGCCTTGAGCGACTTCCACGGCGCATCGATGTCGGCGCCGAGGGTCTTGGCGGTCTTGGCAAGCAGCTCGCGGCGCGCGTCGTAGCGCGGCTTCGTCCACGGGTCGATGGCGCCGTTGGCGATGGAGCGGCCGGGGTCGGGCACGATGAGCGACTCGTCGTACTCGAGGACGGCGCCGAAGCCGTTGCAGGTGCTGCAGGCGCCGCGCGGGTTGTTGAACGAGAAGAGCGCCGGCGTGACCGTGGCGGCCGGCGTGTCGCACGCACTGCAGCTCGGCGACTCCGTGAAGCGCAGCCGGCCGCTCTCGTGCACCGCGATGGCGATGCCCTCGCCCTCGGCGAATGCGGTCCCGAAGGCCTCGGCAAGGCGCTCCGGCGTGCTGCGCACCGTCAGGCGGTCGACGACGACGTGGAGCTCCTTCGCCTTGGCGAGATTGGTCTTCGGCGGCAGTTCGTCGAGATGCAGCGGCGTGCCGTCGGCGAGCACGCGCACGAAGCCCATCAGCCGCAGATTCTCGACGATGTCGGCATGGGCACGCGTGGCGAGGGGCGGCAGCGGGAAGACGATCTGGACCTTGCCGGTGCCGTGCGCCCGCAGATCATCGGCGGCGGACTGCGGCGAATCCTTGCGGATCCGGCCTCCGCACTTCTTGCAGAAGCTGGTGCCGGCGCGGGCCCAGAGGAGTCGCAGGTAGTCGTGGATCTCGGTGCCGGTACCGACGGTGGAGCGGCTGCTCATCGTCGGATTGCGCTGCTCGATGGCGACGGCCGGGGCGAGCCCCTCCAGACGATCGACCAGCGGCTTGGGCATCCGTTCCAGAAACTGCTTCGCGTACGTCGAGAGCGACTCGATGTAGCGGCGCTGCCCTTCGGCGTACAATGTGTCGAAGGCGAGCGAAGACTTCCCCGATCCGCTCGGACCGGTGATGACCACGAGAGCCCGCTGCGGCAGGTCGACCGTGATGCCGCGCAGATTGTGCTGGCGCGCGTTGACGATGCGGATGATCGGAGAAGCCATAAGCCGCACAAGGATACCCCGCCCGGTGCCGCCGCTCTAGCTTTGGGACTTCATGGCTATTGCTCTTTCGCCCCGGCTCATGCGCCGGGGTCTGCAGGTTTTCCTGCTCGCCTCGCTCCTCGGGTTCGGAGCTTCGCTTCTCTACGGCAACAATCTCGGCTCGTTCGCTGCTTCGCTGGGGCGGGTGCGCTGGGGCTGGGTGCTGGCGGGCGTGGGTCTCGCCTCGATGGACTGGTTCGGCGGCGGGCTCCGGCTCTGGGTGGTCGCGCGGGTGGTGCACAAGGATCCGCCGCTTGGCGGCATGGTGCTCGCCGGCGGGATGAGCGCGTGGGCCGCATACCTGACGCCGCTCAACTCGGGCGGCGGGCCGATGATGATGTACGTGATGAAGCGCTTCGGCGTCCCGTTGCCGGTCGCGGTGACCTCGACGCTGCTCACCTTCATCGCGACGGTCATTTTCTTTGCGCTGGCGGGGCCGGCCGCGATTCTCGCCGGCGCGGGCAAGGCGCTGCAGACCAAGGGCAACGTCGGGGGGCTTTCGCTCTACGATCTCTTTTTGGGCTCGCTTGGCATCTTCGTAGTGCTGGCGGTGCTCTTCGTGGTGCTGCTGGTGGCGCCGAGGGCGGTGCATGCGGGTGTGGCGCGGCTGGTGCAGTGGGCGAGCACGCGGAGTGCCCGCCTGGCGGCCCGCCTGGAGAAGCTGCTGCACGGGCTGGATCAGACGGTGGTGTCATTGCAGGCGTTCCGCACGTGGCGGGGGATGCGGGCGCTCTTCTGGGCCACGATCATCTCGGGCCCTTCGCATGCGAACAAACTGCTGGCGGGCTACGTGGCGCTTCGGGCCGTCGGCATCGAGGCCAACTTCGTGGACATCCTGCTGGTGCAGACGTTGGTCACCTTTCTCCTGTACTTTGCGCCGACGCCGGGGGCCTCGGGAATCGGCGAGGTGCTCTCGACGCTCATCATGGCCAACTACGTGCCGCGCGGCATCGTGCCGCTCTACACGCTCCTCTGGCGTGCCATCCTCAGCTATTTCACCATCGCGGTCGGCTTCATGATCTTCTCGGGCTGGGTGAACCAGGGTCTCAAGGCGATCGGCTCGGAGGGCGAGGAAGCGCCCGCCGACACGGGTGACCCCGCGATGCCGGAGCCGGCATGACCGCGCCGCGCGGCATGGCCGAGGAGCCGCTGGTGGTTGTCGCGGACAGTCGGCTGCTGCGGCGACTGCTGCTGCTGCTCCGTCCGTACCGCCTGATGACGGCGGGCGCCGTGGCGGTGCTGCTGGGCGGCGCGATGATGCAGCTGGTCGGGCCGGAATTGACGCGTCGGGCGCTCGACGTGGCCGTGCCGAATCGCGACGCGGGCCTGCTCACCACGCTCGCCGGGCTCTACCTCGGCGCACTCCTGCTCGAGTTCGGCTTCGAATACTTCCAGACGCTGCTCACCACGGCGATCGGGCAGCGCGTGATGTTCGACCTGCGGGCCACGATCTTCCGGCATCTGCAGAAGCTCTCGATTCCGTACTTCGATGCGCACCCGGTGGGCCGGCTGATGACGCGCGTCACGAGCGATGTCGAGACGCTCAACGAATTGTTCAGTTCGGGCGTGGTGACGGTGTTCGGCGACATCTTCACGCTGCTCGCCATCATGACGATGATGGTCGTCATCGACTGGCGTCTGGCGCTCGTGGCGTTCAGCACCATTCCGCTGATGTACCTCGTGGCGCGCGTCTTCCGGGGCGGCGTGCGGCGGGCCATGCGCGACATCCGCGGCCGGCTGGCGGCGCTCAACGCCTACCTGCAGGAGCAGATCTCGGGCATGCGCGTCACGCAGCTCTTCGCGCGGGAGGGGGCGTCGGCGGCGCGCTTCGCCGAACTGAACGACGCGCATCTCGAGGCGCACCTGCGCTCCATCACCATCTACGCGATCTTCTTCCCGGCGGTGGAGCTGCTCACGTCGCTCGCCGTCGCCCTGCTGCTCTGGTACGGCGGCCTGCGGGCGTTCGACGGCACCCTGACGGTCGGCACGCTGGCGGCGTTCATTCAGCTCACCCGGCGCTTCTTCCAGCCGCTGCAGGATCTCAGCGAGAAGTTCAACCTGCTCCAGAGCGCGATGGCGTCATCCGAGCGGATCTTCGCGCTGCTCGACGCGGTGCCGTCGGTGCAGGAGGCCGCCGCACCGACGCCGCTGCCGACCCCGGTGCGCGGCGAGGTGCGATTCGAGGATGTCTGGTTCCGGTATCAGCCGGACGGCGCCTGGGTGCTCAAGGGCGTGAGCTTCACCGTGCAGCCCGGGACCACGACGGCACTCGTCGGGCACACGGGCGCGGGCAAGACGACGATCGTCGCGCTGCTGCTCCGCTTCCACGACCCCGAGCGCGGCCGCATCACGGTGGACGGCGTGGACGTGCGGGAGCTGTCGTTCGGCGAGTTGCGGACGGCGATCGGCTACGTGCAGCAGGATCTCTTCCTCTTCACCGGCGATATCGAGCGGAACCTGGTGCTCGACGGCCGGGTGACGCCGGAGCGCGCGCGCCGGGCGGCGGCGGACGTCGGCGCCGATGTCGTCATCGATCGGCTCCCGGGTGGCTGGCAGGCTCGGCTGGCCGAGCGCGGGCGGAACCTGAGCACCGGCGAGCGGCAACTGCTGGCCTTTGCGCGCGCCATGGCGCGGGACCCCTCGATTCTGGTGCTGGACGAGGCGACGAGCTCGGTGGACGCCGAGTCGGAGGCCCGGATTCAGGCGGCACTGGCGCGGCTGATGACGGGGCGGACGTCGCTGGTCATCGCCCACCGGCTCAGCACCATCGTGCATGCCGATCAGATCCTCGTGCTGCACCACGGGGAAGTGCGCGAGCGGGGCACCCACCGGGAACTGCTGGCGATGGACGGATTGTACGGGCGGCTGCACCGTCTGCAGTTCGAGGTGGGCGCGCCGGGCGGTGCGGCGGCATGAGGTCGCTTGCTCGTTCGCGGTCGGAACGTCTACCTTGCCCCCGCCCATGACCATCCGAACTACGTAGTCCCGTGCGCTTCTCCTGCGCCGCTCGTACCGACGTCGGCATTGTCCGCTCGGGGAACGAGGATAATTATCTCATGCTCGACGACCGCGGCCTCTTCATCGTGGCCGACGGGATGGGTGGGCATGCCGCCGGCGAGGTCGCCAGCGAGATGGCCGTCCAGATCGTCGCGCGCGACATCGGCTCGCTCCGCGGTCTCGATGACGCGACGTCGCGCGAGCGGATCGCCGAGTCGATCCGCGGGGCCAATCGGATCATCTACGAGCGGACCCTCGGCGAGCCGGACAAGCGGGGCATGGGGACCACGGTCACCACGCTCGTGCTGCTCAAGGGCCGCTTCCTCATCGGCCATGTCGGCGACAGCCGCGCGTATCTGCTGCGGAGCGGCGAGCTGTTGCAGCTCACCAAGGACCATTCGTACGTGCAGGAGCAGGTCGACCTTGGGCTGCTCACGCCCGATGAGGCCCGGGTCCATCCGTACAGCAACGTGATCACGCGGTGCGTCGGTGCCAACGCCGAGGTGGCGCCGGACACGTACTTCGGGCACCTCGAAACCGGCGACGTGCTGCTCGTGGCATCCGACGGCCTGACCGGCATGCTCGAGGACGAGTCGCTGCGGCGCATTCTGCAGGGCCCGGGGGGGCCGGCGGAATGGGTCGATCGAATGATCGACGATGCCAACCGCCGCGGCGGGCTGGATAACATTACGGCGATCTGTGTGCGGATCGACGAGCACGATGGGAAGACGGGCGAGTATCACGTGGTGAAGTGAGGGGCATCTCTCACGCAATGCGCCCCCGGGCGGCGATCCACGCGGATCAGCCGACCGGGGGCGCGGTGCATTCGGCACAGTGCCGTCGGATGTCGACGTCAAAGGAGATGCGTTCAGCCGACTGAGGAGGTGCTGCATGACGGTGCGTGCATGACGGTGCGTGCAGGACGCCAGCTGTGGGCGTAACCACCGGCTCGTTGCTCCGGCGCTACGCGAACTCCGTCACGCTCGGGGCAAGCGCCAGCACCGACGCACGCGAGAGGTCGCCTGGCGCCGTCACAGCCACGACATCGAGCAGCGCAGTGACGCTGGCCCGGAGCGCCGCATGAACCGCGCTGAACGCCGCATGCCGGCGCTCCGCCGGCTCGAGGTCTGCCGGGTCCGGCATGCCCCAGTGCGCCATCACCGTGGCGCCGGGAAAGATGGGGCACGCTTCCTTGGCGGCGTCACAGACGGTGAGCACCAGGTCCCATGGCGTGTCGGCAATGGAGTCGATGGTCTTGGGCGCACCGCTCTCCCACGCAAAGCCATGCTCGGCGAGGACGGTGAGGGCCATCGGGTTGATGCGCGCGGCCGGACGCGAGCCCGCGCTCCCCGCGACGATCATCGCGCCGCCGAGCGTGGCCAGCAGCGCCTCGCCAAGCTGACTGCGTGCGCTGTTGCCGGTGCAGAGCACCAGCACCCGCAGCGCCGACCCCGACGCGCGACGCAGCATCACCGCCGATGACGGGCAGACGCCGTGATGGTCGATGGCGCCGGTGAGCGCATCGGGCAGTGCCTCCCTGGACTCGCTCCGAAAGCCGAATCGCGGGAACCAGCCGGAAGCGCTCTCCGTGATCAGCCAGCAGTCTGCATCACCGCGAACGCGCGATGCAGCGACGGCCCGGGCTACCAGCGCCGCACCGATACCCGTGCCTCGCACCGAGGGGGCGACGACGAGACTGCGGAGCAGGCCATGCGCCGCGTGTGATTCCAGACCCACGCAGCCGAGGACGTCACCGTGGTGTGCGGCGACGAAGAAGCCGGCGCCCTCCTGCGGAATGCCCACCAGCGGCAGGCCCGCACTGCGGAGCAGCGCGAGGATGGCCGTGAAGTCGGCGGCGGTGGCAAATCGGATCACTCGATCACGCCCGGCTTCACGGCGCGTACGAAGGCGCTCATGAAGCGATCGCCCACCTCTGCCGCGAGCGCATCGGCCTCGAGCCCGGCGCTCGCGAAAAAGGCGCGGGCATCCTCTGCCGCGTAGACACGCACCGGCTCGATCGTCGCATCGACGAACCCCGCCTCGGCGAGCAGCGCACGGAACTCGTCCGTCTCGAGCGCGCCGGCGATGCAGCCCACCCACAGCTCCATGCTCTGCTTCACGTGCTCCGGCACGCGGCCGTTCACGACGACATCGGTGATCGCGAAGCGTCCGCCCGGCTTGAGCACGCGGAACGCCTCATTGAGCACCGCGCGCTTGTCGCTCGAGAGGTTGATGACGCAGTTGGAGATGATGACGTCGACGCTGTTCGAGGGGAGCGGGATCTGCTCGATCTCGCCGCGCAGAAACTCGACGTTGGTGACACCCGCGCGGGCGGCATTCGCTTGCGCCAGCGTCAGCATCTCGTCGGTCATGTCGAGGCCGTACGCCTTGCCCGTGGGGCCCACGCGGCGCGCCGACAGCAGCACGTCGATGCCGCCGCCGCAGCCGAGGTCCAGCACCACGTCGCCCTCGTGCAACGCGGCGAGTGCCGTCGGATTGCCGCACCCCAGCGAGGCGAGGACTGCTTCGACGGGAATGCCCGCCTGCTCGGCCTCGGAGTAGAGGTCGGCGGTGATGACGTTGACGTCCACCCCGAGGGTCTCTGCGTCGCCACAGCACGAACTGCCGCAGCACGAGGCATCACCACCGTCGGTGACGGCTTGCGCGGCGGCACCGTAGCGGGCGCGGACTTCAGCGCGGAGGGACTCGTTCGTGATCGGGATGGGGGCGGTCATGGCGGGCTCCAGGAGTTTGGACGTGGCAACAAGAAATATTGATATATCTGGCAGCAGGCTGCGCTCACGCACAGCGGGCGGCGTCGGTCCGTGCAGTCGTGGCGACGGTCGACGTGCGCGTGCGGGCCGCGCTGACAGGCGCCGCGAGCGCCGCAATGCGCGCCGCCGCCTCGAAGACCACCTCGGGGCAGAGCCGATAGTAGCTCCAGCGGCCCTCCCGCCTCCCGGCAATCAGACCGGCATCCTTCAGCACCTTCAGATGGAACGACAACCGCGATTGGCCGGCATCGAGCAGGTCGGTGAGGGTGCAGACGCACTGCTCGCCCTGCCGGAGCCGCGCCAGGATGGCGAGGCGCGTGGGGTCGGAGAGGGCGTGCGCGAGCGGGATGATCAGGTCGGTCATGCCTGATACTATATCAAGATTTCTTGTTGTAAAGGCGGAGCGGCTCCCGCCGGATCGGTGTCAGCCGAGGAGTGGTTCCTCGGCGGCGAGCCGCCCGCGCAGATCGTCCGGGCCCATTTCGAGTACCTGCAGGATCGCGGTCGGGTCGAGCGTGACTGGCACGCCAGCGAAGACGCGCATGCGGCGGGCGCTCCGGTACAGCTCGCCGGCAACGCGCGGAAGCCCGAGCTGGCCGGCGCGGCCCTGATCGGTGAGGCGTTCCGCATTGCCGTCACGCGTGCGGAGCGGGAGGTCTACGGAGAGCATGTTGTCGCGCGCGGGATAGTCGAAGAGCAGCGTGCCGGGCTCGAGGCCCAACTCGCGGGAAACGGCGTCTTCCACCAACTCGAGCAGATCGGGGTCGGCGTCGATCCAGGCACCGGCGCCATCGGGGATTTCGCTGGCTGGCAGATCGAGCGCGCGCTTGTGCAGCCGCCGCTCGCGCAGGCGCGCCGCCATCCCCTGCGGTTCGCGCGCAATGAGGCGCTCCATCAGGCCGTCGTCGGTGGCGTCGGCGACGGCGGCGGTGGTGAGGCCGTGCAGTTGGTGCGCGCGTCGTACCGCCCGCTTGAACATGCAGGTGGCCGACCGTACGGCGTGATGCCAGTAGACGTTCCGGTACATCTGGTACTTCGAGAAGAGCAGCGATTCGAGGGCACTGATGCCCTTCTCGTGTACGCCCACCTGCAGGCGGCCATCGAGCTCCACGAGCGCCAGCGAGGCGAGCAGCCGATCGACATCGACGGTACCGTACGGCACGCCGCAGTTGCGGGCATCGCGGCTCAGGTAGTCGATCTTGTCGAGATCCAGGGAGCCGCTGATCAGGCCGGCGAGCGGCGAGGTGCTGTCGCCCGTCACCATCGCGCCGATGCGGCCGGGCCATGCGGGGCCGCCGTGCGCGCGCAGCACATCGCCGAGAGGGCCGCTCTGCAGGCGTGCCACGCCCTGCGCCTCGTGCGACGCGAAGCCGGCTTCCTCGAGTGCGTGACTGAACGGGTAGTGCCCGATGTCGTGCAGCAGTGCCGCGAGGCGCACCGTCTGCGACTCGGTCTCCACGTCGGGAATGTCGCCCCACTCCGGCTGCTCCTGAAGCTGCGCGAGGGCGCGACGGGCGAGGTGGTACGCGCCGAGGGCATGCTCGAAGCGCGAATGATTGGCGCCGGGATAGACGAGGAACGCCTGCCCGAGCTGCCGCACGTAGCGCAGCCGCTGCATCGCCGGCGTGTCGAGGGCCGCGAGCGCGACGCTGTCGAGGCGGATGTTGTCCCAGAGGGGATCGCGGACGATTTCGATGTCGCGGAGCTGAGGGGGCATGCCCACAATGTAGCGCGGGAGGCTGAGCGCATCGATCTCCGTGCACCAAGGACGCGCCGCCCGCCCGGCACACGCGGGACGGGCGGCAGACATGCGCCTCGGCTCCGCGAGCGTCTACTCCTCGTCGTGCTCCGCCGCGAGGCGCCAGTGCTCCGGGCTCCGCCAGAGCTGGCTGAGCAGCAGTTCCCGCATGAGGATGAACTCCTTCGGGATCCGGTCGTACAGCCGCTCCAGCAGCTCGCCGTGCGCGGCAAGCTCCGTCTTCCACTGTTCCCCTTCGACCGCCATGAGCTCGACGAAGGTCTCCCGCGAGAGGTCGAGGCCGTCCCAGCGGAGATCGTCGTAGCGCGGCATCCAGCCGATGGGGCTTTCGATGGCGCCCGACTTGCCGCGCACGCGGCCCACGATCCACTCGAGCACGCGCATGTTCTCGCCGAAGCCGGGCCAGATGAACCGGCCGGCCGCATCCTTCCGGAACCAGTTCACGCAGAAGATGCGCGGTGGCTCGGGGCACTGACGGCCGATCTGCAGCCAGTGGTTGAAGTAGTCGGCCATGTGATAGCCGCAGAACGGGAGCATCGCCATCGGGTCGCGGCGCACCTGACCGACGGCACCGGCCGCAGCGGCCGTCGTCTCGGACCCGACGGTGGCCGCGAGATAGACGCCGAAGCTCCAATTGAAGCTCTGGTGCACCAGCGGTACGGTGGTGGCGCGGCGTCCGCCGAAGACGAAGGCGCTGATCGGCACACCGGCCGGATCTTCCCACGCCGCATCGATGCTCGGGCACTGCGACGCCGGGGCGGTGAAGCGGGCGTTCGGATGCGCCGCCTTGCGGCCGCAATCAGGCGTCCAGGCCAGCCCGGTCCAGTCGGTGAGATTGGCCGGCGGCGTGTCGGTGAGGCCTTCCCACCAGACGTCGCCGTCCGGCGTGAGCGCCACGTTGGTGAAAATGGTGTTTCTAGCCATGGCGTGCATGGCATTGGGGTTGGTCTGCCAGGAGGTGCCCGGAGCCACGCCGAAGAGGCCGGCTTCCGGGTTGATCGCATGGAGACGCCCCTCGGCATTCGGCTTGATCCACGCGATGTCGTCGCCCACCGTCGTGACCTTCCAGCCCTTGTACGCGTCGGGTGGGATCAGCATCGCGAAATTGGTCTTGCCGCAGGCGCTCGGGAAGCCGGCGCAGACGTACGTCTTCTGGCCGTCCGGGCTCTCGACACCAAGGATCAGCGTGTGCTCGGCCATCCACCCCTCATCGCGGCCGATGACGCTTGCGATACGGAGCGCAAAGCACTTCTTGCCGAGCAGCGCGTTGCCGCCGTAGCCCGAACCGTAGCTCCAGATTTCGCGGTCTTCGGGGAAATGCACGATGTACTTCTCGTCGCGGTTGCACGGCCAGGCTACGTCGCCGGCCCCCCCGATGAGCGGCTGCCCCACGGAGTGCATGCACGGGACGAAATCACGGTCGCCGAGCGCCTCGAGCACGTGCCGGCCCATGCGCGTCATGATGCGCATGTTGACGGCGACATACGGGGAATCCGAGAGCTCGACGCCGATGTGCGAGAGCGGCGATCCCACGGGCCCCATGCTGAACGGGACGACATACATCGTGCGGCCGCGCATGCAGCCGGCGAAGAGATCGTTGAGTCGCGTCCGCATCTCGCGCGGATCGACCCAGTTGTTGGTCGGACCGGCATCCGACTTCCGCTTGCTGCAGATGAAGGTGCGATCTTCGACTCGGGCGACGTCGGTGGGATCGGACAGCGCGAGGAACGACCGGGGCCGCAGCGTCGGACTGAGTGGTCGGAGCGTGCCGCTCTGGACCATCTGATCGCAGAGGCGATCGTATTCCTCCTGCGAGCCGTCACACCAGTGGACCTGGTCAGGCTCGCAGAGCTCCGACATTTCGGTCACCCACGCGATGAGGCGGGCATGCGTGACGTACGACGGGGGAACAACGCTCGGCATTGCAACAGTCATGCGGACAGCTCCTTCAGGAGGTCGGGGCCCTCTCCGCCGCAAAGCCGCGCAGCAGCGCCAGCATGCGGAGGTCGTTCGTCGTCTCGTCGTCGCTCTTCGGGGTTTCGAGGAGCTTCGGGACGTCCGCAAAACGCGGATCGGTCATGAGGGCACGAAAGGGGGCGGGGCCCAGCGTGCCCTCGCCGATCAGCTCGTGTCGGTCCTTGCGGCTGGCAAACGGATGCTTCGAGTCGTTCAGGTGCAGCACGCGCAGGTGCTCGAGGCCCAGCACCGCATCGAACTGCTGCCAGACGCCGTCGAAATCGTTGACGAGATCGTAGCCGGCCGAGAAGAGATGGCACGTGTCGGCGCAGAAGCCGATGCGCGTCCGTGCCGACGCGGGGATGTCATTGCGGATCGCCGCAAGCTCCTCGAAGGTGCGGCCCAGCACGGTGCCGCTGCCTGCCGTCGTTTCGAGGCAGATCATCGGGCCATCCGGCACGCGGTCCAGACATTCGGCAATCGAGGCGGCGTTGCGGCGGATGCCGGCGTCGTGCTCGTCGATGAAGTTGCCGGGATGCGAGACGAGATGCGTGATGCCCAGCTTGGCGCAGCGCCGCAACTCGGCGGCGAAGCTGTCCATGCTCTTGGCCCGCAACGCGTCGTCGGGGCTCGCGAGGTTGATGAGGTACGAGTCGTGGACGACGTAGTAGCGCACGCCACTCGACGCCGCTGCCGCCTTGAAGGCCTCGGCGGCGGCATCGTCGATCGTCGGTTCGCGCCACTGGTTGGGGGTCTTCGTGAAGAGCTGGATTGCGGTGGCGCCGATGAGAGCGCCGCGCGGTGGCGCCGTGTGGACGCCGCCGGAAATGGAGACGTGCGCCCCGAGGCGCTCCTCAGCAGCGGTCACGGACGACGGTTCAGCGTGCGGGGGTAAGGCAGCATTCGGACAAATATAGACCAGGTGCGCGCTGGCTCTAGGTACCGGGACCGTCGCAGAGACGGCACCGTCTCAACGCGCGAATGGAGATGCATCGGCGTGCGAAACGATGCAGGGCTGGGTCACCGCCGCCGCAGCCATTCCGTGGGGTCGAGTGCCGCCTGATTGCGTCCGCGAATCTCGAAGTGGAGGTGCGGGCCGTAGTCCGACGACTGGCCACCCACCTGCGCGATGATCTGTCCGCGCGTCACCGTCTCGCCCACCCGGACCACCGGGTTCTGCAGGTACGAATAGACGGAGTAGAAACCGTCACCGTGCGAGATGACGATGGTGAGGCCATACGTGCCGAAGTTGCCGGCGAGGCCGACGGTGCCGCCCTCGACCGCCTTCACCGGCGTCCCGCTGGCCGCCGCGATGCCGACGCCGTTCCAGCGGATCACGCCGCCACTCGGCAGCGTGTCGCGTCCGAAGCGATAGACCAGGGTGCCCTGCACGGGCCAGTCGAGCGTGCCGATGTCGGCGGTACTGACGGTGCCCTTCGTCGGAGCAGCACCACGGGCCGTGGCACGCGTGGCTTCGTCACGCCGCACCCGCTCGAGATTGGCGAGCGCACCGGTGAGCCGCGTCTCATCGCGCGCCAGCGCCGTCAGGCGCCGTTCGGTGGCGGCCTGCGAGCGCTGCAGCGACTCGAGCCGTCGTCCACGCTCGCCGGCCAGCTCGTCGTAGCGCTTGAGCTCGGCTTCACGTTCGATGCGGCGCCGGTCCAGCTCGGTGCGGACGCCGAGGAGATCGTCCCGCTGGCGGCCCACCCGATTCCGAAGGCGCTCGACATCCACGAGGATCGTTCGATCCTGACGGCTGGTGAGATAGAGATACTTGTAGCGGCTGAGCAGGTTGGAGAACCCCTCGGCGGCGAGCAGCGCCTGCCAGGTGTAGAGGTCGCCGCGCTTGTAGATCTCGGTGAGGCGCCGTTCGAGTACCGCACGGCGCTCGGCGAGGTTGTCCTGCGCGAGGATCAGTTCGGCACTGGTGCGGTCGAGCTGACTGGCGAGGCCGCCGATCTGGCGATCAATCTCGCCGACGAGCCGACTGGTGGCGTTCCGCTGACGCTCGAGATTGTCGATCTCGTCGTTGACGTCGTGCACCTGGCCGCTCAGCCGCTCCTGCTGCTGCCGCAGCCGCTCGCGCTCCGCGCGGATCTCCTGCAGCCGTCGCCGCGAGGCTTCCAATTGTACCTTCGCGCTGTCCTGCGCCCGCACGATGGTCGGTGCGGTGCCCACGAGCGCCGCAAGCACCAGCATGGTTCGCCACAGCACTGCCCCGCGGCTCACACGTCCTGCAGGTGACGGCCGACGCTCACGAGCGACGCGCCAAGGCCCATGGCGATCCCGAAGAGCACGAGGAGTGCCATCGTGCTCCCGCTCAGGAAGGCGATGCCGTCGAGCGCACTGCCGAGGGAGCTGCGGAAGAGGCTCCACGCGGCCAGCGCGAGGATGACGGCCATGATCCCGCCGACCAGCCCCTTGATGCCGCCCTCGAGCAGGAACGGCCCGCGAATGAACCAGTTGGTCGCCCCGACGACCCGCATGATGGCGATCTCGCGCGCCCGCTGGAGAATCGTGAGACGCACCGTCACGCCGATGATCACGATGGCGACGGCACCGAACGCCGCACCGATCGTCAGGCCGATGATGCCGGCGAGGTTTCGCAACTGATCCAGCCGTTCGACCCACTCGCGGCCATAGCGTACATCGTCCACGATCTCGAAGCCCTTGGCGCGCTCGGCCACGGCCGCCACGTGCGAGGCATCGCGAAAGCCGTCCTTCAGGCGGATCTCGAGCGAGGCGGGGAGCGGGTTCACCTGCAGGTCGGTGTACGCATCGCGGAACTCGACGAGCTCGGTCTTGGCCCGGACCAGTGCGTCCTCGCTGGTGACGACCTCGACCGTCTGCACCTCGGGGAAGCTCTGCATGTCCTGCGCGGTCAGCGTCATGGCCTCTGCCGGCGTGCCGCGCGTGACGAAGGCGACGATCTCGACCCGCTCCTCGATGCCGCGCAGCGCGAGGTTCAGATTCAGGGCCACCAGCAGGAAGAGCGCGACGGCAAAAAGGGAGAAGCCGATCGCCGTGATGGAAAGCAGCGAGAGCAGGGGCGCCCGCCGGAACGAGAGCAGTGCCTCACGCGTCAGCAGATTCACGGTGCCCCCGACGCGGTCTTGTCGTCCACGCCGCTGTCGTACGCCACTTCGCCGCCGCGCATCTCGATGGTGCGGAAGCCCGCACTCTTCACGAGGTCCAGGTCGTGCGTGGCCATCACGACGATGGTGCCGGTCGCGTTGATTTCCTTGAGCAGCTGGAAGACGCCGCGCGTGGCGCGCTCGTCGAGGTTGCCCGTGGGCTCGTCGGCCAAGAGCACCGGCGGATCGTTGACCAACGCCCGCGCGATCGCCACGCGCTGCTGCTCGCCGCCGGAGAGCTCGCGCGGGTAGGCGCGCGCCTTCGAGGCGAGCCCCACCTGCGTCAGCACGCGCATCACGCGGGCCGGAATGGTATCGGGTCGCGCGCCGGTGACTTCCAGCGCAAAGGCGACATTCTCGCTGGCGGTGCGGTCTTCGAGCAGGCGGAAATCCTGAAAGACGATCCCGAGCTTGCGGCGCAGGCGCGGTACGTCGTCCGGCTTCATCTCGTTGATGAGGAAGTTGGAAATACGCACGTCGCCGCTCGTCGGACGCTGCTCGCCGAACAGGAGCTTGAGCACGGTGCTCTTGCCGGCGCCCGAGTGCCCCGTGAGGAAGATGAACTCGCCGCGATTGATCGTGAACGACGTGTCCTTGAGCGCAATATGGCCGTTGGCATACGTCTTCGACACGCGATGAAAGCGGATCATCCCTCGGCCTCGTCGGCGCGGGTGAGCGCGTCGGCAAGGAGGCGGTGCAGCGCGGGGTCGAGCGGGCCGACCGATTCGTCATCGAGTCCGTCCACCGCCGTCACCGCGGTGCCGCAGCGCATCAGGACGTAGTCGATCGCTTCGCGCTGGTCTTCGCGGAGGCCGCGCAGGACGATGGGCCGGGCCGCGACGCCATCGACGCCGAACGCGAGCTTCACGACGATCTCGTCCGCGCAGGAGCAGTCCAGCAGCGCGATGTTGGTGAAGTCGAGCACGGTGACACGCGGTGCACCAGCCTCGAGCGTCGCCTCGATGTGCCGGCGCACGAGCACGCCGGTGGGGCGTGTCACGAGATTGGTGTACGGTGCACGCACGGCCTCGCGCAGCACGCAGGCCACCTGCACGTGCGCGATCACGCGGAGACCGTCGCCACGCCCGGAATCGTCACTTGCACCTGCGCTCCCGGGAAAAAGGGCAATTGTTCGGCGAGTGGTTCCTCATCATCCCAGCCTGGTACCAGCGCTAGCCGCGCCGTCCCGCTACGGACGCTGATCTTGCCATCCCATCGGCTCACGTACTTGCCAATGAAGCCGAGGCCCTGACCACGGCCCGGATCGCGGAACCGGCTGACCGCGTGCACCAGCGCCGACTCGATGGCCGTGCCGTCCCGCCAGCGGTCGCCGAATTTGCGGGCCTGCTGTGCCTCGAGCGAGCGCCGGAAGCCGACACCGCCATCGCTCACGGCGATGACCACCACGCGGCGCCCGCCAAGCCGCCGACGATACGTGTACGCCTGCGCGGCGACCCAACCGCTGGTGCCGGCATGCTCCACAATATTCTGACATGCCTCCGAGAGCGCCATGCTGAAGCCCATCGCGGCCGGGCTCTGCAGCCCCAGGTCACTGACCAGAATGCGCGTGGCCCCACTGCTGACGCGCTCCACGGCACCGTGCACGTCTTCCGCGGCACGGATGCAGGTCGTCTCGAGCAGGGCGTCCGATCCACCCGCCCGGCCGCGCGGCACCTTGCCGTGCAGTTCGAAGAACTCGGCCGCGTGCTCGAAGAACTGCATCCGCGCCCAGTAGCCCGCGACGTCGGCGTTGGCCGGTACGGTGAAGAACGGCTTCTCCGCGCCGGCTTCCTTCAAGACCTGCCCGGCCGTCAGCATGGCGATGAGGCCGTACGGCGAGGCCCAGGCGGCCGAGCGTGCGTCGAAGAGCAGACGCCCTTCGGCAGGCCACGGCCCGATCGCGGCGGCGAACTGATCCATCGCGCGGTCGTCGAACGACGTGGGAATTTCCACCACGCGCGTCACGGCGCCACCAACTCGCCGCGGAGATGCCGGACCAGTCCGTCGGCTCCGCGATAGGCCGCACTGCGGGCCGCGCGGCGATTCCCCTCGCCGATGGCCGTCTCGATGGGGCTCCCCGCCAGCAGCAACGCACAGGTGGTGGCGCCGAAGACGTCACCGCATCCGGTCGTATCCACGACATCCGCCTCCGTGCTGGCGATACGGGCGGTGCGGAGTGGTGCGCCTGCGCGGAGCGTCCGCGAGACGCGGCCGGTCAGCGC
>Ga0163144_10002928_pt1 | contig 38948 bp, 32 predicted proteins | sample OliLak19BULKMAT1_FD_123175 | JGI IMG/M metagenome (GOLD analysis project Ga0163144, IMG submission 123175) | Freshwater microbial mat bacterial communities from Lake Vanda, McMurdo Dry Valleys, Antarctica - Oligotrophic Lake LV.19.BULKMAT1 | ecosystem: Environmental > Aquatic > Freshwater >...
GCCCGAGTTTGACTGCTCCGCGCCCGAGTTTGACTGCTCCGCGCCCGAGTTTGACTGCTCCGCGCCCGAGTTTGACTGCTCCGCGCCCGAGTTTTATTGCGCCGCGCCCGAGTTTGATTGCGCCGCGCCCGAGTTTGATTGCTCCGCGCCCGAGTTTGATTGCGCGCCGCCGTATTGATTGTATCGAGCGGCGTAATTGACTAACTAGAGCCCCCCCGCTCGGCACGTCAGCCCGCGGACGCGCAGAGCGTCAGCAAGTCATCATCATGGGTTCCCCGGTCACCGAAACCGTAGGCGACGCGAAGCGCGCAATGGAAGCGCTCGAGTGGGCCGCTTTGCGCGCAGAGGCCAAGACCGACCCGGCCATCAGCCCGCTGGCGTCGCCGGCCGACTATCAAGCCGCCGCGTCCGTGTATCTGCGTGACATGCGCGTGCATCTCGACCGCGTGTTGATGTCGGCTGACGCCGAGGGCGGCCTCGACGCATTGCTCGAGGCCGGCGCGCTTGGTGCGCTGCTTCCCGAGGTGTCTGCGATGGTCGGCTTCGGCGACGGCGAGTGGCGCCACAAAGACGTGTGGAAGCACACCAAGCAGGTGGTTCGGCAAGCCGTGCCCCGCATCGAGATCCGCTGGGCCGCGCTGCTGCACGACATCGGCAAAGTCCGCACTCGCTCGATCTCCCCGGACGGCGAGGTGCACTTCTTCGGCCACGCTGAAGTGGGCGCGCGCATGTTCGACAAGATGAATCGCCGAATGCCGATCTTCAAACACGAAGATTCGCTGCGCACTTCGGTGCATTTTTTGATCTTGCACCACTTGCGAGCCAGCCAGTACGAGGCCACTTGGACGGACAGTGCGGTGCGACGCTTCGCTCGCGAGATGGGCGACTCGCTCGACGACGTGCTCTGCCTGTCGCGCGCCGACATCACCACCAAACGGCCCGAAAAGAAGAAGAAAGGGCTGCGCCAGATCTCCGAGCTAGCCGATCGCGTGCGCGACGTGCTGGCGCAAGACTCGGTCGTCCCCCCGCTACCGAGCGGCGTGGGTGACGAGATCATGAAGGCGTTCAGCCTGCCACCCTCTCGCTTGATCGGCGAAATCAAGCGCAGACTTGAGGAGCTCGTCGAGAAGGGCGAGCTCACCGGCCATCAAGACTCAAGCTTCTATCTGGCGCACCTCGCTGCCAACCGCGCAGCCTTCGGTTTGCCCGAGTAGCGCGAGAGATCACCACAGAGGCACGGAGGCACGGAGGCACGGAGGACACGCGACTTCACGCGTCCTTCTTCACGCTCCGTGCCTGCGTGGTGATCCGACTCCGACGAAAGCTACAGCTTGGCGTCGCAAGAGAGGCAGTGCTTCGGCACTTCTTCTTTGTGATAGGCCTCGCCGCAACGGCCGCAGAGCCTGGCGTCGTTTTCGAACGCGATCAGGCGGTCCGAGGCTTTACAGCGGAGGCCTGCGACTTGCGGTTCCTCGAGGGTCAGCGGCTCTCCAGCGTCTTTCAACATCTTGGGCAGCTCGTCTTTGAGCGATGACACGCGTGCTGGAATCCGGGCGCGCGCCTCTGCCAACGCGAGCCAAGCCGCGTCGGCGTGGGGCCCGACCGGAATCGTGATCAAACGTCCAAAGCCCGAAAAAGTCAGCGTTCCGGAGGCGAGCCGAACCGTGTCGACATCGTGCCAGGCGAGGCGCTCGATGGTTCCGCTGCGCTCGGCAGCAAGGCCAGCATCACCGACGCGCATCGGCGGCACAGCCCGCGACGAGAACACGAAGCCGACGATGAAGAGGACCACGCCCGCAATCAGCAGGTGGACCGCATAGTGATGCGGTCCGGCCTTACGCACGAACTGACCGAAAACGCCTGCGCCGATGCAGACGGCACCCACAGAGCTCACGATCGTGCCGAACAGGGCAACCGTGTTGGAGCGCGGATCGAAGCGGCGCTCGCTTCGGCGATCTGTCGGTAGGCGCAGCCAGCTTGGCTCGGCGCTCGCCTTTTTCTTGGCGCTGCCTGAAGGTTTCACCTTCGCCTTGGACTTTGCCGATGCCATCGCGGGGTCGTACCGAAAGCAGGTCCGCGACGCAAACGACGGTTGCGGGGTAAGCTCAGGGGGTGCTGCGGCGTCGCCTACTCGTGGTGATTCCAGCGGTCGCTACTGCGATCGTTGCCTTCGTCTTGCTCGGACCAGGCCAAGTTCGCTCAGTGCGCGCTGCTCGGGTGCTGGCTGCAGGCGGGGAGCTCGAGTCGCTACGGGTTGCGCTCGTCTCTCGCAGCGAGGGCCGCGACGACCCTGCAACTGCGGCAAGCTTGGCCGTCTTCGTCGGCAAAGAGACCCGCCCTCGTTGGCAAGGTGAGCTCAACGCTGGAGTCGCCGAGGTGGTGCTCGCGGCTCCAATCGACCCGCAAGCCGACGTGCGGATCGAAGCCGATGGCGCCGTCGTTGCTAGCGGCAAGCTCGCGGCCCACCAGCCAGCGGTCGCCACGCGCGGCGTTGGGCGCGCTGCCACCTTCGAAAACGCAGGCCTGACGCTCGCCGTCGAAGTCACGCGCGGGGCGTTGGTTCCGCCATTTCCCGAGCGGGTGCGATTGTCCCTCCGAGACGGCGCAACGCCCACAGCTGGTGCCGAAATCATTTGGACGGCGGTCTCGGCCGAGCCGGCCAGCGGGCGGGTCATCGTGGACGAAAAGGGTGCCGCCGAGATCGAGATCAGCGCGCTGGCCCAGCCTGTTTTGCTTTCACTCGAAGCTCGCATCGGCAGCCGCACGGTCTCGGGTGAAGCGACATTGCCCGTCTCGATGAGCGGCATCTACCTGTCTCCCAGCGCGAGCGGCGGCGGCTTCGAGCTGGTGAGCCCGGGGCCTCGCAAGACGGCATACCTTTCTCTCTACGATGGCGAAGGTCGCTATGCCGGCGCGGTCGTACCGCTGACGGTCGACGAGAAAGGCTTCTCGCGCGGCCGCGTGTCGCTGGAGCCAGCGCGCCCGCCTGTGGCGGTCGTGGTCTCCGGCGAGCCGTCGGAGAAAGGCCCATCGACGGTCACCTGGCCACCCCCTGGAACAGTCGGCACCTCCGAAGCGCCCCGGCTCGAGCTGGTGCTCGACGGGATGGGCGCGGCCATCGCGACAGAGCGAACCCGTATCGCGCGTGTGCGCACACTGGCCATCTTGTCGCTTTCGTTGGCTGCGGCCCTCGAAATCGCGCTGCTTTTGTGGGTAGGTCGCCGCGAAAGCAAGAACCTCGCGGCGCTCGGGGAGGCGCTCTCCGAAGGCGATGTTGGCGACCTTGCCGAGGCCACGCCTCAGGCGACGCCACCCATCGGGAGCCGGCAATCGGTTTTGATCGTTTCGGTGGTCGCCTTGGTTCTGGTCATGTTCGTAGCTGTCGCGCACTTCAGCGGGCTTGCCCCCTGACCCGACACAGAAGATTCGTGGTGATTTGGGGCGCTTCGCTGGCTCGAAGGGGCCTTCGGCGATACCCTGCCGGATAGTGCGAAAGCTGTTCCTCGCCGCGATCCTCGGGGCCCTCGCAGTGCCCTTCGTGGCTCCGCCGATGCCCGCACTCGCGGGCGATTTCGACCCGAGCGGCCGTGGCAAGAAGAAGAAGCCACCGAAGCCCGGCGGAACAAAACCCGGTGGCACAAAGCCCGGCGGCACAACCCCGGGCGGTGCGAACCCCGGCGGAGCGAAGCCCGGCATCAGTCCTGGGGCAGCCACGGAGCCGAAGCCCGGAAAGCCGGGCGACGACGACAAAGGCAAGAGCTCCGAAGCGTTGATCGAGCGCTACACGGGCATCGTGCTGAAGCAGCCTGGCTCGCCCTTTCCTTTGCAGCGCCTGGCCCAGCTCTACCGCGAGCGAGACGGCAATCTCAAGAAGCTGGTCGAAGAGCTCGAGAAGCGCAGCGCGCAGACAGGTGACGACGCTTGGCCAGCCAAGGTGGCGCTCGCCGGGGTGCTCAAGCAAGACGGCCGCTACGACGAAGCCATCAAGGCGTACGCAGTCGCGATCGCCGACAAGCCGAAAGAGAGCGCGCCGGTGCTCGCCCTCGCGCAGCTCGAGTTCGACCGCGGCGACAAGAAAGCTGCTCGCGGCCACTACGAGAAGGGGCTGCCGCTACTCAAAGAGGCGGCCGAGATCGAGCAGACGACGCGCACCCTGATGCAGGTTTGCCTCGACTTGAAGGACCTGGAAGCCGCGCGCACACACCACGCGGCGCTCGTGAAAAAATCGCAAAGCTCTCTGTTCGTCAAAGCCGAGCTCGGCCGCGAGCTGGCTGCGCGCCAAATGTACGAGCCCGCCGAAGCCGAGTTCCGCGAGCTGGTCAAGGCAGCATCAGGAGACAACCGGGCGCTCGCGCCAGCGCTCCGCGATTTGGGTAGCACCCTCGGCAAGCAGAAGAAGATGACCGAGGCGGTCGAGACGCTCAAGAAGGCGCTCGCCGTCGCCGGCAGCTCGGCCGGCATCCGCGCTGAAATTTTGGCGATCATGACGGATGCGTTTCGAGCAGAAGGCAAGCTCCCAGAGCTTGTCACGATCCTCGAGAAAGAGCCCGGCCAAGACTTTCACCGTTTGAAGACGTTGGCTGGGCTCTATGAAGAGACCGGCTCCGTCGACAAAGCATTGGTGACCTACAGGAAGGCGCTGTCGATGGACTCGAGCCACGTCGACACCCGCGTGAAGATCGTCCATCTCCTGCAGACGGCGGGGCAGCTCGAGGAAGCCATCAAGGAATACGAGGCGTTGGTCAAAGCAGCGCCGAACAACCCCGACTTCGTGTTCGAGCTGTGCGAAACGCTGATTCAACGCGGCGATCGCCCGAAGGCGCTGCGGCTGTTGAAAGAGCTCGAAGGCCGCGCCCAGGAGAACGACGTGCTGGCGGCAGTGGCCGATTTTTATGAACGGGTGGAGGAAAAAGAGAAGGCGATGGCCATTCTCCAACGCCTCGCCAATGCGGGCGGTGGCGACCCGACCTTCTTGGAAGACCTCGGCGACCGTTACTACCAAGCCGGAGAAAAGAAGAAGGCGCTCGATACCTGGGCCAAGATCAAGACCATGGTCCCGAACAAGGCGCGCGCGAGCGCCAAGCTCGGCGAGATCTACCTCGACCATGACATGCCAGAAGAGGCATTGGCTGCCTTGCGCGAAGCCGTGGCGGCAGAGCCCACCAGCATTTCTTTCAAAAAGGCGCTCGCCATTGCCCTCGAGCGCACGGCCCCGGGCACGCCCTTCGCGAACGATCGTTTCAGCGAGGCGGTTCGCATCTGGGAGGGCTTGCTGCGCGAAGCGAAGACCGACGCCAACCTCTCGCGCGAAGCCCGGACGCACATCGTCAGCGTTTGGTCGGTCCAGAAGGAGCTCGCCAATCGCCTCGCCCCATTGAAACAACGCTTCGAGGCTGAACCACCCGACCTCGAGGCAGGGCGCCTCTTGGCCGAGGTTCAGCGCAAGCTCGCGAAGCTTCCCGAAGCAGAGGCGACCTTGCGCGCGATCGCCAAGAAAGATCCGGGCGACGAGGCGTCGCTGTTGGCGCTCGAGCGAGTCTTGGTGCAGCGCCAAGATCTGAAAGGCGCGATCGAGGTCCTGCAAAAACTGGCGGACCGCAACGACAAGTCGGCGCGCCAATACTACCAGCGCATGGCGCAATACGCCTCCGAGCTCTACCTCGACGATGACGCCATCAAGTACGCCGCCAAGGCGGTCGAGCTGTCACCCGAGGACGCGAACGGCCACCAGAAGCTCGGCGACAGGTACAAGCAGCGCCAAGACTTCCCGAAGGCGATCGCAGAGTATCGGCAGGCGATCCAAAAGAACGATCGCCTCTTCACCGTCTATTTCGATCTGGCCGAGCTGTTGATGTCGTCGTCCGAGGTGGCCGAAGCCGATCGCCTCTTCCGCCGTGTGATTCGCGCGAGCGGCGACGAAGAGCTGGTCGCCAGGGCGGCTCGAATGTCGATGCAGATCAACCTGGGCAAGGGCACGCTCGAGTCGCTCGAGCGCGAGCTCTTGCCGGTCGCAGTGGGCAACCCGCAGAAGCCGATCTATCGACGGCTCTTGATCGAGCTTTATGGGGCGATGACGCTGCCGCTGGTGCAGAAAGTCCGCCTGGGCGACGACCCGAAAAAGATCGCAGAGGCGAGAGCCCAGCTCAGCGCGATCGGCGCTCGTGGCTTGAAGCCGTTGCTCGATGCATTGGCGGACGACCGAGACGCGCAGCAGCGCGTTGCGATCGAAATCTTGGCCTACGTCGAGAACAAGAGCGCTGGCGCCACGTTGTTCAACTTCGCGACGGGGCAGGCCGACAAGCAGCTGCGAACGCGCGCGATGATCGCCGTCGGCGCCCTGCGTGACCCGGAGATGTTGCCCAAGCTGGAGAGCATGTTGTCGCCCAAAGACCGCGACGTCTCCCTCGCGCCTTCCGATGATCTGGCGCTCGCTGGCACCTGGGCAGTCGCGCGCACGAAAGATCCCAAAGCGGAAGAGCTGCTCCTGCGCTTGCTCGCTTCCGCGTCGCCGGACGTCCGAGCCGTCGCTGCCGTCGGCTTGGGGCTGTCGAAGAACAAGAAGCACGCGTCCGCACTGGTGAAGCTGGCACGCGCAGTCGAAAGTGGCCCCACAGCGCGTGCTGCCGCGTTGCTTTCGCTCGGGCAGTTGGCCGGCGGGGTCGCGGACGCCGAGCTCCAGAGCTTGGTGTCCGCCAATCTCGAAGCCAACGACCTCTTGCTCCGCCGCGCCGCATTGGTAGTTGCGGCGCGTCTGGCCACTGGCAAAGCGGCAAAGGGCGCTGATCAAGCGACGCTCGACGCGCTCGCGCAGGGCATCCTCGCGACCGACGACAGCCTGCGCGAAGACGCAATCGCTGCGGCAGCCTCGCTGGTCTCGAAGACCTTCGTGGAGAAAGCAGACCCGCTCCCGGTGCCGAATGGCAAGCTGGACGCGCGCGGAATCTTGACCGGTCTGCTGCCGGAAACTCCAAGCGACGCGCTGCGCGCGGACGTACTCATCGTGTTGCGCACGCAGCTCACAAAAGCCGCCATCGGCGCGGTGGCCACCTCGCCAGAGAAGGCAGCTGCCATTGCTGACAATCTGAGCGCTGGGCCGGTGCTGACGCCATTCGCCAAGGCGTGCGCGTCGTTGCCCGCAGAAACACGCGAAAAAGCGGAGCTTGCGACACGCGCTATCTTGGATGGCACAATCCCGGGCTACGTAGGGCTCTTGAAGCACCCCGAATCGAATGCTCGCATCAAGGCGGCCCAAGTGTTGGCGCTGGCCGGCTCCAGCGCTTCCGAAGCAGCGCTCGCTCAGGCGTTGGCCGAGGGCGACGACGATGTAAAGCGGGCGGTGCTGTCCGCACTGACCAGCAGCCAAAGCGACGAGCTGACCGACGCCATCGCCGCCTTGGCCAAAACCGACAAGAGCTGGGCAGTGCGGGCACGTGCGGCCGAGACGCTGGGACGTCGCGCCATGTGGTCGTCCGGAAAGGCTTCGCACAAAGACGCCGCCATCAGGGCGTTGGCGGTAGTCGCACATGACGACACCTACGCGCTGGTGCGCGAGGCCGCGCTGGTGTCGCTCGCGAGCCTCGATCGCAGCGCCGCCCTGCCAGCCTTGAAGCACGCCTCCGCAAAAGACAGCGAGGCGCGCGTGCGCCAGGTCGCCAACGCCATCCTCACGACGCCGCCTGACGCGGCGCCTGCCCCCTGATCCTGACTCAATGGCCTCTTGACTCAATGGCGATTGCGCTCGGTATCGAGACGTCGTGTGACGAGACGGCTGCGGCTGTGGTTTCGTCGAGCGGAGAAGTGCTCTCCGACGTCGTCCACAGCCAGATCGCACTGCACGCGCCTTTCGGTGGGGTCGTCCCGGAGATCGCGGCCCGCGATCACGCGCTGTCGCTAAGACCCGTCGTAGAGCGGGCGCTGCGAGACGCGAAGCTAGGCTTGCAAGACGTCGACGGCATCGCCGTCACCAATCGGCCTGGCCTGGCCGGTGCGCTGCTCGTAGGGCTCGTATTCGCCAAAGGGGTCGCGTGGGCAAGAAGCCGGCCCATCGTCGGAGTCGATCATCTGGTAGCTCATTTGCTGGCGGTCTTTCTGCGACGAGAGGGTGCGTCTGCGGCGCCGCTTTATCCATTTGTTGGCTTGCTGGTCTCCGGCGGCCACACGGCGATCTATCGGGTCGGCGGTCCGCTACACAGCCAGATTCAGGAGCTCGGGGCGACGCGCGACGACGCCGCAGGAGAGGCCTTCGACAAAGTCGCGAAGATGCTGGGCCTCGGCTACCCCGGTGGCCCGCTGGTCGACCGCCTGGCCCAGACGGGTGACCCAAGCCAAGCTGGCATCGATCTGCCGAGCGCGATGAACGAGCGTGCCAACTTGGAGATGAGCTTCTCCGGCTTGAAGAGCGCCATGGCTCGCCACGTCGAGCAGCGCGGCGTGCCGACCGGTTCGGCATTGAACCATCTGTGCGCGGCATTTCAGCTGAACATCGTCAGCACGCTCGTGAAGAAGACGATTCGCGCGAGCGAAGACGAGGGCATCCCGCGCATCGTGATCGGCGGCGGCGTCGCCGCCAACGCTGGCTTGCGCGCGCACATGCGCGAAGCCGCGGCGAAGCGTGGCATCGAGGTATACATTCCGCCGCTTGCGAGCTGTACGGACAACGCTGCGATGATCGCCTACGCCGGCGCGCTGCGCCTCGAACGTGGCGAGCGCGACGACCTTTCATTGGCTCCAGCCACGAAGACAGCCCTGTTGCGTGTTACACGCAAAGGTGGCGGCAAACGATCATGACAATGGCGATCAAGCTCAAGCTCGTTCTCGCTGTGACCCTGCTGGCGCATGCGCTCGGCTGTACGCCCCCGCCACCGAAGGCGGCTGGCGAGCACGCCGATGCGTCCACGCAAGCTTTGGCTGCGGCGATTCCCGTCTCGCCGGGGGATCCGGCGCGCGGCAACGTCGACGCCCTGGTCACCGTCGTCGTTTTCGGCGACTACGAGTGCCCCCATTGCCGCCGCGCCAACACGATGATGGCCGAGCTCGCAGAAGCGTACGGACCGGACAAGCTCAGAGTCGTGTGGAAACACTTCCCGGTCGACGCTGAGTCGACGGCCCGCACCGCGGCCGAGCTCTCCATCGGTGTGCGCGAGCTCGGCGGGGACGCAGCGTTCTGGGACTTTCACGGTACTGTCTATGGTGACCCACAGACCGGACCAGTCGAGCGGCGCGTCGCCATGGCGATCGCCGAGGCGCGCGAGAGCGCAAATCTCGATCTGGAGACGCTCGCGCGCACGGCGCAAACGCGCGGGCGAGCGAAGGTCGAGGCCGACCTCGCGTTGGGCACGAGCCTCGGTGTTCGCGCGCTCCCGAGCCTGTTCATCAATGGCGTATTCCTCGAGGGTATCGGGACGCGAGCCGAGCTCACGCAGGTCATCGACGACGAGATGAAACAGGCCGACCAGCTCATCGTACAGAAGGTCGAACCGAGCCAGGTGTATCGCCGCCGCGTCACCGAGAATCTCGCCGCAGCCGCGACGCCCTCAGCAGGCGCTTCGACGCTGGCTGGCGAGGACGTCGACGACGGGATCGATCCACTGGAGGACAAGGTCTACCGCGTGCCCATCGCCGGGTCGCCGACCGCAGGCAACCCTGCCGCGCTGATAACGCTGGTCGAGTTCGCAGACTTCGAGTGCACCTATTGCGCGGGAGCAGCAAAGACGGTGAAAGCTGTTCAGGAGCGCTACGGCGAAAAGCTCCGGGTCGTCTTCAAGAACAGTCCCCTTCCCTTTCACGAGCGCGCGACACCTGCGGCCAATCTCGCGCTGGAGATCCGAGCGCAGAAAGGCGACGCCGCCTTCTTCAAGGCCCAAGAGACGCTGTTCGCGGCCAATGGTGCGCTCGACGACGCCCTGTTCGAGCGCGTCGCTCGAGACGCTGGCGTTTCGGTCAACGACGCAACGCGCGCGATGCGCGAGCAGCGCTACGCGAAAGAGATCGAGAACGATCAGATGCTCGCCGACGATGTCGGGGCCACCGGCACGCCGTATTTCTACGTCAATGGCAAGCGAATCAAAGGCGCGCGCAGCTTGGCGCGCTTCATCCGCGTGATCGACGCAGAGCTTGCCAGCGCCGAAGCGCGGGTGAAGGCCGGCACGCCGCCGGACCAGCTGTACGCGTCGATCGTCAATGGTGCAGAGGGCCCGGAGCCGTTGACGCGAGTCGAGCTGCCGCCGGTGAGCAAGACAGCACCGGCGCGTGGACCCAAAGACGCGTCGGTCGTCGTCGAGATATTCGCCGACTTTCAATGCGGCTTCTGCCGCGTGCACGCAGAACGAATGGAAGAGCTGGAGCAAGCCTTTCCGGGAAAGCTGCGCTTCGTGTTCCACAACTTTCCATTGTCTGGTCACGCGCGCGCGCTGCCGGCTGCCATCGCAGCGCTGGAGGCCCGTCGTCAAAAGGGCGACGAGGCCTTCTTCAAGATGCACGATCTGTTGTTCGCCGATCAAAACGGGCTCGACGACAGAGCCCTGCTGGCGAAGGCAACCAAGCTCGGGCTGGACGTGAAGCAAGTCGAGGTCGAGCTTGCCGGCAAACGCTACGAGAAGGTGCTGGCTGCGGAGGCCGAGCTCGCCGAGAAGCTCGGCGTGAGCGGGACGCCGACGACCTTCATCAATGGCTATCGAGTGGGCGGCGCCGCGTCTCTCGTCAAATTCAAGAAGGCCGTGCGCCAAGCGCTGGCAGATGGTGCTGCGCAAAAGCCGGCTTCGACCGCGAAGACCAAGGCCAAATAGCGCTACTCGGAGACGTCGAGAAAGCTCACCTTGATGCGCTTCGGTTGCCAGCCTGCGAATTTGACGGTGGCGACCGGGTCTGCCGAATCGTCGACCTCGAGGACGCGGCCGCGACCGAACGACTTGTGCTCGACGTAGCTGCCGGGTGACAGTAGCGATCGCGCGGAGCCGAGCGCGCGCGCCAGCACCTTCTTGCTGGGGCCGAAGGCACTGGGTGCATCGTCATCACGCTCGACGAAGCGTTCGCCCGCTGCCCGCTGGGGCGCGGCGCCTGCTCTCTGAACGGGCACCGACGCGTGCGGGCCAGCGCGAGGGGTCCCCATCTGCGAGGCCGCGGACCAGGCCAGACGCGGCGCCCCTGCCGCCTGACTCTGCGCGCCCCAGCCTTCACGGTCGATGAAGCGGCCCGCGCCCGCTTTGCGCGACTCGGTCAGCTGTTGCGATACCACCTCGGGCGGCAAGTCAGCCAAGAAGCGACTCGGTTGGTTATAGCGAGTGGTGCCGAAGATCGAGCGGCGCTCGGTGTGTAGCAGCGTCAGCTTGTGGCGCGCCCGGGTGACCGCGACGTAAGCGAGGCGGCGCTCTTCTTCCACGTCGTTCTCGCGATTCGGATCCATGCTCCTGAAAGGGAATGTGTCTTCTTCCAACCCGACGATGAAGACATGGCCGAACTCGAGCCCCTTGGCTGCGTGCACTGTCATCAGCGCGACCCGTGGTGCATCTTTCATGTCGTCGGCGGCTGCCGACAGTGTGATGCGCTCCAGGTAGCCGCCGACCGTGGGCACCTCGCCCAGCGACAGCACCTCTTCCTCGAACTCGCCAATGGACCCGAGGAGCTCGCCCAAGTTGAGCAGCCTCGCTTCCGCTTCATCCGACTCGTCCAGCTCGAGCAGCTTCTGGTAGCCGGTCTCTTCGAGCACGCGCTCGGCGAGGTCGCGAGGGCCGACCGTCTCGATGCTCGCCGCCAGATCCGTGAGCAAGGCGTGAAAACGGGCCAGCGCCTTCTTCGGCTGAGGGCCCAGCCGGTCCGATTTCACCAGCGGCTCGATGGCGTCGAACAGCGAGGTGCCATGTTCGTTCGCCATTGCCGCGAGCTTCTCGGTGGTGGTGTCACCGATCTTTCGCGAAGGGACGTTGATGATGCGCATCAGATCCACGTCGCTCTTCGGGTTCGAGAGCACGCGCAGATAGGCGATCAGGTCTTTGACCTCGGCGCGTTCGAAGAAACGCATGCCGCCAATCACTTGGTAGGCGATTCGATCGGCGCGCAGCACCTCTTCGAGCACGCGGGATTGCGCGTGCATCCTGTAGAATACGGCGACTTCGGAGAGCTCGACATCGTGGTCGGCGAGCTCGCGAATACGTTCAGCGACAAAGGCCGCTTCGTCGCGCTCGGTCGATGCGCCGACCACCAAAACCAATGCACCGGGCGGGTTCTCGGTGAATAGCTCCTTCGGCTCGCGATCTTTTGCCGGCCGAATGACGGCCAGGGCCGCATTGACGATGTTGCCGCTCGAACGATAGTTTTGCTCGAGCTTGACGATGCGGGCACCACCTTGCTCGCGCTTGAAGTTACGCACGATGCGGACGTCGGCGCCGCGCCAACGGTAGATGCTCTGATCATCGTCACCGACGACGAACAAGTTCTTGGTGGCACCGGCGAAAGCGCTGACGAGCCGATACTGGACGTTGTTGACGTCCTGAAACTCGTCGACGAGAACGTGTTGAAACTTGCGACGCAGGTCGTCGCCCACCGTCGACTTCGGGTCCTCGAGCAGGCGCAGCACGCGGAGCAAGAGGTCATCGAAATCGACGGCGTTGGCTGCAGCGAGGCGGCGCTCGTACTCGACGAAGCAACGCTTGACCACGTCTTCCACGTAGTTGCCGGGCGTGAACTCTTCGGCGGTGGTGCCCTCTTGCTTCTCGCGGTGAATTCGCCCGAGCGTCTGCCGCGGTGGAAAACGTTTGTCGTCGATGCCGAGCTCTTTGTAGGCACGGTTCATCACTGCGCGCTGGTCGTCGTCGTCGTAGATCACGAAGCCCCGCGTGAGCCCCGCCGCGTCGTGATAGCGCCGGAGCAGGCGCGCACAGATGGCGTGAAAGGTGCCCACCCACAAGTCGCGCACCAGCTCCGGCCCGACCAGTAGCTCGAGGCGCCGCTTCATCTCGCCAGCGGCCTTGTTGGTGAAGGTGACCGCCAAAATCTCGTACGGCGGCACATTGCAAGCCGCGAGCAGGTTTGCGATGCGATAGGTGATGACGCGCGTCTTGCCGCTGCCGGCGCCAGCGAAGACCACCATGGGCCCCTCGACATGCGCGGCTGCAGCCGTTTGAGGCTCGTTCAGCACCGTCTCCGGCGCAGCGTCGGCCTCTGCCACATGGTCGAGAGGCGCCTCCAGAGTCTCGACCGGGAGCGAGATCTCGCTGTCTTCTTCGCCCGCCACGGCTTTCGCGTACCACGACCTCACTGTGCGAAAAAGGAGAAGGATGTGGTACGGTCGCTACGTTATGCTTAGCCGTAGGTCGGCTCGCTCTCTTCTGCTTTCGCTCGGCGCATTTGCCGTGATGAGTACCGCGCTTGCGCCAGAGGCAGCTGCCTTCTGTCGCAGCACCACCTGCACCGGTGACTGCCCGCGCGACGAGAACGAGTGCAAGACCAGCGGCGAGAAGCTCTACTGGAAGTCCAGCTGTGTCGGGTTTTCGCTGCAGAAAGACAGCAGCATTCACATCCCGATGAAGTACTTCGAGCAGGTCGCGCAGCGCTCGTTCGTGCAATGGACAGAGCTCGAGTGCGATACGGGCCTCGCGTCGATTGCGTTCTCACAGCTCGACGACGTTGCCTGCCACAAGACCGAGTACAACAAGGGCGGCACCAACGCGAACATCATCATGTTCCAGGACGACAAGTGGATCTACCAGGGCGTCGACAACACTCTGGCAAAGACGACTGTGACGTTCGACGGTGACACTGGCGAGATCCTCGATGCGGATATCGAGATCAACCACGCGAACAACAACTTCACCATCTCGGACATGGTGATCGACTACGACCTCGAGTCGGTGTTGACGCACGAGGTCGGCCATTTCATCGGGCTCGATCACACGCTCGACTTTTCGGCGACGATGTACGCCGGCTACGAGCCAGGCACGACAGAGCAGCGCACCCTCGAAGAAGACGACATTCTCGGTGCTTGCGAGGTGTACCCGCCCGAGCGCCAGGCCACTTGCTCGGCCGACCCCAGCGGGGGTCTCGGCTACGAGTGTGACGGCGTCGAGGGCGAGGCCGCCGACGGCGACGGCGACGGGTGCAGCTGCCGCACGCTTGCTGGTTCCGGCAGAGGTGCTGGTTCCGGCAGAGGTGCTGGTTCCGGTAGTGGCGGTCTGGCCCTGGTCGTTGCAGCTTTTGGGATCTCCGTGCTTCGGGCGCGTCAGAGACGCGCTGTTTGAAAGAATGGTCGAGCAATCATGAGCCGATGGGTGGGTGTCTTCGCGTTGATGGGTGCGGCGAGCGCGATCTTCTTCGCGTGTGAAGAGCCAGTCGAATCGCTATGCGAAGTCGGCACCGAGGTCTTTTGCAAATGTCGCGGCGGCGACTCGGGCACGAAGAGCTGCCTCGAGGGCGGTAACTCTTATGGCGAGTGCACGACCAACACCGGCTCGTGTCCCGAGATCGAGGACCCGACCTCGACCACCGGTCTCACCCCGGTTTGCCTCGGCGGCGAAGAAGTCGCCTGCACGTGTGACAATAGCGACACGGGCATCAAGGTCTGCGCCGAAGATGGGTCCACCTTTGGGGACTGCACCGTCGCCGGCGGAGCCTGCGGCAGCGGGTCCGGCGACAAGCTGCTGTATTCCCCCTGCGCCGACGGCGGCGAGTGCGTCACCGGCACCTGTGCCAGCGGCTATTGCACGCGCACCTGCGAGATCTTCACCGATTGTTACGACAGCGACAACGAGCTCTATGGGGACTGCATCGTCGTCGCAGACGTGAACCAGTGCGCGCCTTACTGTCTGAAGCAGGCCGATTGCCTCGATGCCTTTGGTGAACCGAGCGCGTGCGGCGGTGCCACCGCGCTCGACGATGCCGAGGTCGCCTTCGGAGCCTGTGCCGATTGGGACGCCGAGCTCCAAGGAATGCCGTACGGCACGCTGTGCGACGCCGAGTCCGGCGAGATTCTGATCTTCGGCGGCGAAGGTCAGCTCGTGGTCGCAGAGTGCAGCCTGGGCGCACCCGGCGTGCAGAACTACTGCTTTGCCGACGAGTGCACCAAGGTTTGTTACGAGGACGTCGACTGCCCGGAGATGAACTGCTCGTCCAACGGCTCGGTTGCCGGCTGCTGTGAAACGGAGCCGGAGTGCAACTGAGCTCCTCCGTGCCAAGGGCAGACCAGAGCGGGCGCTTGCGCGCGCCTTTGTTCCAGAGGGCACGGAGGAATCTTGCTCGATGTCCGACCTCCGGTCGGAATTGGCAGGCTGCTGCTGCGGCGGCGCTGCTCCTCTTGGCTACGTGCGAAGACGGCAGCACGAGCGGCGGCGGCGCGGGCACAGGCGGCGCTGCACAGCTCTCCTGCGGCGATGGCTTCGCCGATGCCGATCTCGGCGAAGAGTGTGACGACGGCAACCTCGAGGACGCCGACGACTGCCTGAACGACTGCACGCTGCCGAAGTGCGGCGACAGCATCGTGCACCTCGGCTTCGAGGACTGCGACGATGGCAATCTAGAGGACACCGACGATTGCACGTCGAGCTGCGCTCTTGCCTCCTGCGGCGACGGTGTGACTCACGCTGGCGTCGAAGATTGCGACGACGGCAACGAAGAGGACAACGACGCCTGCAGCGCCAGCTGCACCGCGGGCGCTGGCTGCGGCAATGGCACGCCAGAAGCGGACGAAGACTGCGACGACGGCAACACCGACAACTCCGATAGCTGCACCAACGAGTGCGCCGGCGCCGCATGCGGTGATGGGTATGCACAGCTCGGGGTCGAGGACTGTGACGATGGCAACGCGGTCGACGACGACGCGTGCAACAACGCCTGCACCGTCAATATCCCCGTCGACTTCGGCTGCCCCGGCACTGACGTGACGCTCACTGGACAAAGCGACGTGACGCTCGGCGGCGACACCACGCTCTCGAAGCCAGGCTACGCAGGTAGCTGCGGCGGCGAAGACGCGCCCGAATACGTGTATGCCATTACGCCAGAGGTATCGGGCCTCTTGATGCTGGAGATGATCGCCATCAACAACGATCTCGATCCCATCTTGTACGTGAAGAGCTCGTGTGACGGCTCGTCCACGCTGGCGTGTGCCGACAGCACGTTTCTCGGCGGCTACGAGACGCTGAGCCTCGCGGTGACCGGAGGCGATACGTATTACGTCTTCGCTGACGGCTACGACACGACGGCCGGCGAGTTTCTGCTGGGCGCCACCTTGCTGACCACGGTGCCTGGTGACGACTGCCCGGGGGTCAACATTCCACTCAGTGGTTTGAACGACAGCTTCGCGACCAGCGGCGATACCTCCGCCGCCAACGCCGACCGCCAGGGCACCGGCTTGTGCGCGTCGAGCAACACACCGGAGATCGTGTACAAGGTCACCGTCCCCGAGTCCGGCAAGCTGGTCGCCGCCCTCGACCCCAGCTACGACGCGTCGCTCTACATACGCTCGACCTGCACCTCGCAGGCGAGCCAGCTCGTGTGCGCCGAAGATGGCCTCGTCGGTGACCTCGAAGTCGGCCAAGTGAACGTGGTCGCAGGCAACACGTATTACGTCTTCGTCGACGGTTGGGACGGCGATGCCGGCCCGTACAACATCGAATTCACGCTCATTCCCTAGCCGCTGATGACCCCGCTCGAAGCGCTGCTCCTCGGGGTTCTCGAGGGGCTTACCGAGTTCCTGCCCGTGTCTTCCACCGGGCATTTGATCTTGCTCGGTAGCCGTATGGGCCACGAAGACGAAGCCGCAAAGACGCTGGCCATCGTCATCCAGCTCGGCGCAGTACTCGCAGTGATCGTGTACTACCGCGGGTTATTGGCGGGGCACATCCGCGGGGCCCTACGAAAGGACCCTGCATCGCTACGCCTTTTGTCGGCGCTGGTGATCGCATTCTTTCCGGCAGCCTTGCTCGGCCTCGCGTTTCACAAGCTGATCAAAGAGAAGCTGTTCGGTCCCATACCGGTAGCGATTGCGCTGATCGTCGGCGGCGTGGTGATGATCGCTTCGGATTTCCTGATGAAGCAGCGCAAGGCGGCGAACACGGGTTCACTCGAGGACATCACGCCAAAACGTGCGCTCGCGATCGGCGTCGCCCAATGCTTCTCGCTGTGGCCGGGCGCGTCTCGCTCGATGACGACCATCTTGGGCGGCCAAGTCGTGGGCCTGACCACGTCGACAGCTGCCGAGTTCTCGTTCTTGCTGTCCATCCCCGTATTGGGCGCCGCGACGGCCTACGACATGTACAAGGGCGGTGGCGCTTTGCTGGCCTCGCCGGGCGGGGCCGCGTCGCTCGGCGTCGGGTTGGTGGCTGCCTTCGCAGTGTCCCTGGCCGTCATTGCAGTCTTCATCCGCTACCTGAAGCGCTTCGGTCTGTTGCCCTTCGGTGTGTATCGAATCCTCCTCGGCGCGCTGGTTATCGCCATTGCCTAGCCAGGAGTGTGTCGGGCCCGAACACGGGCGGCTGGCGAGGCTTTCTCCGACCCGAAGTACGAGCTTTCTCTCGACTGGCTCGCGGCCCGCGATCGCATTCGCACAGCCGAGAAGCAGTTCGCCGATCGCAGCGGCCCCGTGCGCGTGCTCGTGGTCCTGGGAGGCAGCCGAAACGACGGGACGTGTCCAGGCGAGATGTCGAAGACATTTCGCGTCGCCGCGCTGGTAGCGGCGGAGCTGAAGCAAGCAGACATCGAAGTCGTACAGCTCGATCTCTCGGAGCTGACAGCGGAGCCCTTGCTGCACATTCACCCTTGCAAGGGTTGTGTTTCAACGGCGATGCCGCTGTGTCATTGGCCATGCTCCTGCTACCCAAACCACGCGGAGGGGCAGACGAACGACTGGATGAGCGCGATCTATCCGATGTGGGTCCGCGCCCACGGCATCCTCATCGTCACGCCCGTCTACTGGTACCAATCCCCCACCCCGCTCAAAGCCATGATCGATCGACTCGTTTGCGCCGATGGTGGCAACCCGGACCCAACCACGACGCAGGGAAAGAAGCCAGCGCTCGCCAAAGAGATCGAGCTTGCGGGGTGGGACTATCCAAAACACCTCGCAGGGCGCGCCTTCGGGGTGGTGGTGCACGGGGACACCGCGGGCGTCGAGAGCGTCCGCCGCAATCTATGCGACTGGTTGACGGCGCTGGGGCTGGAGGCCGCCGGCGCCACCTCGCAGCTCGACCGCTACATCGGGTACTACGAACCCTACGCAGAGAGCCATGAGGCTTGTGACAGGGACAAGGCTTTCCAAACGGAAGCCGCCAACGTCGCCAGAGCGGTAGCGCGAACAGCCAGAGCCGCGCACGATGGCAAGCTCGTTGCTCGTGACGAAGGGTTGGAGTCTCGGAGGCAAAAGTAGATGGATCTTGGTGCAGCATCGCCACGCAAAAGCGCCGCACTGAGGCGATTCTCTCCGTGCATGTAATGGGTGTCTTGGAGCAAGTCGGCTTCGCCGTCGGCTATTACGTGGCGCTGGTGCTGGTCATGCGTCTCGCGGGCAAACGTCTCGCGGGTCAAGTCACGACCTTCGATCTGCTGGTTCTGATCACGCTGGGCGTCGTGCTGCAAAGCGCAGCGCTGATGCCCGGCCGCGCCAACGCTGCCATCTTCGTGGTCACGGTGTTCGCCAGCCATCGCGGGCTTGCAGCGCTGTGCAGCCGGTACCCTGGCTTGCGCCATCTGGTGCGTGGCCGCCCGCAGCCATTGGTCCGCGACGGTCAGGTCGATGAGCGAGTCATGCGCGCTGAAGGAATGAGCCGCGAAGAGCTCATGGCTGGGCTGCGAAAGCTCGGCATCTTGGATCCGTCGACAGTGGCTATTGCCGTACTCGAAGAGACGGGGCACGTCAGCGCGGTCGAGATGGATCACGCCGCAAAGCCGGCGAAAGATCCGAGTCTCGAAGCCGCACAGCTACCGTGATCTCGAGGCTCAGTGAGGCCTGACTCAGTTCAATGCGGCGTCTTTGGAGAGCACGGTATTGAATACGCCGCGCTCTTTCGCTTCAGTCAGCGTTCGCAGGGCGGTGCGGTAGCCGCGCAGCACGAGCGAGCGAGCGTTCCATCGATTCAAGTAGCCGAACGAACCAATGTCCGGGGCAATGTCCAGGAACACGACGCGCGGATGCGTGCGCGCGAGCAGCTCGACGCCGCGACGCTCTTTCTCGGCCAAGACGATGTTCAGCGATTGGCGCGCAACGGCGAGGATGCCGCTACGCGCAATCGGACGCTCGGGGGCGCGGCGATTCTCCGGCCGGTACACATTGGAAATGATGACGACGTTGGCGCCTGCAGCAACGGCGACGTCCGCGGACAGGGTGCGGACGATCTCACCGTCGAGGTAATAGCGGTCGCCGATGCGAACCGGACGAAACAAGCCAGGCACGCAGCAGCTGGCTGCCACTGCTTTGCTGATCGGCACTTCTTCGCGATAGCCCGGGCCGAACACTTCGCGCTCACCGCTGTCGACGTCGACAGCCGTCACGAACACCTGGTTGTTCAGCTTCTTGAAGTCGTTGAGCGGCAAGAAGCGTTCGAGCGTCGCCTCCAGCTTGTCGAGGGAGAACACACCGGAGGCGAGGTAACCCGGGTCGAGCAGATCGCGCGGGCGTGGAGCGCCGAGAAAGGTGCCCATGTAGAGGCGCGGCCCGCGATGACGACGACGCCAGGGCAGACGATAGCCATCGAGCAGCACGTCGAGCGGGATGTCTTGCCCATAGGTCGCGGCCACCAGCGCCCCGGAGCTGGCACCCACGAAGATGGAAGGCACGATGCCGACCTCTTCGCATGCCTTGAGCACGCCCAAATGAGCCAGACCCCGAGCCGCGCCCCCCGACCCAACGAAAGCAACTTTGAGACGTTTCATTTGAGCTTCTTTTCAGGCGGAGCAGACGACTGACAAGTTTATCGCGAATTGGACGAGCCGATCACTGAGGCAGCGTGAAGTCTTCGACCAGCCGATGAATCACGTAGCGGCCGCCAGAGCGGCGCAAAAGCAGCGTCATCTCGTCCGCCATCAGGGCGGCAGAGCCGACGCGAGGCAGCGAGATTGGGACCCGCACGACGACATCGCTCGGTTCCAGCTTGTCGTTCATGGAGGCGGCAGTCGTACCTGCAGGCGTGGCGGTGGGGCCCACCAGATCGGCCCACAACGACGCCGCCTCCTCGGCGCGAAACAACTCGACCCTGTCGTCCTGGAAGAAGGCCACATTGGTGAGCCAGAAGTAGTCGAGCCGCTGGAAACGGCGCGAGTAGAAGTAGAAGGCGTTCTCCCGAGCCCGCGTGGAGGGGTTGATCGCCGTCGCATCGGTCGACATCGAGGCCCGCACGGCTTCCAAATCTTCGCGCGTCACTGCATTGAAGAAGCTCTTCGTCGTCTCGCGAGCTGCATCTGCGCCGAGAGGGGTGCGCAGCGCGACGACACCATCACTACTGTCGGCACGATCGGCCGCGTCGGGCGGGTACTCGACTGGGTCGACAGCAACGCCATCTGGCCGGCGGCGCTCTGGCCCGTCGGCGTCGACCGCCAGGCTGGGACTGCAGCCCGCGCACACCAGCGCGAGACCGATAAATCTAGAGGGCTTCAACGTGGGGCGGGTCGCTGTGAGTCAGGGTGACGGTCGAGCGCGCCTCGAGCGCGATGTAGTCGGCGGGCAGGCGGTCGTCGTCGAAATCGGAGGCCACCACTGCGATGCGTGCCGAGATCAGGTGAGGCACCTTGGTTCGCGAAAGACCTTCGTCACCGAACATGCGCTCGAGGGCCTGCCTGCCCGAGAGCACGCGATAGCCCATCGCGTTCGAGGTGCGCACGCCGACGACGTATTCGCCGCAGGCGAGCAGTACGTTCAGCCGAACGGGCTCTTGGCTCTCTTCCGCGGAGAGCCGTTCGCAGAGCGATAGCGCCGAGCGCAATGCGCCTCGCGCATCGGCGGCGGAGATGTCGACCCGGTCGAGCTTGTTGGCGTCATGAAGGAACGACAGGAACAGATAGAAGGCGAGCTCGGCATCGGTATCGCCGCGCACGTCGCGCGCGAGAAACTGCGGCAACGACTCGAGCATGCGCGCCCGCAACCGCCCACCCGGCAAAGCGCTGTTGCCGCTCGCCTCTGCAAACAACGGCAACGTTCCCGTCTGCGCGTAGAGCCACTGGCGATAACGAAACGGATGCGTGTTCTCGGTGCGCAGCGCGCCGACTGTGGCCGTGCGCACGTGGCCGATCAACACCTCCGCGCGGATATCGCGCACCAGCTCGGGAAAGCCCAGCTCGGTCCGTTCATCGAACGGTCGCCGCTTCAGCAAGATCTCGGAGCCTTGGTAAAAGCCGACCCCCCAGCTGACGCTACCGGGCCCTTCTGCCGACGGTGGCGCTTTCGCCGGATCAGGCACGCGCACAGTGAACGCGTCGAGGTTGAGATTGAGCGCCCGCGCGCCCAAGTCGGGACGGTTGGCGATGAAGCCGACGAGCCTTGCCATCTTGATCCTCGAGACGCGGGAGGGCTCAAGGCCCGTGGTCGCCGAGCTAGTGTGCGCGACTTTGGAGGCGTTGGCCAGTCGGCAAGATCAGCGCCAGCGCGTCAGGGAGACAAACGATTCAGCATGCGCGGGAACGGGATCGTCTCGCGAACGTGAGGCAAGCCGCACATCCATGCGACGCTGCGTTCGACGCCGAGCCCGAACCCTGCGTGCGGGAAGGACCCGTAGCGTCGCAAATCCAAGTACCAACCGAATGCATCCATCGGCAGCTTGTGATGTTCGATGGCACGCTCGAGCGTCGCGAGATCGTCTTCACGTTGACCCCCGCCGATGACTTCGCCGTAGCCCTCCGGCGCGAGCACGTCGACACACAACGCGCAGCGATCGTCCGCTGGATCACGCTTCATGTAGAAGGCCTTCATCGCCGCCGGGTAGCGGTGGACCATCACGGGGCGATCGAAGCTCTGTGACACCACCGTCTCGTCTTCGCCGCCGAAGTCGTCGCCCCAGACGAAGTCGGCGATCTCGGTCCCGTCTTGGTTCTTCTCGCCAGCGGCGCGCTTCGCCGCGCGGTGCGCGTTGATGAGACGCACCGCCTCGTCGTAGTGAATGCGCGGGAACGGCGCTTTGATCGCTTCGAGCTTGCCAACGTCACGCTCCAAGACCGCGAGCTCTTCGCGCCGTGTCTCCAGCACCCGCTTCGCGATGGCACAGATCAGCCCCTCTGCCAGCTCCATGTCTCCGTCGAGATCCATGAAGGCGACCTCCGGCTCGACCATCCAAAACTCGGCCAGGTGGCGTCGCGTCTTCGACTTTTCTGCGCGAAACGTGGGCCCGAAGCAGTACGCCTTGCCGACCGCTGCCGCCGCTGCCTCCATGTAGAGCTGGCCGGACTGGGTGAGGTAAGCCTTGTCACCGTGGTACTCGGTCTCGAACAACGTGCTCGTGCCCTCACACGCGTTGGGCGTGAAGATGGGCGCGTCGACCAACGTGAAGTCGAGGCCGTCGAAGTAGTCGCGGATCGCCGTGATGATGGTGTGACGAATGCGCAAGATGGCGTGCTGGCGCTTCGACCGCAGCCACAGGTGGCGATTGTCCATCAAGAAATCGGTGCCGTGCTCTTTGGGGGAGATCGGATATTCGCCGACCGGCTTGCCGATCACGGTTACACCCGTCGCACCGATCTCGAAAACGCCCGCCTTCTTCGGGTGCGCCTTCACCAAGCCGACGATTTCGATCGACGTCTCTTGCGCGAGATGATCTGCCAGCGCGAAGGTCGCTTCGTCGACGTCGTTGCGCCCCATCACGCATTGCACCTGACCGTGCCCGTCGCGCAGCTCCAGAAAGTGCACCTTGCCGCTCGAGCGCCGATTGTAGAGCCAACCCTGCAGGCGCACGGTGGTGCCGACGTGGGCGGCAAGGGTGTTCGTGGAGGCCACAGCCGGCTTGCTCTCGGAAACCGCTGTCTCGGAAGCCACTCTCTCGGGAACAACTGTCGAGCTCATAGCTCGTTCTTTTCACATGAGACCAGGGCAGGAGCAAAGACCAATGATCGCGTTCTCTCTGCTACTGTTCGGCTCGAATGGCACGCTGGTACTGCTTTTGTGTGTTCGCGTTTGCGCTGACTGGCTGCGGCGCATTCTTTCCGGAGCTCTCGACGCGCTTCACGGAAGCCCCGAAGGTCGGAGCTTTCGATCCTCCGCCCCCGCGCGACAGGCACTTCGTCGAGGTGAAGAGCGGCGTCGTTCCGCCCAAAACGCGCGACGGCCGCGACTGGGACCAGGTGTTCGGCAGCTTGCCGGATCCGTACGTGAAGGTGTTCGTCAACGATGTCGAGCTGTTCCGCACGGACGCGGCGTCCGACACGCTGTCGCCGAAATGGCCCGGGTCGAAGGCCGCCAACTTCAGGGTCACGCTGGGCGACAAGCTCGAGGTGCAGCTATGGGATTCGAGCCCGCTGAACGACAGCCCGATCGGCATCCGCGAAATGACGATCACGCCGGACATGCTCGACTCGCAAGAAATCACATTCGACCTGGCGGGCGGCGGCCAGGTGCTGCTCGGTATTCAACCCGCGAAAGCGGTGTGGGGTCTCGGCTTCTGGTTCGAGCTTCGCAATGACAGCGCGTACGTGACGAGACTGGTCGAATCGAGCCCCGCCAGTCGGCTCGATGTCGCTGCCGGCGATCGCATCCTGAAGATCGACGACAAGCCGGTAGAGAACATGTCGGTCGACGAGATGAAGAGCCTCTTGTTGGCGATTCCGGCCGGCGGCCGAGCCGTCACGTTGCAGCACAAAGGGGGCGCTACCTTGCAAGTGACGCTCAAAGAGGGGCCGATCTACCCGCTGTTCGCCGACTACCCGAAGCTCCCCGTCGTGCCGAAGTGAAGATCGCCCGTGAAGATTCCGCCGTTCGGTTACGAGACCAGTGAAATACGCGCCGAGCTCGACAGCCTCCGCAACGACTTCAGCATCGCCGTCGTGCGCGCGAAGAACCCGTTCAATGTCGGGGCCATCATTCGCGTGGCGCATTCTTTTCTCGTCCGCGAGATTTTTTTGATCGGTGTCGAGCCGTATTACGAGCGGGCGGCGATGGGCATGAAGAAGTACGAGAACATCGTCGACTGCCCCGATGAAGTCAGCTTTCTGGAGCGGGTCGCCAACCGACCCTTGGTCGCGGTCGAGCGAGACCATGCCACCACGTCGCTGTGGGAGGCCGAGATGCCCAAGGACCTCGTGTTCGTGTTCGGTAGCGAAAATGACGGCGTGCCGCCGGTGCTGCTCGAGGCCGCGAGCTCGGTGCTGGCCATCCCAATGTACGGCATCAATCACTCGTTCCCGGTCACGGTCGCGACCGGCATCGTGATGGCCGAGTGGGCGCGGCGCAAAGATCCGCGGGCGAAGCTCGGGCCGCCCGCGTAACCAGACCTCGCCACGTCGCGTCGCGTGGTTGCAGTACGCGCCGGAACATTCACCTCGTATTCAGCAGTCCTTTGAGTTGCCGTGAGGCGTCAGTCGTTGTGAAATCCGAACATGAGCTTGCGCGCGGCGTTCCCTCTCGCCCTGTTGGTTTGCGTCTCGGTCGCCTGCGCTGAGGATGAAAGTCCCGGCGGCTCTTCCGAGGGTGGCAGCGGCGGTGCTGGTGCAGGTGAGCAGGGCGGCAACGGTGGCAACCCGGTGCCGACCGAAGCCCAAATGGTCGCGGCGTCCGCACCGGACGAGCACACGGTCGTCGCAGAGCTCGAGGGCACGCTCGAAGAAGTGCCGGACGTGCTGTCGGCATACGAGCTCTCCAGCGACTTCGGCGCGCTGCCAGTGACGAGCATCGACTTCGACGCCGCGGCGAACACGATCACGCTGACGACCGAGAAACAAAAGCTCGGGGTGACCTACTTCTTGACGATCAAGCACCCCGGCAGCCCGCTCGATCAAGACAGCAAACAGTTCTTGTCTGCAGATACGGCGACGTTCTGGGCCACCGACTTCGCAGACTTCTCCGATTTCGAGGTGGTCGCAACACGCCTCGCAGTCGGCGAGAAGATCGTGTTCTACGGGACCGACGCTTCGTACATCGACGGCGTCGACGAGGCCCTCGACGTGTTCGACAACCAGATATTCCCCAAAGAGACAGCCGTGTTCAACGCGATGGGCGACCTCGACGGCAACGGAAAGATGGTCGCGCTCGGGCTCGACGGCCACGGCTACTACGGGGGCTACTTCGGCCCAGTCAACTCGCTCACGCAAGAAGAGGCCGAGCAGCTCGGCTTCAAAACCAACTCGATGGAGATGCTCTACATCAGCTTCCCCGATCTGGTGGACGGGCCTAGCGGAAACGGTTGGAGCCCCGAGCAAGTGCTGCCGCACGAATTTTCACACCTGCTCTACAACGAGTCGCATGGCCTGTTCGACAGCGATTGGTCCTGGCACAACGAGGGGTTGGCCGAGTGCGCCGTTCACGTCGTGCACGGCGTGAATCCGTCGCTTTGGTTTTACACCCACGAGAGCTCGATGCTGGGCGACGGGCAGTCGCTCGTGATCTGGGAGTACTCCAACTACTCGCAGTACATCCAGGCGTACGTGTTCTGGACCTACGTGGCGTCACGGCTCGGCGGCGTGCCGAATTACGGAGACCTGTTCGCCCTCGATGGTGACCCTGCCAACATCGACGCCTTCCTGCAGGCCGAGCTCGGGCAGGGCCTGGCTGCCACCCAGCTCGACTTCATGACCGCCGCCTATCTGCAGCAGCCGACCGGAAGCTACGGCTTCGACGGCATGCTCCAGCTCGGTGGCGTTCCGCAGCTCGCCAGCTCGGCGTCGGTCGACCTGCCACCCTTCACTGGCGTGCTCCTGTCAGCGCCCAGCAACGGCGTGTCGCCGATCGGCGCGGGCGGCAGCGTGGTGCACCGCGGCGTGGTCGATAGCGCGCCGGATCTCGTGGCGCCTTTCGATGTTGCGGGTGGTGCAGTGATCGCGCTCAACACCGACCCAAATCCCGACCCCGAGAACCCGGCAGAGCAATCGTCGGGCACGCTCGGCGCAGCGTTCGCGGGCAACCCCCGATCGTCGGCGCTGCGAGGTGGCGGCTCGAACAACGAGCTGTGGAAACACCCACCACCGCTGAAGCCGGCCAACATGGATGCCGTGCGCGCCTGGCGAAAAGCCGCGCACGGGTTCTGAGCCGCGGCTCTGCGACCTGGGCAAGCAGAAAAGCCTCACCGGATCTCCCGGTAGCAGCCGCCGGCTACATGCCGGCGATGACCTTCATTTCGCCTTTGTCGTCGACCACCAGCTCGAGCCGATTGTCGCCCACCGCGCGCTTCCATTCGTCGCCGCGGCTGGTGGGAAAGCGATAACTGGAGCTGAACGTGTAGTCGACCATCACGCGGTTGTTCTCGCGCAAGATGCGTCGGTAGCGGATCTCGTGACGGATGGCAGTGGCCTCTTGGAACGACACGCCGGTCTGATCGTAAGCCGCGCCCGTGAGGTAGTCCTTGAACTGGACGTAGTCCATGTCGTCGGATGCGTCGGGGTTGCCGCCGTCTTCGTAATAATCCGGCGAGAGCATCTTGAGGATCGCGACGGTGTCTTTGCGCTCGACGGCACGACGGTACTGCTCGCAAAACGCGACGACATCCCGATTGTCTTCGGTGTCGACGACGTCGGTGTTGGGGATGTAACGCTCAGCGCAGCCCGACATCACGACGGCAAACGACAGCGCGACCGCAAACGACAGCGCGACCGCGCCCCTAACGAATCCCGAACACATCATCGGCCCGAACACACCATCAGAGCGCTGCTTCGCAAGAGCCATTCCTATCCAAGCACCCGCGCGATTTGGCGGAAGCTCCGGTCGGTGGGCACCATATTGGGGTACCGGTTCCGGGGCAAGCACCCGAGTTTGGCAAACCCACCCCTCGCGACTCGCCTGTTCGTGACAAATTGGCAAGCGACCTCGGGCGCCTCCGCTCAGAGCCCCACGGCAGCAAGCCGCTCGAGCTCTTCCAGCAGCGCTTCGTGTGTGAGCCCACGCCGCGCTTGGTCGAGGTCGACCCGCGCGAGCGCTCCGGCTGGGTCGGCAACGACCAGGGCAGCCACCGCGCCGTCCTGCACCGCCGACTGCCCAGGAAAAACACTCTGCAGCACGAAGCGTGAGAGGACACCGAACACGTCGACGCTGGCAGCGACCATGCTGTCGGCGTCGCCCGCCGCGACCAGCTCGGCCGCGAGCCCGATCGATTGCAGCGCGCCGCCGACGCCGCTGGCGATCGCCGCGCTCGGACCAGTGAGCCCGAAAAAGATCGCCACCTGACCCGCCATCAAGTTCGGCGAAGTAGGCGGAAACAGGCGCGGCTCGGCGGCGACAGGGCCTTTGGCGAGAACACGCGCGTAGAAGCGCTCGTTGATGTCGATGGTTGCCAGACCGTGACCCACGATGATGCCGGCGCCCTTCAACAGAGCGACGTCGAGCCCGGCGATCGCAGTCGCGAGCAGAAGTGAAAGCGCGTCGACCCGCGCCACCTTGTCGAGATCGTAGCGCGAAACATCGGCGACCCGCGCAGCGTCGGGCGCGCGTGCCTGAGCGAAAGCTTTCAAATAGACAGGCCGAAGCGCGCGCTTGTGTCGGGCTGGGGCGCTGCCGGAGCGCTCGACGACAAGCGCAGCGTTGGCCCCGCCGAACGCAGCCGAGAGCTTCAGCCCGGCCACCACCGACGTCGTCTCGGATCGCTCGAGCAAGCGCGCAGGCGCGTCCGGGTCGAGCTCCCCCGCGCCGGCTGCAGCTGGCGCAACTTGGGCCTCGATGGCGCTGCCCAGCGCGAGCGTCTCGAGCACGCCGGCGGCGCCCAGCGTGTGGCCGATCTGTGCCTTGAACGGGTGCACGATGGGAGCCGCCGCCCCGAACAAGCTGACCAGCGCCTTCGACTCCATCGCGTCGTTGAATGGCGTGGCGGTCGCGTGCGCGCTCACCAGGGTACAGCTCGCAGCGTCGATCGAAGCGTCGAGAAGCGCAGCCTGGCCCGCGCGCGAGAGCCCGCCGCCGCTGCGATCGGGCGCGGTGATGTGAACGGCATCGGTGGACGCACCGAAGCCAGAGACGAAGAAGCGGGTGTTGCGCCCGCGCTCGTCCCCCTCGCGCACGAGCGCGACCAGACCCGACCCCTCGCCGAGCGCCATGCCATCGCGACCGACGCGAAAGGGAGCCGGCAGCGACGCGCTGGTCGCGCGCAAACATTCGAAACCGCTCGCGACGAAAGGGCCGAGCGCATCGTAGCCGCCCGCGATCACGAGATCGGCTCGACCTCGACGCAGCCAACGCAAGCCCACGCCAAGCGCCCAAGTCGAGGCTGCGCAGGCAGTGACCAACTGAAGCGACGCAGCCACATCGTGGCCCCGCGCCCGGAGCTGCCGCTCTGCTTCGGCGAACGGCGCGAAGTAGGTGGCGGCTTCAATCTGAGCGGGCGCCAACGCCTCGCCGCGCACTCGCGCCTCGAACAGCCGCTCCGCGCTGCACATGCCGCCGCTCGAGGTGCCCAGGACGAAGCCGACTCGTTCACCGCCGCGCGCCCAGCCAGCCAGATCGTCGAGCAGAGCATGCAGGCTGCGCAGCAAGAGCACCTGGGCTCGGTCGGTGTGCGCCGCGGGCCCCTCGAAAATCTCGGCGGGTGCCCGCGCGGCGAACGGCCTCGCGAAGCCCAACCTTTCCAGCTCGGGGTCGCGGCGGATGGCGACGCGAGCGGGCTCGCCAGGCACTGGGCTCGGCAACGCCAGCGCGCCCTCGCCGAGCGGCGAGATGGCAGCAACACTGATCGCGCTAGCGCGCGTGGTCACGGCGCCTCTTTGGGCGCGGGCTCTTCGAGGGCCACCTCATTGAGGCCCACGCGAGATTTTTCGCAGCGCGCAGTGACCACCAGCTGGGTGGTCTTCTGGCGGTATGTCGCGGTGGCGCAGCCAAGGCCAGACGCTTCGATCCACTCTTCTTCGATAATCTCCTGATCGCTCGAAAACCAGCTTCGGTGCAGACGAATCGCGCCGTCGCCTCCGAGCGTCAGCTCCACGATCTTGTTCGGGGGCTCGTCGATCAGCACTTCCAGAGCGGCGCCTCTGCGAGAAGCCGCGAGCACACGGCCCCCCAGCGGGTCGAGCACGAACGCGCGCAAGAAGTCGACTGGCAAGCCTCGCTTCTTCTCCGCTGGGGTGCTCGCGTCGCCGGCGAGCTCACGACCGAGCGCGGGAATCGAGAAACGAAAGCTGTCACCTTTCATCCATAGATCCATCGCCGTGGTGCCGCCCGGCCCGAGCATGATCATGCGCAGACGATCTGGAACGCGCACCGCCATCGCGCCGCGCGCCTTCACCCGAGACGGCAGGTAAGGTGCATCGAGCTCGAGGCTGATGGTGTCGGTGCGGTCGCCCCCCACGGCCGCCCTGAGCGCAAGAATACGCTGCTTCGCTTCGAGGAAGGCTTGCGCGTCGAGCCGAGGCGCGGCCGGCGTCTGCTCGGCAGCAGCACCGCAGCCGAGGCCGATGAGCGCTAGCGATCCCAAGCACGCAAGGCGACGCGACAGCATCTGAACTCCTAAATCAGGGAGCGTGATTCTCGGCCAAAAGGAAGGCCGCAGGCTTCAGGCCACAGGCTTCGGCCAGAGCCAGAGCCAGAGCCAGAGCCAGATGAGCGATGATGCCGGCCTCTTTCTCGCTCTCTTTCTGGCTGAAGCCTGAGGCCTGAGGCCTGAGGCCTTTCGCGCTGCAGCTGGTGACAGCCCCGTCGAGAATCATGCTCGCTCATTTAGCGCGGAGCTTTCGCGAGCACGAACGCGTAGGAGCGATCAGGCGCTGCGCCGAGCACCAGCACGCTATCGGCGCGCCCCTCGGCAACGAGCGACGCGGCGCCAGCCAGCGCAACACCCCCGAGCCCGACGTGGTCTCCCGCGGCGGCGCTGGTCGTCAACCGTTCGGCGCCTGCCCAGGGGGTGCCGGCCACCAAACTTGCGACATCGGCTAGCGGCTCGGCGACGACAAGGGCGCGACCGACAGGCGGCGGGGCCGCATGCGCAGCCGCGGAACCCCGCTGCGCAGCCCAGAACACCACGCGCGCGAGCGGCTGCTTGCCGCGGGCGAGAGCCGCGCTCTCGGGCTCGATCAACAAACCGGAAGCCCCTTCGGAGTGAGCTGCGAGCCCGCGGACGCCGAGCAAAGGCGCGAGCACCTTCTCGGCGAGCTGGCTCACCTCTTCGACGCTGCCGACGAGCGCTGCGCTGCACACCCCGGAGGCGACCAGCTCGAGACCGGTGGCCGCGGCGCTCTCTGCTGTGGCCGACAGATCTGGCGTCGCCAGCGCGGGACCGCCGAGCCCCCAGTAGATGGCGGCGTGACTCACCGGAGACGACGGGACCAAGCTGGGAAAGTCGGCGGGGCTCGCGAAGTTGGCGCCCTTCTCGAGCACGCGGCGCATGAAGCGCATCGAGCCGTCCACGTTGCCGAACGCAGTCCCGCTGATCGCCGCGACGCTCGTGCGGTCGAGCGCTGTGCTCGCGTCGCGATCACCGTCGCGCAGCGCGGCTCCGAGCACAGCTGCGCTCAGCTTGCCGGCTTGATCCATACGGCGACTTCTGGCGACGTCGAGCGAGCCCGCCGCGTTGGGGCCTCTAGCATCCGGGGCTTGGCGATCTCCTGAAACCAGCAGGCGCGCGATCGACGATGGCCCTTCTAAGAGCAGACCTTTCGCGACCACACCCACGCCGGTGATCACCAGCTCGAGCGCCCTCTCGGCTGGCCGCAGCGATGAGGCTGCCAGCGATTCGGGTGCATCGGCGGTCGCGATGACGATCGAGCCCGCCGTACCACCGAAACCGAAGGAGTTGCTCATCACTGTCAACGGAAGCGGCTTCTCGATGGTGGCGAGCACGTGATCGACGTCGCAAGCGGGGTCTGCCTCGCGCATGCCGATGGTCGGGGGAATTTTTCCGGTCCGGACAGTCTCGACGGCGATGATCGCTTCGATGGCACCCGCTGCACCCAGTGTGTGCCCGACTTGGCCCTTGGAAGAGGAGACGAGCACGCGTTGATCGCCGAAACAGGCGCGAATCGCGGCTGACTCTGCAGCGTCGTTGTGGGGCGTGGCAGTGCCGTGCGCATTCACGTAATCGACGTCGGCGGGCGTGAGACCTGCCGATGCGAGCGCGCCGCGCATCACGCGAGCGCCGGTCTTGCCGCCCGGCTCGGGGTTGGTGATGTGATGCGCCTCGCCGGCGAGCGCGACGCCGATGATCTGCGCGAGGGCGCGACGGCCCCGAGCGCGGGCAGCAGCGGCGCTCTCGAGCACGAGGAAGCCGGCTCCTTCACCGAGGTTCAAGCCGGCGCGCGTCTTGTCGAACGGGCGGCACGCCGCAGGGTCGAGCACAGCAAGGCAGCCGAAGCCGCTGTAGGTAAGGCGGCAGAGCGCGTCGGCGCCGCCCGCCAGCACGCGCTCTGCGCGGCCGGTGCGGATCCACGAGACTGCGAGGGCGAGCGCCGCAACGCCGCTGGTGCAAGCGCAACAAACGGTGCGGGCCGAAACGAACGGGCCGAGGCGCTCACACAGCTGATCGACCGTCGACGAGAGTGGATGGGTGCGCAGCCGCACCTCGAGTTCGCCCGTCAGATCGATGTTGCCGAGTTGGGTGAGCAGCTCTTCAGTCTCGAACATGCCGGCTGTGGTGCCCCCGACGACGAGATGCACCGGGGTGGCCTTAGGGTCGAGCCCGGCAGAAGCCAGTGCCTCGCGCGCCGCCTGCACCGCCATCGCATCCGTCCGCGCAGGGATGTCCGATTCGATGAGCCCCACGACCTCACAAGCGAGCGTCGAGCGGGCGCCCTTCAAGGCGAACAGTGACAGCTCGCGAACCCCGCGTTCGCCGGCCCAGAGCGCCGAGATCGTCGAGCGCACGTCGCCGCCCAGCGGCGAAATCATGCCGAGCCCAGTCACCCACACCGGCTCGTGCGCTGCGGGGCTGCGCGACATTCAGGGCGCCTTGACGGTGGCCTCGGCGGCGGGAAGCTGCGCCACGATGTGGGCGACCAGCGCGTCGACGGAACCAAAAATCGCGCGGGCGGCTTCGCCCTCCGGCACGCGCACCGCGAACTTTTCTTCGACGATCATGGCGAGCTGAAGGGCGTCGAGCGAGTCGAGGCCGAGACCCTCTCCAAAGAGGGGTGCAGCGTCGTCGATGTCGCCCGGCTTCTTACCTGCCAGGTTGAGCTCGGCGATCATCAGGTCTTTGAGCGTCACCCGGACTTCGTTTGCGTTCACTCGAGAAGCCTCCCAAAGAAGGGCCCACGTCCGTGGCCGATCCCATTCGACGGAGATAAGCGGCGCTACATACCACCAGAAGCACGAACTTGTCTCCGGGGGAATGCCGCCTTCCCTCGACCGGATCAGCCTTGGCCTCGACCGGATCAGCCTTGGCGGGGTTCGGCCCCGGCGTTAGGTGCCTCGAGCTATGGGCCTCGTCGACTACGAAACATCCGCTGGGGTTGCGACTGTGCAACTGAACGACCCGCCGTTCAATGGGTACACCTTCGAGATGATGAAGGACCTGGACGCGGCGATCCTCGAGGCGCGCTTCGATCCGGACGTGCAAGTCATCGTGATCACCGGCCACGGGGACCGGTTTTTCTGCGCAGGCGCCAACGTCAACATGCTGAAAGAGGCAGACCCGACGTTCAAATACTACTTTTGCCTGCACGCCAACGAAACCCTGCTGCGCCTCGAGCACACGCCCAAGCTCGTGATCGCGGCGATCAATGGGCACTGCGTTGGCGGCGGTCTCGAAGTGGCGTTGGCCTGTGACATCCGCGTTGCGCGCAAAGGCTCCGGAAAGATCGGTCTGCCCGAGGTCTCACTGGGCGTGCTGCCCGGCACCGGGGGCACGCAGCGGCTCGCGCGACTTCTGGGGCCGGCCAAGGCGCTGCAGTTCATGATCGAAGGCACCACTGTCTCCGTCGACGAAGGGGTCGAGCGGGGCCTGGTTCACGAGCTGTGGGAGTGCGCTTCCAACGCAGATTTCATGGCCAAAACGATGGAGTACGCGCGCCGCTTCACCCGCCCGGGGAAGGCCAGCCTCGCGGTCGGTGCAATCAAGCGCGCGGTCGTCTCGGGGGTCGAGATGGGCCTCGAGCAGGGTCTCGCCCTGGAGCGCGAGCTGCAGGCGCAGCTTTTCGTCAGCGCAGACGCGAAAGAAGGTCTGGCCGCCTACGTCGACAAGCGCAAGGCTGTCTTCTCGGGAAAGTGATCATGATTTCACGCTTGCTCGGCCTCGCTGTCCTACTGGTCGCTTGTGGCACCGGTACGGGCGGCAGCGGCGCAAGCAGCGCCGGCGGCGAGGCGGCCGCCGGCGGCAGCGGCGCCGGCCCCGCTGAGGGTGGCAGTGGCGGCAGCCCCCTTGTCTGTGTCGACGACGGCGTGTGCGACCTGCCTGGAGGCGAGCAGTGCCAGCAGTGCAACGACTGCTTCTTCATGCTGCCCGACTGCGGCTACTGCTTCACCAACACCGAGTGCGATCTCGCCGACGACGCTTGCACGTGCTCGGACTGCACCGGCAGCGCCGATTGCACCGCGTGCACCGTGGACGGCATCTGCGATCACAAAGTCGAGGGCTGCACCTGCAGCGATTGTTCCGACACCGGCTGGTGCAACTGAGCGACTCGAGCAGCTTGAACCGACTCACGCCACGGCGCCCAATGGCTCCGTTCTCAAAAGCGCCATCACTTGATCGTCGGTTGATAATTGAACATCGTTCAATAGCATGTCAACGTACAAGCAGCATGGCGAGCTCAAGCGACGGTTGGTCCTCCGGGTGGGCGTTCTTCGGCTGGGCGTGTGGTCTTTGGGGCACACCGATGCCGAATCTGGCTGAAACAGAGACGGTCAAATCCAGGCCACGCAAACCGCGCCGTGCTCGCAAGCGGCGACCTGAGCTTTCAGGCACGAGATCACCCTGCTAGTTCGATCCCCAGTGGGAACGACGCAGCGCCGAGAACGCGAGAAGGTCGCGCTCAAGCAAAGGATCCTGGAAGCGGCGAGAGAGATCCTCGCGACCGAGGGTCACGCCGCGCTCACGATGCGCCGCATCGCGGATCGTATCGAGTACACGCCCGGGGCGCTGTACGCGCATTTCGCCGACAAAGACGCGCTCCTCCGCGAGCTTTGCGCGTGCGATTTTTACGAGTTCGCGGGGCAGCTGCAAGGCGCGCTCGCCACTGAAGACCCGATGGATCGGCTGCGCTCACTCGCCAGGCACTACGCGCGATTCGGTCTGGAGCACCCGAACCAATACCGAATCCTGTTCATGATGGATCCAGTGCCGCAGCTCGTCGAGCTCATCGAGCGAGGCAACCCGGAGCGAGACGGCTACGCCCTGCTCGAGTTCGCCGTCGCCTATGCCGTGCAGCGCGACTGCTTTCCCCAATGGAAAGACGATCAGCAGCTGCTCGCGCAAACGCTGTGGTGCGGCGTGCACGGTGTAATCGCGATCGAAATCGTGAAAGGCGGCCCGGGCGACCGGCCCATGACCCTCGAGCCCGTTTTGCGGCGCGTCGACGCCATGTGCGAGGCGCTGCTCGCGGGTCTGCGTGACATCGCACCACCGGCTCGCTGACATCCTTGTGATGCCCGCCGGATTGGACCATGCTCTCGGTTCCCCGGAGGTCTTCTCAATGAGCGAACGCATCAAATCCTTCGATGAGTTTTGGCCGTACTACGTGCTCGAGCACTCGAAGAAGGTGAACCGCGTGCTTCACTTCATCGGGACCAGCGCCGCGGTCACGACGCTCGGCATGGCAGCCATTCGCCGCCAGCCGTCGCTCATTCCTCTGGCGCTCGTGGTCGGCTACGGCCCCGCGTGGGTCGGCCACTTTTTCATCGAAGGAAACACGCCGGCGACGTTCAAGTATCCCCTCTGGTCGTTTCTCGCCGACTTCAAGATGTGGAGCAAGATCGCGCGCGGCAAGATGGACCGCGAAGTCGAGCGCGAAACCGCCAAGCGCGCCAAGGCGCAAGAAGAGGTCTCCGCGCCGCCGCCCGACGTTTACGCAGTCAATTGAGCGGCGCCGCGACGCTCCTGCGTGGGGCCGCGCGCAAAGCTCCGAGGGGCTGCGCGCTGGGCGCCACTTTGCTGTTTTGCTTCGGTTGCAACGACGAACCGACGGCGCGCTTCGAGCTCGAAAAGCAGAGCTTCAGCGCGATCGTTCTGACCAAGACCGCCAAGCGCGGCGTCTTCGATTTTCGTGCAAAGAAAGCGGACAAGCTGGAGGCGTGCAGCGGCACCGTGACCGTGACGCGTGGCCTCGGCAGCAGCTCGACGACCACGACTTCGAGCTGCACTGCTGACGAAGACGCCTGCACCAAAGAGAACGCAGCCCACTGCTTCACGCTCGGCGAGCGCAACGTCGATACGGACCGCGCAAAGGCCAACCGCTTCTACGAGACCGCCTGCGACGGCGAGCAAGCGACCGCCTGCAACAAGCTCGGCTTTTCCTACGAGAGCGGCCTCGGCATCGCCAAAGACACCGCCAAGGCCCGCGCCTTCTACGAGAAAGGCTGCACCCTCGGCGGCGCAATGGCCTGCCGCAACGCGGCCATTTTGCTGCGCGACGGCGCCGCCGGCGAGCCCGATCAGAAGGCAGCCTTCGCGCTGTTCGAGAAGGCGTGCAAGGGCGACGACGCGCCCGGCTGCTACGATGTGGGCTTCTCTTACGCCAACGCTCGTGGCGTCGAGAAGAGCTACCAGAACGCGGCCGTCGCCCTGGAGAAGAGCTGCACCGGCAAGGTCGCCGAGGCGTGCGCGATGCTCGGTGCGATCTTGGTCGGCGGCGGCGACGGTCTCGAGAAAAACGTGCCGAGAGGGGTCTCCATGTTGATCGACGGCTGCCAGCAGGACGACTTTCAGGCGTGCGGCAACCTGGCCGTGCTCTCCAGCACCAAAGTCATCGACGACCCCACCGCTGAAAAGCGCGCCGCTTGGGCGGAGAAAGCGTGCACCGGCAAATACGCTGGCGGCTGCGTCGAGCTCGCCCTGCTTTTCGAACGCGGCCTCGGCGGCAAGAAGCGCGATCTCAAAGAGGCGCTGACCTACCAGATCAAGGCGTGCGATCTCGACTCGGCGATCGGCTGCAACAACGTCGGCCTGATGATGGAGAAGGGTCTCGGCATCGCCAAGAACCCCGAACGAGCAGCCGAGTCCTACGCCCGAGCCTGCAAGCTCGGCCTGGAAGAAGCCTGTAAAGAAGCCGCTACGCTTTGAGCAGATCAGCTATCTTCCCTAGGGGGCTGTTCTCGTCACAGAGCGACGACGATGTGAATGAAGGTTTCGATGTTGTCATTCCAGAGGGTTGGGATGGTGACTATCAGGTATTACTTGTGTGGCCTGACGGCAGCACCGGCTGCGGCGGGGCGCCCGAGCGAACCAGCACAGCATACTGGGTTAAGCGGGACTAGCCATGGCTATAGCGGCGAGGCTCGTGGTTGTTCTCTTTGTTGCCGTGGGCTGCGATAGCAGCACGCGGACTGATTGTCCGGCACTAGAGCTGGACGCATGCTTCGCGGCGATGCCGGTTTGCTTCTGGACGGAACCAAGGGCCTCCGGGGACTGTCGCAGCGCTTGTGACATCGCCGAACCGGATTGTGAAGAAGGCTTCGTCTGTGAAGACACCCGCTATGAGTCAAACACAGCCGAGCAAGTGGTCGTTCGCACGCCTTTATGTTCCGAGGAATGAAATGAGACTACGTTTTTGGCTGGCTGTGACGCTCAGTTTTGGGTGCGGCGACGACTCCTCAAGCGCGCCTGGCGGAGGAGGAGCCGGCACCGGTGGCGCTCCGGTTGGTGGTGCTGGTGGGATGGGAGGGACCGGCGGGGTCGAGTGCATCGAAGGAGGCCAGCCGTGCCCAAACGTGGACGAGTGTCAGGAGCTTTGCTGCTCCGGCTCTGTAATCACCGGCCAAGAAGTGCTGACGTGTCTGTGACGTCAGGGTTTTACGGCTCCGCTGCTTCCCGCGTACGGTGCGGGTAGGGTCTCTGGGGGTCTTCCACTGTCGTCGAGAACCATGCTCGCATTTAGCGGCGCATGCTCGATGCGTAATGGTCGACGATCGACGTCTTGCACAGCGTCGAAAAGAAGGACGAATACGAGAGCCACACGGCGAGGCCGTTCATGTCCTCGAAGATGGGCGGCATGAATGGCGGTGGCTTCACGATGCCGTCGCTGACGTGTGAATGGAGAATGGGGATGTCTTGGTGGGCGACCTTGCCCACGAAAAGGAACGGGATCAGCTCAGCGCGATCGTGTTGCACGGCGGCCAGCATGAACGCTTGGTTCAGCACGATGCCTTTGCAATAACAGGCGTCTTTGGTGAATGGCGCGCCGCCGTCGACAGTGCCCCCGCGGAAGATGCGCACGGTATTCTGAAAGCACTCGTCTTGCTCGTAACCTTCGGTGCGATACCACTCGAACACGTCGAGAAAGCTCGCGCCGTCTTCCGCTTTGTCGACCGCCAACACGCGATCGTTCAGCTTCTTCGCGCGTCGTGGTGTGCTGCGAAACGTGAGTATCTCGACCAGCGCAGCGAGCCCTTCTTGCACCGCGGTCGTGCGCGGCGGCCCCTTTGCCAGCCAGCGCGCGACGGGTTGAGTCTGGCCATTCAGCGACGTCGCCAGGTGCACCCAGCCTTCGTGCACCTCCAAAATGTCGATGTCTTTGCGCGAGAACCTCGCGCCGCTGCGGATCTTGACGTAGTCGCTGCCAGCGGCCGCGTCGGCCACCAGGGCGTCGTCTACCTCGACGCGAACGGAAGACTCGCCGAAGAAGCGACCGAAGCGCTCGTTCAAGACCAACGCGGCGGTCGACGCGTCGATGTCTTGCCGCTGCAGCTCCCCCAGCCGCTCGCCCGCGATGTTGGTCAGCAGCGAATAGAGCTCGAGGCCCATCGCCCGCACGGTCGTTTTGCCGTCTGGCAACACGTCCTTGGCGGAGCCATAGAGCGTACGCGAGAGCTCGTAGAACTTCTTGGTGCCGCGCGCCTCGAGCAGCTGCACGACCTTCAAATATTCTTCGGTCGACTCGCGCAAGATACGCGCGAGGTCGTCTTTCGCGCCGAGCTCGCGATCGATGTCGCGAATGATTTCGGTGAGCTCCGCCTTCTTCGCTTCGGGGTCGAAGCCGACATCCGGATCGTAGGAGACCTCCGGCAGCTCTCGACCTTTCGTCTTGGCGAACTGCTCTTCTACCGAAACAGGCCAGCGTAGCGCCTGCAAAATGCGCATAGGCTTTTGCGCATCGAGCATGCGCTGCGCGAGCTTGGCCAAGATCTCTTTGTAAGAGCGCCAGGGGCCGGGCTTGTCGTCGCCGTCCGGGCGCTTCAGCTCTTTGACCAGCGCAGGCTTGAAGCCGACGTCACTCGGCTCAGCGCCTGTTTCGTCGGCCTTGTCTTTGGCTGTTTCGGCGCGAGGGGCCATGTTCGATTGTTAGCAGATTGGAAGCCACCACCGCGACAAGCTTGGGGCAGTGGCGTGCGAGAGCCGCGACTACAATGTCCCCAACTCGCTCACAAATCCGCTCGCAAGCTGGTCGATCATCTGCTTCGGGCGCTGGCACACGATGTGTAATGGCGCCGTGCAGATGCGCTCTTGGACACGCTCCGCAGTCGGCCTCGGCTTGGTATTCTGGATGACCTCTTGCATCGGCGAGATCGGCCCCGCCGCAGGCGACGACGACGGGCCCGGACCTGGCCCGCAGAACCTCTGCTCGGACGAAGCCCCGTTGATGGTGCCGCTGCAGCGGATCAACATCGCCCAGTTCGAGCAGGTGATGACGGAGCTCTTCGGCGAAGGGCTCGTGCTCGACCAGAGCTTCCCTGTCCCGCTCCAAGGCTATCCGTACTCGACCTTCAGCGCAGCCAACCCGGTCGCCGACGCCCAAGTAAAACCCATCATGGAGACGGTGGAGGCCATCGCCATGCA